>Ga0180438_10001292_pt1 | contig 44432 bp, 40 predicted proteins | sample SS_ome_12_FD_132455 | JGI IMG/M metagenome (GOLD analysis project Ga0180438, IMG submission 132455) | Hypersaline lake sediment archaeal communities from the Salton Sea, California, USA - SS_3_D_2 metaG | ecosystem: Environmental > Aquatic > Non-marine Saline and Alkaline > Hypersaline >...
TCGTTGACCACGTCCGTGAGCACCATATCCGGGTGGATCGCATCCACCTCTTCCGTCATGATGGATCGCACCGGCAGTCCCGATAACGCCTGGCGGACGATCATCTGCTGATAGCTCGACTGCGCCGCCTGCATCAAAAACCATCCGATGAAAGCAAGCCAGAGTCCGCCGAACCCTCCGCCCGTGAAGAAGAGAAAGATACCACCGAGGATCATGAGCAGTCCCGCGCCCTGGCCGAAGGTGGAGGCCACGCGCGTGGCCTCGCTCAGGTTCGTGGACCACTTCCACAGCCCGGCTCTGAGTACGCGCCCCCCATCGAGAGGAAACCCAGGCAACAGATTAAATGCAGCCAGCATGCCGTTCACGATTCCGAGCCAGCGAAACATTGTGCTCAGGACCCCTCCGGCCGCCGAATTTAGCACGAGCGAAGCGCCAAAGAAAATAACGGCCAGCGCCAGGCTCATCAGTGGCCCGGCAATTGCCATCTTTAGTTCTACCTCGGGCGACTTTGGTTCCTCACTGAGCTTGGACACACCCCCAAACAGGAACAAGGTGATCCCGCTGATCTTTAATCCAGAGCGCAACGCAACGACCGAGTGGGACAGCTCATGCAACAACACGCTTACGAAGAACAGCAGCGTGGTCACAATCGCCACCAACCAGCGAACCGCCGGATGCACTCCTTTCGGCAGGTATTGCTGAAGCCACCCACTCGCCAATCCTACGACGACGATAAGGAAGATGATAAACCACGTATAGTCGATCTCGATGTCGATGCCGAAGAGTCGTCCGATCCTAATTGCCTTGGTCATAGTCCCCACTCGCTCCTACGGCCCCGGCATCCCGCGAGCGTGACGGTCGCATGTTTCCGTCGGCGCTTCGCCCGCTTGGAACGTTCTGTTCACAACTAGGGGACAGCGCGGAGTCGCGATCTTTTCCGTGATAGCGCAGATGGGCAGTGTGACACGATCATCGACCGGCTGTGAAGGCTTCGACTCGTCCCCCACCTCACCCTCCTCGGATAGCCCCTCGATTGGTGTTGTGTGAACCGTGCATATTTCCTGCGGCGGCTCTACTCCTGAAGATACATCATATGTCACTTGAACGGCCTTTGGACAGTGCGGCCCGGCGAGCAGCCCCGAGGTTGGGCAGATCCGTTTCGTAACCGTCTCCGGCTCTGCCTCCGGCTGAGAAGCCTCTTCCAGGTTTGTCTCCGCCGGCTCGCCGGGTGGCTCCGGGGCCTCCGGCGAGCCGAGGTCCGTCGCCTTAATCTGAATGACTCGAGCGCACTCTTCGTCCTTCGCCGCCGCTACGATCGGTTGAGCCTTGCTCATAAACCGTCCCCAGATGGGAGCGGGAAGCGTCGCGCCTGAGACCCCCTTTCCCCACTTGTTGCACGTACTCTTGACAGCATCGTTCCCAACCCAAACAGCAGCGCTCAGATCGTCAGTGTAGCCTACGAACCACGCATCGATATACTCATTCGACGTTCCTGTCTTGCCAGCGGCTGGAAACTTCAACATTCCTCGGATACCGGCTGCCGTGCCGCTCCGGATCACCTCGGTCAGCATTTCGTGCATATTCTCGGCCACCCCTTGGTTGAGAGCGCGCCACGTAACCGTTTTATGCTCGAACACCGTCCGGCCTGAGGCGTCTTGGATCTTTCGAATGCCGTAAGGCTCAGTTCGCATACCGCGTGTGGCGAAGACGGCGTAGGCCGAAGCCATTTCGAGTGGAGCTACATCGCAGGACCCAATCGACAATGGAAGGTAGGGATCCATCTGATGATAGATGCCAAGCCGCTCCGCCGTATCGATTACGGATGTGATCCCCACCTGATCCGCCACCCGAACAGCCGCGATGTTGTAAGATTTGGCTAGTCCCGTCTTGAAGGTTATCCGACCGTGAAACTCTCCATCGTAGTTTTTCGGCGCCCAGGCTTTCCCAAGGGCGCCCGGGTACATCACCGGGATATCTTCCACGACGCTTTCCGGCGTATAGCCGGCCTCCAGGGCCGCCGTATAAACGAAGGGCTTGAATGCCGACCCCGCCTGCCGTCCGCCCTGCACGGCGCGGTTATATTGACTCTCCTCGTAGTCCACCCCTCCCACCATGGCATTGATTGCTCCAGTGCGAGCGTTGATCGCTACCAGTGCAATCTGATCGACGTTGAATCCTCTTCGCTTCGCCTCTTTCAGCCCCCAAGCCACCGCCTCCTCTGCGGCCTCCTGCATCTCTAGATTGAGCGTCGTGTCGATCGTCAGACCGCCGCGATAGAGAGCATCGACTCCATAGCGAGATGTAATCTCGCGCAGGACATAATTCGTAAAGTATGGAGCGCGGTAGGTGTCGAGCCCAAGCGGCTTCTTTTCGTCCACCAGTTCCAGGGCGGCCGCCTTTGCCTTCTGTGCCTCATCGGCCGTGATAAACCCCTGTTGCGCCATCATCGAAAGGACTAAATTCCGACGGTCGATCGCCCGCTGTTCGTCTTCGAACGGAGAATAATACTCCGGCCGCTTCGGCAATCCCGCCAGCAAAGCGCATTCTGCAACGCTCAGCTCCGAGACATCCTTGCCGAAGTACGTCTTCGCCGCTACCTGAACGCCGTAAGCTCCCTCCCCGAAGTAGATCTGGTTCAAGTAGAGCTCCATGATCTCCGGCTTGGTGTAGGCTCGCTCTAGCTGAACTGCCAGAACCAGCTCGGAGAGCTTTCGAGAAAGCGTCCTGGCCTGGGTGAGATAGACGTTTCGGACGAGCTGCTGCGTAATTGTGCTCGTTCCTCGCCCGTAGAGAACACCCCTGATGATCCCTCTTGGATCGATCCCGAGATGCTTGTAGAAATCGTGGTCTTCGATCGATACGAATGCCTGAGGCAGAGCTTCGGGGATAGCCTCGAGCTGCACGAACTGCCGATGCTCGGTGGCGACCTGACCGAGCGGCTCTCCCTCCGCCGATAGAACTCGCGATGCTTGCCCCGGTCGTATATTGCCCAAGTCGCGCGCGTTGGGAATAATCTCAGCGATGCCCGAATACGTACCCAGCAGCAATCCTGCCAGCCCTGCTATCGAGATGAGCAGGAAGAAATTCGTGACTCGAAGCACCCACCAGATAATGTCTCGTACGCTCGTCCGTGGCCTCATGCCATGCTGCCCATGATATGCTGTTCCGGCATCAGATAGGTATTATAGCGCACGCCGCTATCTCGGAGGGCATTTCCGAAAAGCTTGCCGACCGGTGACATCACAACCCTCATTCAAATCAGGAGAGATCGCGTATCCGCCCGGACTGCGGCGAGACAGTTTTCAAAGAGCGAACATGGTCGGCCACGGCATCTCCAATTCCCGATCCTGTCTTCGTGGGTTCCAATCCATTGAAAATCCGAAAGTAGCCCAAAGCCCCCTTTGCCAGAGAAGAAGGCATTGCAACTTTATAGCTCTTGCCAGGCGACAACGCAAATCCACCGATCTTCACCTCAACCACCCGCTGACTAGGGGATGAGTCCGACCGAAAGGTCACGGTCATGCCGGACACCTGAAGGAACGATGTACTCGGCTTCGGAACCATGGACAGACCCCGTTCGAGGGCCGCTAAAATCTGAGTTCCAGACAGTTCGACGAGGACAATCTGCTCGTCCGGGTAGAGAAGGACATCGGCGAGGGCTTCTCGAGTCACGTCGCCGGCAGGGATCGTATCAGAGCGTAATTGGCTCGCCTGCACCAATGCCACATCCCCCCCAACAGCCGACCGCGCCGCGTCCGCCACGAGGTTCCCGAGAGTACACTCTCGCTCTCGGACCATCTGTCCGTCCAGCGAAGCGGCCGCCTTCCCGACGACCTCGGCCGGGCACGATACAGCTGTGACCGCCACCACCATTAGCAAGACTGCGAGCTGTTTTATTTCCTTCATATCCGATCCCCCTTACACGAATCAAACAAAAGGCTTGCCTACTAGATTTTTACCAAACCCAATCAGACGCAAACCTAGGCGCTCGTCGATTTCGCCCGGCGTTCCATGTCATATCGCAAAAACGACTCCAATAATTCGTCAATCTGCCCGTCCAACACGGCCGAGGCGTTCCCCGTCTCGCACTCCGTCCGGTGATCCTTCACCATCTGATACGGCTGAAGCACGTACGACCGAATCTGATGTCCCCACGCGATCTCCGTTTGTTCGCCACGTAGCTCCGCCAGCTTCTTCTCCTGCTCCTGTCGCTTCAAATCCAACAGTCTAGCATTTAAGACACGCATGGCGAACGCTCGGTTCTTGTGCTGCGAGCGTTCGTTTTGACAGCTCACCACAATCCCAGTCGGAATGTGCGTGATTCGAACCGCCGAATCCGTCTTGTTGACATGCTGACCGCCGGCGCTGCTCGCGCGGAACGTATCTATCTTGAGGTCATCGGGATTGATCTCGACCTCGCCTGCCTCCTCCACCTCCGGCATTACATCGACGGAAGTAAAAGAGGTGTGTCGTCGATTGGCAGAGTCGAACGGCGAAATGCGCACCAGCCGATGCACCCCACGCTCTCCCCTGAGCCTTCCATAAGCGTGATCGCCCCTGATGCTGGCCGTGATATTACGGCTGCCAGCATCATCGCCAGGCGTCCGGTCGATCAACTCCCAGACGTAGCCATGTTGCTCCGCCCAGCGGCCGTACATGCGGGCCAGCATATCGACCCAATCGCAGGACTCCGTCCCCCCCGCACCCGCATTGATGTGGATAATCACATTATGCGAATCGTATTCTCCCGAAAACAGGCGCATCATTTCTTGCTCGGAGATCAGCCGCTCGACCTCGGCCAGACCTGTTTCGATCTCAGCCGACTCGGCATCTGACCCTTCCTCTTCGGCCAATTGGGCCAGCACGACCACATCTTCGGCCTTTGCAACCATCTCCTGCAGCGGCTCGATCTCACGCTTCCGACGCGAGATATCGGCGTGCAACTTCTGCGCCGCCTGGGGGTCATCCCATAGGTCTGGCGCCGCCGCCTTTTCCTCAAGCGCCTTCAACTCGGCCTCGCGTGAGGCTAAGTCAAAGACGACCCCTCAATTCCTGCGCCTGATTGAGCAATTGCTCTGCGCGCTCTCGCAACTCACGCAAATCAGCCAAAGAAATCACCTACCTTCTAGTCCATCCAGCTTTCTAAGCCCCCGCTCGCCCACAACACTTCTTATACTTTCTCCCACTTCCACATGGACACGGGTCGTTTCGTCCTACCTTCGGTCCCGTTCGCTCCTGGGCCCGTCGGCGCGAGGGCTCCCGGCTCGGCGGCGCCTTGAGCGCGGCGCCGGCACGACGGGAGGTCGTCTGTTCCGGCGATGCAGTCGCCTGCACCACACCGGCCGCGGCCGCCATCGCATCTTGCTCCTCAGTCTCGACCGGCACTCCCTGAGGCCCCCTGCCAAGCCCCAATCGTGCTCGCCTCTGCTCTTCTGTCTCCTGCGGTTCGATCTCCACCCGGAACAAGTACCGAATGATATCCTGTCGGATCGTCTCCAAGAGCCGTTGCCAGTAGTCGTAGCTCTCTTTTCGGTAGATCACCAACGGATCGACCCCTGAGTATCCGCGAAGCCCAATCCCTTCTTCGAGGTCCTCCATCGCCGCCAGATGGTCGATCCACCGGCCGCTCACTACCCGCAGGGTCACAAGCCGCTCCAGCTCCCGCATCTGCTCTTCCCCTGCGAGCTGCTCCCGTTCTTCATAGGCGGCCGTGATATCATCCTGAAGGAACTCCACCAATTCTTCGTGGTGCCGGTGCTCCTCCATCTGTTCGATTGTCACGCCAATCGGATATGTCTCCTGGAGCGTGGCGTGGAGCGCTTCCATATTCCAATCGTCTGGATGAATCTCAGGGCTGGCGAACTCCTGCGTACGAGCCTCCACGAATTCCCGCATGTGCGTGATGATCGAGTTCCGCAGATCCTCACCCAGGAGCACGCGTCGGCGTTGCTCGTAGATCAGGGCCCGCTGATGATTCATCACATCGTCGTACTGGAGACGGTGCTTGCGGATTTCGAAGTTATGCGCCTCCACTTTCTTCTGAGCGTTTTCGATCATCCGGCTCGTGATCCGCGCCTCGATCGGCTCGTTCTCCGGCCACTTGCTTAGGAAGAAGTCTAACCGCTCCGGCCCGAAGAGCCGCATCAGTTCGTCTTCGAACGAAACATAGAAGCGCGACGACCCCGGGTCTCCCTGTCGGCCGGATCGACCTCTAAGCTGGTTATCGATGCGCCGGCTTTCGTGACGCTCGGTGCCGAGGATATGCAATCCACCAAGCGCGAGCATCTGCTCCTTATCGCGGGCGCACATTCTCTGCGCTTCTACCAGCGCCGCTTGCCGCTGTTCCTGACTCGCTTGCGCCGGTTCCACTCCATCTCGCTGGAGTAGCTCGTTCGCCACCTCCTGCGGGTTGCCGCCGAGCAGAATGTCCACTCCGCGGCCGGCCATATTCGTTGCGATGGTCAACGCACCCGGCCGGCCGGCATTGGCGATGATGTGGGCCTCCATCTCGTGGTATTTTGCATTCAGCACTCGGTGTGGAATACCCCGTTCCAACACCTCGCCGAGGCTCTCATGTTCCTTCTCTTCTAGTCCGATCAACTCCGCCAAGCGCCGAGTATTATCCGGCTTCGTCACATCCGGATCGATCCCCAACGCCCGCATTAGTGCCGCCGGCCGTCCCATCGGGATTTGCTCTAGTGGCTGGAAACACAGTATCTCTGCCACCCGCCGCAAGTCCCCCCCATTGCTTCCCTCAGCACTCTCTAATCGCTGAATCAGGCTCTGAATCTCCTCCGCCAGCCTTGCCGTGCGCTGGAGCGCATGTTCCAGTCGTCTTTGCTCCTCCGGCTGCGCCACACGAAGTGTGTTGTACTCGAACTTCGATACCGCCGCGTCGAGATGCCGCAGGTCCCGTTCAATCTCTCCCAATCGTCCCCGGAGCGACTGCGCCAGCTCCCGACGCTGCTCGGAGGGTAATTCTCTGGCTTCGATCAGCGCGTACTCCACCAAAATGAGTTGCGCCAAGAGCTGGAGCTTATCCCTCTTCAAACGCTCGCTCAATCGCTCCGATATCTCGATCGAACGTGTCCCCACCAGCGTCGGCCGACCCATGCTTCGCATCTGCAATATTTCCGCTGTGATCCCGTGAAATTTCGCCTCCTGCGTCTTATAGATCACATCGGAGTTATCTTCACGAATCATCGGCCGGTGAGTCGGAATCACCGCCACGGGGCTTCCATAGACCTTAATGAACTCCGGCTCCTCAGTCTTCGCGGTTCCCGTCATTCCAGCGAGTTTCTTGTAGAGCCGGAAGAAGTTCTGGTGCGTAATGGTCGCGGTCGTTACGTTCTCCCGCTCGATCTGCACCTTCTCCTTCGCCTCGATCGCCTGATGAAGCCCCTCAGAATACCGTCGCCCATACATCAGCCGGCCGGTGAACTCATCGACAATGATGACTTTCCCATCCCTCACCACGTAATCCACGTCCCGTTTGTAGCATGCATGAGCACGCATCGCTGCGTTCACATGCTGATACAGCTCGATGTTCTCGGGATCGGAAAGATTGGAGACTCCGAGGTCCCGCTCCAGTTTTGCAATGCCGTCCTCAGTCAGGGCCGCGGTCTTCGTCTTCTCGTCGACGATATAGTCCGTATCTCGCGTCAACCTCGGTATCACCCGGTCCACGCGTCGATACAGTTCGGTCGGCTTCGTGCCCTGACCGGCGAGGATCAAAGGCGTCCGGGCCTCATCGATCAGCAAGCTGTCCGCCTCGTCCACGATCGCGTAGTTTAGCTCTCGCAGCACCAGCCAATCGGAATAGTCTACGGTGTTATCGCGAAGGTAGTCGAATCCGATCTCCGAGTTCGTCGCATATGTGATATCACAGCCGTAGGCTTCCTTCCGCTCCTCGTGCCCCATGTCGTGCTGGATCACGCCGACCGTCAACCCGAGCGACTCGAAGATCGGCGCCATCCAATCGCGGTCGCGCTTTGCCAGGTAGTCGTTATGAGTCAGCAGGTGCGCGCCCTTCCCCTCAATTGCGTTCAAGTAGAGCGCCGGCACCGCCACCTGTGTTTTGCCCTCACCCGTCCGCATCTCGGCCACCCGCCCCCAATGCAACATAATCGCCCCTACCATCTGAACGTCGAAGTGAGCCATGAACTTCTCGCGCTCGTAGCGGGCGTTTTGTTCTCTCAAATTGTTCTCATAAGCGTCCGCCTCATCTAAGGGCAGGATTACGTCTTCCGGGATCGCAAACCCATCCCTCGAGATCCGAAATCGGATGTGTCTCCTCCCCAGTATCCGCCATGTCGCCTCTCGCACCAGCGCATACGCCTCTACCAGCAGATCGTCGAGCGTTTCACCTCGGGAAAGCCGATCGCGGAATTCATCCGTTTTCGAGCGCATCTGCTCATCCGTAAGCTTCTCCATGTCCGGGCCAAACGAATTGATTCGCCCGACAATGCCGCGCGCCCGAATCAACTCTCGTCGTGTCGAATCGAAAAGAAAAGAGAGTATCGACATACGTCCCCTGTAAGACGGAAAGCCGCCTTCGCGGCTCTCCTTGTATCATTATACCACTTCACACAGATGGTGTCAGGTTACCCCATCGTGCGGAATTGGCAGGCTCTTATTCTGCCTGAGGAAATCGAAGCGCTATTGTTTTGCCGCGTTCACTCGCAAGTACTCTCCCTTGAGCTGCCCCATCAAGTAATCCAACTTCATTTGCACCCGCTCCTTCATCGAGCTCGTCAGCCCGGTCAGAAGCAGATTCCGATTCCACGTCATAGCACTCGTAATGATCGGCTGACCGGTCGGGAGCGACCGACGAACCGCCACGCTCTGATTTAAGCTCAACGAAAGGTTCACCGCCGCCGTATCCTTGTTCCCCTCCGGATCGGCGATCAAATGTCCCACTGCAATCACCAGCACCCTCGGCGTATTCGCGGAAGCCTCACCCTCGACTACCTCCAGCCCAGGCGTTCCCTTCAATAGATCCTGGACTTTCTTCTCGATCTTCTTCTCATCCAAATCTATTAGCTTGCGCAAATCCTCACTACCAGCCAAATGTACCTGCACTTTTACCGCGCTCAAGCCTTCCATTCCGCCAGTACTCATCACCACCTTGGGTGACCCGGCTGCACCGTTCGCCCCAGCTCTCTGTGTCGTAAAGGCGCCTACCGCGAGCACTAACAGCGTCAAAATCGCACTCAGTATCCGTGCGCGCATCTTTCCCCTCCTCAAATATCACTCTAGATTCGCGTGCCGGACATCCATATCATCCGGTGTCCGTCCCAACTCTTCTTGAAGCAGCAGCGCCACCGCGTCGAGTGCGATCAGTGCGCACTGCTCGAAAAGCGACTGCCCGTACTGTCTCGATCCCGTCCCCCCAATCTTCGCTGGAACGAAAACGGTTAGGTCGGCTTCGCCGGCCAGAGCAGAACCCTCGTCCCGCGTAAGCGCCACGACCGTCCCTCCGGCCTCTCGTGCCAGTCGGGCCACTGTGCACGTCAGATCGGTTGCTCCACTTCCCGAGATCGCGACCAATAAATCCCGCTCGCTGAATGCCGGTGTCGTCGTTCCCCCAACTACGTGCGCCGTCATGCCAAGATGCATCAAACGCATCGCAAAGCACCGCGCCACCAGGCCCGATCGGCCTTCTCCTGTGGTAAATATCGCCTTCGATCTGGCGAGGAGCTGAGTCAGCGCAGTGATCCGCTCCGAATCGATTCTCGCCAGCACCTCTTCAATCTCATCGAATATTATGCGACGCACATCGGCGAAATCCATCTCTTCCCTATCTCTAATCTGCCAACGCCTAGCTCAATAGTTCCAGCCCTTTACGCTTTGCTCCTTGGGCCGTTCCGCCTCTCTTCGAATTTCGGATGGCCGTATTATGCAATTGGTGGCTTACTTGTATCATATGGAATATACGCACTGTTCCAGGGAGGTGAAACAAAGTGGCGATACGATGGCGGGAAAGCCGTCGCCGCTGCGGTTTCACGCTGGTGGAAGTCCTCATCGTGATTACCGTGATCGCGATACTGAGCATGCTCGTGATTCCACGAGCGATGGCCGCACGACGGCATGCGAAAGAAGCGCAGCTACGCGGCAATCTGAAGCAGTTGCGCGACGGAATAGAGCGATTCGAGGCGACGACAGCCGCTTGGCCGCCAAGCCTGGCCGATCTGATGGCAGCCAACGGTGGCGGGATAAGCGCCGATTTCGACGGACGGGGTGGCTGTGTCGACCGAAATGCTTACGATGGCCCTTACCTCCTTACCGGCACGGGCCAGCTTCCCAAAGACCCATTTACAGACGCGGCCGACTGGAGCTACAATAACACCAATGGCTCTGTCCACAGCAGCAGCGTTCTTGCAGCGCTCAACGGCCAAGCTTACAGCACCTGGTAGATCGCACCGGCATTCCGCTTGTTCGTAAGAAGCACCCATCGACCCCTGTCAGTTTTTACTTTTGTAGAGTGAGATCGACGCCGGTACATCGGATAGGATCCTCAATATATCTTCCTACTGAAGATAGCCGAGTGCGCGGAGTCTGCGCCGAGTCTCTTCGTCTGGTTTCGCCCGTTGTACCCGCTCACCCTCCGTCCTAACCTGCGTGAGAAGCCACTGCCCGATAAGCTGCTCATCGTAGGCGGCCCGCACAGGCAGTGCATCCACCAGATTCCGCGCTTCCGTAGGGTCCGCTGTCGTATCCCAAAGGCCGAGGCTACTCCGATCGCACTGCCCCGGATCGCACGATGCGATCACCCGCTTGTATCCGTCCCCATCGATCACTCCCACCATCGTCGGGATTCCTCCAGCCAGAGGCGACAGCTGACAATGGACGATCCGATCTCCTGAACCCATGGCTTCCACTGTTGGAAGTCGCTCCCCCTGGATTTCTTGGGCTATATTCGCTCGTATACCCACCTCTGCGAGCACCGTCGGAAACACATCGACGAGTCGTACTCGTTCCTCTATTCGTTCCCCTGAGAATCGACCGACGGGGTATCGGACAATTAGTGGAACCCAAATCTCTTCGACACACAGCGTATTTCCGTGCCACAACATCCCGTGCTCCCGGAACGCCTCCCCGTGGTCCGCCAGGAAGATGATAAGACTCTGCTCGAACCGTTTCGTACGTTGCAGTATCTCCAGAAAATCAGCAAACCCCCGATCCGCGTCGAAGACCTCCGCGTCATAGCGATTCACGAGGTGATTTATGCCCCGTCGAATCTCTTCAGGGCGCCCTGAGCAGGTCATCTGAAGTACATCCGACCATTTTTTCCCGCCTTCTGAAGCAGCTCGATCAAAGCGCAGCAGTGCCTCTTGACTCGGCTGATAGGGAGCATGGGGTTCCATGGTGTGAATATAGGCAAAAACGGGTCTTTCCTTATCGCAACTCGCCAAGAACTCCGCTACGCGAACATTGACCCACGAGGCATCCTTGACTCCTTCATACACAAACTTGTCATACCCCTGATTGAATCCGAAGATGGATGCCGTGTTCGGATTCGTCGTGATGCAGAAAGTCGCGTAGCCGGCCTGTCGGAGCGCCTCTGAAAGAAGCGTTGGAGATTCCGGCAGCACATCGAACTCGGAAACTGTCGCATGCCGTGAAGGATGTAACCCCGTGACCAGAGCTGCGACTGACGGTCTCGTCCACGATGAGTTGGCAAAGGCCGATTCGTAGAGCGTAGACGCCTCAGCGAACTCGTCGATGTGGGGTGACGTACCCCTTTCGTAGCCATAGCACCCGAGATGATCCGGCCTCAGCGCGTCCACCAAATAGATGAAAACATCCGGTGGACGGTTCGGTTTACGAGCGGAATTATGTCTCCATACTCGCATCGATTCGCTCCGTCTCGGCTGTGACATCGCGCGCTCGGGACGCCCCTCGACGTCGTCGCAAATAACGGGAATGACCGAAACTGAGAGCACATCGCCCTCTTCAGCTTCAAAGGCGTTCCATACAGGGCCCTTCGCTGTGTAGAAAAATCGGCGGCCGTTGCCGGCCGCCCATTCATACGTTCGGACTCCAATAGGTCCCGCGGGGAAAGGTAAATCGCATCCCCGAAAAAGCCCGCTCATTTCGAGTTCGCTCGAACAATCAGATGAGATGATCCGAGCCGAGCAGGCGACGTATCCGATCACATGCTCTGGATCACCTCGATCATGAACATCTCCATGGACCTCCAGCAGAATGGGGCCCCCTGCAGCCTTGGGGAGGTCGAAGTCAATCCTCATGAGCGGGCGTTCTCCGCCAGCGCCGGAAAAGACCCCGGACACGTGCCGTCGCGCCAGAACCGCCTCAGAGTCCGTTTTTAAGGAGGCTTCCGCCCAGAACTCGCTGCGAGCCCAGGGGCGCTCTATCGCGACAAAAATCCCAACGGCAATTATGCCCAGGACCATCGCCGCAACCCATCGAGACCTACGGTATAAGGCGAGAACGAATTCTTCAAATCCACCATGCGTGCGTCCTGATTCTTTGCCGCGCCCTCGCGTCATGGTTTGGCCCGCCTTCATCTGTAGTATCGATCAAAATACTAACTATCTGGCTTATGAATCAGGGGCTCGGGCTGCCTGTCTAATCGCCTTCTTCCTCCTCAGGCTCCATCCCCTCAGGCCAATCGAAGTCACCCTCTTCGAGCGCCTCCAGAATCTCCTGCGCTTCCTCCACCTGATCCGCAGACACCATGACGATGGCGTAGTCCTCGGTCATACTATCGGTCACTCTCCCAAGCTCCCCGGTGATTGGCCCGTGTCGTCGGACCACCGCTAGAATTCCAGCCTCAGCCAAGCTGGCCTGGATCACCTCTGCCTCATTCGGGTCTGACCGACTGCACAGGCGCACTAGCGGTACGCTTTCATCCTTTGCTTCGGTCGGTGGTGAGCCTGGCAGCAGTTCCTCTCCGCAGTCCGAGCAACGTCCAACACCTTCCCTATACTCCGAGGAACAGACCGGACAATAAGGCATCTCAGATCTCCGGCTCCAGCTTTTCTGGCCATTCGAAACTGGCGGGGTGAATGTCCAATAGCACTTGCTGTGCATCTGCAAACCGACTTCGGGGCACGAGGATATCCGCTGAAACAGCGCTCTCCGCTACAGGTCGATGGTCCAACCACAGCACCGCGCTATCGTGTTCGCTCACCACACAGGATATGCCGACTGCCGCCAGAGCTGCCTTCACCACATGCACGTCCATGCGATCGTCGACTTGGCACAAGCGAACCAGCTCCGACCGTGGCGGCGACTTCTTGGGCGGTTGTGGTCGCGGCAGCGGTCCCGGCGACAGCTGGGCGCCGCAGTCTGGACAGCGCTGAACCCCTTCCCGATATTCAACCCAACACTTCCCACAATATGCCATCTTCCCTCCGTGTTGCCCTTCGTTCCAGCACCCCGGAATAGTTCCTTGTTCCGACAACCTACGTCGCCGGGTGGGCGTAGCAATAGAGACAACGATTAGGGCAGGGAAGGTACCGTCCCACGTCCAGACTCACTGTGCAACCGCACAATTTTCGCTGTCCACTCGCACGCTCGGTCCGACACGGCTCATTGGTTGGATGCAGATCTGTCAGCAGCGCCCCGTCGATGCACCGCTGCACGGGAAAGCCCGGCTCACAGCATGTAGCGATCGCCATCCCATAACCGGACGCGACTTCCGCGCAATCGCTTAGGAACTGGCGGCGCATCTCGCAATCATACTCCTCGAATGTGACACCCACCGCGGCCAGCCGTCGCACGACTTTTCGATACATCGATACGAAAGAAACGTGGACAGTTGGAATCCCGGCGATCGAAAACCGCTCTGCCAGCGGCCGAAACAAGTTCAGATCGACATTGCTCAAGCGTTCCTCCCCTCGTCTAGCAGACAGAAGAGGATCGAACCGCCAATGCACGCGTCGCGGATCCCCGACATACTCGATAACCGCATCTAGAAGAAGGAGTTGCTCTTGCATCGGGGGTACGCTCGGTTCGAGAAACGTCCCCCCCAGCCCCGTCACCGTCCAGTGTACGAACACTTGACCGACACGGGAGAGCGTAGCCCTCAACTTCTGGTGAGCGAGTAGATTGCTTGGATCTTTCGTCCACAGCACGACCGTGTGGATACTCTCTGGGTTGAGCGCTGTGAGTCGTTCGACTAGATAGTCAGGATAATGTGCAACCAACTCCGTCCGCCGAGAAGCGCTCACCACTTTCTTCACCTGTGGCGATTTGCTCTGGCGAGGAGACATTTTTCCCTCTTCGTATTCCTCTAGTCGAAAGAAATCTCAGGCAGCGATCTGTTCCGTGCGAGAGATGAGGTCTCGAAGGATTTCGATCCCCCGCCGTCCTTGAACGTCCTTCTCGCTCAGCGGCGGAATGTACTCTTTGCTCGGCGGCTGCTCGACCTCCACATCCGGCTCGATTCCCTTCCGGTCGATATCTCGCATGTTCGGGGTAAAATAGCGCGCAGTTGTCAGCGCGAGCGCCGAGCCGTCACGAAGTGGCACGACTGTCTGGACCAGCCCCTTACCAAAGGTCTTAGTCCCTACTAAGGTTCCCATACCCGCATCCTGAATTGCCCCGGCAAGGATCTCGGCTGCACTTGCCGTTCCGATATTCGTCAGAACCACGAGCGGCAACTCGAATCGGCCTCCGTCTGTTCCTTTTCGCGGCTCCTTTGAACCTCCACGTTCTTGGATATAGACTACCGGGCCGGAGCCAATGAACTGGCTTGCCGTTTGAACGCAGACTTCAAGCCCTCCACCCGCGTTGTTTCGCAAATCGACCAGAAGCCCACTCATGCCGCGGGCGCGCAGATCGATCAGCGCCTCCCTCACCAGTTCGGGCGTCGTCTCATTGAAAGTGCTAATGCGGAGATAGCCCATCCGGCTGGGGAGCATATCATGTTCGACGCTTCGCACCTGGATAACGGCCCGTGTAACCTCAATATCCAGAGGCTGCGGGACACCTGCTCGCGCAACCTGAAGCTTCACACGGGTCCCCGGTGGTCCCTTGATTTGACTTACCACTTCGCCCAAGCTCAACCCCGCCGTCAGCATTTCGCCGACACGCAGAATGTGATCGCCCGCCTGCAGACCCGCCTGAATGGCGGGACTGTTTGGCAGCGGCGCGATAATGACGACTTCGAAGCGCTTCGGATTCGTGATATCAGCACCGCATACCGGGCAGCTCAGCCCCGCCAGATTCTCCGAAAGACCCGGCGGCGGCTCCGTCTCGCGCAGTCCGATCTCGGCCCCAATACCCCCGAAGTGACCTTCGTTCTCTTCCAGAAATGATCGGTACTCTTTCGGATCCATGAAGCGGCTGTAGCGATCTCCATACGGCTCCGCGCGCAGAGCAGAAAGCATGCCTCGAATGGCGCTATAGGTAAGTTGCGACTCATCTTCGAGCGGGGAGACATATTGGCGTCGCAAATGTGAGAGCACTTCCTGAAAAGTCTCTAAGGGCCGCACGTCCACATCGTCGATCCCCGCCAAAGCAGTGCCGTTGACGCCCAATCCCAATATGCTGCCGATCACCCCAGCCGGCCCCTCGGCACCGTTCGCCGTGAGCGATCCAAACTCGCGGCCTGCTATAAAGCAGCTCGTCATAAGAGCCATGACCAGCAGTGCTACGACTAGCTGATAACGCATTCGCATCGCTTACTTCCCTTACTTGGCATTCCCGCTCGTAGACTTCAAAAAATAGCGAGGAGCCGAAGCCCCTCGCTCACCAGAGGTTTCCAACCTTCTCGAAAAGCGGAGTCGCCGCAGCTGATAGAGCTACTCCGATACGTGTATACGATATACCTTCATATCATGAAGGGCGAAAGCAATTCCTTCATATGTCATCGTGCAATCACGCGAAAAAGACACCGAAACATGCTCGACTACCGCCGTTGCCGTAAGCATCTCTGCAGCTTCGGCAGCGGGTGCCGCCCCGAGAGGCGCCAGTCCCCCTCGGGCTGTGCCGCGAACTCCGCCGCCGCCTCGTCCGCCACCACCTCGTCCGCCACCACCTCGTCCGCCACCACCTCGTCCGCCACCACCTCGTCCGCCACCACCTCGTCCGCCACCGCCTCGTCCAGGAGCTCCTGTCAACACAATCTCATCCGCTCCCGCTTCCGCGGTCATTATCGATCCCGTTCCAATAGGTGGTGAGGCCTCAACACGTCCACGACCGCGACCGCCGCCTCCGCCGCGCCCGCCTCCGCCGCGCCCACCGCCGCCGCGTCCGCCGCCACCTCGTCCGCCAGCTCGCATGCCTACCCCCCCTCCACCACCAGCTCGCATAGCTCCGCCTGTCGCGGAAGCAGCCCGTCCCGCAGCCTGGCCGGAGAGCGCATAAATCTCAATGACGGGCGGATAGCCGTACTTCTTCAATACATCTTCAAAAGTACTCTGCAGTACAATTCCCTTCGCTGTTCGAACCGGAGCTTCTTTGCCCTTGAGATTCTGTGGATACCCCGCGACCACCACATCGGTCACAACGGCATCGGCTCCCTCTCCGTTGAGAAGGAGCCCCAGGGCAATTCCGTGCGATTCCCGGAAGTCATAGAGCCACTGCGCCTGATTCACCGTCATCCCTGGAACCCGCACCGGCAGGACCCATACCGGCGCTTGCGTCGTCTGAGGCTGCGCGGAAAAGTCCGGCAGACCAGCCGCGGCCGGCATCGGCGCCACCGTCTGGAAAACACCCGAAGGAAAGAGAATTCCATCCGGCGGTCCGAATTTCTCGATCAACTCCCGATACGATGCTCCGATCCGTACCCCGAACAGACCATCCTCGACGGCGTTTGCCGGGGCGAGAGAGGCCACCATACCAACGAGCAAAACGAGCACGAAGAACAAGGTATGCCTATAAGCACTACGCATTTGGCATCATCCTCACGCTGGTCGAATGCAGAATCACTACAAGTAACTCCGAAGCTCCTCTATGCTCAAACCCGCTGGTGGAGGGGGAGCCACCTCCGGGGCTTCGGTCACAGCTTCGACGGCAGCCGAAATATGAGCCCCGATTGCAATTTCCCTTACACGCATCGAGTCGAGCGTAAACCGAACGCCATGGTCCACATATGTCAATTCCAGCACTGTGCCAGCGCTCACGACCTGGTCAGGATATCCATACTCGGCGATGATCTCCATATAACCCCTGCCGAGCCCGATCCCCCGGCTCGTCTCTCCACCGGGTGACGGCGCTGTCCCCAGTAATGTCAGCGCTATCACATGCCCCCGCAGATTGAGCGTAAGAACGATGACTGCTCCTCCAGGTCGCCGGTAATACCAGTACATTCCCCGGGCTTCGCTGGGTGCAGCCGCGCCCAAGCTCACCCTTGCACTTCCCCCACTTCTAGCACCGCCGCGTCCCCCACTACGTCCACCACCGGAGCCTCCAGCAGAAGGCCCTGCCGGACCGGAACGCTCACCAGCCGAGCGCGTAGATCCCGAAACCTGTGTCGGCTCCTCCGTGCCCACGCTGACCACACCCATAGGGCCGATGAAAGCAGGTTGCCCGAAGTCTGGCTTGTCGAGTAGGTCCAGAGCGTTCTCACCAAGTCGAACTCCTGAAAGCTCTCTCTCGACCGCCCAACCACAGGAGCCGAAAACGCCGATCATGGTGATAAGGATGACGCAGGCCCACACGCTCTTTGCCATTACACGGACCTCCATTTGTGCCCTCGCGCGGACACTGGCTCCGACCCCACCGAGCTTGGCGGCAGTCTAACATAAAGCCATACCAGTGTCAACGTTCGTCAGAGTTGGTAATTCCTAACGCGCCGCGGGAGGGATTTGGCAAAGGTTCAAGAATCGTGCGGCAAGTGGAATTCTGCGGTTATTTTCGCACTAGGAGTCGCTGCTATGAAGCACGCAAGCTCGTTCGCAGAGTTATCTGCTCGCACCGATTCTCGGCCCGCGGCCTGCCCCCGTTGCGGTAGAGTAAGAATGGGCCGACATCGCACCCAGCGTCGGCCCGTAGTGGACTTGAAGGTGACCGAAGTGGAGGTGGTGCAGTACCAAGCGGATCAATCGCCAGTACTGGGCGCGCCTGTCCGTCTGCCATCGCCCCAAAAGAGTCAATCCCCCGCTATGCTCAGAAACGAACCTCTAAAGTTCTCTTTCTCACCATCGTATCCGCGTCCGCTGCAACTTCCACCGCGTAGAGCCCTGTTTCAGGGGACATGCCGTAGAGCGCGGCAGCGATTATGTTCTGCTCGCCGCAAACCAGGAGCCACTCTGGAATCCAAAACCTATGCTTTCCATCGCCTGATATACTTGCGAGAGGATGCCCGTTCAAGTAGAGCATCGCCGAACCACGCAAATCGATCGTGGCGAAGTAAGGCATGCGCCACGATTCCGCTTCCGGCACATCGAAGGTCATTCGATACCAGCCCACCCCCCATATATCCGCAAGGTCCTGTCCTTGCTCCCGCCACGGTCCGAACCGGATGAAGTGCCATCGTCGGGTATCAGCAAAGGGGCTTGGGTATCCAGCGTATTCTCCAGCCAGCCCGGGGCAGATATTCCACCCCTCCAGCGGCGCTTCACCGCTCAATGTGGAAAGTCGAACCTCGGGCAGTCGAGCGAGTTCATCGCTCAGCCCGTCGAAGCCCAATGCTCGCGGCAGCACGTGGGCGATAATTTCGATCTGGTTTATCCCCGGTCTGATGAATGCTGATACGTCGGAGCGTCGATGGGCAGCGCTTCCACAGAGCGTCGGCACTATCTGTCCGTTGATCGAAACCAGGAGTGGATAGCGAGATCCGCTCACCACGATTTCGGCAGCGTCCTCGGCGGCAAAGCGACTTTGTAACCGGGCAAAACGTCCAGGCACAAGCCCAATTGACTCCGGGGAGTATGCAACTTTTTCAGATGACATGCAATCGCCATTGTCGGCGTCTGCATCCGGCATGAAAGCGGAACGGTCGAAGCGCGCGTAAGAATGAGTGGGCCCGCCAACCACGGCTCGTCCCAAGCGATCCCAGAAGGATTTGGGCTTCTGTTCGTTGGAGAACGACTCCGTCGTAATATCCAGCCGGAGTGCGCGCTCAGGCGCGGAAAATGTGAACTCTACCGGCTCGCCATCAAGCATCACCGCCTTTGGGTTCTTAGGGAGCGCAGCGGTTATGTCAACAGCTCCGGAAGGGCATTCCAATAGCGCCTCGAGAGCGTCGGGTTCGAATGTCGATCGAGAGATGTGTACGCCCGGACTCAGGACGGCCGTTCCACTTTCCCCTTTGGCGGTTCCAAGCCTCGTAGCTCGCTCTCGCGACAGCACGGCTATCTCGATTTCATCGACCAAGAGGTAGGAGTCCTCAGCGCTATGGTAATAGTCAAGGGTGAGGATATTTTGTTCGCCGTCCCAATTCTGCCGGGCTATGCTGCCGTTCACGAGCGGTGGACCAGGCAGCTCGAGGGCAATCTCGCCGGGCGTATCTACGTCGCCGTATATGACGAGCAGAGTGCGCTCTCCAACCTGCTCTATCATCGCGATTTCAGATGTGCAGTACCGAACCGCGCCGCGCCTCAGGGGAAGGTTCAGCGTAAGAATTTTCGCGCCGCCGGCCGGAAGATAGATCGAACCCGCCTGTGGAATACGCTGTTTTGTTCCGCTTTGTGGATCCGTATAGGTGAGTCGAACCTGATGGGTGCTGTTCCCCGCTGCGTCCCACAGGAACAGGAAGGTCCCCTCTTCGCCAACCCTGAGGGTGCATTCCACTTCATCGTCATCCGCGCTGATTGCGCCGCCGATGGGGACGGCTCGGACGAGCCTCGCCCCAAACATGGAGAAGAACCGGCCGAGCAGCGCCGCCTCGCCGTATCCAGGAGTCACGGCTCCCGAAGCATCGATAATACTGGAGCTCCTTCGTTCATCGCCTGTTATCAAGCCAACTGGATCATGTCCTGCCGCGAACTGGGATAGGGTCACGCCTGCTGCGCCTTTCGCCGCGGCAACTCGCACGCAGTTCATGGCGCGTCGTGCGGAATGGGCAGAATGATATTCGCCTGGAAATGCTGTAAGAACGGCCGGGCCAACTTCCTCCCGTGACAAGATATCGACTTGGGAGGCCAATTCTGAGAGTTCCACCGGTTTATATAGACTCAAGGTATCGAGCAGGTTTGTCATCGCTTGGGTGGAGCTGTCTCGAGCAACGAGAGCCTCGGCGGTCAGAATTGGCACGACGACTTCAGCAGACCGTGCTGAGGCTAGAAGCTTCCATAAGTCTGATGAGTCAATCCTCCCTGTTTCGTCCGGAAGTGCTCGCACGATTACGAAAGCCACCGGCCCGCCTTTGGAAAGTTGGTGCTCTGTAACCACAGAAAGCAAGGATTTCATCCATACATCTATCGCCGATTCCCTTGCAGCAGCATCGCCGGCCAAAGTCCAACCCGGGACTCCCCCGGCGGGCCACGGCATGCCCACGTAGGGACCGATGTCGATCTGCACGAACAACCCGGCCCCTGAGCAAGCTCGGAGGAATTCATCCAACCGTGAAAGATCCGCCGGTTCGCTCGTCGGCTGATGATAGGCCCACGGCACCGAAATACTGACTGTATTGAATCCGGCGGACTTCAGGAGCGCCAGCCGTTCGGGCCAGGCTTCGACTGGCAGGGAAGTATAGTCGATGCCTCCCCCAAAGAGCCATATGTCTCGGTCATTCACTGAGAGGCTCATCTCGTCGAAACGAGCTACGTTTGGAGCAGGGAAAATCGGTTTCAACATCATCGCCTGAGGTGGCTCTGGGATATCTAATGGCTCGATGCCAGCGGCCGAGATGCCGACTGCTATGGTTCGCTCCAGACACCCCTTCAAACCGTCTCCGTCATCGTCACAGATGGAAACTGAGAGCTCGAAGCGTGTTCCCGCAAGACTCCGGAGTTGGTCCAGCTTACCCCATGGGAATGCCAGTTCATAGACTAGCAACTTTCCCCCCTCTTTTTCTGCTTTTGCAGCAATGGCGCGCCCAATCGTCCGCACTTCACCTGCCTCGTCTGACGGTTCTGCCCGCCATACGAGCGACGTACTCTTCAGAAGTGCGATGACAAACTGGTTCACGACATCGGATGATTCCCCGGCCATACCAAGGACAATGCTATCACCACGATCAATTTCCGCTGCAGACTGAACTCGTACGAACTCGTCATCCCTGACCTGTAACGCCACGTAGAGAGCTTCGCTGTCCCACGCAAGCCATACATCTGCAGATACGTCCTCCGGACCACTATAGTCGGCAAACTGAGCGGATGCAGGATGCCAATCCCCGGTGTCCGCGATTACTATTTGCGGGAGTCGCGGCCAATCATCCAGGCGTCCGTCGAGTACGGGGCTGAAGGCAACGCGAGGACACGTCACCGCCGCCAAGGCGAGCCCCATTCCTGGGCCAACGAGCCAGGCTAAAAGCATGAAAAATACTGTTATATTGGCCTGCAAGCGTCTCATATGGCCGCTCCTTAATTGTCCGCGACGATCATCCTTGTTCGCTTCCACCGCACCGAGCGTCTTTCCTATCTACGGAAGCGGCAAGGGATATGGGAATCTGTGGAAAATACCCTCGAGACAGGACAGTGAATTTAGACACGACGTTTCGTGGTTGGTTCTATCGGGTAAAGCTCTGACGGATTTCTCGGATTCACTGTCCTAGACCTACGGATGTCGTCGAAGACATCCGAATTTACTTGTAGAAGCGCGCGTGGCGGGTGCGTGCGACTATGGTTCCGAGGAACTTGGAGGCATAGCAGAGATGGCAGTTTGTCGCAAGTGCAACACGGAGAATGAGGAAGGTCTAACCCGCTGCAAGTCTTGCAATGCGATCATGCCGGTGAAGCTCGGCAGTAAGTCGGAGGTCCGCTTCGAGAGGGTTCGGCGGCAGCCGGATCTCGTTGGTGTGAAATGCCCCAGATGCGAGACCATGAACGCATACACCCGCTTCAAGTGCAAGTCCTGTGGTGCATCGCTCGCACAAGGTGTCCAGAAGTCCAAATGGCAATATCTGTGGGTTTACGTCGGCCTCGGTGCAGCAATCGCGGCAGGAGTCGTTGCCTTCGCTTTGCGAGCTATGTAATCGATCAATCGCCCGGTTTGAGCCGCGCATTATTGATGCCTGCAGCCAGGCCGCTGTGGTGAATCCCGTAGCACGCCCCATCTAAGTCTTGGACCGTTCTTCGAATTTCGCCTCGTGCAGGCTCCGGGGGAAGAGGGAGCGAACTTGCAGACAGCGCTCTTATGTTCACTACGCCACGAGAATGTCGACGGGAGGGAACATGAAGCTTTTTACGGGCGGACGCGTTGCAGAAGTGTTCGCGTTGCGTCTGGATAAGGGGGAAGATGTTTTGGAGGCTATATCGGGAATCGCCTGCGAACGGGATATTCACACGGGGGTCGTAATTTCTGGAATCGGTACGCTCGATCGGGCGCGGCTCCACCACATCACTCACACTGGATTTCCACCGGAAGATCGGTTCGTCACCTATGAGGGACCGATTGAGCTACTTTGCATCGATGGAATCATCGCCGATCACACTCCACACCTCCATACCTGCATCTCAATCGAAGAGCAAACCTATATGGGTCATCTGGAGCCGGGATGCCGCGTTCTCTATCTCGCCGAGATCGCCATCGCTAAGATTGAAGGAATGAAGCTGGTTCGCCGCCAGAACCCGGAGACGGGAATTAACCAGCTCGGGGCGGCGGAATGAAAGCTTCTGAGTGATGGCATCGACCAAGAAGCGATGCTTGTGGATATTTCTTTGGACTATGACTGCGGCGTTGGCGGTCCATTGCTTTCCGACCGTCGCTGCAGACTCCCCCGCATTCAACCAAGATCGAGCCTATTCCGATCTCATTCGACAGTGTGAATTCGGCCCCCGCGTTCCTGGAACGGCCGGCCATGCATTGTGTGGTCGATGGCTTGCGGATGAACTCTACCGTTATGCCGACGAAGTCCGTCTGCAGAGATTGACGGTAGCCCCGCATGGCACCCCCCTTCCGCTCGTCAACATCATCGCGACCTTCAATCCGCAAGGCAATTCACATGTCATCCTCGCTGCCCATTGGGACACCCGGCCGACTGCCGACTGCGATCCGAATCCCGAAAATAGAGATAAGGCCATACTCGGCGCCAACGATGGGGCGTCCGGGGTCGCTATTCTGCTCGAAGTTGCCCGTACCCTCAAACGCTCACCACCGAAGCAGCGAGTTTCCATCGTCTTGTTTGACGGCGAAGACTATGGGCCAACGCCCAAGGACATGTTTCTGGGTTCTCGCTACTTCGCGCAGCACTACACAGGACCACCGGTGGAATGGGCTGTGTTGCTCGACATGGTTGGGGATCGCGATCTCCGCATTCCAAAGGAACGTTTCTCGCTCGATCATGCGCCTCATGTCGTCGATCGGGTGTGGAGCGCGGCAAGGCGAGTTAGCGCTGCAGCTTTCGTCAACAAGCCAGGCAAGGCTGTCCTCGACGACCACGTATTCCTTCAGCGCCAAGGGATTCCGTGCATTGATGTGATCGACTTTGACTACCCCTACTGGCATACCCTCGCCGATACCCCGGACAAGTGCGCGCCCAACTCGCTGGGGCAAGTTGGACGCGCGGTATTGGCGGCCCTTGATGAACATAGCTAGTCGAAGAGCTCGGCGGCAGCTCAGTCGGTCCAGTCGAAAATGATCCCGAGGTAACGGTCCGGCTGCTCTCGGATTGCGGCATAGGCTTTTTCGGCATTCTCGGGTTTGTAAGCCTCTGAGATCAACGGCTCGATATTCAACATCCCTTGTCCAATCAAGTCGAGAACGATTCTTGCGTTCCGTGGAACGGAATGCTTCACAAAGGGGTTTGGCATCGGGGGGAGGGAGCCTACATGGGCTCCCTTGAGCCGTACGTTGGGATTGGCTTTATGGACGGCGCGGAGCAGGGGAACGATGTCGGCTTCATGGCTGCCGCGTGGAGTGCCGAGCAAAATGACTTCTCCGTTGGGCGCCGCCATTTCCATAGCCTGCAAGGCCACTGGTGCAGCACCGGTGGCTTCTACCACACACTCGGCTCCAATGCCGCCCGTGAGCTTTTTCACCTCTTCAACAGGATCGGTAGTAGAGGCGTTCACTACGATGTCCGTACCACACCGCTGAGCCGCTTCCAGGCGAGCATCTATGCGGTCAACTCCGATGACGCGGCATCCCTGACAGCGAAACAATTGCGCGGCGAGATTGCCAACGACGCCTTGACCCAAGACAACGGCTGTGTCACCCAGTTCCACCGTCGAGGCGCGCAAGGATGTGATCGAAATGATTCCCATATGGGCAAACACGGCCAAGCGGTGATCGACATTCTGAGGCACGACCGCACGCACCAAATCTTTTTCGACGACGGCGTGGCTCGCATGGGGATACTGAGCAAGCACGAAATCTCCGGTGGAGAACTCCGATACATCCTCGCCAAGAGCTATTATCTCTCCCAACGCGCTATAGCCAAGCTGCTGTGGAATGCGAAACCATGTTGATTCGCGCCCTGCAAGACAGGCTAACTCGGTGCCGGCGCTCACCACACTGTACCGCGTCTGGATCAGAATTTGATCGGGGCCAAGCTTCTTCTCGTCGATTTCCAACTCTTCGACCGCGACGATATTTTCCTCGACAGCATAGACGGCTCTCGTCTTCATTCCTGCTATCCCTTCCTAAAACTCAATTGATTGATATCTCACCGGAGGAGTCGAACGTTCCCGTCGGCCTTCGGCAGATGATCGGTGGCACATCTTCGGACGCCGGCCCAGATGTAAAACTAGAAGCCTCTTTCAAGCCGCTCTAGGGCTTCTCGCGCCTCCTCGAAATCCGGGGCCAAGCGCAATGCTTCCAGACAGCTCTCGCGCGCTCCTTCGATGTCTCTCAAGGCTTCTTGTATCAGGGCAAGGTCATATGTGTGCTCGGCAGACTCCGGATCGAGTTGAGTCGCTTTTCGTATGTGCGTCAACGCGGCTTCATACTCTCCGGCCCCGTGCAACACCATGGCCAAGGCGGCGTGAGAGTCCGCGCTCACCGGCTCGATCTCGCAGGCCCGTTGTGCAGCCCGCAAAGCAAGCTCTCCATTGCGACCATGGACGAGGACCGCTCGCGCCACCGCCGCGCACACCTCGGCGTCGTCACCACTTTTGTCCAATGCCAACTCAAACGCCTCATCTGCAGCGTCGTTTTCTCCTGAGACATCGAGGGCGAGCGCAAGGTTATAGTGGCTCCACGGATTGCCCGGAGCGCGCTTCGCTACCTCTGTGTAGTGCTCGGCGGCAGCCTCGAAAAGCCCCATCATGTAGTAGGAGAACCCCAATCCACTGCGGGCATCTAGATCATCGGGGTGAATCGTAAGGGCCTTTTCGTAGTCTTTCATGGCGCTATCATAGTCTCCGATTTCTTGCCGCGCGCTCGCCCGTTCGATCAAAGCATCTGCATCCTCGGGATCGAGTTGCAGCACAATATCGAATTCGGCAAGGGCGCTCTCGAACTCGCCGATGTCGCAGTGTGTGAGCCCGAGGTTGAAGCGCGCCGTCGAGTGTGTTGGGTCTAGGGCAAGAGCTTGCCGATACAATTCGATCGCTTTTCCCGGCTTACCGAGTTCTCGATATACATTCCCCAGTTCAGATGCAGCGGCAGCTCTACCCTCCTCGTCTTCTTCAGGATAGTTTTCAAAAGCCGCTTGCAGAAGGGCTTGCGCCCGTTCCAGATCGCTTTTCTCACAGGCGTTTTGCCCTGCTGCGTACAGCGCCTCCTCCCAATTGGGCGCGAGGCTCAAGGCTTGCTCGATATGCTCCTCCGCTGCGCCCTCTTCGCCGAGTTGACGGAGCGTCCACCCTAACCACAGATGGGCGTAGGCGTCACCGGGACTCTGCGCGATAGCCTTTGTATACGCATCTGCTGCTTCTTTGAATCGGCCCTGCGAATACAGAACATCTCCTAAATCACAGTGAAGCAACGGAGCTTCCCCTCCGAGCTCGACCGCAGCCAGGTACTCCTTCAGAGCATACTCATAGTCGCCACATCGATAGTGGATGTGGCCGAGGGCATGATGGGATCGCCAATCCTCAGCGGCTATCTCGACGCCCCGTCGACCAAGTGGGAGGGCTTCCGCAGGATCTCCGCTTCGCGCGAGCGCGTAACTGAGACTGGTGAGGATGTCAACGCTCTCGGGTTCGAGTGCCAGGGCATTCCGCCATGCCTGAATCGCTTCCTCGTAGCGCCCCTGTTCCCACAGCCCCCGTGCGCAACGGTCGTAGGAATTCGCTTCACGTCTGCTGCTCATACACAGCTCTCGGCGGAAATTTATGTAAATTCCGTCCAAACGTCCTCCGCCAACGTATTATCTTTCTGCGGACTTCGCCAGTCACGTGAGGCTGTCCTGCCGTCGAATGAGAAGGGGGAGGTGGCTGTTTAGAGAAATCTAGTTAACGAAGTCTCCGGCCGGAAGATCTCATCGCCTTGTCGTCTTCTCAGGCACTGGCGCCATGAGAGAATCCTTGCTGGTTAAGCCTTTGTTCCTGGGACCATCTTCAGATGTATGATGCGATTATCGTTGGGGCAGGCCCCACCGGCTGCTTTGCAGCTCGCGAACTCGCCGGCATGGGTTACAGCGTGCTTGTTCTGGAAGAGCACGCGCAGATAGGAGAACCTGTCCACTGCACCGGCATCATTAGTGTCGAGGCGTGTCGGCGGTTCGATCTCGACCTCGACTGTGTCGAAGCATATCTATCGAGTGCGCGCTTTTTTTCGCCCAACGGACAGTCATTCCGAGTTTCTTCCGATAAGGCGCAAGCCGTTGTCGTCGATCGTTCTCGCTTCGACCGGGGCCTTGCCCAGGAGGCGCTAACCGCTGGCAGCAGTTTTCTCTTGGGCGCGAGAGTACAGGAGTTGGATGTAACCGACGATGCCGTTATTGCGCGAGCAACTAGCTTTGGAGAAAATCTCGTCTTCCAATCCTCCTTGGTGATCGTTGCAACCGGTGCAGACAATTCGCTCGTACACCATCTTAGGCTCGGGAATGCTCCAACACGATGGGTCCTTGGAGCTCAGCTCTTCGCTCAGTCGAGCGATCTCGATGAGGTGGAGGTGCATCTCGGTCAGGCTACTGCGCCTGGGGGATTCGCTTGGGCCGTTCCCGCTAACGGGAGTGGCTGTCGAGTCGGTCTTGTTTCATACAATCGCCCAGCGCCGCTCCTCAAGAAATTCGCGCACATGTTGAATCGGCGAGGGGCCATTTGCTGGTCCGGTGAACCGATTCGCAGTCGGCCGATACCGGAAGGGCCACGGACGCCATCTTTCGGCGATCGAATCATGGTAGTGGGGGATGCAGCAGGTCAAGTGAAATCCACCACAAGCGGTGGCATCTATTATGGACTCCTCGGAGCCGAGGCGGCTGTCGCAGTGGCCGATCGATCTCTTCGCACCGGCAACTGCACAGCCGAGAAACTGTCCCGATACGAGGAGGAATGGACAGCTAGGCTCGGACCGGAACAGCGAACGGGTCGAATTCTGCGAGATATCCACAGGAACCTCAGCGATAGGGATATTGAAAACCTTTTCTGGCTAGTGCGACGGATGGGTATACCTCGACTTCTGAGCAAGCTCCGCTTCGACTGGCACACATCTGGACTGATATCTATTCTCTTTCAGGATATGTTCGGGATGACCACACGAGGACTGGGCAAGATTGCTATGAAACACGTCGGTTGACACTGCCCACTCCTTTCCCTTCGCCCTCAGATTATTCCCGGGAATCCTTCCAGGGATAGACCCGCTCAAGAGTGCACTTCTAAAGCATCCCTACTCGCCAAAGGCGTATCCGAGCTGTGTGGCCACGGTATAGTCGCTCCGCTCCGTTCCTGGTACCGGGCGGGAGTCGTAGGAATTGACGAACTTTACGGTCAGCGATAGCCGGTCGCGCAAGCGGTTCGTGAGGGCAAGCACAAATTCAGATGTGAAGTCGCTCAGGTCATCGATGCTGCTGAGGAAAGCGATACTCTGACGAACTTCGGTATCGTCGTGCATCTTTCGCGACCATGATTCTCCGATGCGAAGCTTACCGTTGGATTCAGTTTCGCCGGTTGAGAGATCATCTCTAACATAGCCGAGGCCTAACTCCGCTGTGAGCAAATGACCGGGTCGGTCGATGAGTGCGCGGCCTAACCCCGCACCCAGTTCTGCTCGGAGGTCAATCTGGCGAAGGTCATCGTACCCGAATCCTACAAGGTAGTAGAAGCTATTTCATAACCTAGGCCAAAACGGCCCAGTTGACCCATAGATGCCTTTGTAGAGGTTATGAAATGATCTCTAGCGATATGTGTTAGTGTCGACGGCCCGATCGTATTTGCCCTGAATGCGTGCACGATTGGCCGTTGCCTCCCCATCGCTCTCCCCCTGCGCCGCATCGAAGAGCAACGACAGCGTGTTGACATCATCATAATCGCGCTCTGCGAAGGCCGTAAGAGTCCCTAATTCGGTGCTACGGTTGCCGCCCGTCTTCGTATAGCCAAAATCGAGCCGTCCACGCCATCGGATCGGTGGAGCCGGGACCGGAGCAATGGCAACGACATCCGCGAGTCGTATCTCTGATGTTGGCATCTCCCGCGCCTCCCTCTCTGACCCGTCTCGAAGAACAACGGGCAGTGGCGCTGCAAGCGAAAGCCGACTCACCTGATCCCATTCGATTTCAATCGTGCCCGCGTAATCCGTTTGCATACTCAGCTGGCCGTCCTGCATCGTGGCGATGGTACCGCTGAGCCAATCGCCGTTCCTCAACGCTACGTTGTCTGCGCCGAGCAGAGATTGCGCTCCAAGCATCAGAGTGAGCGCTACGAAAGCAGTCGGACATTTCATCTGCGATCACCATCCAAATGGATTTGCGACATGCGACACGACTTCGACAACTGACAAAAGCGGCCTCCCGATCATACTACCCCGCAGATTTCGTTGGGTGAATTCTAGAAGGGCGTGGTGTCGATATGGAGAAACCCCAAGAGACTTGAGCTTATCACTAATAACGAGGCAAACTATGAAGCTCAACTTCGTACCCCGGGAAGAGCGGTTCTTTGAACTCTTTGACAATCAAGCCCACAACCTCGTCAAAGGGGCTAATCTCCTGGTTCAGCTGGTAGCCAACCACACACAGGCCAGCGACCTACGAAAGCAGATCGAGGATGTAGAACACGAGGGGGATATTACAACGCACGAAATCGCTGATCGACTCAATCGCACGTTCATCACCCCTTTCGACCACGAGGATATCCATGCCCTGTCCTGTCGCCTTGATGATGTGCTGGACAACATCGAAGCGACGGCGGATCGAATGTTCTTGTATGAGGCAGGCCAAGCGGCGCCGGAGATGGTAACCCTCACACAGGTCCTCGCCGACAGTACGAAGGCGCTGGAAAGTGCAGTCGAGGCGTTGAGTGATATGAGCAAGAATGCCCGGCGCATCATGGATCACTGCATAGAGATCCATCGACTGGAAAACGTTGGGGACGAACAGAGCCGCCGCGCGCTGGCCAATCTCTTCAAGGGCTCGGACGCCCTTCATGCGCTCAAATGGAAAGAGATATACGATCACGTGGAGAACGCTATTGATAAGTGTGAAGATGTGGCCTCCATTCTCGAAGGCATAGTCGTCAAGCATACCTAGCGCGTCTGCGACATGGACCATGCCCTCCTCTACGTCATCTTCATCTGCGCTGTAGCGTTCGTCTTCGACTTTATCAACGGCTTCCACGATGCCGCGAATTCCATCGCCACTGTCGTCTCCACCCGCGTCCTTCGCCCGGTGTACGCTGTTGGATGGGCGGCATTCTTCAACTTCGTTGCCGCCTTTGGTTTCGGAGTGCACGTTGCTACAACCATGGGAAAGGGGATCGTCTACGAGCCGGCCATCAACAACGAAGTGATACTGGCGGCGCTCATCGGGGCCATCGTATGGGATCTCTTGACATGGTATCTTGGACTCCCGACCAGCTCCTCGCATGCTCTCATCGGCGGTCTCATCGGGGCCGCTATCATTGGTTCGGGCGTGGACTCTCTTCACCTAGCGGGATTGTTCAAAGTCACGGCATTCATCGTCTTGTCTCCGCTTGTCGGTCTCTTCTTAGGGTACTGCTTTCGAATGAGCATAAGCCGGCTTTTTTGGCGCTCGTCCCCGAAGAGCACTGCGCGGACCTTTCGACGTTTACAGCTCGTGTCTGCGGCGCTCTATAGCCTCGGCCACGGTACGAACGACGCCCAGAAAACAATGGGTATCGTCGCAATACTGCTTTTCACGAACGGTTATCTTGGCCCCGAGTTCTATGTCCCCCGTTGGGTCATACTTGGGGCCCATACGGCCATCGCCCTGGGGACAATGGCCGGCGGGTGGCGTATCGTCAAGACAATGGGAATGCGAATCACGAAGCTGCAGCCTGTCGACGGGTTCTGTGCCGAAACGGCGGCGGCAGTGTCGCTCTTTGGCACTGCAGCGGCCGGCATTCCGGTCAGCACGACACATACGATTACCGGGGCCATCGTCGGTGTTGGATCCACACGTCGATTGTCAGCCGTCCGTTGGGGTGTTACGTTTGGTGTAATCTGGGCATGGGTCTTGACGATTCCGGGATCGGCGTTGGTGGCGGCGCTTACGCGACTGTTCCTTATTCCGCTGAACTAAGATGCTAACGGAGTGAAGAGCGGCTCGTCTACTGGCCGAGCCGCTCTTCTTCTGCGCTATCTCTGAGTGGGCCTATATCCTCACTTTCAACGCACGATCCAAATCAGAAACCCCCATGACGATCGTGCTCATTTCCCCCGTTCCAGCAGCGCTGCCATAGACGAAATCGATATTGACCTTGGCGGCGGCGAGTTTCTTGGCCACACCCGCAAGAGCTCCCGGTTCGTTTGGAAGCTTTGCGACGAGCACTGGCTGCTGGACAACACTCATCCCAGCCTTTTTCAGGGCGGTCCGCGCCTTGGCATTAGATGATGTAAACAGGCGCACGACGCCGACCTCGGCGGAGTCCACAACTGAGATGGCTTCGATGTTTACCTTGGCCCTGGCCAGAGCGGACCCAATCTTCGCCAACTGCCCGGGCTTATTCTCCATCGTGACTGAAAGTTGAGTGCCACGTGGCATATTACACCCTCCTTTCCGCGTGTTTGCCTAAGTGTTCTCGTGAATTAGCAAAGCTCCTGCCTGCTGCTCAAATCATGGTCAGCGAAATGGACATCCCCAAGGCAATAGGCGTCAATCGATTGTGAGTTTATGGAAAAAAGAATGTGCGCACTAGTGCGCACAATGCCCGTCTTCGAAGGTCGTCTGGAGAACCTTATGATCGAACGCCAAACCTGCACATTGCTGGGGCAGTTATTGCTCTCAGCGGAAATAATTACAGCGGAAGAGCTGAGGGAAGCAATCCACCGTCAGGAATCCAGCGGGCAGCGCTTGGGAGATGTTCTGCTGGATATGGGTTCGATTACACAACGGCAGCTAGAGAGATTGCTCCGAGCGCAAGCGAGACTTCGAGGACGGCCCGACGAAGACCGTGCTTTCATCCTAGTTGTGGACGACGATTTCGAAGTCGGCGCTGTTGTCGGTGATATCCTCGAAGGTGCAGGCTACCGCGTCGGCATCGCACAGAACGAATCCGAGGCGCTCGCTGCCGTACTCGCTTCGGACCAGCCAAGCCCTGCGGCCGTGGTTTTGGACCTCGGACTTCCTGAGCATGGCGGAATTGAGCTGCTATCTATCCTTCGGAAGACGGGGGAAACCGCTTCGCTCCCCGTCATCGTGCTGACAGGCCGTCCTGATCTCGAACCGAGAATTCGCGAGCGCGGGCTGGCCATCAGTTCATTTATTGCCAAACCTGTGTCTGCGCGTCAACTACTCGAGGTTGTCGAAGCTGCAGTGCGGAAGCAGGCGGAGGTCTACAGCGCGTCTGGCGGTTAACTTAACCTTCTGTAATGAATAACACGAAGCCATCCGCTTATGAGGAAGGAGCTTCACTACGGCTCCTCGAAAATGTTGAGGATCGTACGGAATTCTACAAAAGCGTTGCCAAGGCGCTTGGTGTTTTCGACATCCACGAATAGCGGCCGAGTACGCTGCTTAATCTCGGGGTCGTATAAACACATGGTGAACTTTACACCGAGGGGGAATTCTATAGTCCTGCGGCACTGTCAATGCCCCTAATGCCGCCAGAGCACGCAGCAGGAAGATGAACCAAGCCAAGGACAGAGTTAGCGACACGCTCAGAGATCAACGACGCGTCCTTATCGTCGAAGATGACGAATCTATAATGGACTTCTTTTGCACCTTGCTTGCGAATCAAGGGTATGAAGTCATCCAGGCTCGCAATGGTGTCGAAGCCATGGTTGTGTTGACTGCGCCAGAAGCTACTCTTCCCCATGCAGCCGTGCTCGATATCGGACTACCACTGGAAGATGGCATGTCCGTCTTGCACTTCCTGCGCAACGTCCTGCAGAGTAAGCTTCCCGTCATCATCGTCACGGGTCGTCAAGATTCAGAAGAGGAACGCGCACTTCGAGATCTAGGAATAGCTGACTTCATAAGGAAACCCGTCAGCAGCGCTCGGCTTCTCGACGCGCTTTTCTCGCTCCTGCACTGAACGTACGTATGAGCTCGATGCTGCGATAGCACTGTCCAGTCAGCGCTCGCTCCCATGGCATCATTTTCACCTCTCCCCGCCGAGTTTCTTCAATTCTTCCTGCGGTGCAGTTGATTCTGCAAGGTCCTGGCTCAAGGCAAGCTCATCCAGACGGCTCTGGATTTCTGCAATTTGCGAAGCGGTCAGACTCTTCTCCAACATCGGAAAAATCAGCGTGTCTTCCTTCGCGGCATGACGTTCTAGCAGTCCAACCATTAGATTACCCAGCGCCATAAGCTCGCGGGTTTTACTCTGACTCCTATCGCTTTCTCCAATTACAGCCGTTACTTCGAGCATCTCGCTCGTTCGTTGGAATAAAGCAGCGTGCGCGCTCATATCGTCTTCCGCCTCTTCTCCAAAAAAGCGCCCAAACAAGTCTCCAACGGCGGCGCCCTCCGAGATCATCCTTTGCGCCTCCGGGAAAAGGCATTCCTCCTCTTTTCGAAAGTGCATCTGTAGATGTCGGCGAAACATCTCCAACTCATCCTCCAAGATCGCGCTCACGCCCAGAGATTTTTCCTCTCTTCCCAAAAGAGCCCGCACGGTCGACTGGATATCACGCCCCTCGGCCAGAAGTGTCGAATGTTCATCCCGTAGCTCTTCGAATGGCGATTTTGCCATGGTGTCCTCCTCTATACGTCCAAATCTCCCGTGATGCTTACGGAAGGGGATGAGGTATCCTTTGAGCATCTATCCAAACGATGTTTGAATTTTGACGCCGAAGAAGGGGTGGCCGACATAACCGCCTAACTCATCGCCAACGTGGATCGTTGGGCGAAGGCGGTCGAACGAAGAACGAAACCTAGGGTGACAGAAGGAAAAATGAACTTGCCTCTCACAACGATGATCGTAATGGGAACCCGACCAGAGGTGGTGAAGCTCGCTCCGGTCGCCTTGGAGCTGCGACGTCATCCGCAGCAGTTTCGAGTCATACTTGTCGGCACGGGACAGCATCGTGATCTCGCGCCCCAACAGTTGAAGCTGTTTCGTCTCAGCCTGGACGACGATTTGCGCGTCATGAAGCGTCGCCAGACTTTAGCAGATATCACGGCTCGAACCGTGCAACGAATGGACTCGCTTTTGCTGAAGAAGTCACCGGATGTGGTCATCGTTGAGGGCGACACGACCGCTGTCCTGGCGGCCGGGATGGCCGCGTTTTATCGGCAGATCCCGGTGGCGCACGTCGAGGCCGGTTTACGTTCGGGGGACATGTATAATCCCTTCCCGGAGGAAATGAACCGACGCTTGGTAGGTGGATTTGCCGAGGTCCACTTTGCGCCAACGCCGCGAGCGCGAGAGAATTTGCTTCGAGAGAATGTGCCTGCCGATCGGATATTCGTCACTGGAAATACAACCATCGATTCGCTTCTTCTCGCGGCTAGGCGCAAGCCGCGCCGCGCTTCGGTCCCCGCGTCATTACTGCGATCAAAGAGGCTCGTCCTCGTCACTGCCCACAGGCGGGAGAGTTGGGACGAAGGGATTCGCGAGATCTGCCTTGCACTCGCGGACCTCGTCGATCTCTTTCCAGACATCGTTGTTGTCTATGCCGTGCATCCAAATCCAATCGTCCGAAAGCAGGCCGAGGAAGTGCTGGCCGGGCGAGAGCGAATTCACCTGATCGACCCACCCGGCTATGTCGAGTTCGTCGATCTCATGAAGCGCAGCCATCTCATCCTGACTGACTCCGGTGGGGTTCAGGAAGAGGCGCCTTCGCTTCGCAAACCGTTGCTGGTGATGCGTCGAACCACCGAACGTACAGAGGGACTTACCGCCGGCTGCTCCCGGCTGGTCGGCACCACCAGGAAAGACATCGTGAGCGAAACGGCTCGACTGCTCGACGATCCAGATCTCTACGAGACGATGGTTGCTTCGGGTAACCCCTACGGAGACGGAAAAGCATCCGGTCGCATCCGACGAGCGCTGGCATATCACTTCCGGTTGACCCAACGAAGGCCGGCCGATTTTAGGGGGGCCTAGGTCGAAAGCGCTAAATCAGACCGAAGGCGCGGGCCACGTAGACCGCCATCTGCGCCCGGGTTGTACGTACGGCCGGATAGTAGCGGCCGTCTGGGAAGCCCTGCACGATTCCAGCCTCCGAAAGATACTCGACGTGCTTTCGCGACCAAAATCCCAGCGGTACATCGGCAAATGTCGGCTCTTCAGGTGGCACGTAGTCTACAAGACCGGCCTCCCCCTTGGGGTCTGCGATCGCCCGAGAAACATAGACCGCCATCTGGTCGCGTGTCACAAGCAAAGCCGGCCGATAGCATCCATCCGGATAACCGCTGACCACCTCTTGATTGGCCAGATATTCCACATGAGGGTAGCACCAATAGTGCGGAGGAACATCTATATAACTCGAAGATTCGGGCGGGACGTATCCGTCGAGCAACTCTTGCCCTGTGGGGGAGAGGATAGCTCGGGCGATGAAGACGGCCATCTGCCCGCGGGTAATATTCCAGGTCGGGTGATATCCTCCGTCGCCATAGCCCTCTACAATGCCGGCGTCGAAAGCGGCGGCGATAGCATCGAAAGCCCAAAAGTCCTCCGGGACGTCGTAGAAGATGCGGCCGACGCTCTCGCCCAGCTCGCGGCGCGCCGTTTCGAGTGCGACGGCGTCCGCCGTCCAGTCCGACCAATTTCCTCCAATCTCAGCCGCAATACCCAGCGCCCAATCCCCTGCGCCACGCTGCTTGAACAGCTCGATATATTCGTAGTCCTCGACCCCATCTCGCAGCCACTTCAGTCTCATCGACGGACAGACGCCGTCAATGCCGACCCGCTCGCCCGGATACAGCAGCATGCCCTCTCCGGGATACGCGGCACCTGAAGCAGTCACATCATTCCAGGGGTCTGCAGACCAGCGATCGACCTTCCAATATAAGAGCCCGGTAAGCCCAAGGCTCTGATTGATGAAACCCGGCTGAATTCGGTAGTTGATGGGGGTGAAGTCGATGATCCATTTCGGAGAGTAATCGTCTTGGATGAGACAGTTGTAGGACCAGACTTCGTCGCCTTTGGCAAGCACTTCGGAGACGCGTTGAACGGCTGCGTCGTACATCTTCGGGAGCAGCACCCAGACGTCGACAGCCGATCGGCCGGTACCCGATCCGTCGTCGTATAACTCAGGTGTGGGCGTCATCGTGACGAGGTGTTCGATTCCCGCATCGTGAAGATTACGGCCCCACTCCTTGAGCGAGGGGTAGAGGTTGGAGCAGTGGTCGATCTCATCGGCCGTATAGTCGTAGAGGAAGAGTCCGGCATTGTGTTCTGAAGCCACTGCCGCAATCTCGGATATGCTCGGCGCGGGCGCCATCCAGCAGCTTTCGTTGCTCGCGCCGCTCCAGAAACCGATGTTGGTCGAATTCAAACCGTAGTTTTCGATGAATTCAGCTTCATCCTCAGGCTCGCTGTGGCGAGGCATGAGTTTGTTGCGAAGAAGTTCCTTGCCTTTTGCCCGGTAGTCGGGCTCGATACCGAAGGACGACTTGAGCGATGGAGTTAGTGGTAAGTCGAAATCCCAAACGGTAAGGTTCAAGTCGATCGATGCCTCACCCTGATCGCTCACGATTCGGAAGGCGCCGTCATAGGCTCCCGCTGGCGTTCCAAGGGGAATGAATACATCGATCCAAATGACCTCCGTGGTTCCTTCGGCAACGTCGAATGGAGCAGCGTCGATCTCTGCCCCCACTAGGTCCTCTCCGCTCGTCGGATCGACAAACGGGATAAGCCCATCCGGGTACCAGCCGGGGCCCAGGGAGCGGTTCGTGCCACCGCGGATGGGCAAGTCGATATGGACGAAATGTTCCCGGTACAAGGTGATGTTCGCCGCGGAGATCATCTCGCTGTTTGGCCCCGCAAGATCGGGCTTCAGAGCATCGACCGACGTAAGCTCCCCATCTTCGGGGTGTACGCCGATCTGAAAGGACTCGTACTCCCCTCGCGCCGCGAATAACTCGATTTCTCTTGCGCTTCCAGGGGGGGTAGTCGGCTGCAAGCGTTTGAGACTCGGAACTGCCCACGCCTCGGGAGAGGAGAATGCAGAAGGGGAACTCCAGAGTAAGAGCACGGTGAAAATGAGGCCGAATCGACTGACCCATTCCAGATGTGGGGATTCGAACGAAATCCTGAAGCTCGTCCGATGGGGTTCTTCGCCCTTCCCGAAGTAGCAGCGGCGAAACTGAGTTTTGGCAGAGCTTCGTAGCATTCTCGTGGCCTACTCTTTTCTCAAGTTTTTTTAATGCCGGTATTTCCCTTCGACGCCCTGTTGCACTGTGGTCAAGCCAACGAACAAGGGCAGCGTTTTCTCTATGTTCGAAGCCTCTTTTATGATGCCCAGTTCGAACGACTACGTTGACGTTGTCCGATGAGTCCTTGGCTCGTTCATCGAACAGCTATCGGCGGGGCAAGCGGAGTCGGCTGCTCACCCAAGCACCGCACAGGAAGTTGCGGTTCTGGTCCATTTGGTCGTTGTGTGGCATTCTCTCTGGAGACACTTCAATTGGCCGGGAGAGGCATCGTGGCGATTTCTTTCGGAGATCTGGTTAAGCTGCTCATTCTCACCTTTGTTTTGCTCATCGCGCTGCATTTTCTGGGCCGAATTGCTCACGTTCTTCTTTTGTTTTCGCTTGTGATCATCCTGGCGATGATGCTCACAGCCCCCGTCAGCTGGCTGGAACGCCGGCGAGTTCCACGCTGGTGTGGATCCTTGATTGTGATCGTAGCTCTACTTGGGATAGCGACGCTTCTCGGCTTTCTCTTCATCCCGCCGCTCGTAGAGCAGACGAATGTCCTCGGTAAACGCATTCCTGAGTACTACAACACGCTTCAGCTTTGGCTTGCAGATGTAACACAAAATCGCCCAAGCCTTCAGCGCCTCATTACCGTTGACGATCAGATGCTTGGGGACATGTTCGCTCGAGCCGAGCAAATGATCCGACAGGCCGGTCAGTTTGTCATTACGCTTATCGGCGGGGTGGCGGCTCTCTTCATTGTCCTCCTCATGACGGTTTTCACTCTTGTCCAGCCGCGACCGATGCTCCAAGGCCTTTTTGCACTATTGCCAAAACAGCAACGTATGCCGACGGCTCGAGCTCTTCGAACGACCGCACGGCAAGTTCGCGTGTGGGTCTGGTCATCCACGGTCATTGGTCTCATTGTCGCTGCTATCGCCTGGGGAGGATTGACCTTGCTGAATGTCCAGCCAGCACTCCTGCTTGCCTCGCTGGCATTCTTTGGCGAATTCTTCCCATATATCGGGCCGGTCGCGGCCGCCGTTCCAGCCGTAGCGCTGGCCTTCGCTGTCGGCCCAATCACCCCGCTCTGGATTCTCATTCTCTACCTTGCTATCCACCAACTTGAGGCGAGTCTTCTGACTCCGCTTATTGTGTCCCGGCGGATGCGGTTCCACCCGCTCTCGGTCGGGTTCTCACTCATCGCTCTCGGAACCGCTTACGGGATTCTCGGTGCGTTTCTTGCGGTGCCAGCGCTGGCCGCTGTCAAGGCATTCTATACGGAACTCATCTTCAAACAGCGGGGTGTAGACGAACGCGAGACAAGAGAGTGCGCCAATCTCGTGCTTGAATCTCAGAAGCTCACCGGTGGTGACGCAGGCGAACCAAAGTCGAATTCTGAGAACGGCTAGTGTGAGTCGGCTGCAACTTCGCCCCTGAATTCCTCTGTCGGCCAGTATCGTTTCTGTGCGACCGCGCCCAGTTCTCCGCAGAGGAGCATGATGTAAGCGCTGTAGTAAATCCACAGCAAGAGGATCACAGCTCCCGTCAGGGGGCCATAGAGCTGGCCGTAGCGGCTGCTGCCGGCGACGAGCACTGAGAAGAGCGTGCGCGAGATCGTCCAGAATAACGCCGCAGGGAGTGCGGCGACAACGGCGGCCCGCTTGCTCACCCGACCCGCCGGCAGGAGCCAGTAGAGCAGGAAGAACATCAGGGTTGCAATGCCAATCTGAACGGCCCAGCTGAGGGCGCTGTCCAGGAATTTAACCCGGTTGAGGAAAGCAGCGATCATGTCGATGCGCTCCGCATAGGAACTGATGGCTGCGAGAGTGCTCGTCATGACTGCGGTGGCGAGGAAAAGAATGCCCGCTGCTAGGACCGCCAGGAAGCTGACGACCTTCCGAGCGAGGAATCCTCGTTGCGTCTCGCCCGTCCAGACGACTGTGAGGATGAGGGAAAGATTCGTGAAGAGGTTCATAGCCGACCAGATGAGGCCGAAGGTTCCCACGATGTCAACTAGCCACCGACCTTGTAGGCTGCGCGTCACGTTCAGTGCCTGGAGGACTTCCTTGCTTGCCCCGGGTAGGTTTTGTTGAACCGCTTCTGCTACGCGGGCGTATGCCTCCTCTGATCCAATGACATGGCCAATGACCGACACCAGTAGAAGGCCTAGTGGTACCAGTGAGAGGGACGCGAAGAAGGCGATCGACGCGGCCTTTAGCGGCCCCAAATCCTCCGCAAAGGCGCGATAGGAGGCGCGAATTAGGATCCAGGTTTCAAGAACGATTCCTCTCATCATCCCTCGCTCTCGACAGAACGGCCGCACCACTCAAATGCCACGCTTCGAACTGAGGTGACAATGTCGCCCTTTTCCCCCGAAAGTCCTCATGGCTTGGCGTACCGCTCTTTCCAGAGCTGTGGAGCATACGCTGCGCGCCGCCCCCGACACTTTTCTCGCGGGCAAAGTTGGCAGCTCTCGAAGCTCGTCCCCGTTGGAAAGAAAATCCCTGAGATCGATTTCATCGGAATCATGAGAAAGTTGTCCGTCAGGCGCACTCCGATTTTGTCCTCGACATTCCCGAAAAGCGAGAAGAGCTGCTCCTGTTGGCTAATGGGCCAATCGGCCAAGGATCCAGGCGACATAGCGGCCATCTTGCCAGGTCTATAGGCGGTTTCGATCCGCTCGCATACTCGGTCAAGCGCAGCTTCCAACGCCATTTGCTTCAACTCGGCAAGCCAGTACCCTCTGATCGTGTCACCGGGCTCGGAAAGCTCATCCAACTCTCGCCCGGAAGTTGCGATATAGGCAAATACGCGATAAGCATCTTCGAAATTGATACGCAGGACTCGGCTTGTAAATACGACCCCATTAATTTCAATGGTATCATCCGTTCGTTTTCCGATATGACACACCTCGAAGACGGCCTTCGGGTTTGCCGCCGCGCGGACTTCTTCAACAAGGGAACTAAGCTCATTCGCGTCGGCGCTTCCAGATATGACATGGAGACGCGACAGGACATGATCGACGTCGAAGTCGACTGGGATTTTCTCGATGACTTCCATATCACGGCCTCGTGTTTGAGAGAGCGACGGTGGCGAGGTCGCCAAGACGGTTCAGCTATTGCATACCGCGGTACGCAATTTCACTCAGTCCAGATAGCCGAGTCGTCGCAGCCGATCAGCGAGTTCCTCGCTCTCAGATTGCGAGAGGACGTGTTCTCGCTGTGGCGCCGCTCCGTCCGACTCGACGAAGCGGATGGGATTCGCGGCCATGAAATCCGGAGAGAGGATGCTTTCGAGGACTGTTCCTTCCATCAAGCTGGGAACCGGCTCACCGAGCAAATGGAGTAATGTCGGCGCCAGGTCTAGAAGCCGTGCCCCTTCGACGATGATCCCGCTGCGAATGTCCGGTCCTTGAGCCATCAATATGCCGTTTTCGTCGTGTGCCGCGCTCCACTCGTTCAGTGAGAGACCGGTCGGCTCAAAGAGGTCTCCGGGACGCGAAGTGGGTGTTGTCCGGATAGCATCACCGGTATCACTTCGAGCGATATAGCCGTCCTTCCAGAGCACGAGAAGGTCCGGTAGAGCGTCGACAGCAGGTCCCGAATAGAGTTCCCGCGTGCGCACGACGCGCTCGACAACCCGCTGTCCGGTTGCCGGATCGCGTAGATTCTCTAATCCATGTATGAGACGTCGAGAGAGTTGCGCTGCCTCTTCGCCGGGCGAAACAACGCCAGATGGGAAGCGGTCTTTCCGATTAAGATAGATATAGCCATGCTGTGTGTTCACGGCAAATGCCTGTGTATGTGGCCATCGCACGCGGCTGAGGAGCAGAAACGAGGCCATATGGCGTCGTATTCCTGGAAGCGCATTTTTTAGCCAATCCTTCAGCCATCGCGGCCCGAACCGACAAGCATTGGTATAGGTGGAGCGGAGCATCCGGAAACCAACCCCGAGTTGCGACGAGCAGGCGAGATACCCCTCGCGTTCCAGCCATCGATTGAGATGGACCAGCGTGTGGCACGGGGTGAAACCGTGATCCGATACGATGAAGATGTTCTTCGGATCCGGAACCGCCTCGATCATCTTCGCCAAATAGTCATCGATACGTTCATACACCTGCTTGATGGCGTTGCTGAGAACGGGTCCGGCGTCGGGGTCGTACCTCGGATGATCGGAATCGAAAAAGCGCCAAAAAGCGTGTTGCACACGATCTGACGCCCCAATAACGATTACCGACAGATCGGCCGGATACTTCCTGAGAAGATAGCAGGCCGCCTCCCCCTGGTTATCGACCATATGAAGGACACGTTTCAAGTATTCCTCGGGATCTGAACTATCGATGAAATCCCCGTGAATATCGTACCGTCCGAGCGCCTCCCGCAGTTCCTCACATAGCTCGGGCGGATGCGTGAATTTGGAACGTTCGGCCGGGGTTTCGATTCCACTCACGAGGTAACCGTTCACCGTCTCCGGCGGATAGGTCATGGGAATGCCGACAACACCGACTCTCTTGCCCGCGTCGCTGAGAAATCGCCACAGCGTCTTCTGACGGATTTGGGCTCCGTTGCTGAACTGCAGCTCGTAGCTGTCGGGGGCAAACGACAGGAAGTTCATCACCCCATGCCGGCCCGGATTGGTTCCGGTCATGAAAGTGCTCCACGCCTCCGGACTCAATGGCGGAGTCACCGACCGCAGGACCCCGGATACCCCCTGACGATAGAGACGTGCGAGGCATGGTAGATTCCCGGCCTCCAGCCAAGGCCTCAATAATCGAAAAGTGGCTCCGTCCAAGCCCACGACGAGGAGGCGAGATAGCCCTCGGGATAACGTCATAGACCTCCTAGCCTTTTACAGACGCGACTTCGTCGGAAGATGAAAAGGCTGTCCGGAAACAAACAGATACAGAAGCGACCTCTCCCAGATTGGCAATTTCACGGCGTGGCATTCCAATTTCAGAGCACGCTCAGTCCCCAGACATGATATGCGTTCACAAGCCCCATCAAAGCGACAGCTAACCAGGCGGCCGCGCGCACACTCCTACGGGGATAATACCATGCGATGAGGCCTGCCACCAACGCTGTAAATAATACCTTCCCTGGTACAAACAGATTCTCTGACAGCAACCACGCCATTACAGGATTGCCCTCAGGCACTCCTTTGACGAAGGCGGCCAGCGAGAGCACCATATCCGTCATACTAAACGCAAAGAAGACTACTGCGACAAACGTCCCGCTGAGCTTCCCAATTTGCCACAGCATACGATGTACGCCTCCCATTACAATCCCCTTGGTCCGGAGTCGATTGGGAACACTGCTGTGTCTGGACGGGCTGCTCGTTTTACGGAGATGCTAGGTCTGCATCGCTTCCGGCACGATTCTCATGCGCAAGTAGCGGCTGTCACGTGTCACGCTATGGCTTCTTTTTACAATATATGAATTTCCGCAAGTGCTTTGTCCTTTCCTCCAGATAACCTTGGACTGTAGCAGTCGAGATCGCGCGATCGCGTGCCAAACCTCGTTGATGGCATCTTCTCGACCGCTTGGGTGTTCGAAAGGATTAGGTGGTTGGCGCCGAAACGTGCTTCGCCAGATGGCCAGGGATATAAACCCTGTATAATCGGCGTCGGCCGCGTGCCTGTAGCTCGATCGGGTCATCCCGGCCTACAGACCTTGTCGTTTTGGGGATGCGCGATTGACTGCAACTGCATTGTGTCAAAGGATCGTGAATGCTACCATAGGAATGGCGACGTGATCGCCCAAGGGTGAGCTTTGCCTTGCATTCGATGCCGGGGGAAGGTGCTCATGCCGACGTGCCCGAGTTGCACAGGGGAAGTGGCGGATGGCACGAATTTCTGCCCTTCGTGCGGCGCTGCCCTGCATTCACCAGCGGTGGCTGCCATGATCCAGGATTCGCAGCGGGCTCTTACGAGCAATCCAGACGACGCTGCGGCGCGATATAATTTGGCAATCGCGTACAGAATCGGTGGGATGGACGATCTCGCTTTGGAGGAGTTGACGCGAGTGGCAGAGCTGCAGCCTGACTTTCCGGACGTCTACTATGAGCTGGGGGCATTGCATGCAAAGTATGGGCGGTGCGACGATGCTATCGCCGCGCTGAAGCGTGCATGCGAACTTAACCCAGACGACCATCGAGCGGGCAAGCTTCTCGCACGGCTCGAATCCACCTAGACTTTAGATTCTTTCTTTTCGCGCGTCTTCTAGCACTGCCCGGGCATCATCTTCACTGACAGGGCGCGGATTGGTCTTGACCGAGCCGGACACGAGTCCGTCTTTTGCCAGTACGGGCATCTGTGCGTCGGTGATGTGCAGATCGCCGATCCCAAGCGGAACTCCTACTTCGCGAACAAGGACTTCGACGGCAGAGATAGCTTCTTCCGGCTTTTCGACCGACTTTCCGGTGAGGGCGGCTCCCACGAGTGCAATCTTATCGGGGACTGCGGTGGTGTTGAACCGAAGAACCGAGGCAAGAAGCCGGCCGCACGCAATGCCGTGTGGGACACTAAACCGAGCGCCGATAGGATGAACGAGCCCGTGAACCAGTCCCAGGCTGGAGTTGGCAAAGGCCATGCCGGCAACCATGCTGGCCATCGCCATAGCCTTGCGAGCGGGACGATTGTTGCCGTCCGCCACGGCCGTGCGGAGATTCGAGCCGATGAGCGCGATGGAGCGAAGGGCGAGGGATTCACTCGGTGGGGTTGCACCTGTGGATAAGTAGGATTCGACAGCGTGTGTGAGCGCATCGAGTCCGGTAGCGGCGGTTAGCTCGGGTGGCATGGTCATAGTCAGGTCAGGGTCGGTGATAGCGACGCGGGCGAACCAGGAGGCGCTCTTGATGCCAACTTTGAGTTGTCGCTCTTCGTCGAGCACGACGGAAACAGGCGTAATTTCGCTGGCGGTTCCGGCGGTCGTTGCGATGTTGATGAGTGGCAGGCTGGAAAGCTCAATAGGCTTGCCGCGCACGTAATCGATGATAGACCCCTCTAGAATTGCCATAGCGGCGATGGCGCGAGCGGCGTCCATTGGGCTGCCACCGCCGAGCCCAATCACGAGATCGCATCCCTCTTCTCGTGCAAGCTGGGCTCCTCGGTCGATGGTCGTGCCGCTAGGATCTCCCTCGACCTGGTCGAACAGAAGGGCGTCGACTCTACTATCGCTCAGCAGTTTCCTAACGCGGTCTGCTATTCCCGTGCGTTTCATCGAAGAGCGCCCAGTAACGAGGAGCGCCCGCCGACCTAGCCGCGCGGCTTCATCCCCAAGCTTCTCGACGGCTCCACAACCGAAATGGATCACTCCGGGTAGTCTAAACTCGTGCATCGTTCATTGCTCCAAGGAAGGAGGGTTATGGTTGAAGCTGATCCACCCTTGGATTAGGCTTCACCGGGAAAAGGTTGAATCCTCTGGCTGGGGACCTAAACATCTTCGCGATCAACCATGAAGAATCTCATGGCATCCGATCTGCTGCAGTCGCGCCAAATAGCGGCGGGTGACGCATTCTCGTTCTGCGAGGGAATCGTGGTAGCAGTTGTGCA
>Ga0180438_10001293_pt1 | contig 44419 bp, 25 predicted proteins | sample SS_ome_12_FD_132455 | JGI IMG/M metagenome (GOLD analysis project Ga0180438, IMG submission 132455) | Hypersaline lake sediment archaeal communities from the Salton Sea, California, USA - SS_3_D_2 metaG | ecosystem: Environmental > Aquatic > Non-marine Saline and Alkaline > Hypersaline >...
CGTCTCCGCGTCGATGGCATGGATCACCGCGCGGGTCGTTTGCACGTAGACCGCCCCCTGGCCAAGCACCACGTCGCTGACGCGCCCCTGTCCGCGGTCCAGGTCGACCTGGACGTGCCAGGCGCGGGTCAGCCCGTGACGCGCCGCGGCGGGCTGAGAGACGATCGGGCTGGGGTACGCGGCCAGCGCGGCAATCGGGCCCCAACACCCCGCCACCAAAGCGGCAACCAGCAAGCGTCGCATGACGATAGTCCTCAAGCGCAACGGCCCACCCCGCGCCGACGGTCGGCGCCGCCGGGGAAGACTTCAACCGGGTTCAGGGTTCGTTCCCTTCTTCTATTTATTGTAGTCGCCCGGCGCCAATAACGCACGCGCAAACCACCCGCTGGGTCTCCCCCGGCCGTGCTCTCCCCCCGGCCGGGTGAACCTGTCCAGGCCGAGCGATGTCCGGAACCTCTTGTTGGAGCGTCTTTGACGCGACCCGGCGAGGGTCCCGGCCACCATGCCAGGGCACCCTGTCGGGGGATCAGGCGGGTCCGCCGCTTGAATTGCTCGGTTTCGGCCCCTATCTTAGTAGGGTTCGGGAGTGTTTCGTCGTGCTGGACTTGAGACCGTGTTCCCCGCTAGTAGGTGGTCCCTTGAGCACCGTGACCAAGAAGACCGACAAGCCGGCCGCCGCGGCGGCCGATTCGCAGCCTCGGGCGAAGGGCCAGCCGGCCTCGGGATCGGATATCGTCGTTCAATCGCTGGTCAACCACGGCGTGGACACGGTTTTTGCCTATCCCGGGGGGGCTAGTATCCCCCTGCACCAGTCGCTGACCCGGTTCCGCGACAAGGTGCGGGTCATCCTTCCCCGCCAGGAACAGGGGGGCGGGTTCGCCGCCCAGGGCTACGCCCGATCGACTGGCAAGGTTGGCGTCTGCACGGCCACGAGCGGCCCCGGGGCCACGAACCTCGTGACCACGTTGGCCGACGCCAAGCTCGACAGCGTCCCGGTCCTTGCCATCACCGGCCAGGTAGGCACCCCGGTGATCGGCACGGACGCCTTCCAGGAGACTCCCATCGTCGAGGTCGTCCGGAGCGTGACCAAGCACCACTACCTGGTGACCGACGTGGAAGACGTGGCCCGGATCATGCGCGAGGCGTTCCACGTGGCCACGACCGGGCGCCCCGGCCCGGTGCTGATCGACCTGCCCAAGGACGTCCAGTTCGCCAAGACGCTGCCCGATTACGACGCCCCGATGAACCTGCCCGGCTACCGCGCCGATCGCCGCCTGGCCGCGCCGGAGGAGATCGCCGCGATGGCGGCGATGATCCGCCGGGCCCAGCGCCCGGTGATCTACGCCGGGGGCGGGATCATCGCTTCCGACGCCGCCGACGAGCTGACCGGGTTGGTCCGCAAGACGGGCATCCCGGTGACCACCACGCTGATGGGCCTGGGCGCCTTTCCCGGCGACGACCCGCTCTCGCTCGACATGCTGGGCATGCACGGCAGCGTGTACGCCAATTACGCGGTGGACAACTGCGATCTGCTGATCGCGCTGGGCGTGCGTTTCGACGATCGGGTGACCGGCAAGGTCTCGGAGTTCGCCCGGCGGGCGAAAGTAATCCACGTCGAAGTCGATCCCTCGGAGATCAACAAGATCAAGCGGCCCGACCTGGCGATTTGCAGCGACGTGAAGTACGCGCTGGAGCAGCTCAACCGGATCGTCGAGCCGCCCGACGACCTCCGCGAGTGGATCCGCAAGGTCAACGTCTGGAAGCGGGACGATCCGTTCCACTACGACCCGAAGTACCCGGGCATCCTGCCGCAGCGCGCGATCCACGAGCTGTGCAATCTCACCAAGGACCGGGACGCGGTGATCGCCAGCGGCGTGGGCCAGCACCAGATGTGGACCGCCCAGTGGTACAAGTTCCGCCGCCCCCGGCGATGGCTCTCCAGCGGCGGGCTAGGCACCATGGGCTTCGGCCTCCCCGCCGCCATGGGTGCCAAGGCCGCCCACCCCGATAAGCTCGTGATCGACATCGACGGCGACGGCAGTTTGCTTATGAACATGCAGGAGATGGCCACCTGCTTCTGCGAAAAGCTGCCGGTAAAGGTGATGCTCCTGAACAACATGCACCTGGGCATGGTGGTGCAATGGGAGGACCGTTTCCACCAGGCCAACCGCGCCCACACGTACTTAGGCCCCATTGACCACCCCGAGGCCACCGGGCGCGGCGACGGCATCACGCCTCAAGAGCGCTACCCCGACTTCGTCACCATCGCCCGCGGCTTCCACTGGAACGCCCACAGCATCTCGAAGCGCGACGACCTGGTCCCCGCACTCCAAGAAATGCTCGCCGCCGAGGGGCCGTACCTCCTGGACGTCCAAGTCCCCTACCAGGAGCACGTGCTGCCGATGATCCCCTCGGGGATGACGGTGAAGGATTTGATTAAAGAGTAGGCGGGCGAAGCGTGCTCCATAGCGTGGCCCCGTTCCATGCCGGAGTAATCGGGGGAATCGCCTATGAGAACCGTCTTACTTGGCTGGGTCCCCGCTGCGCTGGTGCTTGCGTGCGGCGTCGCGCCGGCGGGGACTTACGAGCAGTGGCGCAAGCTTCCCTATCCTCCCGGGCGAGCCGAGTATTTCATGGACATCGGCCTCGAGGAGGGAGGCGTGCTCTGGGTGACCGCCGGGACCACCATCGCCTACTGGGACGGAGCACGGTTCCGCCGGCCGCAGAACGTCGAGTTCATCTCCGGCTGCTATTTCCACCCGTTCTATGGAGGCCCGGACCACGGGCTCTATTCGCTCCGCTGGCGCACCGGCGGGCCCGCCATGATCCATCGACTCAGCGACGGCCGGGCAATTCATCTGACCGACATCGACTGGAACCTGCCCCACAACCCCCAGTCCTTCTACGTATCGCGCTCGGGAAAGCTGTTCACGTGGCATAAGAACACGCTGGCGGTCTGGACCGGGCGCGACTGGGAGAAGTCGGAAGCCGCGCTCGACACGCCCCGCCCGACGATCTTCGACAACGGCCGAAGCGTCTGGTTCTTCCACGCGGGCGAGCTCTACGGCGTCGAGGACAAGGGCCGCGTCACTCACGCTGACTTGCCTTTCGAGTTTCGCAGCAAGTTCTCGGACAGCCGGCCCCATGTCAAAGGGACGCTGTGGGGGAACGACCGCGCGATCTTCCTAGCGTACGGCGAACGGGGGGTCAAGGCGGCGGACCTCGCCGCCGGCAAGATGCTCGACGTGGAGCCAATCAAGGAGGCGTTCGGGAACCGCAACGTCTGGGACCTGTTCACCGCCCCCGACGGCGCCGTCTGGGTGCTGGCCAGGGACGACGAACTGCGGGGCGACGTCTTCCTGCGGATAGCGCCGGACGGCGGTGTAGAGCGGATCACGGCCGTGGCCGGGTTGCCTTTGGACAACCACCAGTTCTGGCAGAGCCCCGCCAGCGCGATGTTCGCGTCGGACGGTGCCTTGTGGCTCGGGCTGCGGGAGGCCCCGCTCGTGCGCCTCCACGACGGTCAGGTGCAACAATTCGCCGATACCGGCCTGGACCTTAGCGGCTGTACGAAGCTGCTCGAAGACCATCGCGGCCGTGTCTACGCGCTGACGTCCCACGGCGTCTACGTCACCGCGCCCGAGTCGCTCGGTAGCTTCGCCGGACTGCCCGAGCCGCAGAAGCCGACGGTCCTCGACGACGTCGCCTGGAAGTTCGACCCCGGCGAACACCTCTGGCTAACGAGCGCCTGGCTGAGTCCGGACCGCATCGCCTTGAGCAGTGCCCGCTTCAAGGGCCTGGACCTGTGGTTCTTGGAGTCCGCAACGGGCGCCAGGGTCGCGACGCTTGAGATCGCCGACTTCGAGGGCTTGTCGCACCGGTTCGCCGCGACCGGCCGGCCCGATCGGATTCTCCTCCTCGGTTCAAGACGGCCCCTCGTCGTGGATACCTCTGAAGGTGGCCTCGAGCAGCCGATCGACATCTCGGGGGACCCGCGCATCGCGCCGGTGCCCGTGGATGGCGATTTCGTCGCGCCGGGGGGCGGTGGCCTCGTGCGTCTGGACCGCGCGGGCAGAAAGCAATGGTCCTGCGAGTTGACGGGCTACGTGCAGGCGCAGCTTGCCGTCTACGGGGCCTTCGGCGTGGTGCAGACGCGCTGTGGCAGCTACGGCGGGCAGGAGACGGCCTGCGTAGACTTGAACGACGGCGAGCTCCTCTGGTCCGACGCCACCGACGCCTACGGCTCCGGCGCGGTGTTCGCCGACGACGCGAAGTACATGGTCGAGGCCGACACGTGGCTCTCGCCGCCAGCCACCGAGGGGCGACTCATCTGCCGCGACGTGCGCATCGGCGACCGGCGCTGGGAATACGCCAAGCCCGGCACGATCAGCCACTGCCCCTCGCTCGACCGAAAAACCGACCGGCTCTATGCCGTCTTCGACCGGGGCGAGGTGGTCTGCCTCGATGGGCCAACCGGCAAGCCCGTCTGGGAGACAAGGCTGCTCGAGAACCCGTATCCGGCCGTCAATCGCTCGTACGACCCCGCCTGGTCGGCCCTCGCACTGGCCGAAGGCCGCGTGCTGGTGGTCGACCGCTGCCGCACGCTTCACGTCTTACGTGCCGGCGACGGGCGGCGCGAGGCGGGCTTCAAGCTGACCTCGGCCTTCCCAGCGGCGAGGAGCCAGGTCGCGCTGCTGTGTATGCCGCGCCTTCAGGGAGAGTTGTTGCTGGTGGCCACCGAGCGCGGTGTGGCGGCGTACCGGCTCGACAGGCACATCCCGTGACCGCATCCGCGAGCGACCGGGGTTGACATTACTGGAAGGTCCAGGGAAACGCCGCTCAACGAACAAATGGCGAGTCGGCCCTCTCCGGCACCCACGGCAGCACCACGCGAGCGGCTCGCTCCGGGCCGTGGTGGATCGTCTGCGTCGCGGGGACCAGTTCCGCGTCGGCGGTCTGGTCGGCCGCCGTGTTGTGGTTGCGGTCGTAGTTGGGGTAGTCGGAGCTGGTCACGTCGAGCCGGATGCGGTGGCCGGGCAGGAAGGCGTTCGACGTGGCGTTCATGCGGATCGTGTATCGGACCACCTCGCCGGGCTTAAGCAGCTTCGGCTTGTCCAGCCCGTCGCGGTAGCGGGCGCGGACCAGCCCCATCGAGACGTCCCGGGCCAGCCCATCGGGGGCCACGTCCACGAGGCGCACGAACCAGTCGGTGTCGGGGGCCGTGGTCGAGGCGGACAGTTCCACCACGGGGTTGCCCGTCACCTCGAGGCGCTCGTCGAGCGGTTCGCTCTGGTAGACGAGGATGTCCTTTCGCTCGGCCAGCGGACGCTGGTCCGCGGCGTGGGTGAACGAGGCCTTGCCGTGCAGCGTGGGGACCGGATCGCGCGGGTCGTAGACGTACCGGTCGTGGCCGGGCTTCGTTGGCGGGTCGGCGACCAGACGCCCGTCGCCCGCCGGTGTGTTGGCGTGGCCGCCGCTGGTCAGATACCAGGTCTGCTCCTTGGTGCGTTCAAGCGGCCACGTTGGCTCGTCGCGCCACCGGTTCTCGCCCATCACGAAAATCTTGACCGGCGCGTCCTTGTCCACGCCGTTCGGCTTACCCTTGAGCCAGTAGTCGAACCAGCGGATCTCCAGGCCCGCGACGTCCACGGCCGCCTCGGGCCCGAAGTCGATCGTGCCGAACTTCGATCGCCCGCGCCCGGCGTGGCTCCAAGGGCCGATCAGGATGCGCGAGCCTTTCCGCGCGGTCTCGGTGGCGGCCTCGCCGACCATGGTCCGGAACAGCAGCATGTCGCCGTTGCAGTGGTCGTGCCAGCCGACCATGTCGAAGTTGGGCACGGCGACGCGATTCACCCCCTCGTGGAGCTTCCAAGGATCCTCATGGGGGTTTTTCAGCCACCGCCGGACGTGCTCGGTCTCGTGCTCGAAGACCCCGCGCGGCAGCTCCATCCAGGGGAGGAACCAGAGGTAGGGCTGCGTCTTGCGGTCGGCGATCTTGCGGTACTCCTCAGACGGCTCCCGCCCGCTGCGCCGGCGCACGTCGGGCGTCATGGTAAACATCCACCACTGCAACCGCCGGCCCGGGCGAATCGAGCCGGGCCCCTCCAGGTCCGTGTAGCGAGCCGGGATGCTGTGGGCCGACATGGCCCGTAGCGCCGGCGGCTGCAGCGGGGCCAGACGCCACTGGAGGAAGGCGTTGTACGAGGCGCCCATGGTGCCCACCTTGCCGGTCGAGCCGGGCAGCCCGGCGGCCCACTGGACCGTGTCGTAGCCGTCCTCGCCGTCGTGCGTCTGGAATCGCATGAACGACTCCCAGGTGCCGTCCGAGGCGTATCGCCCCCGGGCGTCCTGGCAGACGACGATGTACCCGGCCCGGACGAAGCGGTCGAACTTCATGCGGTGCTTGCCGTAAGGCGTGCGCAACACGAGCACCGGATAGGACCCGCCGCCCTCGGGGCGCCAGACGTCGGCCCGGAGCACGGTGCCGTCGCGCATGGTCACGGGCACGTCGCGCTCGACGGTGGTCTGCACTTGCCCGCTCTCGGCCGCCGGGAGCAGGCAGCCGGCCACGGCGATCAGGGCGTAAAGCATGGTGGACCTCCTTTGGAGTGCGGCGACTTGTCGCCGCTTTCTCTTCTCTTTCCAGCGGTCGACCGATTCCGGTCGCCCTCGAACACATGGGAGGGTGTGCTCAACTTCAGGAAAGCGGCGACAAGTCGCCGCACTCCAAAACTCGCTACTCGACCACGTCCACGATCGCTTCGGCGAACTGCGGCAAGTGCCACGGCCCGTGCTTGACGTCGATGGGGATCACCACCCGGCCCGGTGCCAGGTCGGCGGGGACGGTCAGCTTCAGCGCCAGGCGGTGCTCGGTCTTGGCCGGGGCCTCCTCTTCGACCCAGGGCACGGACGCGCCGCCGAACGACTTCGGCAGCACGGCCCGGCACGCGCAAGCGTGCGGCGTGGCCGAGTGGTTCGTAATCAGCACGTCGATGCCGAGCTGCTCGCCCGGCTTGACCTTCTGCGTGTACGGTTCGCAGCGGACCCACGAGGCGTCGAGCCCGTAGTTGGCGTGGTCCCAGGGCACCAGCTCGCCGAAGAGCCGCTCGCGCTCGTCGAGATTCTGCCGCATAAAGCGGATCTCCTCGGGCGTGAACGCAAAGGCGTCGTTCACGTGGCAGTTGAAGACGTGGGTCGGTCCGAGCTTCTCGATCAGGTCGATGCAGTACTGAAAACCCACCCCGCGCCCCAGCCAGTTGCGGTTGTAGGCGCAGTAGTCGTCGATGCCCGACATGGTGTGCGAATCGCCCACGAAGAGCATCCTCAGCTCGCCGCTTTCAGCCAGCAGGGCGTCGTGATAGAGCGTTTGCCCCGGGTAGTCGTAGACGGTGAGCTTGAACTCGTGCCACTGCCACGAGTGGCCGTCCTCCACCGGGCGCTCGACGCGCACGGGCTCGGCCATCAGGCACGGCAGGCGCCACGCCGTGGGGTTGGTCAAGACCTCGGCCAGGCTATTTTGGACGATCGTCGGGCAGTCGAACTCCTTCTGGAAGTTGGGAATGCCTGCCGTGTGATCGAAGTGGTAGTGGGTCACCCACAGGGCGTCGACGCTCTTGATCTCCCCGTCGGCGAGCATCTTCTTCAGCCGCCCCACAATGCCGGGCGAGCCCACGTCCATGACCAGGGCGCCCCCGGTTTTCGAGACCAGCATACAGGTGGTGCCGAAGTGGCGCAAACAGTCGGGCGGCTCGATGCCCGGCCGGATCGGCATCTGGCCCGGGCGCCCCGCGTAGTCGGTAAACAGCTCGGGAAAGTAGTGCCTGAGCGCGCTGATGGCCACGTAGTTCTCGTAACAGGTCTCGAAGCGCTCGACCAGGGCGTCGACGGCCCGGGCCGGCTGGTGCACCAGATCGCCGTGCGAGGGGACCAGCAGGTCAGGCTTCTGGCCCTTGATTCGCCCCAGGCTCTCGACCAGGCGCCAGCGGTCGCCCATGAACCCGTGGTAGCCGCCGATGGTGCGCCCGCCGTGGCTGAAGCCCTTTTGCATGCTGTAGACGTCCCACACCTGCCCGGGGCCGTAGATGCAGTCGCCTGAGAAGACCACGCGCCGGCCGTCCACCTCGACTAAGTAGCTCGCCGAGCCCTCGGTGTGGCCGGGCGTTGTGAGCACGCGGATCTTGGCCGGGCCGAACGCGAGCCCGTCGCCGTCCTTTAACGCATCGTCGACCCGCAGAGGCTCGACCGGCATCAGGTGATGCGGCCGGAAGCTGCGGTAGACCATCCACAGGTACTTGTCGTCTTCCCAATAGGCGGCCGGATTGGCGAAGTGCTCGCGTTCGATGGCAGGTACTCCGATCCGCGCCCCGTCGCCCAGCTCGTACACTCCGCAGAGCTGGTCGCGGTGGTAGTGTGTGAGCAGGATCTGCTCCACCTTGGTGATTCCCTGCCCTTTGAGCGCCGCGGCCAGGTCCCCGGCGCCGCAGTCGATCAACAGGGCCCGCTTCTCGTCACGCACGATGCCCACGTTGACCGGGCCGTGGAAGACCGACAGGTGGTCGGAGAGCTTCGTGACGCTCCCCGGCGCGGCGGGCGCCGATGCCCCAGGCTTTGCTTCCGCCGCCCGAAGCCCTCGCCCCACCGCCATCGCAGCGGCCGAAGCGGCGGTCGTGCTGAGAAACTCGCGCCGCGATGGGCGGCGCCCAGGGGTACGTTCTTGCGACAAAGCCATGGCGGGTTGCTCCTGCTTGTAGGCGGAATCGGCAGTGCGCCCACAACTGTAGCAGACCCGCCGGCACGGATCAATCTGCCCCCGATCCTTCCCGGTTTGCTCACCGCGAGAATCCTGGCCACGGCACTTCCACCCGTTGTTGTGCAGAAGAGGTACTGGCAATCGGGTCCACTTGAGCACATAATGTCGTCGTTACCGCGAAGCCCGACCGGGCCGACGTCATCACGCCAGACAACCGCAGGCATTTATTATGTGCTCTGATCAACGCGGACAGTTCCGAAGCTTTGCGTTCGCACTGTCTCTCCTGGCGGTCGCAACCCCGGCCGGCGTGGAGGCGGCCGGGCCGTCGACGCCGAAGCCCCCGGTCCCCCCGGCCGGCCCCCCGTCCGTGGAGAAGCCGCTTCTGGCCTATTGGGCGTTCGACGAGCCGGCGGGGGCGGAGTGCCTCGATTCGAGCGGCAACCGCTACGACGCCGTGCCCTCGCGCGCGAATAACCCGGCCATCGGGCGCGTCGACGGGCTGACGGGCGGGGCGCTGGAGCTGAGCGGCCCGCACCGGCTGCACGTGGCCAAGATGCCGGCGGTCGATAAGCTGGAGAAGATCGGGCTGAGCGCCTGGGTGATGCCCGCGAAGTTCGATCGCTACAACGAGATCTTCCGCAAGGAGGACGGCGACCAGCGCGTGCTCTTCTCGTTCCAGGAGAACGGCACGATCCTGTCGCTGGGGCTGAACGTGGCCGGCTACGTCGAGTGCGACGCGAAGATCACGCCGGCCGACGTGCTCGACGGGCTCTGGCACCACTGCGCGGCCACGTTCGACGGCCGCGTGATGCGGGTCTATCTCGACGGGCGGGAGATCGGTTCGCTCGAGCGAACCGGGGTAATCACGTCAGGCGGCCCGGCCCACGGCTGCATCGGCTCCTCCAGCGGCGGCGAATGCTTTCAGGGGGTGATGGACGAGCTGCGGATCTACGCCGACGCGCTAACGCCCGACGAGGTCACCACGCTCTACCGCGGCAGTCTCGAAGCGGCGACCCGACAGGCCAAGCAGCTTGCCGTGGACCTGGACACGTTCTTCCACGAGGGCGCCACGTTTGCCGAGACGCTGAGCGCGACGCGAAAGAACCTCGTGGAGAAGGGGATCCGGCTCGACCGCAAGACGGCCGGGCTGGTGATGGCCCGGCTTCGGGCCCGCTTCGCCGAGGAGTATGGGGCATTCACGCAGCTTACCGGCAGTAACCCGATCAGTTATCTCACGGCCCGGGGCAACGATTTCCACCAGCGGCACGTGGGCCGCCTGGTCGAGATGATGCTCGAGTACCAGCCGCTCACGGAGTGCCAGATCGCGAAACAGACGCCGGCCGAACGCCAGCGGTGGGCCGAGGCCGAGGCGATCGCCGCGCGGTTCGAGAGGCTCCTGGCCGCGGGCGAGGCGTCGCAGTATTCGCCCGACTGGCTCGACGTGATGCTCGAGGCCGGCCGGCGCATCGAGCAGCGCCCGCGGGTCTCCGAGCCGGTCGCGCCGTACGTCACGCCCAGCACGCCGGAGACCCGCGACCTGACGGCCGACGAAGCCCGCGACGCACTGCACCGCGATTGGCTGCACCAGGCCGGCGGCCGGGTGACCCCCGAGCGGATCCGGCAGGAGATCGGCTGGGCCCGGGAGCTGGCCGAGCGAATCGAGAAAAAAGGGGTCAGAACTATTTTCGGAGACAAAAACAGTTCTGACCCCTTTTCTCGGATCGAGGAGGCGACCGCGGCCACGCAAGACGCCGCGGCGCTAACGGACCTCTACTTCGCCGTGCGCGAGCTGAAGCGGTCGATCCAGTTCGCCAACCCGGTGGTCGATTTCGACCGGGTCCTGCTGGTCGACATGCCCTTTCCCCAGGGCCGGGAATGGCCCCACGAGACCCGGCACCGGCTGGGCTACCAGGCGGTGCCCGGCGGGCGCCTGCTGGTGCTCGAGGGGCTTTCACCCTCGGGCCATCTCCGGCAGCTCATGCCGCAGGCGCCGCTGCACGGCTCGTTCTGGCGGCCCGACGTCTCCTGGGACGCCAAGACGGTTTTGTTTTGCTTCAAGCCGCACAACGAGAAGGCGTTCCACCTCTACGAAATAGGCGCGGACGGCACGGGCCTGCGCCAATTGACGGACGGCATCTACGACGATTTCGATCCGATCTATCTGCCCGACGGAAACATCATCTTCTCGACCACGCGGGGGCACACCTACGTCCGCTGCATGCCGCCGACGAACGCCTACGTGCTGGCCCGGTGCGACGCCGACGGGCGGAACGTCTACTTGATCTCGCGCAACAACGAGCCCGACTACCTGCCGAGCGTGATGAACGACGGACGGGTTATTTATACCCGATGGGAATACACCGACAAGCCGCTGTGGCGGGCCCAGTCGCTGTGGACCGTCAACCCCGACGGCACCCAGGTGGCCACGTTCTGGGGCAACCAGAGCGTATGGCCCGACCTCTTGAAGGACGCCCGGAGCATCCCCGGCAGCCGGCGGGTGATGTTTACCGGCAGCGCCCACCACAACTGGTTCTCCGGCTCGGTGGGGATCATCGACCCGGACGGGGGATTCAACTTTCCCAACGGGCTGACGAAGGTCACGGCCGACGTCACGTGGCCCGAGTCGGGCAACGGCCCGGTCGACCCGGTGGAATCACCCCGGTACCACCCGAGCGGCTCGTACGCGGCCTACTACTCGCCCTACCCGCTTTCCGAGCAGGACTTCCTGGTTTCGGCCAACCGGGGCGGGAAGTTCGTGCTCTACCTGATGGACGTCGACGGCAACCGGGAGCTGGTCTACGAGGGCGTGAACAACATCTTCCACGCCATGCCGCTAAGACCCCGCCCGCGCCCGCCGACGATCGTCGACCGCGTGGCATGGCCCACGCGCCAACAGCGTGAAAAGCCCAAGCCGGGCGTAATCTACAGCAGCAACGTCTATCACGGGGTCCCGCCCCAGCTCCGCGGAAAAGCCAAGTACTTGCGCGTGCTGAACATCGAGCACAAGACCTACACCTACTGGTACAAACGGCCGTATCTCTCCACGGGGCCGGTCGTTTCGGGGGTGCAATCCGAGGGGGTCAAGCGCGTGCTGGGCACGGTGCCCATCGAGGAGGACGGCTCGGTCGCCTTCCGCGCCCCGCCGGGCATCCCGCTGCACTTCCAGCTTTTGGACGAGAACCACCGGGCGTTGCAGACCATGCGGAGCTTCACCGGCGTGATGCCCGGCGAGCAACGCGGCTGCCTCGGCTGCCACGAGATGCACAGCACCACGCCGCAGTACGAGGCCGACGCGCTGGCGATGGCCGAGCTGCCGGGTGGTGCCGCCACCGTTCGGCGCGGGTCTTCCGACCGCGCCGCTCCCGACACCGCCGCCACCGATGCACGCCCGTCGCCCGTGGTGACTTCGCTGGCCATGCTCGAGGGCCCGCGCGAGATCACCCCGCCCCCCTGGGGTCTCGACTCGGTCAGCTACCCGCGGTACGTCCGGCCGGTGCTGGAAAAGTACTGCGCCAAATGCCACACGGGCGACGGCGAGGGGCGCAAGAAGGTCGACATGACGCCGCGGCCCGGCCACCTCGGCTTCGACGAAACCTATTGGCTCTTGACCGGGCGTCCGGCCTGGGGCCGCCCCTACCAGAAGCCGGAGAACCCCCCGCCGGGCTTCGGCATCGCCGACATGATCATGGTCGAGGGCTACGACCAGCGCGACCCGGTCGCCTACCAAACGCCCGAGCCCATGACCCGGCTCTCGTACAAGAGCCGGCTGATCGAGCTCGTTTCGAGCGGCAAGCACAACGACGTGAAGGTCGACCCGGTGAGCCTCAGGCGTCTGATCCTCTGGGTCGACACGATGTGCCCCTACCGCGGCGACGTCGAGGTCCGCGAGATCGACGACCCCGAGTTCCAGGGCGTCGACTGGCTCTCGGTCCGTCCGAAGATCAAGAACGCCCCGCGGATCATTCGGCCGGGGCCGGTGGATTGAGGAGGGCGGTCAGCGAAACGCAACCCCCCGTTGTGGCACGGTCTCCTGACCGTGCCACATTCTGCGAGTTCCACGCAACCCGTGATGCCACCGGGCTTGGTCCTGACCATCAGTGCGGTCGGGAGACCCGCGCCGAACAGCGGCGGCGTCAACGAAGCGCGACCAGTAGTCCCCCCGCCACCAGCATCAACACCACCCACCAGAACAGCACGCTCCTCGCGCCGGCGCCGAGGTCGCGCTCGTGGGCCGGAAGCCGGGCGAAGCCGGGGGACCAGATCGTGTCGGGGTCGTAACGCTCGCGGGGGTCCTGGCGGATGATGAGCGTCGAGAGGATCAAAAGCACCAGGCACGCGGCCCAGCTTGCGGCGGCGCGATTCAGGCGTGAGCGGAGCACCGCCAGCGAGGAGACCGCGGCGTCGAGCTGATCGGGCGTCAGGAACGGGAGCCAGCCGGAGAGGCGTTTCTCGGCCGAGTGCCGCACCACGGCCGGGTCGGCGCTGAGCCGCTCGGCGATCTCTTCGTCGTCGGCGATCGCCCTCCAGATCAGCGGGTCCTCGGCCAGTTTCTCTCGCAGCTCCGGCTGCCGGGCGAACTCGGCCCGCAGCTCCGCGTCGTCCTCGAGCAGCCGACGGACCACCGGATCGGCCAGCTCCTGCATGATCTCCAACTGTCGGGCTTGATACTGTTCGTTCTCCTGGAGCCGTTTCTGGATCACCGGGTCCTCGGCGACGCGCTGACGCACGGCCGGGTCGCCGAAGTCGATGGTGTGGAACGACCAGAGCGCCACCGACAGCCCCCACAGGGCTGCCGCCACGAGGATGCCGGCCACCAGCGTGAACGCGGCCGCGCGCCCGTGGGCCCTGCGCCAGAACACTCCTGCGAGCAGCACCACGGAGACGGCCGGGGCAACGACCGCCGCCAGGTCGTTGAGCCAGTGGACCAGCCCGCCGGAGAGCCAGGCCAAGAGCGGCGCCACGGCCGCGCCCAGCAGGGCCACAACCACGGTGGCGATTCGGCCCACGCGCACCAGCGCCGCCTCCGAGGCGGCCGAGTCGATCGCGCGTTGGTGGAAGTCGAAGGCCCAGAGCGCCGCCGCGGCCGAGAGGGCCGCACCTGCCGCGCTCATTAGCGCCGCCACCAGCCCCACGGCCACGATCGCCCGGGCGGCCGGCGACGCCAGGCCCTCGATCAGCGCGATCGCGACCTCTTGCGGCGGGCGCCCCGAGCCAAAACGGCCGAACGCGACCAGCCCGGCACCCACGATCAAGAGCACGAGCACGATCCGCAGGGCCGCGGCGGCCAGGGCGCCGATCTTGGCGTCCCACTCGCTGCGTGCCCCCAGGCAGCGCTGCACGAAGAGCTGGTTCCCGGCCACGTACCAGGTGGCCAGCGCGAGCCACACGGCGGCCACGCCGGACCAGGGTAGCACCGGGTGGTCGATCGGCTTGACGACGTGCAGGCGCGCGGCCCCTTCGGCGGCGGTGTTCGCCCGTACGACCTCGGCGATCCCTCCGGCCTGCGACGCCCCGAGCAGCACCAGGACCAGCCCGCCGGCCAAAAGCAGGAGCGTTTGCACCAGTCCGACCCAGGTGACGGCGGCCAGCCCGCCCGCGACGCAGTACACGGCTGTGACCGCGGCCACGCCGGCGATGCAGCTTGCCAGCCCGAGGCTAGGGCCCGAGGCGTCGCCCCCGAAGCCCAGCTCGTACACGACGCTACCGGCCAGGTACCAGGCGGGCGCGAGCACCACGAGCACCAAGAATACCAGTGACAAGAGGGAGACCCACGCGCGGATGCCCGGCCCGTAGCGGGCCTCGAGCAGCTCGGGCAGCGTGAACACGCGCCGGCGGTAGAGATAGGGCAAAAGTATCCATACCAGGAGCGAGAAGGCCAGCACCCCGACCCAATCGAGCGCGGCCGGCGCCAGTCCGAAGACGTAGGCGGCCCCCACGAGCCCCAACAGCGGCAGGAAGTGGCCCGTGCCCGCGTCCGCGGCGGCCAGCGAGCCCCCCACGGCCCACCAGGGGAGCCGGCGCCCGGCCAAGAAGTAGTCGTCGGCGATCGGCTGCTGTCCCCGGGCGGCCCAAACCCCGAGCACCAGCACGACCAGCAGGTAGACGGCGACGGCCGCAAGGACGGCAAACGACATGACGGGCAAGCTCGCTACGTCTTCAGGAAGCGGTGGATACTACTATTATAGCCGCTTACCGGCAGCCCGCGGGGGTTGGAAACCAGAACGGCCCGGTCGCTCCGTCCCCCGCGGCCTTCCGGCCGCGGCTACCAGGGTGTGTGTTTGAAGGGTTGTATCAGTCTGCGCTGTCGCTCTACGGCTTCACCACCACCACGGTCTGCATCCGCTCGGGGGCACCCGGGGGGAAATACAGGGTGCGGCCCTCCTTGGCGGTCACTTTGAGGTAGTACTCGAAGTCGCCCCCGAAGGCCGCCTCGACCGGCAGACGCACAGTATAGCAGCCCCGGTCGAGGTCGCCCCGGTCGGCCGGCAGGGCGTCGGCCGAGGCCGTCGAGCCGCGGCTGCCCAGCGGATAGACGGTGGCCGACGCGGTTCGGACCTCGGCGCCGAGCACCGCGAAGTCGAGCGTGAACTGCTCGCCGGCGATGAGCATCGTGCGCACGACGGGCACGACCAGTCGCGGCTTAAGATCGAGCCGTTTCGGCGGCACGGCGTCGGCCGGCAGCGGCTCGCCCAACAGCCCGGCCAACTCCTCGCCCGGCTTGGAGAGCAACTCGGGCAAGAGGTGCTGCTGCCAGTTGGTCACCGTGCCCATGGCCCCAGGCGTGCTCACCGTGGCCAGCAAGTAGCGGTGTACGTCGCCCACGGCCGCCACCAGCTTCTTTCGCAGGGGCAGGGCCAAGTCGCGGGCGAGCCGTCGCCGGGCCTCGGGGTCCTTCTCGCCCTTGACCTTGGCGATCGCGGCGTTGTATTCCGCCCAGATGCAGTTGACCCGGCCCACTTCGCGGAGGTAGCGGAAGTTGTCGAGCCAGTAGTCGAAGCGTTCGAGGTTGCCGGGCCCTTTCACGCCGGGCCGCAGGGCCGCCAGCTCGTCGACGAAGGCGTAGTCCTTTTGCACCTCGCTCCAGGGCCGCTTGTCGGGCTTGATGCCGCCCGGGCCGTGGACCCAGGTCGAGGGGCGCGGCAGCTTGCCGTCGAGCCGGGTGAACAGATCGGCGATCTCGTCGGCCGCGGCGGGTCCGAACTGCAACCGGGCCCAGTCCGCGTAGAAATCGCCGGCGGGCAGGTGGCGGGGGTACCCGCTCTCGTTCGAGGCGGGCCAGTCGGCCGCGTAGTCCTTGTACGCCGGCCCCCCGCAGTTGATCTTCCGCGTAGCCTTCTCCCCCTCGACCGCGATCGCCGCGATGCAGGGGTATTCCAACTGGTAGACGAAATCGATCACCAGGCGCCCGTCCTTGACCTCGACGTCGTCGAACGTGAAGTCGAGGGCCTTGTTCTTGCCCACCCGGCGGTAGACCTCCAGCGAGTCGATCACCCGGCGCCCCTGGAGGTCGACGCCGAAAGAGCGCTTGTGGTTCTCCTCGTAGTGCGGCTCGCAGAACTTGAGCGTCACCTTGTACTTGCCGTTGGGCACGTCGAGCCGGTACGCGCCCACGTCGTAGCGGACGTCGCGGTAGAGCGGGTCGTCCTCCGTGTCGGCGATCTCGGCGCCGGGGAAGTGGGCGTGGCGCCCGCCCCGCGGCCCCTCGGGCAGATCGAAAGGAATATCGAGACCGGCAGTCGTTACGCACGGCTCCCAGGCGGCCCGGGCCAGGGCCGAGACGTTCGGCCCCAGGATCCGCGTGCGCCAGTGGATGCCCATGAGCCCCGTGCACCCGTACTGCTTCGCATCGCCCGCGTCGCGGCGCATGCGTCCGACCCAGAGCTGGGGGATGATCATGGCCGGGTCGTCTTCGAGCCAGGGGATGGCCCACTTGGGCCGGCCCTCGACGCGGGCGAATCCCGGCTCGACCGGGGCATGGCCCACCTCGCGGTTGATGCAGCTTAGGGGCATGTCCTTGGGCAGCACGTTGTCGAACAGGGCCCGGTCCTGCGGCGGTCCCAGCACCCAGCCGCAGGTGGCCAGCGTGAACGGCGCGTCGACCTTCTCGGCCGCGGCGATGGCCGCTCGCAAGTCGGCCAGCGTGGCGTCGATCTGCTCCTGCTTGGCCCCCTGCCAGGTCCAGCCCTCGGGGGTCCAGAACCAGTAGTAGTCCAACGGATGGGTCCGCTCGATGCGGCGGAACATGCCCTCGTATATCCGCTGCACGACGCCGGGGTCCTTCGGGTCGGAGCCACCCGACTTCAGGCGTTCCTGCACGTCCTTGGGGATCTTGAGCGGGGTTTCGGTGCCGATACAGGTTTTCACCCCAAGCCGACCGGCGAAGGTGAAGGCGTCGTGCAGCAGGGCCCCCATCCGGTCGAACACCTCGGATTCGGCGGGCGCCGGCATGTCGTTCCAGGGGAAGGGGGTCCGCATGTAGTCGGCGGCGTAATTATCGACGTCGTACAGCGCCGCGGCCCCGTAAGTGTAATCACTCGTCTTCATCGGCCGATAGCCCCACGCGCCGGTAGGGTTGGCCGTGTGAAAATGCCGCGACGCGTAGGCCTGCCTGACCGTTCCGTCGTCATTGAACTCGCCCTCCTGACCGATCCACACCAACGGCTCCGGCCCCACGCCCCCCTCGGGATAGCAGTGCAGCCCGAAGAAGTTCATGCGCAGCTTGGGCAACTGGGCCAGCACGGCCTTGTACCCGTCGGCGTTCCACCAGTCGGGTCCCTCGGGAAAGTCGTGAAACGGCTGGATCCCGCGGCGGTCGAAGAGCGGCGCGGCCCGCTCGTCGAGTTGCGGCACGGCAAACGCCGTCCGCTCGTCGGGCACCACGTCGCCGTGCAGGTAGAACCGCGCGCCGAAGTGCTCGGCCAGACGATACGCCCCGTAGAGCGTGCCCACGGCGTCACCCCCGACGACCAGCAGCACGTCGCGGTGCCCCTGCCGAACCGTCTTGAGCACGTACTGCTCGGGCTCAAGCGAGGCCAACTCCTTCGCGATCGCCTCGCCGGCCGGGAAGCCGGTCACCTCCGGGCGGTCCTGGCGCCCGACCACGATCAGGGGCCCCGGCGTCGGGTTCTGAGCCGCGCCCTGAACCTCCGGCACGACGATCGGCAGCAGCTCGCCCGTGCGGAGATAGACGTAGCGGCGCACTTCGAGGGCGGCCAGCTTCTCGGCGAACGAGGCCCCTTGGGGGCTGACGATCGTGGCCGGCGGCTTTTCCGCCTCGGCCCGGGCCGCGATACTGCTCACCGCCGCCAGAACAAATGCCGTGACGCCGATCCAGTGTCTCATGGCTTCGCTCCTCTTGGGTGTATCCTTCGGAAAACGTTGCACGACGCCGACCGCCGTTGATTCTAGGGCAGGCCCTCGCGCCGGGCAACGGCGCCGCCAAAGTAGTTGGCACACTCCGTTTGCATCCCCGAGCCGCCCGGGTTATCATTTCCGGCATCGGGTCCGTCCTCCAAGTCACCAAACTCTCAAAAGCGAGCATCCAACCGTGAAGAACCCAACCCAATTCAGCCGGCGTAACTTCCTGAGGATCTCCGGTGCGAGCGCCGCCCTGCTTTCGGGCGGCGTGTGGAGCGAGCGGGCCCCGGCCCAGTCCGCCTCGCCCAACGAGAAGCTCAACATCGCCTGCGTGGGCACGGCCAATCGGGCCTCGGCCGACATAGGCGGCGTGGCCGGCGAGAACATCGTCGCCCTGTGCGACGTGGACAAGAACTACCTCGATCGGGCGGCCGGCCGATTCCCCGATGCCCGCACGTACGCCGACTATCGCGAGATGCTCGAAAAGGAGGCCAAGGGCCTCGACGCCGTCGTGGTGGCCACGGCCGACCACCATCACGCCCCGGCGTCGATCCGGGCGCTGCGCGCGGGCCTGCACGTCTACTGCGAGAAGCCGCTGACGCACACGGTCCACGAATCGAGGGTGGTCGCCGAGGCCGCCAAGAAGGGGGGCCTCGCCACGCAGCTCGGCACCCAGATCCACGCCGGCGAGAACTACCGCCGCGTGGTGGAAATTATCCAGTCGGGGGCGATCGGCGACGTGGGCGAGGTCCACGTCTGGGTGGGCAAGGCCTGGGGCGGCGGCGAGCGCCCCGAAGGGGGCCAGGACCCGCCGCCGACGCTCTCCTGGGACCTCTGGCTCGGCCCGGCACCGGTGCGTCCGTTCTGGCCGGGCATCTACCACCCGGGCAACTGGCGGCGCTGGTGGGACTTCGGCACCGGCACGCTCGGCGACATGGCGTGCCACTACATGGACCTGCCCTTCTGGGCCCTGAAGCTCCGCCATCCCACGAGCTGCGAGGCCGAGGGCCCGCCGGTCCACCCGGAAACCTGCCCGCTGGGACTGATCGTGCGTTACGAGTTCCCCGGGCGCGAGGGCCTGCCGCCGGTGAAGCTCACCTGGTACGACGGCAACCTGATCCCCCAGGAAGTGGCCGGCGAGCGCGTGCCCGGCAGCGGCGTGATGTTCATCGGCAGCGAGGGCAAGATGTTCGCCAACTACGGCGGCTACAAGCTGTTCCCCGCCGAGAAGTTCGCCGGCTACAAGCCGCCCGAGCCGAGCATCCCGCGCTCGATCGGCCACCACGCCGAGTGGATCAAGGCGTGCAAGGACGGTTCGCCCACCACGTGCAACTTCGACTACTCCGGCGCCCTGAGCGAGGCCGTGCTGCTGGGCACCGTGGCCTACCGCACCGGCGAAAAGCTCGCCTGGGACGCAACCAAGCTGAAAGCCACCAACTGCCCCGCAGCCGAGAAGTACGTGCGCAAGGAGTATCGGGCGGGGTGGGAGGTGGCGTAGCCGTCCGCCTGGCTGCGAGCAGCCATCGATGAGGAGTAAGCAACTCTAAGGTCACAATTTGCGACCTTAAACGCGGGTCGCGGCCGGCATCGAAAGTACTTGCCGTATGCGTTTACCCAGAACGGCGTTGCCATGCTCTCCAGCGTGCTCCGGTCGCCGCGGGCGGTGCAGGTCAACGTTGAAATCATGCGGAACGGATAAAGGGGTCGGGAGTCTTTGTTACGAACGGATCCAGGACTCCCGACCCCTTTAGCCCGGCTTGTCGCCGTATTCGGTGGTCAACGCTGGAGTTCAACGGCCTCTTGACTGAGCCACCGGTCCAGGCCTTTCTTCTTGGCCCGCTGTTCGAGGAGCTTTACGACGTCCTCGTAGGTACATCGTCCTTCCGCCGCGTTTTCCATCTCGAGCACGACGGTATGAAACAGGTCCGCCAGGCGAAAATAGCCTTGCTCTCTCCCTTGTGCCCTTGTGACCGAATTTCCAGCGGGGCGCGAAAGAGAAACCGATGGACGGTCTCCTTCGGAATTCACTGGCCCTCGATGTAGCGCAACTTGATCTCGGTTTCCGGCAGCTTCTTCTTGAGCTGTGCGACGCCTTCTTCGGTGACGGCGGTGCGGGTCACGCTGAGTTCCTTCAGCGCCGCAAGACCCGCGAGGTGCTTGAGTCCCACGTCGGAGACGGCCGTGGAGCCGAGGTGCAAAAACTCGAGCTTGGTCATGCCCTTCAGATGCACCAGGCCGGCGTCGGTCAATTGGGTGTTGTCCAGGTTGAGCCATTCGAGGTCCACGAGGCCTGCAAGCTGTGCGACCCCGGCGTCGGTGATCGGCACGCGCCAGAGGTTCAGCTTCTTGAGGGTTTCGATCTTGCCAAGGTGGGCCAGCCCGGCGTCGGTGAGCTTGGCGCACTCGCTTACGTCGAGTTCTTCGAGCCCGGGCAGCTTGGCGAGCTGGGCCAGGCCCTCGTCGCTGATCTGCGTCTGGGAGACGCGGAGCTTCCTAAGCGCGGGGAAATGCGCGAGCCGGGCCATGGCCTCGTCGCCCACCAGCGTCTGGGCCAGGTATAGCTCGCGGAGCTTCGCCAGCCCGTCGAGCTTTTCGAGCCCCTCCTCACTGATCCAGAGGAAGTCGATCGCCAGGACCTCGAGGTTCGGCAGCTTGGCGACGCGGACCATTCCCTGGTCGTCGACGCTCGTGCTGCCGTTCTGGCCGGAGAGGCGCAGGGCGCGGAGCTTGGTGAGTTCCACGACGTGCCCGAGCCCCGCGTTGCTGACCTGGCAGCCGCGCAGATCGAGGTTCTCCAGCGTGGCGATCTTCCCCAGCACCGCCAGCCCGACGTCGGTCACGGCCGTGTCGTTTAGCAGCACCGAGCGCAGCCGCACCAGACCGGCGAGATGCTCCAGGGCCTCGTCACCGATCGAGGTGCCGCGGAAGTTCACTTCGATCACGTTGCCGTTGCCGTCGCGCCTAAGCTCGGTCGCCAACGGGGTGAGTGCCTCGACGGCCGCCGGTTCGTCGGACGGAGGCGCCGGCGCCTCGGCAGTTCCCGTCTCCGCCGCGGCGGGAGCGCCTTCGGCCGAAGCGCTCTCAGGGGTCTTCTGACCGGGGGGCACGCCCGTCGGCCCCTTGTCCGGAGCACGGCCGCGACCCTCGCAGCCGCTTAGGGACACCGGGCCCACGCACAAGAGAAGAAGCGTCGCGCAAACTCTCATGGATCGTATCCTCCTCGATGGATTGGATGCCCGATTGTAAGGCCGTGCCGGGCGGCTGGCAAGCGGACGCGGAGGACGGGGACCGGCGTCTCGCCATGGTCCCGCACTTGTGGCACGGTCGGGAGACCGGCCACAACATGGCGGTCTATCTCTCCCAAGATCAGGCAACTTCGGCTAGAATGAACGGCGAGGCAATCGGGCCCGGGCCGGAATCAGGGCGACCTCTTGGCAAAGGGGAGTGGTGCCATGAGACACGGGTTGGTTCTTCTGTTGGCGGTGGGCGTCGCGTGGGGTTGCGGGCAATCGACGCCGCCGGGGCAGCAAACGCCGCAGGACGTGCCCACTGCGGCACAGAGTCCGGAAACGCCGCCGGTGCCCGCTGCCGGCGACAAGGCGGCGTCGCCGCCAAAGACCGACGCGGCCGAGCCGGCGTCCGAGGGCGCCGCGTCGCAACAGGCCGCTTCAGAGACCGCGTCGCCGGCGCCGGCCGCGCCCGTCGAACCGGTCGGGCTGGAGCTTCCCGCGCCCGAGGGCGAGGATTTTCTGGCCGAGGCCCTGGCCATGAACTCCGACGAGCACCCGGTGCCCAAGCCGGAGTTTCGCGAAGGCCACGCCACGCCACGCGAGCTCGACCCGAAGATGGTCACCAAGACCGAAGACGGCTTCGTGATCCAGATGCCCAGCGGCACGCCGGTGCCCACGCCGACGATCTACCGCGGGCGCCTCTGTGTGAGCGGCGGCTTTAGCTGCAAGGAGTACTACTGCTTCGATGCTGAGACGGGCGAGCCGCTCTGGGCGGTCGACCTGGACGACGACGGGCCCAGCTCCTGCGTGCCGGCCGACGACTCGATCATCTTCAACACCGAGTCCTGCACAATCTTCGACATGCTGGTCGATAGCGGCAAGCTGCGCTGGGCCTGGTGGCTGGGCGACCCGCTCATGTCGCAACCCACCGTGGCCGGCGGCCGGGTGTTTACCACCTATCCGGTCGCAGGCCAGTTCGCGGCGTCCGGCGACCCTTCGGCACCTTTTGTGGACGACCCGGTGATGCCTTTCGGCGACACACTCCCCGACGGGGCCAACGCCGAAGCCCCGCCGCCGGCCGACGACGAATCACAAAACGCAGGCGCCCCCGCCCCCGGCGCGCAGAAGCCGCGGCCCACCCACGCGCTGATCTGCTTCGACGAGAAGACCGGCAAGACCCTCTGGCAGCGGTGGATCGACACCGAGTGCATGTCGGCCCCCATCGCCCACGGCGAGCGGCTCTACGTGGCCACGCTTTCGGGCACGCTCTACGAGTTCAACCAGGCCGACGGCCGGATCCTCGCCGCCCGGCGGCTCCGCGCCACCTCGCCCCCGGTGATCGCCGGCAACCGCATGTTCTACACCCGCCGGGCCGACGCCGAAGCGGGCGCGGTTGAAGGGGGCGAGGCCGAAGCCGGCGACGCCGCCCGGCCCGTGGTCGAGGCGATCGTCTGCCGCGACCGCGAGTCGGGCACCGAGACGCTCCTGGCCAAGCGCACGGCCAAGTACCTCGACTGGCGCGTGCAGGTCAGCGCCCAGTCGACCCTCGAAGCGGCGGAGTATGAAAGTATCAACGCGATCGGCGGCGGGTTCGGCGGCGGATTCAGCGGCGGCAGCGCCGCCCCGGGCAACCCGGCGCCGGGCAGCGGGCCCTTTGCCGTGCCGCCGGAGGATACCGGGCCGCCGGTGGATACCGTGCCGCCGGTGGCCGCGGCCCAAGAGGCTTCCGGCCCGCCGGGCGTCTCGGCCATGGACCAGCCGCCCGCCGACCTGCTGGCCCACACCCAGCAGGGGGCGGCCTTCAACATCGGCCAGGGCAACGTCTCGATGCTGCAAAGCTACCACGGCTCGCGCGTGCTCCCCTCGGGTGATTGCGGGATAAGCTGCATGGGCGACCTGCTGGTGAGCGTCTCGGCCAAAAGCGGCGAGCAGCTCTGGTCGGTCTCGCTGGAGGGCGACCTGGAGAATGTCGGCGGCTACCTCGGCTCGCCGCCCGTGGCCGCCGGGGGGCGGCTCTTCCTGGCCACCTACGGCGGCGAGGTCCTCGACATCGACCCGAAAGACGGGCACATCGCCAAACGATACCAGGTCGGCTCGGCGCTGCGCTTCCCGCCCGTGGTCGAAAAGGGCCGCATCTACGTCGGCACGCAGGACGGGAAGGTCGTTTGCATCGACACGGGCAACCGCGCGCTGTCCGGCTGGCCGATGTGGGGGCGCGACCCGGGTCACTCGGGCACCGCGGCCCCGGCCGCAAACGAGTAGATGGGCACAATGCACGATCCGGACGACCGAGAACTGGCCGACGGGCCACGCCCGCCGTTCCAGTTCCGGCTGCGCACATTGTTCATCATCACGACGGTGTTTGCCGTGGCCTCGGCCGGGTTCGCCCGGGCTTCGCTGGCCGGGGCCGTGCTGGCCGTGCTCGGGGCGTGGATCATGCTGGTCGGCGGGGCGTGCGTCGGGGGGAGCATTCAAGCCAAAGGGGAACCGGTCACCATCGTGTTGGGACTGCTCGTGGGCATCGGCTATATTGTCCTCGGGGCCGCGTTTTTCGGCTTCTCCGTGTTCTGACCAAGTGGCACCGACGGTGGAAACGATGCTCCTGAGATCGCACATGACCGCAGGTCCGACGCTTCGCCCCGCTCTCGCGGCGATCCTGTTGGTTCTGCTCGCGGCGTTCCTCTCGGGCGCCGCGCTGGCGGCCGACCGGCCCGTGTGGATGGCGGTGGGCCCCAATGCCTTGGTCGAAGCGGTCGAGCCGCTGGCCGCGCATCGCCGGGCCGAGGGGTTCGAGGTGGTCACCGCGTCGGGGCCCGTGGAGAAGGCGATCGAGTCGTGCGCCCGCCGGCCCGACTTCGTGCTCCTGCTGGGCGACGACGAGCCGGGCCGGGCCGACGAGCCCTGGCACCTGGCGGCCGGGCGGCGACGGCTCTACCGCTGGCGCGAGGTCCAGCGCCGCGAGTTCGCTTCCGATGCGATCTACGGCGACTTCGACGCCGACCTGGTGCCCGACGTGCCCGTGGGGCGAATACCCGCACGAAACGCCGAAGAGGCCGCGCTCGTGGCCGGCAAGATCGTGGCCTTCGAGCGCCGCAAGCCGGGCCCGCAGGATCTGCGCCTGAACGTCTGGACCGGCTCGCCGAACTACGGGCCGCTGGTCGACAGCATGGCCACGGGCATGATGCTGGCGGTGATGGATACGGCCGCGCCGAAATGGGTCGAGCCCTGGTTCATCTCGGGCGACCCCAGGCACCCGCTCTGCGGCTGGCCGCCCGACCAGCCGGGGCTTTTCACCCAGCGAATGCGTGAAGGGGGGCTGCTTAACGTCATGGTGGGCCATTCCTCGGCCGAGCGGTTCTTCTCCGTCAAGCACGGCGACGAGCCGATCTGGTACACGGCCGCCGACGCCCGGGCCGCATTGGCCGAGGGCCCGCCCGCCGCGCCTTTGCTCATCTACTCCTGCGACGCGGGCCGGTTCGACGGCCAATCGCCATGCCTGGCCGAGTCGTTCCTGTTCTTCCCGGCCGGGCCGGTGGCCGTGGTCGGCGCCACGACCGAGTCGCACCCGCTTACGAATTACTTCTCGGGCCAGGGGATGCTGGAAGCGGTCGGCGCTGCAATCGAGACTCAGCCCGGCGCCGAGCCGGACGCCGGCCCGCCGCGCCTCGGCTCGCTGTGGCTTGCGGCCCAGCGCCGGGCGCGTACGGCCCGGAACGTGCTGGTCGAGGGCCTGCTCCGCGACGTCGAGGGGAAGCTGGAGCCGACGATTGACGTCGAGAAGCTGCGTCGCGACCAGGTGCTGATGTACGCGCTGCTGGGCGACCCGGCCACGCGCCTGCGTCTGCCCCGGAAGCTTACGGCGAGCATCGAACGGGCGCAAGACGGCTGGCGATGGAGGGCCGTGCGTCCTGAAGGTGCGAACACACTATCGCTCGACTTCCGCCCGGCCAAGGTCGAGATCCCCCCGCGCGGCGACGGCGCCGATCCCCAGGCCGCCCGCGCCGCCTTCCTCGCGGCCAACGCCCAATACGCCTACGAGCCGCTCCCCGCCCCGACCGGCGACACCCCCTGGACCGGCACGCTGGCCCGCCCCGGCCGGCTGCGCCTGGTGGCAACCGGGCCCGACGCCCTCTACGTGACCGTGCTCCACGCCGAATGACGCTTCGCGCACCCCAATGGTAGTTGAAGTCGCGTATTACCTATCCTCGAAAGACAGAGCCATGCAACACATCTGTGCGGCGGCAATGACCGCCCTGGCAATGATCCTGCACAGCGGCGCCGACCCTGCCCAGCAGCAATTCTGGGCCGACCGGCTTGAGCGGGATATCGAGATGGTCCTTGCCGACGAAAACGTGGCGCCCGGCCAACGTCGGCATCCTGTGACGCTGGCCGGAATGGGCCTGGCCCGCGCGGGACGGGCGGCGGAGGCGATCGCTCTGTGCCGCAAGGCGCTGGAAGAAAAGGACTGGTCCGCGGCTGCGATGATGATCGCCGCCGAGCAGTCGGAAGCGGACGACGTCGAAGGCGCACTGAAGACGTGCGGCATGATCCAGGGGGACGTGCAGCAGCGAGCCCTGGCGCTGGTGGCCCTGCGGCAGGCCCAACGTGGCGACTATGACGATGCGATGAAACTCGTCGAGCGGATTGCCCCCCGCTTCCGGGATAGCGCTTTGAAACGGATTGCCCAGGCTATGATCGAGGGCGGAGAAATCGAGACGGCCGTCAAGGCGCAGCGCATGGTGACCGATGCTGAAGTAAGAGGAGACATCCGCCAGTTCTACGTCCGGCGCCGGGATGCGCCGGACCCGGCCGACCCGGACTTTGTGGAGCGATCCGTAGCCGAAGCCAGAGATCGCTGGGGGTCCCACCGGTTTTCCGACGAGGACGAGCAGTTCGTGCGATTGACCAGCCGCGCGAAGGTCGCCCTGCACGAGAAGAACGGCGCCGAGTTCAGACGGATCATGCGGCAGGCAGTCGATCTGAGCGATGATCCGTTCGCTAAATTCGTCCTGGCCACGTTGTACGACGCAGGCGGTGAAAGGGACAAGGCGCTGAGACTGTTGCGCGGCGTGCTGACGACGTATTCGAAGAAGGAGCGTGAATCCAACGTCGCGTCCGGTCTCTTTCGCATCCTGTCGTCCGAGGATCTCACCAAATTGCTGGCTCGGTGCATGCCCGCCGAAGAGCTGCACCGGTGGGTTCCCAAACTGGTCGAGGCCGGCTTGGTCGACATGGTGGCGGGCATCGCCGCCGGACTGGCCGCCCAAGGCAAGTTCACTGACGTGGACCGCATCTACCGGGCGCTGTCCGACCCGTCGCATCGCGTTGAAGTGACGGCCGTCGTCCTGTTGGCCGAGGTTGACTGGAAGCCATAGAGAGGCTCGTCCGCCACCGCACCTTCTTGCACAACCCCCGAAACGAGCCTGTGGACCGCGAACTCGGGAGCCTGTCATAGAGATGACTTTGCCTGTCCGACTGATTAGCTGTGTATTGCTCGCCGCGTGGGGATGCCTCGCCGGTTGCGGGCAGCCTGCGCCGTCCAGCGATCCGGCCGTGCCGGCGGAAGCCCCTGAGGTGCGGACGGCTCCGGCCAAGGAACGGGCCGCCGAGGTCGTCGCACTGCCCAGCGATCCGGCCGCGCGGGCAAAGCTCCTCGACGCATGGTTCGCTCGTGCGAAAGAGCACGCCTTCAAAGTGGCAGAGAAAGACGAAATTGCGCCGGCCTGGGGCACGATCGCGACGCAGTACGCGCTGCTGGGCCGTTGGGACGAAGCCCTCGAGACAGCGTCGCGATCTCGGCACGAAGGGCGTCGGGGTTGCGACGTGCGCGACTTGGTGCTCTGGGCAGCGCTTGACGGGGAAACCGTGCGGGCAATCGAACTCGCCAAGCGAATTGAAGTGCCGTCGTCTCGGGCACTCGCGCTGGTGCAGGTCGCCAGAGAACAGGCCGAGCGTCACGAGTTTGCAGGCGCGGAACGGACACTCGAGTTGCTGGCCGACGAGCCGAGTTGGCTCATCGCCGGCCGGGAAGAAATCGCCAAGGCCCAGGCCGAGGCCGGGCAGTACGCCGCGGCCCGAGCGACCGCCGCGAAGATCGTTCCCGAAACCGACGAAGACCGGCAGGATCTCCAGGAGCTGCTGAAACTCATCGACCAGTGCGAGGCCGAGGGCCGGCGCGACCCGCCCAAACAGCGCAAAGACCGCGCCGTGCCGTTGGTACAGTCCGGTCGCGAGGGTATCGGCATGGCCGGTGAATTCGACGAGACGACGGACCTCCGGGACGCGGAGATCCGCGCGGACCTTCCCGAGACCGGCGACCTGCGGGGCACTCGGTGGCGGCAGATCGCCTGGGCCTATTTCGAGCGGGGAGATCACGCGGCCTGCCGCCGCGCGATCAAGTCGGCGCTCGAGCACGTCGAGAAGACCAAACACCCCGCCGTGAGGGCCGTGGAGCGAGCCGCGCTGGCCGGTCTCTTCCTGGAGTTGGGCGAGGAGGAAGCGGCCAGGTCGCTGGTCCGGAAGGCGACCGAGCCGGGTCCGCAGAAAGCGCCCAAGGGCGATGCCCAAGCAGAGACTACGACAAACGTGCTCTCCGGATTCGTCGAGAGCTTCATAACGATGGGCATCGCCGTGCCGTACATAGTCGGCGTGCAGGTCCGCTGCGGCGAGATCGATGAGGCGGTCAACCTGGTCGACCAGTACCCGGACGAATTCGGGGTCTGGGCGTCGTTCGCCGCTTATTGTGCGGCCAGCGGACGCCTGGCCGAAGTCGAGAAGCGGATCGAGGCCGCCGAATCGGAGGAGGTGAAGCTTCAGCTCTGCGTGGGGGTCATTGAGGCGCTGAGGAGACGGGACAAGTAGAATCGGCAGGCTATGTTACGCGAATGGAATGCCACTATGTCAATGCTGCCAACTGAATTACGATTGGTATTTCCGGCGGGCCTCGATTTCGATACCGAGAGAAGTGCCATATCAAGAGGACTCTTTTCTGGAGGTGAAGTGGACCCCAAAGACTGGACAGCGGGATAAGGTGTAAAATGCGCCGACGGGATGGCTGTTCGGGAGGTCCGCAGGATCACGAGGAAGCGACGGGTGTTTGGGGCGGCGTTCAAGGCGAAGGTGGCCTTGGCGGTGGTCCGCGGTAGGCCACGGCTCGCCAGGCGCCGGGCGGTCGTGTACAATGGGCTCACCTTCCCATCCTTCCCACCCCCCATCCTTCATCAGGAGACCCCCATGAGCGAAAAAACGAAGAGCACCACGTCGCGTCGTGAGTTTCTGAAGAGCACGGGCCGAGTGGCGGCAGCCTCGGCACTGGTCGGGGCGGCGGCGCCGCGCGTGCACGCGGCCGAGGACAACACGATCCGGATCGCGCTGATCGGCTGCGGCGGGCGCGGCAGCGGGGCCGCCGCCAATGCGATGTCGGTCCAGCGCGGGCCGGTCCAGCTCGTGGCCATGGCCGACGTGTTCGACCACAAACTCAACTCCAGCTTCAACAACCTCTCGAAGCGGTTCGGCGACCGGATGGACGTGCCCGAGGACCGCCGGTTCCTCGGCTTCGACGCCTACCGGAAGGCCATGGACTGTCTGAAGCCCGGCGACGTGGCGATCCTGGCCACCCCGCCGGCCTTCCGCTGGCCGTTCTTCAAGCTGGCCGTCGAGAAGGGCCTGAACGTGTTCATGGAGAAGCCGGTGACAGTCGACGGCCCGAGTACGCGCAAGATGCTCGCCCTGGCCGACGAGTCGGAGAAGAAGAACCTCAAGGTGGGCGTGGGCTTGATGGTCCGCCACTGCCGCGGGCGGCGCGAGCTGTTCGACCGCCTCCAGTCGGGCGAGATCGGCGACTTGATCGCGCTTCGCGGCTACCGGATGTGCGGCCGGGCCTGCACCTGCGGCCCGCCGCCGGCGGACCAGAGCGAGCTTCTGTACCAAATCCGCAACTTCCACAAGTTCCTGTGGGCCTCGGGCGGGATGTTCAGCGACTTCTACATCCACCAGATCGACGAGCTGTCGTGGATGAAAGACGCCTGGCCGGTGCAGGCCCACGCCGTGGGCGGGCGCCATTACCGCGACACCGGCGTGGACCAGAACTTCGACAGCTACGGGGTAGAATACACCTACCCCGACGGGACCAAGCTGTTCTACAACGGCCGGGCGATCAGCGGGTGCCATAACGAGTTCGCCAGCTACGTCCACGGCACCAAGGGGGCGGCGATCGTCTCCACCTCGTCGCACGCCCCGGGCCGGGTGCGCACGTTCAAGGGCCACCACTTCACCAACGAGGAGCTGATTTGGGGCCCGCCGAACGAGCCGAACCCCTACCAGATGGAGTGGGAAGACCTCATCGAGGCCATCCGCGACGACAAGCCCTACAACGAGGCCCGGCGCGGCGCCCAGGCGAGCCTGGTCACCTCGATGGGACGCATGGCCGCCCACACCGGGCAGATCATCACCTACGACGCGATCCTCAACTCCGAGCACGAGATGGCCCCCGACGTCGACAAGTTCACCGACGCCTCGCCGGCCCCCGTGCAGTTCAAGGACGGGGCGTATCCGTATCCGGAGCCGGGGATCAAGAAGGATCGGGAGTATTGAGCCGTAGGGTGGTTGCTTGCAACCACGTGGAGTTTTGGGATCAGAGCGTCGTTAGACGTTAGCCGTGCGACTCGCGTGGGGTACTAACGGCTAACGGCGCTTTGACCCCATCGGCAGACTGACCCCATCGGCAGACCTCATCGGCACCTTGGCAGGAGGACAGCCCCGTGAGAAAACCCACGGCCGGGTGGGCCGTGTGGCTGGTCTGCGTGCTGGCGTGCGCGGCCGAAGCGGCCGACACCCGACCGCCCATCCAACGCAACGGGCCGCACAAAAAGGTCCTCGGCAAGCTGGAGCTGCGCCAGGGCGACACGCTGATGTTCCTCGGCGACAGCATCTCGTACGGCTGTCTCTATACCCAGTACGTCGAGGATTACCTGTTCACGCGGTTTCCCACCAAGCCGGTCACGGTGCTCAACCCCAGCGCCGGCGGCGACACGGCCGAGACCATCCTGCGGCGGTTCGACGAGTTCGTCCGGCCGCACCGACCCACGTACGCGGCGATCCTGCTGGGCATGAACGACGGGCGATACGTGCCGTTCTCTCGTCCGCTGTTCGAGGACTACGTCAAGAGCATGACCGAGCTGGTGGACCGGCTCGAGGGTCTCGGGACGAAGGTCATCTGCATGGGCCCGACGATTTACGACTGGCGGGCAAGGGACCGCGATCGGAGCATCGAGTACGACGGCGTGCTCCGCTACTACGGGGCGTGGCTTCGGGAGACCGCGATGCAGCGGGGCTGCGGCTACGTCGACCTCGCCGGCCCGCTGGCCCGGCTGACCGTCGAGGGGCGCGCGGCCGACCCGGACTTCACGATGACCCCCGACGGCATCCACCCCGACGCCGCCGGCAACGCGGTGATGGCCGTCGAGTTCCTCGCGGGCATGGGCATGTCCACCACCGTCTCGAGCATCCACGTCTACCACGACGGCACGACGTGGACCGCCGCGACCGAAAACGGCAAGCTGACGGACCTCGACGCCGGCCCGGAGCGGGTCGCGTTCACGTTCTTAGCAAACAGCCTGCCGTGGGTGCTGCCCGACGAACGCGCCACGGCGGGCTGCCGGCTCGCCGACGGACCGGCGCGGCTGAACCGAGAAACGCTCCGGGTGACCGGCCTCGAGCCGGGCCGGTACGAATTGAAGATCGGCGGCACGGCGGTCGGCACGTACACGTGGCTCGAGCTGGCCCGGGGCATCGAGCTACAGGAAAACGACCAGACGCCCCAGCACCAGCAGGCCCGAACGGTCGCCAAGCTCAACGAGCGGCGAACCATCGAGTGTACCCACCAGGTCTGCAAGTCGTTGAGCTTCCTGAAACGCGACCGGGCCTGGCTCGAGCTCCACTCGCAGAACCCGGACAAAGAAGGTGCCAAAGAAGCGATCGCCAAGCTGACCGAGGCGATCCCCGCCCACCGCGAACGGATCGCCGACCGCCACCGCGACGCCGTCGAGCGAGCCGCCAAGATCTACGCCGCGGCCCGGCCGGAGCCGCTCACGTATGAGATAGTCCGTCGCGGGCCGTGACGCAAGACCCCGCCCGGCTTGTCCATCGCCCGCCAAGACCCCGCCCGGCTTGTCCATCGCCCGCCAAGACCCCGCCCGGCTTGTCCGGGCGGTGAATGAGATTGATGGCTAGCACGGCCGCCTAGCCACCCAATCTCATTCACCACCGAGCAAGCTCGGTGGGGTCGCGTCGTAGCGATCTGCTTTGTTGCACGAACGTTGCGAGCGCCGAGACCAGGCACTACTCAACGTGCGAGCGCGTCGTCGAAATGCTGCACTTTCCATTTGTCCGAAATGTAGTCCACATCGACGCCATCAAGCACCTTGCGAACTCGATTCTGGTGCCCGCCAGACGGGAGGATGTATGTTATGCGCCCGCTCTTCTCTTGGAGAACCTGCCGCAGGTGACACCGTGCAAATGCGTCCAACGGAGGAAAAGAGTATCCGACGACGATGATGTGGTCGGCGACCGAGATGTCGTGTGCTGCAGAGGCCCAAACCCATTCATAGATTCCCTCGTATGATTTGCTGGCAGTGGGCGGAATCAGAACCGGCATTTCACCCGAGGAGCCGTATGGACAGCGGTCGACTTCGGGAAAGGCGTATATGTGTTGCTGGGCGCTCTCGTACAGCAAAGTCAGTTCGGCGTTGGGGCTGTCAACCGTGGAATCGAATTCCTGCCAGTTCACAGAACCGTGGAGCTTCCGAATGGGGATTGCCTCTGTATCCGGGCGATGTGTGTAGATGATTGGGAATGCGGCCGCAGTGCAGAGCATTTCGAGAACAACGTCGTAGTTGAAAGTAATGAACCGAACATCGTAGTGCCGCTTGGCCTGCGAGAGCCAACGGACCAGTGCGTCGAATGTCGTTCGAAATCCGTCTGCGTCTCGAATCGCCCAACTAAGCCGGTAAAGATGGCAGCAGATATTCTCGATGATACTCCGATAGCACTGAACGTGCCCCCTTCCCTTTATCGCGTCGCTCTGAAGAAGTTGATTTCGGTACGCCTCCCAGATGGTAAGAAGGTACTCGAAGTCTGGGATGGTCCCATCGCGTGCGAGGTATTCACGTAGGGGATATTCTCCCAATTCGTTATGATGCCATCCGTCGTTGAGGCGGGACCGAGGTTTGTCACACGGCTTCGCAACAAGGTCCGGAAGACCGGTGGTAACAGGAAGGCCGAATCCAGCCGAGAATCCGGCACCAGCGATGACTGCTAGCACTGGTTTGTCCGGCGTGGTATTTGCTCGGGAGAGGCGATTGATTTCGTTGCAGCGTTCATCCAGCCGAGCGTCCAACTTGTCGAGTAGTTCTTCGATCACTTCATCGGATAGGCGACGCTGGATGGCGAGGGACTCGACGCTTTCATGAACTCGCGGGTAGATGCCAACGTCAAGCGTGCACTCCGCCGCGTAGCGCAACTCTGACAACGGCTCTTTCAGGTCGCCGCTACTGGTGTCCGGGATCAAGCGCACCACCAGCTTCTCGATCTCAGGCACTTCTGCTCCTTGCGGACAATTCCACTTCCGCACAAACTCATGGACTGTCATCGTTAAGCCACCTTGTTCGGTTAGAGCCGTTGAGATCGGGCCTGCGAAGGGCGTCTTTCGCCGCGCCAAGAGCAGTCGATCCGCGTCAACCCGACTGGAAGACACCCGTGCCTGCATGTCAAGTCTACGACGGAAACCCCGCCTCGTCGAACCGCTTCATCAGGGCGGGCTTGCGCCGGTGGCGGCGGCGGAGTTTGATGATGCGTTCCTGCCATGCTGCTTCGGTCGATGCCCGGGCGGCCAGGTCGCGCAGGTCGGTCAATCGTTCGACCGCGCGGTCGTAGTTCTTCGCGTGGGTCATTTTCAGCAGCGAATCCACGTCGCGCCACAGCTTGTCCTCGTTGGGGGCCATCTCTTCGAGGAACCGCCTGCGCGCGGCGGCCGCCTTGCGCTTCTCGGCGGCCCGCTTCTTGGCCAGGCGCCGGGCCTCGCGCCGGCGGGCCTCCGCGGCGAGGACTTCGCGCCGGGCGAACAGCTCGGCGATCGTCCGGCCGGGCGGTTTCGCTGGGGCTTGCGCCGGGCGGTTTGCCTCGTTCCACTGCTTCTGGAACCGCTGGCGCAAACGCCCGGCGACTTCGGCCGGAGTCACGTCGTCGGAAAGAAGCTCGCACAGCACGCCGTCCTTCTCGGCGGCCGGCAGCTTCGCCACCCAGGCGGCCACGTCGTCGCTCGAAGGGCCCGCCGGCCCACTCTCGCCGGCGCCCTCGGCGGCCGCGTCGACCAGGTGCGGGTCGACCCGAAGGAAGCCGATCAGGCTCTCCAGCGCCGCGGTGCGTTTCCCCAGTCCCGGGGGCACCGGCGGCTCGGTCTCCTCGTCGTCCTCGAAAACGCCCGCCAGCCACGCCGCGTACAGGCTCCGCAGGTCGCCGCGCATCAGCTCGTCGCGCAGCGGCAACAGCGACGGCATCCACCCCTCGCCCGAGTCGAACTCGTCGTCATAGCCGCTTTCCTCGGGCGTGTAGAACGCCAGGATGGCCCGATCCTTATGCACGTGGACCGACAGGGTTTTGTCGCTGGCGTACTGCCGCGCGGCGTCGAGGTCGATCAGCTCGCGGGGCACGGCGAGCATGAGACATCGCGTGCCCCAATTGGCCACGTACACGTGGGCGTCGAAGTACTGCTTCATGAAGTTGAGCGGCCGGGCCTTCAGGTCGCCCCAGTGGTAGACGTTCGTGAAGCTCGTCGGCGTGATCTCGGCACGGGTCGAGATCGCCCGAAGCTCGCGCATCTGCCGATCCGTCAGCGGCCGGTCGACGGCTAGGAACTGGTAGTATTGGTATTCGCTCATGGAATCCCTCCCCCTTTCAGGCGGCCTCCTCCGCAGACTTGCCGATATTGTATGGCTTGCGGCAGATTGTTCAACAATCCCGCAGAAGTCGCGGCGGTTTCTCGGAGACCTCACACGCCGCGCGTTTTCCGATTGTCCGGGGGCGTTTCGTGGTTCGGGCGGCTCAGTGGACGGACTGGGAAGTCCGTCCTACATTTTTCCGCGGTGGCGGGGTACACTAAGAGAAAGGGCACACCTCTTCGTTCTGCGGAATCCCCCATGACCAGCACGACCGGCCGAGACCCGCGCGGCGGCCGACAGCGCCGGTTATTCCTGCCCGGCGGCGCGGCGGCGCGGCGGGTCCTGCTGGCCGGGTTGCTGGCTGCGGGGCTCTTGCCGGCGGGGGCCGTGCCGACCCGTGCGGCTCGGGCCGACGAGCTGCTCGACACGGCGCTCGGGATGCGTGCCGAGTACGCGGCGAAGCTCGACGAGCTGGCCGGGTGGTGTGAGCAGCGGGGGATGGGCGACCAGGCCCGGGCCACGCGGCGGCTGGTGGTGCCGCGCGATCCGTACCGGCTCTACGTGCCCGTGCTGCCCCAACAGACCGGCAGCCTCGCGCCGCCCGAGGGGGCGCTGGCCGAAGTGGCGCAGTGGCACGGGCGTCTGGCGGCCTTGCGTCGCGGTCATGCCGAGGAGCTCTACGAGCTGGCCCGGCGTGCGCTCCGCGTGCGCCGGGCGTCGCTGGCCCTGGAGCTGGTGCTGGCCGCGGCCCACGCCAACCCGGATCACGAAGCAGTCCGGCGGATCCTCGGGTTCCAGGAGTACCGCGGGCAATGGGTTTCGCCGTTCGAGGCGGCCAAGCTCCGCGCCGGGCAGGTCTGGCACGACCGGTTCGGCTGGCTGCCCCGGGCGCACGTCGAGCGGTACGAGCAGGGCCAGCGCCTCCACGCCGGCCGCTGGATCACGGCCGAAGAGGACGCCAAGCTGCACGAGAACGTCCGCAACGGCTGGCTCGTGGAAACCGAGCACTACGCCATTCGCACCAATCACAGCCTGGAGGCGGGCGTGCAGCTCGGGGCGAAGCTCGAAAAGCTGATGCGCGTCTGGCGACGGCTCTTCGTTCGCTACTACACGACCGAGGCCCAGTTGATGGCCCTGTTCAGCGGCCGGGCCGGGCGCCGCGTCGGCCGGGTACAGCCCTTCCAGGTCGTCTTCTTCCGCGACCGCGACGACTACAACCGCACGCTCCGGTCGATCGAGCCGAACATCGAGATCTCGATCGGCTTCTACCACGAGCGTACGCGCCGGGCCTACTTCTTCGCCGGCGAGGACTACCAGGACATCACGCTCTATCACGAGGCCACGCACCAGCTTTTCCACCAGTCGCGGCCCGTGGCCCCGACCGTGGGGCGCCGGGCGAACTTCTGGATCGTCGAGGGGGTGGCCATGTACATGGAGTCGCTCGAAGAGGAGGACGGCTACTACGTGCTGGGCGGCTTCGACGACGAGCGGGCCCACGCCGCCCGCGTCCGGCTGCTCCGTGACAATTCTTACGTGCCGCTGGCGAAGCTCTCGGCCATGGGCATGACCGACCTGCAATCCGACCCGCGCATCGCCACCCTCTACAGCCAGGCCGCCGGGCTGACCCACTTCCTGGTCCACGCCGACGCCGGCCGTTACCGCGACGCCCTGGTCGCCTACCTCGACACCGTCTACTCCGGGCGCGACACCCCCACCACCCTGGCCGACCTCTGCGGCACCAGCTTCGGCGAGCTGGACCGGCAGTACCGCCAGTGGATGGAGGAGAGCGTGCGCAAGAGCCCGCCGGGGGGGTAATCGCTTGCTGAGCTGCGGCAACCGGCCCAACCGCACGTTTGTGGCTCCTTGATCTATCTGCGCTCGAGGGGTCTAATACTGGAGGTCCCCGGGCGGTGCGTGCCGGCTCCGAATCCCGCCCACGGAAAAGAACGGAGGTCCGCGCCGTGGCGGCTTCACGCAAGGGATTTACGCTCGTCGAGCTCCTGGTGGTGATCACGATCATCGGCATCCTCATTGCGCTGTTGCTGCCGGCGGTCCAGGCGGCGCGGGAATCGGCCCGGCGCGTGCATTGCCAGAACAACCTGAAGCAACTGGCCCTGGCGTGGCTGAACCACGAGAGTGCGCGCGGGCACCTCCCGACCGGCGGGTGGGGATACCTCGCCGTGGGCGACCCGGACCGCGGCTTCGGTCGCGAGCAGCCGGGCGGGTGGGGCTTCAACGTGCTGCCCTACCTGGAGCAGGAGGCGCTGCACGACATGGGGGCGGGCTTGAGCGCCGCAGCCAAGAACGCCAAGATCGTTGAACGGTGCCAGACTCCGCTCTCGATTTTCATCTGTCCCAGCCGCCGGCGCGTGATACGCTATCCCGACAGCCACCGCTACGATTACGGCGTCGGCAGGATCCCCACCGCGGGGCGGAGCGACTACGCGGCCTGCCAGGGAAGCGGCGACTGGCCGTCCAATTCCTACCCGCGAAGCTACGCTCAGGCCGCGGGCTTCAACTGGCCCGACACTTCCGGGGCCACCGGCGTGATAACGCAGCGGAGCATGATCCGAATGGCCCACGTCACCGACGGGGAGGGCAACACGATCATGCTCGGCGAGAAGTACATCAACCCCGACCATTACGCCACCGGCAACGACCTCGGCGACAACGAGAACTTCTTCGTCGGCCGCGACAGCGACACCGTACGCATGACTTCGGCCGGGCACGCGCCCCCCTGGCAGGACCGGCAGGGGACCGAGGATCACCGCCGCTTCGGTTCCGCGCACGTTTCGGGCTGCTTCTTCGCCTACTGCGACGGCCGGGTCGATCTGATGAGCTACGCCCTCGACGTGACGACCTACGGGCGACTGGGCGACCGCCGGGACGGGCTGCCTCTGAACCTCTCCCGGTGACCGCGGTGGGTAATTCGGGGACACAATCCCTAATTTGGCTGTTTAGGCAACCTTCCCGCTGAGCCAGCCTCCCGTGGACCTGATCCGCGGCGACGCGATGGCGACTCCGCGAACGAACCTGAAATTGCCCATCTTGCCAAAATTGGTATTGTGTCCCCTTTCTCCCGTATTCTCTGTGGGGGGCTTGCTTGACTTCTCGGGGGGAGGTATCTTGCGACTGCCAAGGGGCGAAATCGACCGATAGCGGTGAAACTCGACTCTTGCCCAGGAGAAGACGCCGTGTCTGACGATCCGACGAGCGAAGTCACAGCCGATGAACTCGAAGCCCGCGAATACCTCACGCTGGGACACCTTCTAACTGAAACCCTCTATCCCGCACGCCGTGCGATAAACGACTACAATTCGGTAGTCGCAAGTGCAAAGGCACAGGTACTCAAGTGCCGTTTTTCACCGGACCCTGTTGTGTCATTGGAGGAGAAAGCAGGGAACATGCGTGGTACGCAATTCGGCCAAGCTGATGCGGCACTTCTCCACGGAGCGGCATACGCAGCCTTTTCCGCTATCGAGGGTGAGGCAGCCAAGCGGACGACAATACCGCTCCGCAGAAACGAAGTATCAGGCAAACTTCACGACCTCAAAGACAGCGGTAATCTGAATGATGTTCAGGAGGAATTGCGGGAAGAAACGGTCCGGTGCTTGGAATGTGGTGCATTCCGAGCAGCAGTCGTCGTCGGATGGAACTTGGCATATGACGTCATCAGGCAGTGGGCATTTGACAGGGACCTATCCGCCTTGAATGCCGGGTTGCAGGCGAGGCGTGGTAACAATCACGTCGCCATAAACCACTATGACGACCTCCTTAAGGATGGCGCACCGACCGAGCGAGAGTTCATTGACGCACTTCATCGTCGGGAAAGTGGTGACCCGATTGACGAGAAGCTTCATTTCGACTTAGTGCAGAAGTTGAATTATCGAAACCAGTACGCCCACGTGACAAGCCGAGAAGCAACTATGGTCAAGAGCAACGGTTACCTTGAACAGCTAGTCGAACTAATCACGTCAGACCCATTTGTCTGATCGGTTGCGTGCAGGTTCTCTGCCGTATGCTCTTGCTTCCCAAAGCCCAACGGGTCCTCACCTACATCACGCTTGCAGTCCTCCCGGTCCTGTCTCGGCCCCCTCTGCCCCCCTGGCTCGGCGGATCGGTCCTGCGCTCCCAAGGGCCGCTTCCCAGGGATCGGTTACCCCTTGTCGAACAGCACTGACAGCACGTCGAGGGCCGTCACCGCGCGGGCCGGCTCGCGGACGCCGGAGGACTCGGCGGTGTCTTCCCACACCGACAGGGCGTAGCGGAGGTATTGTGCGCGGGATTCGGCGACCAGGTCTTCGCCCAGCTCGGAGAGGAGCTTCGGCCAGAGGGTTTCGAGTTCGGCCAGGGCGTCGGGGCGGCCGTCGATCGCTTCGTAGACTACGTCGTCGAGGTGCTCGAGCTTGGCGAGCACCTCGGGTGAGTCGGGCGTGAGCTGCGCGGCGGGACCGGCGCAGCGGCGGGTTGTCGGGGCGGTGGCGGCGGCCGTCTTGGCGAACTGGCGGTGGGGCGCGTGGCCCTGGCGGCGTTCGCTGGCCGCGGCGGGAAGCTCGGCCGGCGGCAACGGGGCGTCGGAGGACGACGGCCCGGGCTCAAGATCGGGCGAGTCCGCGTGGGGATCGGGCTCGCCGCGTTCGGGAAGGGGACAGTCCCATTCGTGTTGCTCGTCGCGCTCCGGAAGGGGACAGTCCCATTTTCGCTGCGCGAAAATTGGGACAGTCCCCCGGTCGTTTGGGACAGTCCCCCGGTCGTCCGGGCTGTGGTCCGTTTGCATCTGGACGGCCTCGAAGTCCTCGAGGAGCTGGAGGCCCAGGGCGGGCAGGTCGTCGGCCTTCAGGTCGAAGCGGCGTTTGGAGAGCTGCGTGGCAAGGAACGAGGTGCGGCCCGTGGCGAGCACGCGGGCGATCCACTGCGACCAGCCGTCGAGCGGCGTCCCGTTGGCGGCGGCTTCGGCCCGAAGGTCGAGGAGCTGGACGTTGTGCTGGTGGGCGAGCCATCGCTGTTCGGCCGGGTCGTCGGACATTGCGATGAGCCGAAACGGGCGGCGGCCGGAGAACTTCAGGCCCGTGGAGAAGGAGAACTCCGTGCGGCAGGGCGGCGGCAGGCAGCTAAACAGCCCGGCCATCAGCTCGCCGGCCGACGGCTCGCCCGAGAGGGCCAGGCAGACCGTATCGCGCGCAGCCTGGACGAGCCGGGCCATGGCGCGGGGGCCGGGATTGGCGGCCAGGCGGGCCAGCAGGTTCTGGTCGACCGGCACGGCCGAGCCGGCCAGCACCAGCGGTTCGAGCCGGGCGGGCACCCGTTGGTGTAGGGCGAACATACCCCCGGCCGTGGCTGCGCGAATCACCGAGAAGGGGTTGTTGGCGAAGCGGGCCAGCACGTCGCGGGGCACCAGTAGGCAGTGGGTGTAGATGCGATGGCCGCCGCGCCCGCTGTACTCCCACCCGGCCGGCGTGGTGCGCGAGATGCAGTAGCCCCCGCTGGGCAGCGGGTGGAAGTTGAAGCTCTCGGCGTCGGGTCCCCACTCGAGCAGCGAGTCGTGCGACGGGCACCAGACGGCCAGCTCCCGCACGTCGGCCTCGCACACGCCGGGGCTCTGCGCCACGACGTGGTAGCCGGCCGAACGGTCGGTCACCGCGGACGTGAAAACGGCCTGCTCAACGAAGGTCATGTCTCCTGGTTCCCGACTCCCGACTTCTAGCTGTTGACTGCCGTCGAAACTCTTTCTTACCTCCCGTTGCCGGGAAGGCCCCGGCGTGGGCGCCGGGCCTAAGCAAGCCGACTGCTGACTACCGGCCGCTGACTCCCGGCGTTACCTCTTCTCCGGCTGCTGAGCAGTCTGGTCGAGCAGCCATTGGAACGGTTCGATGATGCCGCAGGGCTCGATGCGAAGCGGCACGCGCACGCGCCCTTCGGTAAACGTGTCGTAGGCCGCGCAGCCCCCGGCGACGCCCGCGGCAAAGAACCGGTGGCGCACGAGCCGCTCTTTGCAGTGCTGCCACAGCCCGGGCGCGTGGTCTTCGGCAAAGCCGGCCGGGTCATCGAGGCACTCTTCGCACTGGTCGGCCTTGGTGAGCACCAGGGCCACCGGCCGGTTGCGCCAGATGGCCGAGCTGGTTCCGTCGCCCAGCTCGCCGAGGTAGCTTAAGAGCTTCAGCGTGAAGTAGTCTTGGTCGCGGTTGTCGTCCTTTAGCTCCGGCGCGTCGATGAGGATCATGGCTGCGGTGCAGCGTTTCAGGAAGGCGCGGATCACGCGGTAGGTGTGGGGGTGATCGACCTCCTGGAGCACGGCGTCGCCCGCCATGTCGGGCATGATCAGCTCCATCGGCTTGCGCTGCTTGGGGCGGCGGACCTCGCAATGGACCCAGTTCCAGCGGTCCGGCTCGTTAGGCGTCTTGCGTGGAAACTCGCAGCGCGAGAGGGCCGCGATCGTGGTCTGCTGCAAGGTGATGGAAAACGCCCCCCGGGCCAAAAGCTGGAGCCGGTCCGGCTGGCGCGAGAGCATGTCGATGAGCATCCCCAGGTACACGGTCTTGCCCACGTTGGCGGCGCCGGTCACGGCGATCATCTGCGGGCGGATTTTGCGCTTGCCCACCTGGTGCGCCAAGGCCATGGGCGCCGCACAGTGCGTGCAGAACTCCGCGTCGATCGTGTTGTCCGTCCCGCAGATGAAGCAGGGGACCGGCGTGGCGTACTGGATCAGGCGGAGCGATTCCAGCGGCTGGATCACGCTCTTGGTCATGCGTGGGTCTCCTCGGGCAGCGGGGAGGGCAACTCCTCGTGGGTCACCGGCGCGGCCAGCGGTTCGCAAATCGGGTCGTCAAGGGGTACATCGGCATATTCCTCCAGCTCCGACTCTGGCGGGAGATCTTCAGCCAAAGAAGAGGGGACCTCCTCGGCCGATGCGGCGGGCGAGGGCTGCCGGGCCAGGACCAGGTCGCCCGCCCCCACCGCACAGCGAAACGAGATGTTGTGGCGCCGGGCCAGCGGGTTGTCGCCGCTCTGGAACTGGCAGGTCGCCTGGTTGTCGAAGTACGTGTCGAACGCCCCGCCGCGGATGCTCTTCATGGGGCTGGTCAAGACCAGCTCGCCCTCGGCGTAGTCGCCGCTGGAGAAGTTGCGGGGATTGAAGTTCGAGCTGGTCCACTCCCAGACGTTGCCGATGAGCTGGTACACGCCGCCGACGCTCACACCCTCGGCGAACTCGGTGACCGGCACGATCCTGCCGGGCCCCGAGCCCCAGAGGTTCGCCCGGCGGCGGTCCATGCTGTTACCCCAGGGGTATTTACGCTGTTGCCGGTCGCCCGCCGAGAGGGGCACCGGCCAGGCCCCGGCCTTGACCCACTCGGCGTCGCTGGGCAGGCGCTTGCCGAGCCAGCGGGCGTAGGCCATCGCCTCGAACCAGTTGACGCCCACCACGGGCAGGTCCTCCTCGCCCTCGGCATAGCAGCCGTCGCGCCAGTAGCGCGGGCCGGGCGCCCCGGTGCGATCGACCAGCTCGAGCACGGCCGGCCAGATCTTCGGGTCCCAAAGCGAAATCTCCTGGTACCCGCCGCCGGCCACGAACTCGTAGTACTCGCGATTGGTCACCGGGTAGCGGTCCAGAAAGAACGGCTCCACGCGCACCACCCGGCCACGGCAGCGCCGGATCTCCTCCGGCTCGAGCTTGCCGTCGTCGAGGGCCTCGTCGATCCGGCCGAGCACCACTTCACCCTCGGGCACCAGGGCCGTGTCGATGGCCAACGCTTCCAGGGCCTTGCGGAACTGCGCCTCGTCGAGGTTTTCGACCACCTGCGGCCGCAACAGCAGGGCGAACCGCCCCTGCGAGAGCATCTGCTCGACCAGCCCGCGCGTGTCGCCGGGATCGACCGGGGCTCGGGCCTTAGGCCGGGGAGCGGGTTTCGGCGACGGCTGGGCCGCATTTCGGGCCGACTTTCGGTGGCGCCATCGCCACGCGACGCACACCCGCCGGGCCAGCAGATAGACCCAAGCGACGGCCCCGGCCGCGGCCAGCCTGCCGTCGGGGAGCCAAAGGCCCAACCCCACCGCCAGTAGCCCCAACAGTCCAATCGCCGTGCGGACCGCCGACTGTTTGTTCATACTCATGGCCGACTCCAGCATTCCAACATCGGGATTCTGTGTCGTCAGGAATCGGGAAGTTGCGGTTCGGTCTTCCTCTACGCCGTCTTGGCCCGCCGCCGCGCCAAATCCTGCTGAAGCATCTGGAACTGGGCCATCACGGAATCGAGCACCGGGTCGTCGTCCGAGGCGCGGCCCGCTTCCGGGCCGGACGCCGACGAAGGCGCGGGCTCGGCCGCGGCGGCGGGCGCGGGCGGCGCCTCGCTCAGTCGCCGGGAGAGCCCTTCCATCAAGCGGCGCATCTGCTTGAGCTCGTCGGCCCACTGGGTTTGCTGCCGGGCCAGGCCCCGCTTCTGTTCGGCCAGCGATTCGGTCATCTCGGCTGCCCGATTGCGCACCGTTTCCAGCTCCCCTTCCAGGAGCGATCGCTCCTGTTCGAGCTGGACGTGGTGCTCTTGCAGCTCGGCGTGCTTTGCTTGCAGCTCGCTGATCTGCTGCTTCAGCGCGTCGTCGCCCTGGCCCGAGGCAAACGCCGCGCGGATGTCGTTGAGCTGCTCGCGGTGCTCGCGGAGCTGGTCCTGGGCGGCGGTCCAGGCCTCGCGCGCGGCGGCCAGCTCGCCGACCACGCCGGCCAACTGCTCCGCCTGCGACTGTGCCGCCTGCTGCGCGCCGAGAAGCTGCTGGTGCTGGGCGTGGATCTCCTCGAGCCACTGGCGCAGCGACTCGCCGTCGTCCGAAGCGCTCTCGGGCGGCTCGGCCAAACGGCTTCGGGCGCTGGCCAGCTCGGCCGCCACTTCGGCCAGCCGGGCCACCTGGGCCTGCACCGCGTCCTGCACGCCCTGCATCTGCTCCCGCTCGCGCCGGGCCTCGGCGACCAATTCCTCGAGCGCCGGGTCGGGCATGGCGGGCAATACCTCCGGCTCGCCGCCGGCGGCCTCCTCCAGCTCCCGCTGACGCTGGGCCAGCGTGGCCCGCTGCTTTTCGATCTCTTCGGCCCGCCTGGCAAGCTCGCTCTGGGCCTCTTGGCGCTGGGTCAACCACTGTTTGCCGCGTTGGGTTAGCTCCGAGGCCAGGCCGTCGAGCTGGTCGAACACCTCGCTGAAGAAGCTCTCGAAGTCGCCGTGGCAGGCGCGGATTTCGCCGAGCGCCTCCTGCACGGCGTCCCAACCGGCAAGTTGTTCGCAAGTCTCCACTGACACGGACGGTCACCAAGGGAAAAGGGTCGCGCAGGGGGCATTCGGGCGCGAGCGCCAACCCGCCTAGGAAAACTGCCGAACGGCTTATGGAAAAGGCTTCCGGCCGAGATGGGTCATCTCTTCGGCTCCCCCCCGACCGGCGACGAGCCACTCGCCCTGTCCCCGCCGCACTCAGCCCGGGGCAGACGGTTCCTCGCCATTTGAAACATAGGTCAAGAATGGGGGCGGGGCAAGCGAGAGATCGAGGCAGGAGCCTCTCTTGTGACCTAACCCCCTGCGGCTACCGGCTTTTCGCTCTCGCAGGTCAACTACGATCTGCCGGCGCCGACGATATCCCCCCTTGGAACGAGAAAGGAACCTAGCACCAAACGGTTTCTGGAAACTGGCATTAACCTTGGGCTGCCCCATGATTATGCTGCCGCGACGAGGGGGGGAACCCGCGCGGAGGGCTTGCGATGGCCAGGGAAGGTCAGGCGTTCGAGCAGTGGTTGCATGGAGCCGGGGTCTCGCCGGGGCGGTTGAGCGATCAACAGCGGGCGGTCCTCGAAGCCACGTTTCGGTTTCTTCAGCGGGGAGACGGGGGGTATGCCACGTCGCGGATGCCGGGTGGGCGCGTGGGGCACGACGTGGGGCCGCTCCCTGCCGCGACGGGACGCCCCGATGATGGCCGACGTCTTCGCGGCCTTCGGCTACCGCGCCGGCTGCTTCGGCAAATGGCACTTGGGCGACAACTATCCCTACCGGCCGCAAGACCGCGGCTTTCAGGAAGTGCTCGTCCACGGAGGCGGCGGCGTGGGTCAAACGCCCGACTACTGGGGCAACGACTACTTCGACGATACCTACTTCCGCGCCGGCAAGCCCGAGAAGCAC
>Ga0180438_10001294_pt1 | contig 44402 bp, 40 predicted proteins | sample SS_ome_12_FD_132455 | JGI IMG/M metagenome (GOLD analysis project Ga0180438, IMG submission 132455) | Hypersaline lake sediment archaeal communities from the Salton Sea, California, USA - SS_3_D_2 metaG | ecosystem: Environmental > Aquatic > Non-marine Saline and Alkaline > Hypersaline >...
TATCTAACATAAATTAGGGAGTTTTGCTTATGACGATCGTAGCTCTATCTGACGTTCATCTTGGTTTTGATCGTTCTAACTCCAAAGAATTTCTGGAATTTCTAAGACAGCTTCAAAATAGAGATGATTTAGAGGATTTTGTGATTGTTGGCGATTTCATTGATTTATGGCGGCGCGATGTTATAGGTTTAGAATTTGAGCTTTCCAAGTATATTGAAGAGTTAAAAATTTTACAGAAGAATGTGAACATTCATTATGTAATTGGCAATCATGATTTTCATCTTAGATCTCTAAAAAATCATGGATATCCGTTCGAGTTTAAGGATTCACTGCTTTTGGAAAGATTTGGGTACAAGATAAGATTTCTACATGGTTACCAGTGTGATCCTATACAGAATCTTTTAGGTCCAGACACGAGTGAGATTCTCTGTTGGACGCTGTCTGACGATGCTGGAGAAATGAAGTCGAGACTCGGGGAGATACTATGCCCTAAACTCAACATATCAAGAGAAGACCTTGAGGAAAAAATAGAGTTACTCAAAAGCCTTCCAGAAGATCCAGCTAGAAGAATGGAATTTAGTAAAGTTGGTCGAGTCTCAGATTTTATTGATTGCATAAAAGCCAATTTCAAAATTACAGATGATGAAGAATTTATTGTGTACGGACATACTCATAGACCATTTGTAGATACTGAAAAGCGAGTTGCCAATACTGGATGTTGGATCAAAGATTCAGAATACACTAATACCTACTTTGAGTTTAAGGAATGGCCTCCGCGCATAGTTGAATTCAAAGGAAAAGAAATAAAGTCGACGGCAATTACATCACTTGAATTTTAAAAAGTTTCATCATCATAGCGCGCGCTAAAACTACCCCTTAAATCGCTTAGTATCTTATCAATACGAAGGGGAATACGTCTGTTTGGTGGAGGGCATTGAAGGATATAGAATCTGAAAAGGAATTGAAGTTAAAGGAAATAATCACGAGTACCTCCACAATGATTGTGGCATTGTATGTTGTAGTACTTGGCTTCTTAGGTAAGGGGCTGTTCGTTTTGACACTGTTAGGTTTTTGGTTTGTCTTTTTGCCTATTTGGCTTCTCGCAATAAGTGCGGTATTGTCGGCTATAAGCATAGTACACGACAAGCATATTTCTCTTAATGTCATTCTGGTCCTTTATTCTATTGGAGTGGTTACTATTCCTTTAGCCATGAGCTTGATATACAGTCAACCAGCTTTGTTCTGGGGACAATAGCTCTTAGTCTTGTCCTAATAGTTACTTTGTAGTTAGATGTGGAGCGTTGTAGTTGAAGGTTTGATGAATTACTTTTATTGAGTGTGTTGCGCGCGCTAGATTTTATAATTCAAGGTTGTACTGAACATTTCGTGGCCTAAATTGGATAAGTACCTATTCATTACTAGTATGGTGCGGCCACCGGATTTTGATTTGCCAGACGTGAATTAGTACTCTTTCAAGTATGTCTAGAAGAATATAGGTAATAGAGCATAGAATATTGCAGTAAATATCACTGAAAACACCAACCAAACCCAAAAGCCATGCAAGTAATAAGTTATCTTAGTAGGTAACTTCTTTCTATAATCTTCATAGACCCCTAGCTCGAGACGATATAAATATGGATAAGTTGTTCCATCTACCCTTTTACAATCTTCTTCATTCTTTGCAGCCGACTTGACAACAGAAGGTATCGATTGTCCATAGTGCACATACCTCAATGCGGAGTATAGAGTCTGTGTTATCGTGAATCCAAAAACCAGATAGAAGAACCATGTGTCTTTGAAACTACTTCTATTTTGAAATAGTGAGAAGATTGCGACTAGAGTAGTTAAAGCAACGATGGCCCAAGAACGTTTACTTGAAGAATATTCATTCAGTAATGCTATCCTAGCATCTTGTTCCATTTTCTCATTCTCCACTTTATACTCGCCTTTTTAGAGACGTGTACTAAGGCCTATTTCCTTCTCAAGTTCAGTTTCATCTCTGAGCAATTGATGTAACCGCATAATTTGCTTGTAATTTATTATTCGCATAACTACACTTATTTCATGGAAGGTTCCGCCAAGTAGTTTCTGGGTCTCGTTTTCATACTTTTCAGTTGTTACAAGGAAAGGCTCTGAACCCCAGATATCCCACGCATGCTTAAGCTTCGCTAAAGCCTCATAGAAGTTGCCTCCAATCTGAACTTCCCAAGCTTGATCAGGATTTTTTCGAACAGGCTTACGCCAAATGACATCTAGCCGCCAACCATTAATTGGATATTCTATCTCTGAGACTAGCCCCTTCATTTTACCGATATCTTGGATCATGTCCCGCAACTCATTATGATTTGGAAGGCCTTTCTTCTGAGCCTCTTTCTCTTCTCGCTCAGCTTCCTCATCACGTTCTTGTTCAATTTGATCTTTGGCAGTAGAAACCTCAATCTGAATTGAAGATTTGCTTAACTTGTTGGAGATAAACTCAAAGTCGGCTTGACTAATTGACCTCCCGAAGTTGCCAGGTGAACCCCTAAGGTACACTCCCCAGAATGCCTTATTTTCAATGAAACTAAGTTCTTGTAGGTTTTTTCGAACGTCCATAGCTCCAATACATATCTTATTCAAGGATACTTGCCATGGATATTTTATCTCCCCAATTTCAAACTCTTCAGTCCAAATAGGCGTCTTGGCCTCTCTCCATTCTCCTACAACTTCATAGAGTCCCACGATAGCAGGTGGGCTACTACCAACAAGATAGAAAATGATGATGTCCTTCTTCTTGATTTTATCTCGTATTCGCTCCCATTGCACAGCCCAGATTGATTTGGCCTTAACAATCTCCCAATGTTGAGGAGTGACTGGGAAAACCCAGAAGCTACGTGATGATTTTGATGTAAAAAGGTCAGTTGATTTACTTGCAGTGGTCTCAGAAAATATATTCATATTCTACTCAAGACATTTGTTTCGACCTGACTTATTAAGAGTAGTTCTATGTTGGGCAGTGAATAGTCATCTTATTCAATCGATCGACAGTGAATATTTAATGAGTCTTAGCATCATACGATTTTTTTAACCATTAATAATTAATTAGATTATGAATGGCAATGGAAGGAAGATTTTGGAAAATTTTTATTCATCTCAAATCTCAAACTGCAAGGGTCGCCTTACTTTTTCTCAAAAGAGAGGTAGACAAAGCTAGATTACAGTTTAGTCGCATCAGACAAGATAGAGATGAAGTTGAACAATTTACTGATTTATCTACTAATAGAAGAAATAGTCATGGTCTTCTCAAAGTTCAACAACGATTCGATGAAGCTATGTTGGCATTGTTCGCTGATATACACTTTCTTCTGATATGCCTGGACAAAATTGACCTTCTACTAAGAATGTTACAGAAACATTTTCCCACAAATCAGAAGCTTAACAATATATTGCACCTACATTCTAAGTCACTGAAGGATTACAACGATTTCCGAAATCATCTTGAACATATTGACGAAAGGATTGAAGATAAGGTTTCAGATTTAGGGAATCTTCAAAATAACATGTTCACTTTTGCCGGGAAACGCTTCAATATAGGAACAGATACAGAGAATGAATTGGAAAGAATATTGGATGAAACGCTAAGTGCTTTAGAAAATGTAAGATAAAGAAAGTTTAATCCACATTTTAAGCACACACTAAACTAACTTATTTACTTCACAAGCACACGCACTCCAAGCGCGCGAGCATCCAACTACCGGATTTCTCTTTGATAGTTATTTGAAATTGCTTGCGCTGAAAATATAAAATGAATATTTAGCAAAGATCTAGAGTTAACCCTTCTTTGTTTTGTCCTTGGTTACGAAGTTTATATTTCTTATTGGGGGACTTTGCATTATCGCCTTCTATAAAAATTTCTAAAATGTATTCTCCTTGAGGTATTCGATATTTGGGAAGTCGATATTGGTTATTAGAGCGATAACTTTCTCCAGTAAAAAGATAGCAGTTGGCATCTCCCTCTACTTTCTGAGCTACTGATAGTTCTTCTCCACAATAATTCGCATAGATATCTAGCCTATCGCATACCTCAACGAGGTTATCGTCAATAATGTATGTAGGAATGTTATAGTATGGACCGGGGAATAGTGTAAACGGCGTGCGCCTTGCAGTCCACTTCGTAGCTATGTCCTTTTGAAGTATTTTTCCAACATCATCAACGATCGTTATCCTGCTTCTGCAATTGGTTGCAGTATTCCTTTGAATCCAATTCTTATAGATTGGGCGGTTTATTGTTTTCAGACGAACCATTAATGCCGCCTGTCTTACGTCTTTTATGGCGTCTATGACTTGATACCTGTCATCGTGTAGCTCAACAGTTAAACGTGGTCTCTTAATCACTTCGAACACAAATACTGCTAGTAATGCTATTCCGAACGCAACAAGATTTACTATCAATGGATTATTGAAGAATTCCAACGATATCTAAATCAACGTAATGAATTCTAATTATAAAGGGTTCTACTTAGGAATTCTTGATGATGACAAAAGAGCGAACCAAGACAAAACAAAGAGCGCGCTAGAATGCAATCCATGAGAATGCTTGAAATAACGCATCAGAAAGGTTTAGGCGCTGAATATAATTTATAATTATGTCTTCTCAGGCTTACTTCGTGATTAGTCTAATTTATTCTATCGTTTGACTATCCTGATCACAGCTTTGCTAGGCAAATCGTGTGATTTCTCAATACTTTCCTCTGGTTCAGAGGATGACTGATTGTCCAGTTTAGGTCTCTTGGTTCTTTGTTTGGATTGGCGAAGCTTTTCAAGTTTATAATCAAGCCTTACAAGTTCTGGCATTGTTATTCCTTTAGCTATTACTTGGCCTAAAGATGTCCTGATAGAATCTATCTCGTCATCGGTTAATGTTATTTTATGCTTCAACGCTAGTCGTTGAATATTTGACAAAAGATAATATAACTTTATTATTAATAGTGATTTTTGAATAGAAAATAATTTTTAATATTAATTTGAATTATCTAAATAGAGATTAAACTTTCACTGTATACAGTGAATTTACATTTAGAGCCCTTTTGTTCATTTACTGTATACAGGAAATAATTTTCTTAATTCATTGAATCCTTTTACTAAAATGTAGAAATTTTTCATATTAATAGTTACTCAAGATTTACTGAAAGTAGTACTAACTTTTGATCACATGTAACATTAACGGAAAAATGTTTATTTCCTGTACACAGTGAATGCTTCACTATTAATATTAATAATAGAGTTAAATTCGATAATACACCTATTTGAATAGTCTGAGAAGGTTATGCAGAGCCAACTGCTCGGTTGTGTTTATATTACTTTCATTATGACTTTTCCATCTGGCAGACTCATTATAGGCTCCCATCCTTCGCTAATGAACTTCTCGATTTCATCAGCTCTCACAACTTTCTTGGAGGAGTTTCTCTTTGAAGTGCCTTCGCTGCGGTTGTGATCCTGAGAGAGAACTTGCTCTCCTTTCAAAGCTACTAACCGAGATACGAGATCTTCGAGCTGCCCTAGCCTCTCCTCCAACTGTTGACGAGAAATCTTTGATTCCCGTCGAACCTCCTCTACCTCAGAAATCGTTAGCAACGGTGCAGCCTTAAGATAATCCTCCAGAAGATCCTTTTGAGTTGGCCTATAGTAACTGTCTGAAATTCCAGTAGAATGCCCCATAAGAGTTTCTACGTTGATCGGTTTCATTACCTGCTCTGCTCTAGTCTTGAAGAACTTCCTCAATGAATGGATGGAAAATTCGTGTCGTTTCTTCTTCTCTTTTCTCAAGCCGAATTTCCATAATGTATCTTCAAATAATCGTTTCACTCCAGATGGCTTTAGTCGGAGAGGCTTCTTTACTTCTCCAACATAGCCACCTCTTGTTGTATCCCATCTATCTCTAATCACCGGTGAAGCGTGAGTTATCTTCTCTCCATGCTCGACTCTAAGTTGAATATATTGTTCAAGTTTCTTGTAAGCTTCAAGCGTTATGAAGGTATAATATTCCTCTGCATCACCAGCATACACTCGTAGCTTCGCAGCAACAATTTCTTTCTCTCTCTTTATCGGTTCAATATGACCCCAGTCAAGAAAATCCCACGCGCCAATTCTGATACCGCTACTGGCCATGGTCAGAAGAATCGCTTGGAATCTAAGCTCTGAATTCTCAAGAAGCAGCCTCAATTCATCAATTGTTGGCGCTCGGTCAAGAGCAAACTTTCTCTCTTTGGGCATGAAACGGGAAATCTTTTTCCAGTTTATTCCTTGGACATCATTCATCTCCAGCAGAAGCTTCAAAGGCTTTCTAATATTGCCCAGACTACTTGCTTCGATTTCTTTGTTCAGAACTCTCTGTTTCTGTTTCAGCATGTAATCTGTGATAAGTTTCTCAGCCCATTTTGGATCAGATTTAGCCTTAGAAACAAACTTGTCCGCCTTCAGACTGAGATCATTGAAGAAACGTCTGAGCCTACGCTCGTAGGCATCCCGCGTCATAGAGCTATCCAGAGCCTCACGTAGAATTGCAATAGACTGGCCTTCAATAATTGGCCTGCGGCTCGGTTTTCTTCCTGCCGGCAAAACCTTTCTTCAGATCTATTGGAAGATAGTCAATATAAATATTGTACCCATTTCTAGACGCATTAATATGGTGGACCGGGCGGGATTTGAACCCGCGACCTCCCACATTTTGAATTATTATATGCCAAGCGGGCGTTCGTCGGCCGCACACTTACGTATACCGAGCTGAACTACCGGCCCATGCCGTTCATACCATTTTCTTATATCTTCATGATATGAACAACGCCTAGAAGAGTATTACAGTATTTAATATCCGTTTAGGTTCGAAATAGAATTATACTATTTTATGTATGTCTGAATATTACTAAGCGCGCGCTATAGTCTATCAAGTCATAGAATTTTTTTGCACGAACTTTTCTGAACAACAATTATGTTATCTATTATTGTTTATCCTCCCGGAAATATTGCAGCCTTTTTTATCTTAACAGAGGATTTATCAAAAAATGACTGCTGAAATGCTTTCAATGTAGAAAATATTTTGGATCTTTATGTGTGCTTTCCTTAAAATAGTGAAGAAAATATTATGTACATTTATGTACTGACTAGCTTTATATATGACATGTATGTACGCAATTAGAAAGTCATCAGGGAGAATATCAAATGAGGGATCGTCTTTGGGGAGCCGACAAAAATACTCACTTTCCAAAAAAATAAATTGAAATTTCAAGAAATACCCTACGAAAATCCCTTAGATTCTTTTTCTAAACTCACAGAGGACTACAAATATCTCTATCTTCTCGAGTCTGTTGAAGGCCCTGAGAAGCTTGCACAATTTTCTTTTATCGGTTTCAATCCTAGAAAAATTGTTCGAGTTAAAAATTCAAAAACAGAAATCATAGAGGGAAAAGAACGATCAGAAATTAGATCTGAAGATCCACTTGAAATCATAAAGAAATCAATTCAGAGCAATAGAATCAGTTCTGATAAGTTCCGTTTTATCGGTGGGGCGGTTGGTTACATATCATATGATGCTATCCGTTATTGGGAAGATCTTCCTCATACTTCGAAAGATGACTTGAATCTACATGATATTGAAATGGGAATATATGATGATGGAATAATCTTCGATCATATTCAGAAAAAAGCTTACTATTATTTCTTTAACGAAAACAGATTCAAAGAACTTCAGAATAAACTTCAAAAACCAACCACTAAAAAGAAAAATAATCTTCGATTTAGTAAACCAAAACCCAACATATGCAAAGAAGATTTTGAAGAATCGGTCAAAAAGGCTAAAGAATACATATTTGACGGCGACATCTTTCAAGTAGTATTATCAAAAAGATACGGATTCAAATTCGAAGGAAGCCTATACAACTTCTACACAGTTCTCCGAAAAATCAATCCTTCACCATACATGTATTATCTAAAATACGAAGATAAACAGATCATCGGTTCCAGCCCTGAAATGTTAGTCAGAACAGAAAAAGGTCTCGTAGAAACTTATCCAATAGCAGGTACACGACCAAGAGTGGATGATCCTGAGGAGAATAAACGACTAGGGGAAGAATTGATTTCTGATCCTAAAGAACGAGCCGAACATGTTATGCTAGTTGATCTTGCAAGAAACGATATTGGCAGAGTATCTGATCCTGGCTCTGTTCACGTACCTGAACTTATGACTGTTCACCAGTACAGCCATGTTCAACACATAGTATCAAGAGTAGTCGGTAATTTATCACAAAAAAATGATTGTTTCGATGCCTTGAGGGTTATGCTCCCCGCAGGCACGGTCTCCGGTGCTCCAAAAGTCAGAGCGATGGAAATTATAGAAGAGCTCGAACCGTCAAGAAGGGGACCATATGCTGGTGCTGTAGGACATTTCTCCTATAATGGCAACTGTGACTTTGCTATAACGATCAGAACCTTAGTTGCACAAGGCGATAAAGCGTACATTCAGGTTGGTGCAGGAATCGTTGCAGACTCGGATCCGGAAAAAGAATGGTTTGAGACAGAACATAAAGGAAAAGCCCTGATGCGAGCACTCGCTCAGGCAGGTGATGAGTTATGAAGATTCTATTAATAGATAATTATGATTCTTTCGTCTATAATATTGCCCAATATTTGAGTGAGCTAGGCGCTTCTCCAATTATTTATCGAAATGATAAGATAACCGTTCAAAAAGCAAGAAACATTCAACCGGAAGGAATAGTTCTCTCCCCTGGTCCGGGAACTCCAAAGGATAAACGATACTTTGGGAATTGCCTATCAATTATTCGTGAAGCAAGTCCCAAGATTCCTATTCTAGGAATCTGCTTGGGCCATCAAGGGATCGTACACGCATTCGGAGGACAAATCTCCCATGCAAATAGACTGATGCATGGTAAGACTAGCATGATTAGACATGATGAGCAGGGAATATTCAAAGGGATTCCGAATCCCTTTGAGGCTACTCGATATCACTCTCTCGTAGCTAATCTCTTCAAGATCCCATCCTGTCTCAAGATCTCCGCGTACTCGTTAGATGACTGTGAAGTTATGGGTATTCGACATGTTGAACGACCGGTTGAGGGTATACAATTCCATCCCGAATCCATCCTAACCGCTGATGGCAAACAGGTTCTAAAGAATTTCTTGGATAGTGGTCACTGAATTGATCACAGAAGGCATTTCAAAACTCATCGAAGGCAATGACCTGACATCAACCGAAGCAACAGGGATTATGAATGAAATAATGCTAGGGAAAACAACAGAAGCTCAAATTGCTGCTCTTCTAACCGCATTAAGAATGAAAGGCGAAACCGTTGATGAAATAACTGCCTTAGCCTCTACAATGAGGAAATTCTGTCACCAAATCCATCCAAAAAACAAGACTAGAGTAGTAGATACCTGTGGCACAGGAGGAGATAAGATCAAAACATTCAATATTAGCACCATTGCCGCCATTATAGCCGCAGGGGCAGGAGTCACTATAGCTAAACATGGAAACCGGTCAGTCACAAGCAATTGTGGAAGCGCAGACGTACTTGAAGCATTAGGATTTAACCTTAAGATGCCACCTGACCAAGTTGAAAAGTCAATAGAAAATATTGGTATTGGATTCATGTTTGCCCCTACTTTCCATCCTGCAATGAAGTATGCAATTGGTCCAAGAAGAGAAATTAAAATAAGAACTGTCTTCAATATTTTGGGACCCCTTACAAACCCCGCTAATGCGAAAGCACAACTTCTAGGCGTCTATGATAGCCAACTAACCGAATTACTTGCTCATGTGCTCAGTAATCTAGGTACAGAGAAAGCATTGGTTGTACATGGGCTAGATGGTCTGGATGAAATATCTACTACAGGTCAAACTAGGATAACCTCTCTGAGTAATGGTGAGATTTCAACCTCTGAACTTTCTCCAGAAGATCTTGGAGCGCACGTTATAGAAAAAAAAGACATCGAAGGGTCTTCACCATCAGAGTGCGCATCAACCACATATATACTCCTAAATTCTAACTACGGAGACAGCGAAAACAATCCAACACTGAATATGGCCATAGTAAACGCGGCGGCAGCAATCTACTTGGGATCAAATGCTGAGACGATCAAAGAATGCATAGATCCCGCTAGAGAGTCAATCAGAAGTGGATCAGCCTACAAAAAGTTGAGGTCTCTAATTGAGCTTAGCCAAGGAGACATATCAAAGCTGGAAGAAATGGAAAAACATGAATGATATACTAGACACTCTGGCAAAAGACGCGAAAGAAACCGTCGAAAGTGGATATTACAAAATAAATCCTATTGAGAATCATGAATATAGTTTTAAAAAAAATATAACCGAAAGTGAAAAAGCTCCTATAATCACAGAGATAAAACTATCTTCACCTTCCAAGAGTGTTTCCAGGAAAATCAATATTCTAAATACTGCCAATGCGATGAGCAACGGTGGCGCCATTGGCATATCTATTTTAACAGAACCTAAACATTTCAAAGGTTCCCTTAATCACTTCAAAATAGTGCGAGAAAAAACATCTATTCCATTATTAATGAAAGATTTCATAGTAAGCAAAACCCAAATTGAAACCGCGAGTAACCTTAGCGCCAATGCAATTCTATTAATACAAGCACTTTTTGATAGAAATTACTGCGACACAAATAGAGAAGTTATGATAGAATACGCACACTCAAAGAATATTGAGGTCCTGTTAGAAACTCACACAGAAGACGAATTTGAAAGAGCATTAGAATCTGATGCGGATCTAATTGGAATCAACAACCGAGACTTGAGAACATTAAAAGTTGACCTGAAAACAACAACAAAAATTCTTGGAAAATATCCAGATCTTAGCGAGACTATTGTAAGCGAGAGTGGAATAGAAAAACCAGCAGACATAATCTCATTGAGAAATTCTGGAGCCAATGCATTTCTTGTTGGAACAGCTGTGATTTCTGCTTCTGATATAAAAAACAAGGTTAGGGAGCTTGTGGAGGCTTAATATCAAATGGTTCAAGTTAAGATCTGCGGAATAACAAGACATGAAGATCTAAAAATTGCAATAGATGCTGGAGCAGACTTAATTGGATTCATTATAGGGGTAACATTCTCCCAACGAAATCTTGGTCTCGATAAAGCAAAAGAACTAATTTCGAAAGTCCATAACGATGTTAGAAGTGTAGCAGTAACTGTATTCAAAACGAAAGAAGAACTAATAAAAATATATGACGAACTCGAGACCGATTATCTCCAAATTCACGGTAACTTTCAAAGTATCCTAAAATCGTTTCCAGAAACATTATCGAAAGAACGAATAATAGGTGCAGTTAGTGGAAGAAATCCAGATGCCTCAGAATTAGCTGTAAGAATCTCTGACATATTTCATACAATCCTCTTAGACAGTGCTACGAATGAAGGGTCAGGAGGCACAGGAATAACGCATGATTGGAATCTAAGCAGAAGAATCAGGGACACCATATATCCTAACAGATTAATCTTAGCTGGAGGGTTAACACCTGAAAACGTAGAAGATGCAGTTAAGAAAGTAAGACCGTATGGCGTTGATGTATCGACTGGGATAGAAGAGAAACCAGGAATTAAAGATCACAAGAAAATTTTTGATTTTATAACCAGAGTAAAAGAGATGAAAATATGAGCAACCTGGATATTTACCCAATTGATGGAAAATTCGGGAAATATGGAGGCAGATTTGTTCCGGAGACATTAATGCCTGTCATAAAGGAACTTGAGGAATCCTATCAGAAATTCAAGAATGACTTGAATTTCAAAAAAGAATTAGGATACTATCTTAGAGATTTTGTTGGAAGACCTACTACTCTGTATTATGCATCGAATCTTACTAGAGTTCTAGGTGGTGCCAAGATCTACCTGAAAAGAGAGGATCTAGCTCATGGTGGAGCTCATAAGATAAACAATACACTAGGTCAAGCTCTACTTGCTAAGAAAATGGGAAAGAAGAGAATAATTGCTGAGACAGGTGCAGGGCAACATGGTGTAGCTACAGCAATAGCATGCGCCGTCCTGGGTCTGAAGGCTGAAGTATACATGGGTACAGAAGATATGGAAAGACAGAAACTCAATGTCTTCAGAATGAGAATGTTAGGTGCTGAGGTTCATCCTGTCGATTCTGGTTCAAAAACGTTGAAAGATTCTATCAATGAAGCATTAAGAGACTGGGTAACAAATGCTCAAACCACATATTACTTGATTGGATCGGTTGTAGGTCCACACCCATATCCCATGATGGTCAGAGATTTCCAATGCATAATAGGACATGAAACAAAAAAGCAGATACTCGCAAAGGAAGGACGCTTTCCTGATGCCCTAGTCGCATGTGTTGGTGGTGGAAGTAACGCAATTGGATTATTCCATCCATTTCTCGAAGATGTAAATGTTAAGATGTATGGAGTAGAGGCAGCTGGAGAAAGCATTACATCTGGTAAACACGCAGCTTCAATATCTGCAGGTTCTGAAGGAGTTTTCCATGGAATGCTCACCTATGTCTTACAGGACGAAAATGGGCAGATCCAAACCACATCTAGCATATCTGCAGGGTTAGATTACCCGGGTGTTGGACCTGAACATAGTTTCCTAAAAAGCATTGGTCGAGTCCAATATGACGCTGTCACAGATAAGGAAGCTTTGGAGGCTTTCATTGATCTAACCAGGAACGAAGGTATTGTTCCAGCATTAGAGCCCAGTCATGCACTAGCATATTCTAAGAAATTGGCGAAGAAGATGAATAAAGATCAAATCGTGGTAGTAAACTTGTCTGGTAGAGGAGATAAGGATGCAGAGGTTGTTGCAACGCAAAAGGGGGTGGTGATATGATAATAAGTGAGAGCTTTCAAGAATTACACAGACGTGGCGAAGGAGCACTCATTGGATATATAACTGGGGGGGACCCATCGCCTAAAATTTCGCAACAGATAATTGAAACAATAGCCAAAGAAGGAGTGGACATAATGGAGATCGGAATCCCATTCTCCGATCCAATTGCAGACGGTCCAACAATACAGGCGGCGTCTAACCGTTCTCTTAACGCTGGCACTACCCCCCAAGCAATATTCGATATTGTCAAGGAAACAAAAAGCAGGATAGAAATCCCAATTGCATTAATGACATATTATAATGTACTCTTCAAGATGGGTGTACAAAAATTTCTAACAAAAGCAAGCGAACATCGCGTCGACGGCCTTATTATACCTGATCTGCCGATTGAAGAAGCAGCAGAATATCGAGAGCTCGCAGAGAAACAGGGAATTGATACGATATTTCTAGCTACTCCCTCTACTTTACCAAACAGATTGAAAGATATTTTAGATTACACTTCAGGATTTCTATACCTGATCTCGATATATGGTGTAACAGGCAAAAGAGATGACGTATCCCAACTTACTATTCAATCAATAAAGAGAATTAAACCTTACACAGCCGGAACGATTCCATTAGCAGTGGGTTTCGGTTTACATAAGCCAGAACATATCAATTCGGTAATAGGATCTGGAGCAGATGGTGCAATAGTAGGAAGTGCTCTTGTAAAAATTGTTGAAAGTAATCTAAATGATTCCATAAAATTAATAGAGCAAATTTCAACTTTAACTAGAAATTTGAAGATTGCCACCTTGCCGAAAAAATGATACACCATCTAACGCGCGCTATTTATCCAAGAAAAAGTTCGCTTCATATTTTAATCCCACTCCTTTTATGAAAGTGGCTTTCTGAAGTGGAGCATCTCCAATGACTTGCTCTAGAGTAAAAATGATAATTCCCGTATTAGCGCCTGCGCTCGCTTTAAATCTAATTTTCGAAACACCATCTTTTAATTGAACACGATGCATCTGGGCCCATTTTACTTTAGACTTGTCTGTTACTCCTATAAGATAATCTTCTTGGGCTTTAATTGAGATATTGATTGTATCTTCTCGGGATCTTATGAATTCTCCATCACCGTCTAGAATTTTTATCTCAAGGATGGATTCCTCGTTGATAAACAGAGGGGGAGAGATCATCACTATTCTATTTGGTTGTACCTGTTGCATGCCGATTTGAAGATGATAAAGTACTAAGCCAAATAATAGGAGAATGATAAAAAGTGAGACGAAAAATTTTCCAACATCTAAACAAGTATATTTAATGATGGACACTCCCCAGACCAGAAATATCCTCCTTAATTATCTCATTTTCAGCAATCAAATTCCATGCAGTCTATAATATTTGAATCATCGCATCTTTAATGTGTCGCACGACACTTTTCAGTCTATTATAGGAAATTAGGCTCAAAACTCTCTAACTTATCTCAAAATTGCTTTTTAGGAAAATCTTAAGTCAATCTTTGTAGTTGCTGTAGAGATGTGCCGAGGTAGCTCAGCCTGATCTATCCTTAAAGAGGTTAAGGAGAGCACCCGACGCTTGATGTGGGTGACGCTGAAGACCGGGTTGTCGCTGGTTCAAAACTGTTAAGAAAACCGTGAAATTCCTGCCCTCGGCACCAAAATAATCTGCATATCAGTATGCAAGTCAACTATACTCATTATTCAATACAGAATTTGGTGAACTGTAATTTGATCTTTATAAATGGTAAACTTTAATCTTCCCTAATTTAGAATAGGTTGGTTAGTGTTTTTATGAGCTCGGGTGAAGTCTGTCCAAATTGTGCTATTGAGCAACCTACAGGATCTAAATATTGTGATAGATGTGGCGCACCAGTTCAAGGTGAAGTTGCTTCGAAACCTTTTAAAAAGATGTCTAAGGATCAAGTTGAGAATGTTCTTCATTGGCGTGAGGAGAAAGACCAGGCGTTCAAAGGTCATTTTGCATCCCCCATACCTGAAAATATGAGAGGACAATTCGCTGGTCTAAAGTATTATCCAGTAAACCCTTCCTACAGATTCCTATGTAGGCTTAACAAGTATCCTAATCCAGCTTCTGTTATGATGATGACCAGTACAGGAGAAGAAAGGGAATATCTGAAAGTAGGACACTTCAGCTTTATTATAGGGGGAAAGACACGTACTCTTCATGCATACAAGGATCTAAGACAAGAGCCAAGTGAAAAAGAGTCACTATTTATTCCTTTCAGAGACAGTACGTCAGGCATAGAGACATATGAAGCCTCAAGATATCTAGAAACAGAAGAGACCAAGGAAGGAGAATTTCTAGTAGATTTCAATAAAGCATACAATCCGTTCTGTGCCTACACTGATACCTATAGTTGCCCATTACCACCGAGGGAAAACTGGGTCGAAGTCGAGATCAAAGCCGGAGAGAAAAAATACAAAGACTAATTGCACGCCCACTTTAACATCTATATACTATTTATGGCACCTTTATGGAATATCCTAAAGCGGCTGTTGTCCAGTCTGGCTAAGACTCCGGCCTGCCAAAATTGCAGACCGCCGGTGACCCGGGAGATCAATATAATGATCCGGGAATTCAAATCCCGGCGGCCGCACCATTACGTTACGTTTGAATAAGCGAATTCGTTGCGCACGCGCTAAAAAGAGTTAAAGTATAAGTAAACTTTGTTTAAACTTGACTTCTCTTTTTTATTATGGTTATTGTAGTTATTGTTCCGATTAGAAAAGCCAAAGCGATGTATGGTGCTAATATATTATACTTGTTTATTGAAGTCGTAATCCCGCCTACAGGATTGCTTATTGGTTGCCAGGATGGGTCGTCATCACCTAGCTGATCGTCAGTTAATCGAACCTCGCCTGTACCATCAGCATTCATAACAAATATCTCCTCGTCACTTTGATCTGTTCCAACATCTCTTGCAAAAACGATCATTGAACTGTCAGGAGAATAAGCGGGATCATGATCGCTCCAACTATTAGTTGTTATTCTAGTTGGATTTGTGCCATCAGCATTTATTACGTAAATCTCTGAGGCTCCTCCATCCCGATCACTATTGAAAACGATCTTTCTTCCGTCAGGTGACCAATCGGGATTGCTATTATACCCTGAACTATCAGTAAGTCGAGTTGGGTTTGAGCCGTCAGCGTTCATTATGTAGATCTCTTCATCACCATCCCTATCAGTTTCGAACGCTATTTTTGAACCGTCAGGAGACCAGACAGGATCCCAATCACCATCATTATTGCTTGTTAGTCTAGTTGGATTTGAGCCGTCACTATTCATTACATAAATCTCGTCATTGCCACCGTCTCGACTGGACTCAAACGCTATCTTCCTCCCATCAGGAGAGAGATCCGGCGACGCATTACTACCTTCAGTATCTGTCAGGCGGGTAACACCTGTCCCGTCCGAGTTCATAATATAAATCTCTGTCCCTGAATCTCGTTCACTGTCCCATACAATCTTTGACCCATCTGCAGACCAATGGGGATCATCGTCATCACTGTTAGGGTCAGGATTGAAGGTGAGTCTGGTTAAACCTGAACCGTCAGGATTCATAGTGTGAATCTCGTCATTACTACCTAGATTCCTCTCAAAAGCGATTAAGCCATTACCTCCTGGATAAGTTGCCAGAGCAGTCTGAGTCGATAATAAGGTGAAACTTACACAAGCGATCAGTGTAATACTCATGACGATTGAAAAAAAATATCTCTTGAAATACATAGGCGACAAACTTGTCTCCATCCTAAAAGGATACTTGAATATTGAATCTTTATCGATTTTTATCACTTTCGATTCGGGATTTTCCCATAACTTGTGAACGTATTAGCTAGCTAGCTAGTATCGATCCATCTCTACGTTAAGGACGAATACGTCAAGTGACATGTCTTAAGGTGATGAAGCGCGCGCTATCCTGACTACCAGACAATCCCATCCAGACCAGTAGGCGGCGTAGTTATGCCTACAAAAAAGCTTGAGATCCTAAACCCCTACTTAGCATTAGTAGGATTAATCGCAGCCGTATCCGTAGTTGTAGCGGTTAAGAGAAGAAGTAAAGACTGAGATTCTCTCTTTCCCCTAGTTCAACTGAGAAGTCCATCTCATATTAGAAATGCTCTATGTTATTTTCATTTGACAAATAGTAAGACATATAATACTATATGTAACATATACATTACATACAAGGGTTTTGATATGGATTCGAAGAGATTGAAGCCAATCAGGATGATCATCACTATGACTATGGGAGCTATAATAGGATGGTCTGTAGCAAAAGGCAATACAGCCGGGGTATTAGTTGCAATAGTGGTAGGGACGGCATTACTATATCTTCTTAGAAGCAAGGTAACACAGGTAGTCGAAGATGAAAGAACCTATGTAATAAGCGGGAAAGCTTCCAGCATAACCCTCCGTGTTGTTTCATTTGTAGCCGCATCGATAGGCGCTGTTTTGATTGCACTCAGCAAAGGAGGTTTGACTGACTTCGAACAGGCTGGTTTCACATTAGCTTTCACAGGCTGTGCTTTACTGGTTTTGTATATAATTTTCTACGGATATTATGGCAAGGAATATGGAGACTAGTGACATCCTTGAGAAATAAACTTAAGGTCTATAGAGCCATGCATGACTTGACTCAAGAGGCGCTCGCCCAGAAACTGGGAGTAACACGGCAGACAATAATATCGATGGAGAAAAACAAGTACTATCCCTCTTTAGAGCTTGCTTTCAAAATTGCAAAACTCTTCGATGCTAGGATTGAAGATATTTTCATCTATGAAGAAAAATGATCTCGAGAAAATAATCTGAGAATTAGTCAGAGAATAACAAGTAACAGGGTGCTATATCATCTAAGAAGTTAAAAGTGCGTAGTTTAATCTGTGCTGAAACGATTCCGGTGAAGCCATCTAAACTCCGGCCGATCCGCTCCAAATTCTCTTTTGTTGGGAATTTTTACTGGTACGCCTATCAATATCATAGTGGCTAGTTCATGGTCATCGGGAATACCCAGGAGCTTCTCCACGGCTATCTGGTGTTCCTCACGAAGAATAGAAATCTGAACCCCCAATCCATCAGCGGTTGCTGCCAAAGCGATATTCTGGATGCACATCCACGTACTGGCTATATTCTCAATATTCATCCAGGGTTTTCGTCCGATGCCGTGTCCCTTTTTATTGCAGACCGCTATCACGGCACAATTCTGATAGGCGTTCTTCTGTTTTGTTGCTCTATCTAGCCGAAAAGGAGTTTTAAGAGATTGCTGATGTATCTGTTCAATGGTAGCTGGATTTTTGAGTATTGCATCGTCAATATCCATTTTTAGAGTCTGTTGGTATTTATGCTCCGCAATTTGTTCAATAGTTCTGGGATTATCAATGATTATGAATTCCCAGGGTTGAACATTCGAACCGGAGGGTGCTTGTACACCGGCAAGTAGCAACCTTCGCACTTGCTCTTCGGTAGCTCTTTTCGTGAACGCTCGTATTGTTCTTCTGGTTTTAATTGCCTCAAAAATTTCCATCACAAACCTCCTATTAGCAAAGTCACGGTCTCGACCGTCTCCCTAGTCAAATCTAAAAGGGTCCGCAATTATTTATCCCTTAGCACGCGCTTCCTGCTCCCTGTCTTCAACCTGTCAACATGTATAAAGTAAGTTACCTGTCACATCTATAATATGGTTGATTTCGTTTATTCTTTCTTGTGGAGGGCTGGCGCGCGCTAGTTATGGATATATAATGTGGTTAACCGATATGATAGTTGCTGGATATAGACTTGGCCACGTTAAGTCTTGATAAAATTTTCAAGCCTAAGAGCATTGCGATAATTGGGGCTAGTGACGAGATAGGTTCCATTGGATATATTCTAATGAATAATCTTACAAAGTCAGGGTATACAGGCAAAACATTTCCGGTCAACATCAATAAAACCGAAGTTCTAGGTTTACAAACTTACAATACCGTAGAACAAGTTCCAGAAGTAGTTGATCTAGCTGTAATCGCAACACCCGCAAAGACTGTTCCAGAAATAGTTGAACAATGTGGTAAAGCTGGAATCCAAGGGATTATAATAGTCTCTGCTGGGTTTAAAGAGATTGGGAATGAAGGTAAAGCGTTAGAAGATAAGATTCTGGAAATTAAGCAAAAATATCACCTAAACATTATTGGACCAAATTGTCTGGGTATAATACAAACGAGCATTGGACTTAACGCGACATTCCTAACTAGAATGCCGAAGCCAGGTAAGATAGCCTTCATATCACAAAGTGGAGCGCTCGGTGCAGCAATTCTTGATTGGGCCATTACAGAGGATATTGGCTTTAGCAATTTTGTATCAATAGGATCTATGATCGATGTCGATTTTGGAGATTTGATCGATTATTTCGGCACCGATCCAAAGACCAGTAGCATTCTCATGTATGTTGAGGGAATAAGTGATGCGAGAAAATTCATGAGTGCCGCGAGACACTTTGCAAGAACTAAACCAATAATCGTTGTCAAAGCTGGAAAATTCGGGGAAAGCGCAAAAGCTGCAGCCTCTCATACAGGTTCTCTCACCGGAGAGGACATGATCTATGATGCGGCGTTGAAACGTGCGGGCATAGTCAGAGTAGAAGAAATTGCGGATCTATTCAACATTGCCGAAGTATTAGGAATGCAACCAATCCCAAAAGGCTCGAACCTATCAATTATCACAAATGCTGGAGGCCCCGGAATAATGGCTACCGATGCGCTAATCTCCAGAGGAGGCAAACTTGCAAAACTCAGCCCGAAAACGATGGATAAACTAGACAGCATATTACCTTACTACTGGAGCAAAGGCAATCCGATTGATATACTTGGAGATGCACAAGACGATCGCTACAATTCCGTTTTTCAAGTATGTCTTGATGACGAAAATATCGATGGTTTACTTATAATCCACACACCTACTGGAAGAGAAAATCCAGTTGAGATTGCAAAAAGAATCGTCGAACAATGCAGACTCAAGTATTCTAATTTTTCAAAACCAATCCTAACATCTTTTATGGGTCATGAACAGGTAGAGGAAGCGAATCACATTCTGAATCAAAATGGTATCCCAACGTATTCAACACCTGAACAAGCGGTCAATACATACATGTACATGTATCAGTACAAGAGAAATCTGGAACTACTTTATGAGACACCTGAAGAACTGCCAGTAAGTAGTGTCCCACCAAGAAGACCACTTACAGTAATAATGCGAAACGCTGCGAAGGAAAACCGTGAAATACTAACTGAAGTCGAAGCAAAGCAGCTGCTGGAATATTATGACATTCCCGTAGTAAAGACTTTAGTAGCAAAAACAGTTGACGATGCAATCTCCCAAGCCTCACACATAGGATACCCCATTGTTTTAAAGATCCTCTCTCCACAGATAATTCACAAAACTGATGCAGGAGGAGTTATGCTTAACATAAATTCCGAAAGTCAACTCAAAGAAGCATTCAATAAAATTATGGCAAATGCTAAACAGTTCAATTCGAAAGCTAAGATTCAAGGAGTCACAATTCAACCTATGATTAAGAACAATGGCTACGAGGTTATTCTAGGAGCGAAAACTGATCCACTATTTGGCCCAGTAGTCTTATTTGGTATGGGCGGCATCGGAGTTGAGCTTTTCAAAGACGTAGCTGTCGGTCTACCACCATTAAACTCAACATTGGCAAAAAGGATAATGGAAGAAACAAAATGCTACCAACTATTGAAAGGCTACAGGAATGCACCTACCGCAAATTTGGCATTGTTAGAAGAACTGATGGTAAAATTTTCTCAGATGCTGGTTGATTTTCCAGTGTTGAAAGAAGTAGATGTCAATCCACTATTCATAAATGAGAAGAATGCCCTCGCTCTCGACGCCAGAATACTAATAGACACAAAACGTGCTTTGACTACATTCGAACCACATGAACATCTTGTTATCAGTCCTTACCCTAAAAAGTACGAATCTCTCTGGACTCTCAAAGATGGAAGAACAATTCTCTTAAGACCAATAAAACCCGAAGATGAAGCTTTATGGCTTGAAATGTTTCAGAACTTTTCAGAAGAATCAAGACGATACAGATTCTTCGAAATCATAAAAGACGCACCCCATGAAGTGAGAATTCGATACTGCAATATCGACTACGATAGAGAAATGGCAATAGTCGCAGAATTAAAAGATCCTGAACATCGAAAAATTCTAGGAGTCGTTAGATTGATTATTGAACCTGATGGAACATCCGGAGAAATCGCATTCATAGTAGCAGATCCATGGCAAAGACTAGGATTAGGCTCGAAAATGATTGATTACATGATCGAGATCTGCAAAGAGAAGAATCTTGAAACCATATTCGCAATAATGTTACCAGATAACAAGCTGGCAATCGAACTAGTAAAGAAAATGGGATTCAAAGTCAAGCAACTAGAAAATGAAACTGTAAAAGCTACACTTAACTTGAAAGAGGAAATAGATGAGACCAAACCAATATACACCCCATCTCCGAAGATATAACATAGAAATTGTAGAGTTAGCGCTTGCTAATGAAGAATTAAATTCATTATTAAATAAAATATTATGGAAGAGAGATTATGTTGCCTTTACCAGAGTTTGAATTGGGGTTATGGAATGCATGGATTTTCTTGGTTCCTTCTGTATTGTCTTTTCCTATATTTTTCCATCTGGCTAAAGTAAAAGGTGTACAAAGTCCCTCTGATGTCAGTTTTTCTAAACCGAAATTGGTTTGCTGCGTTTTTTCTAAATTTATTTATTTTATAGCGTTGGCATACTCTTTCTTTCTTCCATTAAAATTTGGGACTACATGGTTCTATGTAGGTCTCTCTATTGCCATGCTAGGATTAGTTACATCTTGGATTGTTTTATTAAATTGGGCTCAAACTAAAGCTGGTAAACCTGTTACTCGTGGATTATACCGTTTTTCAAGACATCCAATGTACGTTACCCATTCACTTTTGCTCTTAGGAGTGAGCATAGCTTCAGTCTCATGGATTTTCATAGTGATTATGATAATAACCGTAATAGGAGCAGTCGTTTTTATAGAAAGCGAAGAACAGGGATGCCTTAAACACTATGGCGATGCTTATCGCGAATATATGAAAAGGACACCTAGATGGATAGGAATATCCTAATCACAAAGTAAGCTAAGTTTTTGTCTTACGCGAATGAATGATTTTTTAAACGCACTTTAACAGATTATTACATGTCAGCGCGCACGTGTTGATATCTCACACTCTAGTGCGCGCTAGTCCTTTTGGAACGTCTTTATCATGCAAAACAATATAGAAGAAACCATTTTCAAAAAGAAAGAAGTAAGGCGAGTTGGTTGGACGTACTAGAAACTATTCAAAAGAGAAGAAGTATTAGAAAATTCAAGACAGCCCCCTTAACTACAGGACAGATTAACAATCTTCTAGAAGCAGCTCGATTAGCTCCTTCCGGATGCAATGTCCAACCATGGAGATTCATAATAGTCGACGGTACACAATTGAAAACAAAGCTTTGTGAAGCATCCTTTAATCAACAATTCATCAAAGATGCCCCAATAGTAATAGTATGCTGTAGTGATTTACACTCGTGGAAAGAAAGTAAAGAGAAAACACAGGAATTGTTGAAAAGAGGAGACATTAGGCTAAGCGAAAAATGTGAGAAAGCCCTTATGGATAGAATTGAGAAAGCAACAGGCGACTCAATACATGAACGAAAACCGTCAGCCCTGCTTAATGTGGCAATAGCCGTTGAACATATCGTATTAACAGCAGTTGAATTAGGTTTAGGATCCTGCTGGGTCAGACTCTTCGACGAGAAAAAAGTTAAACAGATACTAAATTTACCAGAACATGTCTTTGTGGTAGCACTTCTTCCAATCGGGATCCCAGACGAAGATCCCCCAGCTCGACCTCGATTACCATCATCAAAAATTATTTTACAGACTAGCAATGACTCGGACTAGTACACGTATTATCCAGTTAAAATCTATAAGATTAGGTTGAAGACTTTGGAAATGTTATAGTGAATGTTGTTCCTTTGCCTTCACCGTCAGATTGCACTTTTATTCTTCCTCTATGAGCTTTTATCAGAGCTTTGGTTACGCTGAGGCCTAAACCAGTTCCTTTGATATAGGTCGGTTTCTGAATGTTGGCAAAGGGTATGAAAACCCGTTTGAGGTCTCCTTTTTTGATTCCGATTCCTGTGTCTGAAATTCGAGTTTGGATTGACTTTTTCGCTTCTTTGACATGAATTGTTATGTGGCCATTTTCCGGCGTGAATTTGTTGGCATTGCTTAGCAAATTTGTTAGGATTTGATTCAGTCTTATACGATCGCCTTTGATCATTAAGGGTTTTTCTGGTAATTCAATATGGAAGTTCTGATTTTTTTCATCCATTAGCGCTTTGATTTCTTTGATGTTGTTTTCTATCAATTCTTGAAGTCCCAGATTCTCCATGTTTAAGGACATGTTTCCTGTTTCGAGTCTCTTAAGATCTAGAAGGTCATTGCTCATTTCGAATAGTCTGTCTGAATTTCTCTTGATTACTTGTAGAGCCGATTCAAGATTCTTTGATATGATGCCTAGTTTACCAGCTAGAGCTAGATCTAGATAGGCGTTGATTGAGGTTAATGGTGTTCTGAGCTCGTGAGTGATTATAGATGTGAATTGGCTTCTCATATCTTCCAGTTTTTTCTGCTCTGTGATGTCTCGTGCTGTTGCGATGGCTATGCCTTCTTCCTTGATTATCTTGCCTATCCAAGATAGCCACCTGTAGGAAGCATCTTTACATTGCATACGAATTTGTAGGGTAAATGTCTCAAGATTCCTAGACATACAATTGGTTATTGTATCACGTATTTTTTCTCTTTCTTCTGGATGGACTAGTTCAAGGAATGGTTTGGAAAGAAGCTCTTGTGGACTCCATCCTAAAATTTTCTCGAAAGCAGGGTTTATTTTTTTGAGGTATCCGTCCAGGCTGGTGATGCATATCATATCCGCTGACAGATTGAAGGTTTTCTCAAGATATTCTTCTGCCTGTTTAAGTTTAGTGATATCTCTTGTGATCCCTAGAAGATGAGTGACTTTTCCTTCAACATCGTTTAATGGCACCTTTATAGTGTATACTCTTCTGGTAGACCCTTTCCCGTCACTGATTGGTATGTCTGAGGTGTGTAGGTCGGATCCTTTCTCAAGTACTTGTTTATCTTGATTTGTAAAGATGTCTGCTAGAACTCGTGGATATAAGGTGTATACATCTTTTCCTAGTATGTCTTCCTTCGATTTACCTCGGAAGTTACAGTATGATTTATTGGCGAAAATAAATTTGTGATTTTTATCTTTGATGTAGAGATGGTCTGGGATATTCTCAAAGATTGTTTTAAGAAAGTTTTCAGATATTATTAGGTCTCTGGTCTTTTGCTCAATCAACTCTTCCAAATGTTGTGAGTAACGTTTGATCTTATTTTCCATGAGTCTGTGTTGCGTGATGTCTCGAAAGCTGACCACTCTGCCAACCGTCATCCCTTTGATTTTGTGAGGTTTAGAGTGTCTTTCAAGGATCCTGCCGTCCTTCCATTCTAAAACATCTACACTTTCTATGTCTGGATTTTCAAATAGTTCTTCAGTTCTTTTTTGAAATGTCTCTGGATCTTTAAGATTCTTTAAAAGAGAACTTAATAATTCACGGTCGTCTCTTGATTTCAAGAATTTATCTGGAACCTTGAACATTTCAACCCATTTCTGGTTGTAATGCATTATCTTCCTATTATTGTCTACAACAAAAATACTGTCTGCAGTTGATTCAATAATTGCATTTAATAGTGATACGGCTTCAACAGTATCTCGTTTAGCTCTTTGTTCTGCTGTTACATCTCTGGCGACTACTAGGGCTGCTTTAGAACCATTAGGCATTATAATGGGTCTAGATCTCAGATGTGTGATCTTTCCAGTAACTTCGTTCCTGCGTGTATTTTCAAAGTAGGGTTTTCCTTCATGCAGTATCTCTTTGACTTCACAGGGGATACCCGAGTAATGACATGGACTATCCCGTTTTCTTGCCACAGCATAGCATTTGCCTCCAACTTTGCCATCGTATGCTTGCTTCGCAGCTTCATTGATAAATACATGATTATAGTTTTCATCGACTATGAAGACATAATCAAACAGGGTGGAGAGAATATTATTCAGAAATGTTGAAGTTTGTTTATACATACTTTCTGACTTTTTGAGCTGTTTCAAAGCTCTCTTTAAATCAGTTATATCTGTTATTATGGCTTGGAAGCCTATGGTCTTTCCATCAACTTTCAATCGAGTAGGCTTAGTCCAAAGGTAGATAGTTTTTCCAGATTTGTTTATTGCACGAAACTCTAGAGTTCGTGGCTGTCTTCGTAAAATTATAATCCCTAGAAAAAGGCGGATTACTTTTCGCCTGTCGGCAGGATAGATAAAATCTTTGAACGGCCGACCAACTAGATCTTCGATTGAATAACCGAGTAAATCTGCTAAAGATTGATTAACATAGTTGAAGCGCCCTTTCAGATCGGTTATCGCTATAGGTGTTCCAGCAGGATCCACTAAACTATGAAATTTCTGCAAATGAGGGCTAGACTTTTCATACTCAACCACATCCTCGCTTACCAGCTTCGTTGAAGCTTTCTGCAAAACCATCAATCCTCAACTGAAAAAGTGTAATTTATGTTATCTGAAACAATGTAACGAATTAAATCAGTTAAACAATTATGGAACTATCCGTATCACTTCTAAGTGACAATTGTAATGATCTATAGGTGATCTAATGAAGAAAAATGAAAACAAAGATCATGCTCTAAAATAATTCAAGACTTGATAGCCATGAGTCTAATTTCAAGAAATAATATCTTCAATATGATCAGAATGGTATTGTTCCTGCATATATTTAGTAAAAGAATAAAATTGTGAATCTATAACAGCGATAGTATAATGTCGACAATAATCAGACTTACCATTATTGGCGGTTTCATCACCAGATAACTATGCATTATTCTAACCATTTACTCTATGTTGGGAGAAAACGAAATTGCTGTTGGTCTCTGCCTATAAACAGCCGCTCTCTCCTTTGGCTTTGTATTTGTGATTTACTACAAAAAAAGAATACCCATTTGTTCATTTTTTTTGAATAAACAAGTTTATCCCTGCGTTATTGAGGGACAGTATCCCATCTTTCCTGTAATGATGTTTTTATCGAACACACTTTGGCGAGATTTGACTTTTTTCTGTTTTTTTGTATTCTAAGCATTTTCTTCTAAAAATCAATGTTAGCCATATAGATAACATATGTTTGCTAATTCATATATATAGATTTTAAGATCCTTTAAACCAAGTGGTTCATGCGAAGAAAGCATTTGCGTTGTGTTTGATAGTAAGTCTAATTGCAATATCGCATGTTTACGCCTATCCTTCTTCTTCAAGTGATGCAGAAGTAGATCAAGCTCTTCTATGGTTGAGATCTAGACAGGACCCCAATGGAGCAATAGGTTCCGTAGCGGTTTCGTCTTGGGCTGTCATAGCTATTATGGCGTCTGAGGAAGATCCCAATGATTGGACTAACGGAGGAGTTTCAATAGTCCAATACTTAGAAAGTAATGTGGGCACATTATCTTCATCCAACGATTATAGCCGATTCATTCTGTCTATGGTTGCTGCTGGAGAAGATCCAACAGACATCAATAACATTGACTTAGTGGCTACGCTCGAATCATTTCATGATGGTTCCCAGTTTGACGATCCATCTCTACTTAATGATGATTATTGGGCGGTCATGGCTATAATTTCCGCCGGAATAAGTGAAGATGATCCTAAAATCCAGAATACTGTGACGTTCATAAAAACAAACCAGAATCCTACTGATCATGGATGGAGTTGGGGCATAGGAGCCGATAGCGATGTTGATAGTACGGCAGCAGCGATAATGGCTTTGATAGCTGCCGGTGAACCTGAAACATCAACCTGCATTATAAATGCGCTATCTTACATGAAATCTAAACAGACAAATTCTGGTGGATTTGATTCGTGGGGTTTTGGAACAAGTGTAGAGACTGATGCTTGGGCTATTCAAGCTATTATAGCAGCTGGACAAGATCCAACAAGTATACCTTGGATAGAGAGTGACAATACACCACTTGATGATCTGTTATCTTTCCAAAATCCAGATGGTTCATTCAGCTGGATAACAGGTCAAGAAGGCGGTGCATGGATAACCTCGAATACTATACCCGCATTGCTTGGGAAAAAATATCCCATAACATCGACAGAAATGACTGAACAAGTTTACGTTAGAATAGAAGATGTAGACGAGACAGTCTGGAGAGGGTGGATAGATATTCCAGACTCGGTAACAATCCAAGCCTACAACAGCACACAAACATACCAAATTGAAGGTAACAATGTCCTCTCAATTCTTCATAGAGCATCTGAATTAGGTGGATTCACATATCAAATCTCAGACCAATGGTATCCTGATGTTGGATTCTATATCGAGTCGATTTCAGACCACTCAGCACAGGGCCTCTACGGATGGTTATACCTAGTCAACTACGCCTCAGGAAATGTTGCTATGAACAAATACAACATTCAAGCCACCGATAACGTGTTAATATATTGGGGAACTCAAGGAGTAAGGCCGCTAAAAATAGAAGCTGACCGTACGGAAGTTGCTATAAACGAACCCTTCACAATAACTGTGAAATATCTGAATAATACTGATGGTGATTGGATCCCGGTTGAAGGAGGAACTATCCATGTTAATGACGATTATATCACAGATTCAGAGGGAAAAGCTCTCATCACATTAACAGAATCAAAGGTATACGATATTTATGCAGAAAAATGGGGAAGTACTGCGGAAGAGCAGTTCATTAGAAGTGATTTGATAAAGATAGGTGTGGGAGTTCCTATCCCAGAGTTCAATGCTGCCATACAATTTCTAATCGGGATGATAATTGCATTGAGCCTAATACTGACAAAAAGAAGAGCTAGCTAGCTCTGCAGATTGCTGATTATCATGGTTATGAAGTATTTGTGTAGTCTGATGTCGTCTACAACTTCAGGATGAAAAGTGGTTCCTAGCATGTTTCCTTCTTGAATAGCAACAGCCAGACCATTTAGCTTGCCGAGAATCTGCACATTGGAACCCACTTCAACTATGGATGGCGCTCTGATAAATACTCCCTTGAACTTTTCATTCCCTAGTGTTTGGAAATCTAGTTCTGTCTCGAAAGATTCCTTCTGTCTACCAAAAGAATTTCTCTCAACCGTGACATCCATAAGGTCCAACTTCGGCTGATCTTTTTCGCCTACAACCTTGTCATAACTCTTCTTAGCTAATATTATGAGCCCTGCACAGGTGCCAAAAACTGGTAAACCATTGTATATCAGATTCTTGATAGGTTGAAGCATTTGCCTAGATGAGAGAATATTGCCGATTACTGTACTCTCTCCACCAGGTATGATGAGTCCATTAATAGAACCTATGTCTTTAGCAGACTTAATCCATCTAACATCTCCAACCAAATCCATCTCACTTAATGTATGTTTAACAGACTCTGTGTGCTCCTCTAAATCTCCTTGCATACCAACTATGCCAACAGTTAACTCCTTCATGCTGTGCCTCTCTCCTGCATCCTCAGATCCAACTGTTCGAGGCCTTCCATGGACCTATTCTCATCTATCATCTTTTGAGCTTCCGAAACTATTGAAGGATCATCATGAAATGTGACGGCTAAAACTATCGATCGGGCTCTCTCCACAGCATCCTTTGACTTGAAAACGCCTGATCCAACAAATACTCCATCGCAACCTAGATTCATCATCAAGGCTGCGTCGGCTGGAGTTGCTATTCCGCCAGCCGCAAAGTTTACGATAGGTAACCTACCAAGTTTTCCTGTCTCAAGTGCAAGCTCGTAGTAAACCTTCAGTTCTCTAGCATACTTAATGAGTTCCGGTTGATCTCCACTTTCATAAATTGATTTCACATATCTTATCTGGTTGTTGACTAACCTCAGATGTTTTATGGCCTCAGCGACGTTGCCTGTGCCAGGTTCACCTTTCGTCCTTATCATAGTTGCTCCCTCCTCAACCCTTCGTAATGCTTCACCTAGGTTTCTAGCGCCATTCACAAAAGGTGTGGTAAAGTCCCACTTCCAAATGTGCCGCTCTTCATCTGCAGGCGTTAGAACTTCAGATTCATCAATCATGTCTACATCAATCGACTCTAAGACCTTAGCTTCAGAGGTATGTCCGATTCTACATTTCGCCATCACAGGAATAGTCACATGATCTAGAATTTCCTCGATGATCTTTGAACTTGCAGTTCTGGCTACACCTCCAACTTTTCTTATATCGTATGGAAGTTTTTCCAAAACCATGATGGCTACGGCGCCCGAGTCCTCAGCTATCTGAGCTTGTTCGAGATTTGTGACATCCATTATTACTCCATGCTTCAACATATGTGCAAAACCTCTCTTCACTAGTGTGGTTCCACGGGTTACAGCATTCTCCTTGATCTTCTCATTTAGAATGCATCTTAAATTCGATATGTTGCCGGCAAGCGAGATCATAAATTACACTCTCCAATTAATGGAGAAGAAAATAATATATGAGGTTATACCCATATATGGAACGTAAATGGGCTATACTTCACCTGAGACGATTTGCGGCCGCTGTGGTGAAAAATATCCGTTAGAAGATAACTACGGATCCTGTCTTAGATGCAGCGGACCTCTTCTTCTAGATAAAAAATTAGAAGGAATTTCAGGCAAAATCACGAAGAACACTTTTAGAAACAGGATTAGGGGAGTCTGGAGATATTTAGAGCTTCTACCTAAAATTGATAGTAATAAAATTATCTCGCTTGGAGAAGGTGGAACAGCACTATTAAAATGTGAAAGGCTTGCTCGAAATTTGGGTCTACGAAGGTTACTGGTTAAAGATGAGACAACGAATCCTACTGGCTCTTTCCTAGATCGTGGAATGACTATAGATATTTCTAAAGCCAATGAACTCGGATTAAAATCGCTGAGATGTTTATCTGTATCCGGAAACTTTGCTGCTTCTGCGAGTGCATATGCATCTAGAGCAGGATTCAGCTGCACTATTCAGCTATCAAAGGAGACAATTGGCAAGCTAAATCTCGGAAAGCTCTATCAAATAATCGCATATGGCGGAAATCTTCTCATAGAGAAACAAAAAAATCACGATGTCCTAAATTTAAAAAAAACCTACATTTTGTCATCGAGTAATCCGTATTTCGCTGAAGGGGAGAAAACCACCGCCTATGAACTTTGTGAACAACTTCAATGGCAAACTCCAGATAGAATCATAGTGCCAATTGGTCACGGAGAACATATATCAATGATCTGGAGAGGCATCAAAGAGCTTAGAGACCTTGGCCTAATCCCAAATCAAAGCGTAATGATGACTGGTGTCCAAATCGAAGGTTACGCATCTCTAGTAGATCGACTTCAAAGAGAAAATACTGAACCAATTTCTACAGGGAAAATTAAGACAATCGCCACCGACCTTGTAATGAAGGATCCTACCCATGGAGATTTGGCAATTCACTCAATAAAAGAATCAAAAGGCAAAGGAGTTAAAGTAAATGATTCTGAAATTTTAGATGCACTTTCTCTTTTAGCAAAAACGGAGGGTATCTTTGCTGAACCTGCCGCAGCATCCACAATTGCAGGCTTGAAGAAACTTATAGATCTTGGTCATGTCGACAAGAATGAGGAAATAGTATGTATAGTGACTGGTGCAGGCCTAAAAGATCCAGCTACTGCCCGCAAGTTCATAAAGAAAGTAAAGACTGTTGACAGAATTATTAGCCAAATCGAGTCTAAACAAATTACAACAAGGCTTGGTAGAACAAAATTCGAAATTCTGAAGATTATTTCAAGTAAGGAAACTTATGGATATGAAGTTTGGCGAAATCTGAAACAAAGACTTGGAATCGAACTCGACATATCAAGTGTATATCAACATTTATCCGAGCTCGATAATGCAGGATTGATCAGAAGGACAAAAATTGAGAGTGTGCTAGGAAAACCCAAACGATGCTACTATTGCTTAACGGATAGAGGCATGGCCATCATAAAATCAGCGAAATAGAATTGTTAATCATAACAAATGCCAATTACCACATGGCCAATTAATATGCCGTGTCAGTAGCACCATTGATGAAGTCATAATTCGACTATGACTGTCGACAAAATATAAATTTGAACTATCATGTTTGCATTACTTTCAGTTTATCCCTGCGTTATTGAGGGACAGTATGCCGTTCAAACTTTTAGCTGTCTGGCATCGATCTATTAGCGCGCGCCAGCTCGACCTAGATTACCCTTATCAAAAATTATTTTACAGAATAGCATTGACACAGACTAGCCCATAGTATCCAGTTAGTAAGCTTATTTTCGTTTAGAGCGCGTTATCAGCTATTTCAAATTGTAACTGGTACTAAATTTATCCAAAAATCTTAAAGATTATTTAGAGAACATTATCTCGAAGAAATATGAGTGAATTACAATCTAAAACAGAAAGAATACCACTTCTTGGCGAGAAATTTCCTGATTTTGAGGTTCAAACAACACATGGAAAGAAAAAACTCCCAAAAGACTATTCAGGAAAATGGTTTGTTCTATTCAGTCATCCAGCAGACTTCACTCCAGTGTGCACAACAGAATTTGTAGCCTTTGCAAAAAGAAATGACGAATTTAAGAAAATGAATTGCGAACTCATAGGATTATCTATAGATCAACCGTTTTCTCACATCAAATGGGTAGAATGGATTAAAGAAAAATTAGACGTCGAAATACCGTTTCCTATAATTGCTGATGGTGCAGCCACAGTAGCAGAAAGACTTGGTATGATCCACCCGGGAAAAGGAGCAAATACTGTTAGAGCTGTCTTCATTGTTGATAACGAAGGAATAGTTAGAATAGTTATTTATTATCCACAGGAAGTGGGGAGAAATATGGATGAAATAGTCAGAGCGGTAAAAGCATTACAAGTTTCAGATAAAAACGATGTTGCTATTCCGGCTGGATGGCCTAAGAATGAACTGATAGGAGATGAAGTCATAGTTCCACCGCCAATGGACGAGAAGACAGCAAAAGAACGTCCAAAGATGTATGAGTGTTATGACTGGTGGTTCTGCCATAAGAAACTAAAGTGAAATGCACGCTATTAAGATTAAAGCATGTGCAACATTGATTTCATGAAATGACGCATGCTGATAGCTCACGCTTTAAGGTATTCGCTTGGAAATGGTCTGCTAAATACCTAATCAAGTTGGATTGTGTATTACCAGAATCCTCTTCCTCGACCCATGCCTAAGCCTCTGCCGTAGCCGAAACCAGGACCAAAACCACCGCCAAAACCTCTTCCAAAACCCATGCCCATGCCTAAGCCTCTGCCGTAGCCGAAACCAGGACCAAAACCACCGCCAAAACCTCTTCCAAAACCCATGCCCATGCCTAAGCCTTGTCCCAGACCCTGACCCAACGGATAGCTAGAGTATGAATTTTGCATCGTATTACCAGATACTGGTCCATATGAGTATGGCGAATAAGTTGGAAGTTGAGGTACATTCTGTTGACTGTATTGATATGATGATAGTGGCGAGTATCCTCCACATAAGCCCAATCCAAAACCTGTTCCCGATCCTCTGCCCCAAGGACCTGTCCCATCACGAAATGGCATATTAAATCACACAATATTTTGTGCTATGGCACATAATAAATATTTTGTCATAGCACGCTCTAACAACAACTAAAACTGAATACATAATTTTCTTGAGTGGGCGTTTGCCAAATGCATTTATAATTGGATTATAGTAATACTTATGGTCGAGTTTTCTATTGGAATCTGAGGTAACAAATAGTAATTTTTCAAAGTATAGACTAGCCGAACTAGATGATCTTCCCGAATTGCTTGAAGTCTTAAAGAATTCAAAGTGGCTCATTACTTGTGGTAAAGAGGGTTTGCGGATTCATATAATGCGCGGGGGCGTGACAATTGAAGAAAGAGATGGAAAAATCATAAATGTAAGAATTGAATGCGCTAAAACCAAACACGTAATCTAATTGAATTCCTGATTTTTTTGATTCTTGTAAGTGTAATGCTCAAGTTTCCTTTTTTCATTTGGCGCGACAGCAAAATCTATCTAGATTAAGTAGTTTAGCTATTCCAGCCACAGTTACCCCATAGAATAAAATTGGTTTTTCATTCATCTGATCAATTATTGTTTGGGCTGATCCATTTACGAAGGTGGAGCCTGTAGCTACAGCTAAATCACACCATTTCAGAGTTCGGTCGATTTCTTTTTCGCCATCAAGAATGGTTAAACCAAATTTCTTTTTACCTATATTATTTTTATCAAGGTCTAAAACATTGACTTCAAATTCTTTTGAACAATGTTCGACGAGAGCTGGTTGAAAACCAACAAAAGCTATTTTAGGGGTTTTATAATTTATCGAAATATGCTTGACTAATTCTTCACCACAAAATTCAGGATCATCATCTTTACAATGTATGGTTCCTTCGATTAGCTTTAAGTAACGCATTACTGCATTGATTGTCGAAACGAAGATAGCTCTTCTATAATTATTATTTAGATTTGTGTTTATTATTTGGTCTAATGTTCCCTCATAATTCCCATACATGTCCGTAAATGCTTGACCGTAAGAGCCCTTAAAATCGGCCTGCACAATTCTCTCTTTACCTTGCAGTAATGGAAAGTCTGTTCTTTCAGGATTTCCAATAGCTTCTTCTGGCTCAAGTATTCTGGCTCTGATTACTACTGTTTCCTTCCAAAAATCTTTGTTATCTATTAATTTTGAAAAAATCTCTTTAATTTGATAGTAAATATCTTTGGTCATTTCAATTACCAGTTTTTGTCATATCTTCCATCAGAAAGCATTTTTTTATATTGTGTTTTCTTTCTTCTCTAATGGTCATTTAATAAATATACTTTTAAAAGTAGGAAAGTTAAAATTATTAACTAAAGTGTTTTGGTAGGGTTAAATTGTCAAATAGGTTAGACAAAGTCGACAAGATTCTGATATCAGAATTACAGAAAGACGGCAGGACAGCGCTAACCGATATCGGAAAAAAAACTGGGATATCACATGTTGCAATTCGAAAACGTTTAGCAAAACTCCGTGATAAAGGTCTGCTAAACATCTCCGCCTGTTTAAATCCTCAAACCTTGGATATGAAAGTTGCAGCAATAAATGTCGAAGTTGAAAATTCACAACGACTCAACGAACTAATGAAACTATTCAAAAAATGTCCTCGAACCGTATTCCTATCCGGACTAAGCGGGTCAAATTTATTAACTGTGATTGTAGGTGAAAACTTTTCCACACTTGAAAGCGTCATCGGTACCTGCTCACCACGAGTTCAGAAAGGTGTCAGAAGATCAGAAGTTAGCATTGGTAGCTTTCCAATACATCCCGAATTCCTGTGTATAAGAGTTCTCCCAAACAAGAACTTAGAAACCGCTCCTTGTGGGGCAAGATGTGATAAATGTGAAAAATATAATAGTAGACTATGTCTAGCATGCCCATCAACAAAATTTTATAGAGGACCACTGTAATCTGATGACTCGAATTCGCAATACGCATTGTAAATTTTCAAATTTTCATTCTCATAAACATTTTAAGGGGTAAATACGAAATGTCGAATCTAATAAAACCGAAAGTTGTGAAAATCCTAAAACCAACAAAAGCTTCTATCGATGAACTCAAAATAACTGTACTTGTAGAAAATTCTGTGAATGTTAAGAATCCTAGTTTGATTGCGAAACATGGGCTTTCTTTACTGGTTGAAACAAAACTCGCTGGCGTTGATTCAAGGTTTCTTATGGATGCTGGTCCAGGACCAGATATTGCTCTTAGAAATGCAGGCATGATTGATATAGACATAAAAAAGATTGATTCAATGATGCTAAGTCATGGTCACTACGACCATACTGGAGCCTTATTGCAAATTCTGAAACATATGGACCATTCGATCCCCGTTATAGCTCATCCTAACGTGTTCAATCCAAAATTCGCGTATAAACCTGCCCTAACATCAATAGGGATTGAGTTTGATCAACCTACCATAAAAGCGGCAGGAGGAGAATTATTGGTTTCGCGTGATTCAATATCACTTTTGGGCGGGGTTATTTCTAGTGGCGAAATATTAAGGAAGACTTACTTTGAGAAAACCAAAGGTTTCTGGACAGTGGAATACGATAATTTTATCGAAGACACTATTATCGATGACCAAGCTCTTTTCATAAATGTTAGGAAGAAAGGTCTTGTCATATTAACAGGGTGTGCCCACTCTGGAATAATAAATACTGTAAGACATGCTAAGAGCATAACTGGATTAAAAGAGGTCTATGCAATAGTTGGAGGCTTTCATTTAGATCGGGCTGACGATACAAGGATTCAGAAAAGTGTTGAGGAACTTAAAGAAATTGATTTGAAAAGGATATATCCATGTCACTGTACTGGCAAAAAAGCAATTAGTCAACTGGCAAAGTCTTTCGGTGATCTTTGTATACCTATCCATACTGGTGACTCTATCGAATTTTAATTTTCTTAGATAAATGCGCGCACTTAAGTTATGTGTGTTTGCAGACAAGCTAATTTCTTTAGGAAGTAGATTAATGAGAATGTTGTTTAACTGTAAAACGTCTGACTCAAGCGTGCGATTATAATAGTTTCATTTTGTAACTCTATTTACCGTAAAACATTTATTTCTTTAACTTAATAATTGAGAATGCGCTACAATGAGAATCACATCTATCCAAATTAGAAAACTACAAAGAATTGTTTCATCTGGAATTCTATTGATAATCATCTTAATTGTAAGTCCTTACTTAATTCATATTCCGAAAACAGAGGGGACAGGTGCAACCAAATTAATAATAGCTTATGAAAAGCTTCCTGTAAAAATAAACATGCCGAAGAAATTAATCGTAAAAGCATTTGATGATAAAGGAAGAATCGACAGAAGTCGAGACGACCTCATAGAATTCAATCTTACCTCAATGAGCTATCCTAAACCTATCGCGAAACTAAGTCAATATACGCTGAAATTAGTTAATGGAACAGCTACAGTAACCCTCATGGGACCAGTAAAAGAAGTATTGCTAATCACTGTAAATTGGAAAGATGGTAAAACAAGTCTTGAAAACTACGCGATTTTAATGCACATTGGAGGCTACCGCTAGCGCGTTAAGATTCGTCAATAACAAGCCGGTTTTCAAAGAAAATACTCTCTAAAAAGACGCAATAAAATAGTCTACATTTATGCAACCATATTCATTAAGTGCGTTCTCTACCACCACAGAATAATTCCTGAAGTCATATAGTCTGACATGATTAGCGCGTGCTCTTACATTAACATTAACAATAGAGTGCAGGGAGAGTGAAGAATTTGTTCATGTTTTCTTTATTGTGTCCCCGCAATTGAATTTGGGTCAGGGGGTAAGGCAATATCTTCTGATCTCTTAATGACTTTCGCTGTAAGCTAAAGATCGTATTGATTTCAATCTGAATTTGACAAAAACCTCAGTCCCCTCTTTCCAAACTTCACTTTGGCAACTTTCAATTGGCAATTCCACAGAATATTTACCATTTTCGATTTCGACTAGACTCTGTGCTACTGTACTCGAGCGATTAACACTAATTATTTTTCCCCTGAACATATTGACATTAGGTCCGGGTATGGCATATCGAGACATGAATATTTCAGATGGCATTATCGATATCTTCTTAATATGTTCTCCCTCATATGGAGCTATGACGGATATTCCATTAGTTTTCACTTCAGCCAAATCATTACCAATCGGTGTGCAATGTTCACATTCAAGTATGTTTGGGGCTCCAAGAAATTCGCGAACAAAATCATTTCCAGGTGAAAAGAAAATCTCTTGTGGACGCCCAACCTGCTGAATTTTTCCTTCATTCATTATTGCGATTCTATCTGCTAATTCCTCCGCCTCCAAGAGATTATGTGTTACAAATATGCTAGTTATCCCAAGATTTTGCTGAATTCTTTTGAGTTCAAGTCTTAGATGTTTTGCTGTTCTCGGATCTAGATTGTTGAATGGCTCATCAAGAAGTAGAATTCTTGGCTCAATAGCTAAAGCCCTAGCCAAGGCGACTCGCTGTTTCTCTCCTCCACTAAGATATTTGGGATAACGATCAACTAGATGCTCTATTCCAACAAGTTTTACAAGTTCCATTACCTTAGTTGAAATTTCGGTTTTTCTGAAGTTCCTGATTCTTAGACCATAAGATATGTTTGAATAAACATTCATGTGTGGAAAAAGTAGAAGATTTTGGAATAGATATCCTATCCCCCGATTCTCGGTTGGAATTCTATCTATCGACTTATTATCAAATTTGACAGTTCCTTCATATTCCTTAAGACCCGCAATAGTATTCAGAAGCGTCGTCTTTCCTGAACCTGTCTTCCCAAGAAGTACGAATAGTTCTTTGTCTAAAATTTTCAGATTAATTTGCTTCAAAGCGTAGTTGGAGATTCCTACAAGTTCTACTGTCGGCAACTTATTTTACTTCCAATGTTTTGTTCTTTCTTCAAGTTTGACAAATATATTCTCGGATATTAGACACATAATGGAAAGAACAATTAGGCATACCATTATGACATCAACTCTCAATAGGCTTTCAGCCCTCATCATCAGAGCGCCTATGCCTGATGGAATTGCAACCATCTCAGCTGCAATAATAACTCGCCATGCCATTCCCGCCTCGAGTCGGAGTCCAGTAATAATATTTTGAAACGATAGTGGCAATAGAATAGTCGTAAGAATCTGCATATTGGAGGCCCCTAGCGTCCGAGATGCCTCAAGATAATCCGTTTCGACACTTCTAATGCCTGTGATAGTGTTATACAGAACTGGAAAAAAAGAACACATGAAGACCAACGCGATCGGTAATAATTCGTTAATTCCTATCCATAACATGAATAGAGGGACCCAACCTAATGCGGGGATAGGCATTAAGAGACTGAATATTGGAGAGAAAGTTTTGTTTAGTTTTGAATTTATTCCCATCAATATGCCTACTAGAATTCCACTGCAAGCTCCAAATGTGAAACCAATAATTACGCGAAAAAGGCTACTAGCCAGATTATTTAGTAATACACCTTCTATTGTTAAGAAATATAGCGTGAGCAAGACTGCTGAGAATGGAGGAAATAGATAAGTTGGGAATATGCCTATTCGTGAGATTAGTTCCCAACCAAAAAGAAAAGCGATTATCGGAAAGACCCAAATGATCTTCTCTGTGAGATTGATCAATTGATAAACCTCATATCGATTAGATCTTCTGGTTTAAGATCATTTTTAACATATCCTAGGACTCTTAGAAAATCGATGTATTCCTGTATGTCTTTTTCATTAATGTGGTTTGTATAATAGATGTTACCCATAGATTTCTTTACAATATGATGATCGAGTTCGGCAATCTGTGGAGAAATGATGGACTCATCTACTCCTAGCGGATTAGAGATCTTAAGTTGTGATGTTACAATAATCGATGCATCATTTGGAGATTTTTTTATAAAAGCGATCCCTCTATCGTTTATTTCTACAAGTTTCTTTACAAGTTCCGGATTGTTGTCTATCAAATCTTCTTGTACTATTAGGACGCTTCCAAGCATGTTAGGCCAAATTGCTTGACTTGTTGCTATGCAATTAAATCCATATGATTCTGCAAGTGTTGCATGGTGTTCTGGAAGAAATGCCACATCTATCTGGCCTGTTATCAGAGCGATAATTAGTTTGGGAGGATTCATTCGTCTTATCTCAATATCAGTGATATTGAATTTTCTTATTGTATATTGTAGAAATAGATCGGTCTGGCCACCTTCACTGGCACATCCGATTTTCCTTTCTTTAAGATCTAAAATATCTTCGATTTCTGGTTTTGCTATGATACTATAACCGTACTTGTGAGTGGCGGAGACTATCTTGATGGGCACTCCTCGTGCCTTAGCTACTATCGCAGGCCCTGCACATATATAGGCAACTTGTACATCGCCTCGGGATAATGCAGATGCTAGAGCTACACCAGTCACGTAACTCTCAAAGGAATTTAATTCTATTCTTTCATCACTATACCAACCACTCTCTAATGCGATATATGCAGGCGCGGCATGGGTATTGAATTCAATGGCTAGACCGAGTTTAGGTTCATTCTTGAAGTTTGTTATACTGGTAAAAAATAGGATTAGAAGAAATACGATAGTTATGGATCCCAACAATATCGGAAATTGTTTTTTCACCATCTTTTCCATCCGCATTCATACGAAGAGATATGTTTACATCTCAGCCCATATTAAGCTATAACGATTACTTTTTGTAACTTAAGACCCTACATTTGGTTGCCCCTAAAAATTCCATGTGAAGAAAAAAAGATAGATTTGTTTTCTTGGCAAAGTAATATTGCGTGCCATACTTTAGTTAACTTTTAGCTTTCTCATGTAAAACTCATTTCCTTGATAAGTCAACTTGATTAATTTATTCTGATGCAGTAATTTCTCGATAACGGACCAATTGGCATTAGCTTTAATGAGAAAATTATCAATCGCTTCTTTTCTCATAGGATGTACAGCCATAATGCTCAAAAGATCTTCTTCCACATTTCCTATAAATGCAAAAGCATTTCCTTCATAGCCAATAAGATATTCAACATGTTCTATCTTTTCACTAAAAATTTGATATGTACGATTAATGATTTCTTCATCAGGAGGCTTCACCCATTCTTCAGATGGCGGCCTAATAGGAATGGATAAATAAGCTATTGACGGTTTCAGTTTGGAAATAAAATTACAGGTCTCTTCGATGCTATCTTCAGAGTCATTAACATTTTTAATCAACATTGTCTCGGTTAATAGTTCTCCATCATACATTTTAGTAAAATCAATTGCACCCTCAAGAATAGAGGTCAAGTGTAATTTTTCATTCGGCCGATTAATAGTATGCCATATTGATTCTCTAGTAGAATCTACTTTCAATGATACTAAATCTGCTTTGGCCAACGCCTTTCGGACTTCTGGGATCCATATGAATGAGCTATTAGTGATCACAGCTATCTTTATCCCAAGATCTTTTAATAGGTCAATTTCATTGCCAAGATTGATCTCAAGTGTCGGCTCACCGTCAGGAACAAAAGTAAGATAGTCGATCGTTTCTCCTCTTTCTTTGGCTTTATTGATTTTCCTTTTTACATCCTTAGCAATGTTTTCCGGTTCATAGAATACACGGCGTTCAAAATTTTTCTCTGAAGTAGGCCCTAATTGACAATAAACGCATGAATATGAACAATTCTTCGCTGGAATGTTATTGATACCTAAGCTTCTCCCTAATCTTCTCGATGGGATTGGTCCAAACGCTAACATATCAAATCCCTTTTCTAAATGTAGCTAATAAATAAATTCTGTTTGATAGAGATGATGACTTATCATTAATATTGGGCATGTGACTTTATAGAGTGTATAATAAAATCACCATGTAAGATACTAAACTTCAAATTAAATTATGATGTTAGGAACTGAGTTTTTAAAATTATGATGATAGTAGAATTTTATCCCCACTCATTAGTGATATGCCTGATGTTTGACAATAGATAAGTTGGAGATGAGGGGAAAATGTATCAATATAAGAAAAAGAATTCATTAAACACTTTGCGCGCGCCTTGTATACTTTTAAATATTTCTTGAAAACCTGAATTAGTTACTATCATCAGACAACAGATTAAAAACGAAGAAACAATCTTACGAATATGCAATCTTATCAGAAGGGTGACAAATCTATTTTATCCCATGTTATGCTTGTAGACGCATCAAGTTTTTTAGGGTGAATACCTGATTCCTCTAATTCCTTTTTTAATTCATATAGGGATTCCCCAACATTACCTTTGTCACAGATCATCACGAAGAGCAAATCGTGTGTGCCATAAGTTTTCCAAAGAAATTTAACGTGATTTTGTGCCTTAAGAAAATTCGCAGCACTATCAATGTCAATAGTTCTAACATTTATTCCAACGACAACAGCGGATAAGTTAAGTTTCTCAAAAGCGCGCGCTATTTGATCTTGGAGACTACAGAGATTGGAGATATATTGTCCACACGATTACAAATGGACCCCGGTTACATGGCAGTAATTTTAAATATAATATGGGAACAACTACTACCAGAGGATCCTGACACCATAAACATCGCCGTCACACATGGTGACGATGCATTTCTTATGATTGCTGGATTCTACGGTAAAGAATATGCTGATAAGCTGCGCATCGGAAAGATAGATCCTATAATCTATTTTTTTCACAAAATCCTTTTTTAAAGGGGTGTAATTCGCGCGCACCTATCGATCGAAAAGGAGGAGCAGATGATGTATAAAATCACTCGTAAAGAAAACCTCAATACTGATGATTATCTAATTGAGGTTGAAGCGCCTAATGTGGCTTATAGGTTCAAGCCCGGAAATTTTGTGGTTCTGATCGCTGTTCCCAAAGGGGAGAGAATCCCCATGTCCATCCAGAAGGCCGAAGATGGTAAAATAACAATGTTCATCAAGAAACTGGGCAAAACAACAATTGAACTTGACAAATCCAAAGTAGGAGACTCCATTGAACAGGTCATAGGTCCCATGGGGAACCCGCCAGAGATCAAAAAGTACGGCAACGTAGTCTTCTCTTCCGACCTTGTCTGTGGACATGCTGAGAATTACGCCATGTGCAAGGAGTTGAAAAAAATTGAAGGTAACTATGTAATCTCTATGCAAACATTCTCAAATAGAAGTCAGATCTATCCTGAAAATGAACTAAGTAAAAATTTTTCTGATGAATATTACCTTACAACTTTAGATGGATCCTACGGCATCAAAGGCCATTATAAGAATGTGTTGAAAGATTTTCTTGATAAGGGCAAGATCGATTTTATATTTGCAGGTGGAGATCTGCCGGCTCTAAGAGACTTAGCGAAACTCACAAAGCCATACGACGTGCCCACGATTGTAACTGTGCGGCAGGTTATGGTGGACGCTACAGGTATGTGCGGATCCTGCCGTGTTTTCGTAGACGGTGAGATGAAGCTCACATGTATTGATGGCCCTATGTTCGATGCCCACAAATTGAACTTCGAGGACATAATACGCAGAATGGCCATGTACAAGAAGAAAGAAGCAGAAGCTATGGAATATTACAACAAGAGAAATAAGAGTATTGAATGATGGCGAAAGTAAATAGAATCCGAGTTCCCATGAGAGAACTGCCAGCCGAGGAGCGGATCAAAAATTTCAATTCTGTTCCCCTCGGCTACATCGAAGAAGAAGCGGTGGCAGAGGCCCAGCGTTGCATCCACTGTGAAGATCCCCCATGTGAGAAGAACTGCCCTCTTAACATGGAGATCAAGGCTATGATAAAAGAAATCGGCCAAGGGAATTTCAAAGAAGCTTTTCTCATAGCCAAGAAGGATAACCCGATCCCTGCAATCGCTGGGCGAGTATGTCCACAAGAAACACAATGCGAGGAAAACTGCAATATGAGAAAGATCGGTGACCCGATAAATATCGGCAAGTTGGGAGCGTTCGTAGCCGACTGGGCCATGAAAAACAAGTCTAGCGAAGAATTTCAAATCAAAGAGAGACGGGGGAAGATCGCAGTGGTCGGCTCTGGACCCGCAGGTATCAGTTGCGCGGTCGATCTACGAAAACTCGGTTACAGGGTAACATTATTTGAGGCTCTCCATAAGGCAGGCGGTGTATTACAATACGGTATACCTGCGTTCCGTCTTCCCAAGGATATTGTAAACTACGAATTGTCCTATCTTCAGAAAATCGGCGTCGACGTCTGCCTTAACAGTATCGTCGGACAGAACATATTATTCAATGAGTTACGCAAAGAGTTCGATGCTATCTTCCTAGGAACTGGGGCGGGTGCACCAAGATTTCTGGGTATCGAAGGCGAAAAACTCATGGGAGTCTATTCGGCAAATGAGTTCCTCATTAGGGTAAATCTAATGAAAAGCTACAAGTTCCCGGAATACGATACACCGTTAATTGTTGGAGATAAAGTCGGAGTTATCGGAGCAGGAAATGTGGCGATGGATGCCGCCAGATGTGCTAAGAGGCTCGGAGCAAAAAAGGTTTACATTCTCTACCGCAGAACTAAAAAAGAAGCCCCAGCAAGGGCTGAGGAGCTACAGCACGCACTTGAAGAGGGTGTGACATTCAAAGAACTAGTCAATCCCACAAAGGTGCTTGGAAACAAGGACGGCTGGATTACCGGCATCGAGCTTATAAAAATGAAACTCAGTAAACCCGACAGCAGCGGCCGTCCCAGACCCGAGAAGATAGCGGGCACTGAGTTCGCCATGGAACTAGATACAATTGTGGACGCCCTCGGCACCAAGCCCAATAGACTCTTCCTAAGTAGAACCTCTGAACTGGAAACCGAGCCCTATGGAGGGATCAAAGTTAACGGAAACCTGATGACTAATATAGAGGGAGTAACCGCGGGCGGTGACGCAATAAGTGGCGGCGCAACCGTGATCATCGCCCTCGGGGATGGAAGGAAAGCCGCGAAATCGATACATGAATATCTCACTAAGTTGTATAGATAGCACACCTATGTGAAACAGGCGCGTCTTTACCACTATCTATTGGCAAGCTAGCTAGCATGTTGATAGGCTCGTCTTTACACACTTTGTTGCATTTTAGGATATAACTGCTCTTGGGCTCGTGATCTATGCGTAGCGCGCTACTAGAGTAATGCTATTTTAAAGCGCGCGCCAACCTTATTTTTAACATAACTTCTAGTGTGCGAAAACTATCGGGCATTATTTTCTATCAAAAGATTTCTTCAGTACTATGGACCCTACTCTTGCACCAATATTTTCTGCTATGATTGGACATTTTACTTTTAGGAGAAAGTAGATTTCTTTATTCTTAATATCGCTTAGTGACTCATAATTTCCCTGTCCTTTACTAATTACCAATTGACTCCTCTCAAACTCTTTTAGAAATTCCTTCGAACATTCTTTAAAGAAAATTCCTATACAGTCTGTGCCAGTGGTCATAACTTTGGCCACACTAGTTATTCCAGATAGTTCAGCGTCTTGTAATGTCGCGTCATTTAAGATAGGGGCAGTCTTAACCACATAGGTGACGTTAATCTTTCTTTTTACGAGTTCATCTATTAGTATTCTATCGAAAAATGTTTCTCCTGCATTATCTGCAAGATAAATTATGTTTTTAATTTTTAGTGCTGACTTTTTTAATTGAGCTATATCGTTTATGGCAAGACTGCGGTCCAACAAATTTTTAGCTTCTTTGTCTATGTCAATTTCTGTTTTTGGACCGAAATCGATGGCATTACCTAATGTAGCTATTTTTGCTGCAGTTAATAATGGATTGTTTGATATTTCTACAATATGTTTAA
>Ga0180438_10001295_pt1 | contig 44396 bp, 40 predicted proteins | sample SS_ome_12_FD_132455 | JGI IMG/M metagenome (GOLD analysis project Ga0180438, IMG submission 132455) | Hypersaline lake sediment archaeal communities from the Salton Sea, California, USA - SS_3_D_2 metaG | ecosystem: Environmental > Aquatic > Non-marine Saline and Alkaline > Hypersaline >...
CGCGGGCTCCCGCCCGCGGCTACAAACGCACCTCCCCTAACCCCTAACCCCTAACCCCTAGCCCCTGTCCCCTGGCTACAATGACCACCGAAACCCTCTGGCTCCTGACGCCCGAAATCGTGCTCATCGCAGCGGCGGTGCTGGTGTACCTTGCCGGGGCGTTCGTCGAGGGGCAGAGGGCGTGGGGCTGGCTGGCCGGGGCGGCGATCTTGCTGGCGGCCGTGGCCCTGGGGATCCAGACCTTCCTGGCCAGCGGCGCCGGCGGAGGACCGCTGGCCGCCGACGGCCTGGCCTTCTACGCCCGGTGGCTGGCCCTGGCCGTGGGCGGGCTGTTCGTCCTCTTGGCGGCGCGTCCCCTATCGGGCGGCGGCACGGCGGAGTACCTGGGCTCGCTCTTGTTGGCAATCGCCGGGCTGATGCTCGCCGCGGCCGCCGAGGACCTCGTGCTCTTGTTCGTCAGCCTGGAGCTGGTCTCGATCCCCACGTACATCCTGCTCTACCTCGGCCGCCGCGACGCCGAGAACCAGGAGGCGACCACCAAGTACTTCTTCCTGAGCATCCTGGCCGGGGCCATGCTGCTCTACGGGTTCTCGTTTCTTTACGGGGTCTGCGGCACCACGGACCTGCGGGGGATGCTCGGCGTGCTCCAGAACGACCCGGCCTACGTCGTCGGCGGGTTCGACATGCTGATGCGCATCGCCTTGGTGCTGGTCCTGGCCGGGCTGGGGTTCAAGATCGCGGCGGTGCCGTTTCATTTTTACGCCCCCGACGTGTACCAGGGCACGACCCACGCCAACGCGGGCCTGCTCTCGGTGTTGCCCAAGGCGGCCGGCATGTTGGTGCTCGTGCGCCTGCTGGCGATTGCGCTGCCCGAGCGCGAGGTGCTCTCCTACGCCTGGCGAATCACGCTGGTCCTCTCGGTGCTGACGATGACCCTGGGCAACGTGCTGGCCCTTTGGCAGGACAACGTGCGCCGGCTGTTGGCCTACTCGTCGATCGCGCATGCCGGCTACATGCTGATCGGGCTTTCCGTGGGGTTGGCCACGCTGCCGGGCGCCGCGATGCGCTGGGACGGGATCGCGGCCCTGTTGTTCTACCTGGCCGTCTACGCGGTGGCCACGATCGGCACCTTCGCCGCGCTGGCGTACCTCGGCCACAGCCGGCGCCAGCTCGACTCGGTCGACGAGCTGGCCGGACTGGGCTGGACGCGGCCGGGCGCGGCGGCCCTGATCGCCGTGTTCATGTTCTCGCTGGCCGGGATTCCGCCGCTGGCCGGATTCTGGGGGAAGCTGTTCCTCTTCGGCGGCGCGCTGTCGATCCATCCGCTCGCCGTGACCGTGCGCCCCTGGTTCCTGATCCTGGCCGTGATCGGGGTTTTGAACGCCGCGGTGGCCGCGGCCTATTACCTGCGGATCGTCGGCGTGATGTACTTCCGCACGCCGTTGGCCACGCCCCGGGCCGAGGGCGGGGCCGCGTGCCGCGTGGCCGCCGTGGCCTGTGCGGTCCTGACGCTCTTGATCGGGTTTTACCCCGGCCCGTTGATGACGGCTTCCGACCACGCCGGGCGCCGGGCCCCCGCGGAAGTCTCCCTCGAACGCCCCGCAACGACCCCGGGCGACGTCGCGCAGGCCCGGGCGATCGAAACGGACCGTACACCAAGACGCTGAGAGCGTTTTTTTGGAGTGCGGCGATTCATCGCCGCTTTCGAGGATCGCCGGATCAGGTTCCCCCATCGCCGCAAAGCGCCATGGCGTGGCGATTCCTCGAAGGCAGCCGCACTCCCGGAGACCCGTCCTCTCGCGCTCGAAAGCGGCGATGAATCGCCGCACTCCAAAAGACATGGCCCGAAAGCCCAGCACTGTCGCGCAACTGGCCAAGACGCTCAACGCGCAGGCGCAGCCGATCTACGTGCTCGACGACGAGGCGGCCCTGGTGTTTCTCAACCGGGCGTGCCGCGAGTGGCTGGGCCGGGATGCCGAGGGGTTGCTCGGAACCACGGCGGCCTACCACAGCGCCCCCGAGCCCGCCGGGCCCAAGGCCGTCGCCGCCGCGCTCTGCCCGCCGCCGCAGGCGCTCCACGGGCAGCCGTGCTCCGCCCCGGTGACCCACGTGACGCCCGACGGACGGGTGCTTAAGCGCCGGGCCGTCTTCGTACCCGTGGGCAACCCGGGCAGCGAACCGCTGTTGATCGTGGCGGTCCTCGACGCCGAAGACCTGCCCGCGCAGGCGGCGCCCGAGTCGGCCGCGGCCGACGTGGCGCCGCTCGCCGACGAACGCGAAGCCGAGGCCGCCGAGCTGCACGAGCGGATCTGCCGTTTTCGGCGCGAAGCGGCCGGGCGTTTTCGCGCCGACAGGCTCCTGGGCGACAGCCCGGCCATGCGCCGCGCCCGGCGCCAGGTGGAGCTGGCGGCCGGCACACGGGCCAGCGTGCTGTTGGTCGGTCCGCCGGGCAGCGGGCGGGAGCACACCGCGTCGGCCGTCCACTACGCCAGCGACCCGGACCGCGTCGGCTCCCTTGTGCCCCTGGACTGCTCGGTGCTCGAAGCGGACCTGGTGCGCGAGACCGTGCGCGCATTGGCCTCCGGCGAGCCGCTCGGCGAACGCTCCGCCCGGAGCACGCTGTTGTTGAACCATGTCGATCAGCTTCCTGCCGAGGGGCAGGGCGAGCTGGCCGGCGTGCTGCTGGGCCGCTCGTTCCCGTTGCGGCTGATGGCCACCGCCGAGCGCCCGCTGGCGGCGTTGGCTCGCGAGGGCTCGATGCGGGGGGACCTGGCCGCGGGCCTGAGCACGATCACCATCGAGCTGCCCCCGCTGGCCGAGCGGCGCGAGGACGTCCCGCTCTTGGCCCAGCTCTTTTTGGAGGAGGCCAACGCCCGGTCGGCGGGGCAGGTGGCCGGGTTCACGCCCGAGGCGCTGGATCGGCTCGATGCCTACGTTTGGCCGGGCAACCTCGACGAGCTGGCCCAGGTGGTGGCCGAGGCCCATCGCCACGCGGAGGGGCCCCAGATCGACGCCGACGACCTTCCGCGCCGCTTGCAGTTGGCGGCCCGGGCCGCGGCCCGGCCGCCGCGCGCGGAGGAGACGATCATCCTCGACGAGTTTCTCGGGCGCGTGGAACGGGAGCTGGTGCGCCGGGCCCTGGAGCGGGCCAAGGGCAACAAGGCCCGGGCCGCACGCCTGCTGGGCATGACCCGACCGCGGCTCTATCGGCGCCTCGAGCAGTTGGGACTGTTGGATGAAGAAGGGGCATAGGCCGCCCCTTGCCCACCTCCGCGAACCGCAATACGATGACACACGAGACCGACCCCACGAGCCAATCGGTGCTGCTGCCCGAGGAGGCCGCGGCGGCGCGGCTGATCCTCTGCGAGCGGACCGGGCGTTGGGCGGCCGCCCTGCGACGCGAGCTGGAGGCGCAGCAGCGGAAACGTGCGTCTTGTGCGGAGCCGCCTGCGGGCATTTCGGATAAGACGTATGTGTCCCCGTTGCCGCCGCGCGTCGAGGAAACCCGCAGCCTGGCCCGTGCCTTCCGGGCGCTGGCCGAGGCCCCGGCGAGTTTCCTGATCGTGGAGCTGAGCCGGGCGAACGTCGATGCGTTGCTGGGGCGCATGGCCGAGCTGGCCCGCTGGTTCCCGCTGGCCCGGCTGGCCGTGCTCAGCGACCGGCGGCTCGCCGGCTACGGTTGGCTGATGCGCGAGGCGGGGGCGGTTTGGCACACGTGCTCGCCGAGACGCCTGGCCCCGCTGGCCGCGCTGGCCCGCCGGCACTTGGTCAGCGGCCCCCGGCCGCGCCGCACCCTGCGCGAGCAGATTTGGGCGGGGTTGCCGTGGAAGAGTGGAGTGATGGAGTAATGGAGTATTGAAGTGCTGGAAGTCGCGCCCATTCGGGATTCCGTTGCTCCAATACTCCATTACTCCAACACTCCCATGAGACACCCCCGGAGACCCATCCATGTCCGCCAGTCCGCCGGATGAAAAGGCAGTGCGAGACGTCCTGGCCGGATTCCAGGACCCGGAAACCGGGCGCAGCATCGTCAAGCTGGAGCAGGTACACCGGCTCGCGTTGAGCGAGGAGAAGATCGTGGTCACCTTGGGGTTGACCACGTGGTCGGCCCCGTTGCGCGAAGCGACCCGGGTCGAATTGGCCGACCTGCTCCGCCGGCAGTTCCCCGGGCCGGAGGTCCGCGTCGAGCTGGACGAGCACGAGCGTCCGGCGGAGAAACTGGGCGAGGTCGGCGTGCCGGCCAAGAGCGTCGTGGCGGTCGCCTCGGGCAAGGGTGGCGTGGGCAAGAGTTCCATCGCCGCCTTCTTGGCCTTCGGCCTGGGCCGTGCCGGGTGCAAGGTCGGCCTGCTCGACGCCGACGTCTACGGCCCCAGCATCCCGCAGTTGATCGGCGACCACGGGCGCCCGATGCTGGTCGGCGACCGCTTCCGGCCAGTGGAATGCCGGGGGGTGAAGGTGATGTCGATGGGCTATTTGATCCCCGGCGACAGCCCGGTGATCTGGCGCGGACCGATGCTCCACTCCGCCCTGACCCAGTTGCTCCGCGACACCGACTGGCGGGACCTCGACTACCTGATCGTCGACCTGCCGCCGGGCACGGGCGACATGCCGATCTCGCTGGCGCAGCTCGTGCCGCTTTCCGGGGCGGTGGTGGTCTGCACGCCCCAGCAGGTGGCGCTCTTGGACGCCGTCAAGGCGATCGCCATGTTCCGCAAGGTCGACATCGACGTCTTGGGCATGGTCGAAAACATGAGCTTCTTCGTCTGCGGCGAGTGCAACGCCCGGCACGAGATCTTCGGCAGCGGCGGGGCGCAGCAGCGGGCGGCCGAGCTGGGCGTCCCCTTCCTCGGCGAGGTCCCCCTGGTCACCCGAATCCGCACCTTGGGCGACGAGGGCCAAACGCCCGCGGCGCTCGAGGACGAGACGCTCGGGCCGTACCTCGAGACGCTCTGCCGCCGGCTGGTCGAGAACCTCGCCGCCCGGCGCCGCCGGGAGCCGAGCAAGCCGGAGCTGCCGGTGCTGGGGGGCTGACGCCCCGAGCCCCGGAGAGGAAAATGCCACGGGCTTGCCCCGTGGATCGTTACGTTTGCCGCTAAGCCGGGGTTTGGGCAGAGACGCACCGTAGCGGAGAACGTGAGGCACCACGGGGCAAGCCCGTGGCATTACCTTGCTACCACGGTCCGCCGCGGCCGCTGTAGCGCTGAAGCGTGGCGTAGTTGATCCAGGCCAGGTAGCCGAACAGCAACGCCAGGAAGATCCCGTGTCTGCCCTGCATCAATCCGATCAAGGCCAGCACCACCGCCGTGGCGATCGAGAGGACCAGGGACTGGCGGATGCCCTCCTGCGGGCTGGTGGCCACGAGGATCTCGCGCGTGATCTGGCCGCCGTCGAGCGGGTAGACGGGCATCAGGTTCAGCAGCCCCCAGTAGATATTGACAGCCACCAGGTACCACAGCAGGTCGTCAAGGTAGGGTGAACCTACGTCGCCGGCCCAGTCCACCCTTGGCAGTCCGCCGGAAAAGCCGATGACCACGTCATGGCCGGCCGCCATCACCACCAGCAGCAGGAGTCCGGCCAGCGAAAACCCCGCGGCGGGCCCGGCAGCCGAGATGAGGATTTCGCCCCCCGCGGAGAGCTGGCGCGAGGCGTACATTCCGAGATCGCCGCGAGACGTGAGCCCGCCCAGCCCGTAGAGCGTGATCCACGGACGGAACCCGTACGCCCGCATCACCAGGGCGTGTCCCAGTTCGTGGATCAGGATGGAGACGGAGAAGGCCGCCATCCAGATGAGCATCAGCTTGACCACGTCGGGGCGTTCGGAACGCCACGGCCCCAGCAGCACGCCGATCAGCCAAAAGAACGGGTGGATGCGGACGCGGAAGGGACCCAGCGAGAAGTTCAGGTCGGCGCGGGTTCGTTCGGGCTCTCCCAGCAGCACGATCGCGGTTCCGGAAAGAGGGGCGGGGGTCAGAAGCCGTCAGACGGCGAGCTGCTGTATTCTACCGGCCGCGGCTCCGGCAGGAAATGCGGGCGCGGTACCGGTTCGCGGCCCGGGCCCAAGACGTCGAGGACGTACTGCGCCGCCCGGCCGGCCGCGCCGCCGTGAGCCACCCGGTCCTTGAGCCGCTTGAGATCCTCGACCCGGGCTGCGCGCTTCGCCGGGTCGGTAAGCCATTCGATCACGTGGGCGGCGATCTGGGGCGACTTGTCCTCGCAGGTGAGATACTCGGGGAAGGGCACGCGCTCGGCGTCCGGCTGCGAGGGGTCGTAGGGCGTCAGGTCGCGGGGGAACAGCTCGTCGGCCTCCAGCAGATTGACCAGCGTGATATATTTCACCTTGCGAAAGAACCCCTGGACGAAATACCCGGTGCGGCTGATCCAGTAGAGAATCACGGTCGGCTTCGTGTAGTAGAGCAGCTCGAGCGACACCGAGCCCGAGACCGCCATGCAGCAGTCGGCCGCCCGGATCAGCTCGGGCGTGCGCCCGGCGTGGATTTCCAGGGGAAAGGCCGTGGCCTCGGCCGCTGCCCGGGCCATCTCGGCGTGGCGGGGCTTGAACGCGGCCACGGCGAACCGCACGCCCGGCACCTCGCGCCGCACGAGTTCGGCCGCCTTCAAGAACCACTTCAGGTTGGCAGCCACTTCTTGGGTGCGCGAGCCCGGCAGGATCGTGACCAGCGGCCCGCCGCTGCGGAGTTTTTCGCCCAGGAACGTCTCGTCCAGCAGCCGGTGCGTTTCCTCATCGAAGAACGGGTGCCCCACGAACGTGGCCCGGCAGCCGTGCTCCCGGAACCATCCCTCTTCAAACGGCAGGCTGCACAGCACGTGGTCCACAAACCGCCGCATCTTGCGCACGCGCCACTGCGCCCAGGCCCAGATCTGCGGCGGTATGTAGTAGAAGACCGGGATGCCGTGGGCCTTGGCTCGCTTGGCGATCCAAAAGTTGAAGCCCGGGTAGTCGACCAGCACCACGGCGTCGGGCCGGTGGTGGCGAAAGAACCGGTCGGCCCGGCCCGCTAAGTCCCAGAACTTGTGCAGGTTCAACAGCACCCGGCCAAACCACATCACGGCCAGGGCCGTCAGGTCGGCATGGAGCCGGCAGCCGGCCCGGGCCATCTCCGGCCCGCCGTAGCCCACCGCATTGAGCCCCGGGCAGCGTGCCGCAAGCCGGCGAATCAGGTGGGCCGCGTGCAGATCCCCGCTCGGCTCCCCGGCCGAGAAGAAGATCGTCGGCGTTTTGGGGTGTGTCATGCGGGCTCCTTCCCGATACAATCGTGGGTCGCCACAGATAGAGTATGGCACATCCCCCGGCCGGGACCTAGGCCATTTTGTCTCACTCTGAGCTATTGCACTGCGAGGACCCGCGCTTCGCTATGGCCGTTACCTCTCTCATCGAGCGATTCTTGCTACTCTGGCTGGTCCTCTTAAGCGCCCTGGCCTACGTCTGGCCGGAATGGTTCTCGGCGGGCAGCGACCCCTTTCTCGCGACGCGCCCGGGCCTGAACTGGCTGTTCGCCGTGACCATGCTGGCCATCGGCTCGCTCCTGCCGCGCGACGAGATTCGCCAGGTGGCCCGGCGGTGGCCGACCGTGCTGGGCGGAACGGCCGTGCAGTACGCCGCGATGCCGCTCTTGGCGTTCTGCTTCGGCCGGGCGCTCGGGCTCGAAGGCCCTATGCTCACCGGTCTGATGCTGGCCGGATGCGTGCCCGGGGCCATGGCCTCGAACGTGCTTACGATGATGGCTCGGGGCAACGTGAGCTACTCGGTCAGCCTGACCACGTCGGCCACGCTGCTCTCGCCGATCCTGGTCCCCGCCGCCTTGTGGGTGACCATCGGCCGCCAGACCGAGGACTTCCCCACCGGCGCGATCATGTGGCAGCTCTGCTGGATGGTGGTCCTGCCGGTGGTGGCCGGGCATCTGCTCTCGCGGGTATCCCGGGCGTGGAAGGCCGCCGCCCGGCACAGCGGCGCGATCATCGCCAACTTGGCCATCCTCTGGATCATCGCCGTGGTCGTGGCGAAGAACCGGGGCAACCTGGCCGGGCTACAACCTCGGCTGTTACTGGCGCTGTTGGGGCTCAACTTGTGCGGCTACGCGGCCGGCGCGGTGGGAGGGCGGACCATGCGACTGGCCTCCGCCATGCGTCGCGCCCTGACCCTCGAAGTGGGGATGCAAAACGCCGGGCTGGGAACGGTGCTCGCCATGGACATCTTCGCCAGCGAGGCAGAAACGGCCATCGCCCCGGCCTTGTACACCTTCGGCTGCATGTTCACCGGCACCGTGCTGGCGCGGCTCTGGGCGGAGTTCGGGCGAAGCGAGACGCCCCTTGTGGGGACGGAGGGCAGACAGACAGAAGGAGAGACAGAGGGACTGAGAGAAGGAGAGAGGGGGCGAGGGGGAGAGGGGGAGAGTGTGTGAAGCTGCTTCCGTATGCGTCGCGGCGCCACTTCTCTCCTTCGCTCTATCTCTCAGTCTCTCCTTTTCGCTGTCTCCCCCTCGCCCTCTCTCCCCCTCACCCCCTCTTCTTCACTGATCCCTCAGCACCACCGCCGGGTCCTGCGTCACCGCCGAAAGCGTAGGCAGGTAGCTGGCCAGGGCGGCCAAGAGCGGGGCCCCGAGCAGGGCGGCCACGAGCACGTCGGCTCGGGTGGCCACCTGTTCCGGGCCGACGCCCAGGGCCGCGGTGCCGATCAGCCGGGCCCCGAGCATACCGACGCCGAGCCCCACCGCCGCGCCCACGAGCCCCATCAGCACGGCCTTGCCCAAGAAGAGCGTGACGATCACGCCGGAGCCCTTGCCGATCGCCCGGAGGATGCCGATCTCCACGCGCCGCTCGCGCACGTTGGCCAGGGCCAAGAGCCCCACCCAGACGGCCGAGACCAGCACCACCAGCGGCGTGATCACCCAGGCCAGCGTGCCCATCAGCGACTGGATCTTCTCACGCCGCTCGCGCGTGTGTTGAAGGGCCTGCTCGCGCTCTTCGAGGGCCTCTTGGTGCGTGGCGATGATTTGGTCGTGTTCCTCCTTCTGCCGGGCGATGATGGCCTGGTGCTTTTCCTTGACCATTTGCCGCTGGCGAATCCGGGCCTCGGCTCGCGTGGTGTCGCGGATCACGTGGGCCTCGGGCAGGATGTCGCCGATCTGCTTGCGGATCTTCGGCAGATCGGCCGCGGCGCACTTGCAGTCCAGGGCCAGGATCTGGTTTATCGTGTCGGGCTTGTCGAGCAGCTCCTGTGCGTCGTCGAGATACAGGGCGGCGGTGATGTCCTCGACGCTCCCCTTTTCCGGAAGGATGGTGGCGATGGTATACTCCCGGCCGCCGATCTCGACGGTATCGCCCACCTTCCGGCCCTCGCCCAAGGCATGGCCGAGCTGCACCGTGCCGGGCTCGATGTCGTAGCCCATGGGCTTCTTCTTCATCGCCATCTTCTGGGCGAACTCGGTCTTCGGTTTGTGCGGCTGAGGGACCTCCGGCAGGTAGCCGCGGAGCCGGACCGCGCGCCCGTCGAGCTGGACCTCTCCGTTGAGCGTGGCAACCAGGTGCGTGACCATCGTCAAGCCGGGATCGCCGGCCAGCCGTTCGATCCACTCCTCGGGCATGTCCTCGGTGGTCCGCCCGGTGGCCAGGAACTCGACCGTGTCGGCGTCGCGGTGCAGTATCGTCAGGTTGAAGCCCAGGGCGACCATGATCTTGCGGGTCTCGTCCTCGACCTCGAACAGCTCCTGCTCGGCCGCTTCTTCGGCCTGCTTCAGGCTGGCGGCGGCCTCGGTCTCGGCCTGTTTGAGCTTCTCGGCCGACTCGTTCACCCGGTCCTGGAGCTGGGCGAGCTGCGTTTCGGTGGCTTGCGAATAGCCGTCGACCAGCGTTGGCCCGGCCACGAAGAGCATCGCGGCCACCGTGACCGCCAGCAGGCTCAGGACGAAGTTCAGCTTGCGGTACCCGATTTCGGCCAGGAGGATGCGGAAGATGTTCATGGGAGTGCAGAGGGCAGTAGACAGAGGACAGCAGGGAGAGGAACACGCTCAACAGTATGCGGGAAAGCCCGCCGACTGCGTCGGCGGGGCAGGGCAGGGGCTGCTCACTTCCCCCATCAACCATTATCCCGCCGCCTCCGCCGCGCCGCAAGCGGTCCTACTCGTCGGCGCCCGGCTCGACGACTGCCGGCTCGCCGAAGCGGACGTGGTGGCGCGGCTCGGCCAGCGTGAAGGTCAGGGCCCCGGCCACCAGCACCAGGCCCGCCGCCGCAAAAAACACCCGCTCGAACCCCACCGCGTCGACCAGCCAGCCCACCAGCGGGGAGAGCAAGAACGGGGCCGCCACGCAGAGGCTGAGCGTGCTTAGGTAGCGGGGGTGCCGGTCCGGGCCGCAGATCTCCAGGGCGTAGTTGACCAGGATCCGCAGCACCAGCGGCGTGATCCCCAGGGCGATGAACACCGTCCAGAAGACCCGGGCTCCCATGGTGCCGGGCAGCAGCGGGAGCGACGCGGCAAACAGCGGGGCCGCCGCCGAGCCGAACACCAGCGTGCGTAGCGTCAGCCGGTTGCCGAACACGTCGGCCATCGGTCCCACGAACAGGCTCCACACCCCCACGGAGACGTTCTGTGTGATCACCCAAACCATCAGGTGTACGCCGCTGAGGCCCAGCTCTTCGCGCGCGAACGCCTGGTAGTGGGGGAAAACAATCAGGCAGCTCGACCAGAGCATGGCCACCACCACCAGGCGCCGCAGGTTCCGATCGCCGCGCAGCACGTGGCCCAGGTCGGCCAGGCTGCTGCGGCGCGGGCCGGGGGGATCGGCGCCGGGGCGGTCGGGCGTCTCGTAGAGCAGCAGCACCAGCAGACCGGAGAGCAGGAAGCAGACCGTGGTGGCCGTGAAAATCTGCGCGTAGCCCCCGTCGGGTCGCTCGAGCCAGCCGGGCAGAAGCCACCAGGCGGCCAGCGTGGCCGGCACGGTGCCCACCACCGCGGCGCGGGTCAGCAGCAGCCCGCGGCGGGTCGGCCGGATCAGCTTGCCCTGCACCATGCCCGACGAGAGATGATACATTCCCGCAAACACGAAGAACAGGCAGTACACCCCCAGAAACACCCAGGGCATCCACCAATCGCCCTGCCCGGCCCCGGTCCACCAGAGCACGGCCAGGGTGGCGAAGGGCAGGGACAACAGCGCTGTGAAGGCGGCCAGGGCCCGGTGCTTGACGCGCACGTGCGTGAGCCGGTCGGCGAGGAACACGGGCGGCACACTCTGGCCGATGCGGTTGAACACCGGCAGGAACCCCCGCAGCCAGCCCGAGTTCGGCCCGGCCACCGCGTCCAAGAACGCGGGCATGATCACGCTCTCGGTCTTGAAGATCCACCCCACCCGGAAGACGATCTGGTGAACGGCCAGCAGCAGCAGATTCCGCGGCTCGCGGGCTTCGATCCGGGGATCGGCGGGCCACGGCGGGACGGCTCCGGGGCGGGGCTCTTCGGCGGGCTCTTCGACGGCAGGGCGCATCCTACGAGTATAGTAGCGCGAGCCGAGCGCGGCGAGGGCCTTCAGAGGCGACCCGCGTGTTCACGAACCGGCAGCGCCTCCGTCCGAGGGGTCTCGCCCTTCGAGCAAGGCCCGGAGCCGCAGGAGTTCCTCCCGGGCAGCTTCCTCGCCGGTCAGCAGGCGCTGGCCGGTTTGGCGGTCGGTGATGACCAGCTCGCCGGCCTCCAAATGGTGCAAGAGTCCCAGCTCCCGGCACAAAAGCGTCGCCGGCTGCAAACCCACAGTCGGCTCCGGCTGGATTTCCTCGTATCCGCGGTCGGTCAGCCGGAAGCCTTGAAGCGGCGGCAGCAGGTACTCGCTTGTCGGATCGTAGAGGAAGTACTCCTTCACGCCGATCTCGGCATACACCTGCGGCTTGAGCTGTTCGTCGATCCGCCTGGTGCTCCGCGAGGTCACTTCCCACACCACGTCCGGCCCGCGTCCTTCGACCCAGGTCTTGAAGGTCGTCCGGCGGCGCGGATCGCAATCGCTGACCACAAACACGTCCGGCACGACGAACTTCTGGGGGCGGCCTTCCTGGTAATAGAGCAGCAAGTCGCTGCTGACGTACACCCGCTCGCCGCGGTAGCGGTGCTTGAGCAGCTCGAGAATGCGGATCATCCAATCACGGTGCAGATCGGTCTCGCCCATCGGCTTACCGTCCGATTCCGGGTATTCGATCACAGGGGATGAGTGAAGAAGACTCATGCGACGCTCTCCTCGCGAACCGATGCGTCCACTCGACCTGCATTATACCATGGCGTGCTCCTCCACGACAATACTGCCGGAATGCGGGATGCTTGCCCCACTACCTGGCCAGCAGCAGCTCCAGGTAGCTTCGGCGCTCGCTGCGCCCAAGCCCGAGCGATTCGGCCAACGAGGCCAGGCACGCCCGGGCGGCGTCGAGGTCGTCCTCGTTCGCGACCAGTTCGATCTCGACGAAGTCACCCAGGCCGTCGACCTGATCGAGCGTCGCCTCGACGGTGCGGCCCTCGTGTTCCACGTGGGTCCTGCGCCGAATTTTGCGGACCTCGGCGACGTGGCGGAACCCGAGCGCCGTGAGCAGCTCCGACCACGCCTCGACCGTCCCCTGGCCGCCGCCCAGCGGCAGCTCGATCTCGCGGCGGGTCTTGGTCGTGGCGTCGATCTTCGGTCCCTTGTAGGTGATGAGGTGCTTCTCCCCCTTGCGCCGAATCCGCACCGCCTCGTCCGTCTCGGAAAAATCCCGGGCCGGATGGTTGAAGTACCGATCGACTTCGACCACCGGCGGCCCGATCTCGGCCCCCCGCGCGCGAAGCCCGGCCTCGACGGCCGCGAGATCATCGACGGGGAATTTCTGTTCGACTTCGAAGGTCACTTGTGCGTCGTCCATTCAGGGAGGGAACTCGATGCCTGCGTAGACCTCTTCCAGTCGAAGTTCTGCACCGATTTCCGCGAGCGGGACGACCGCGTCGGCGCCCTCGTAGGTTTGCCCGACGAAACCCTGTTCGGCGCGGCGAAAGGCGACCAGCGAGGGTGACCTTGGATCGACCAGCAGATAGGCGGCCAGCGAGGGGATGGTCAGGTAGGCGTCTTTCTTTTCCCCCTCGTCCGTCCGCCGCGTTTCAGGAGAAAGGACCTCGACAATCACCACCGGTTCGTCCTGGAACGAGTCGTCCTGGGGATTCGGCCGGCAGACCACCGACACATCCGGGTAGTAGAACCGCACCTGGTTCGGCAACCGGATGCGGATCTTCGTGTCCGAGTCGAAAGGCCGGCAGGGACGGCCCCGGAGCTGCTGGTGCAGCGACGCGAAGATGTTGCCTTTGACCATGTTGTGGGCGTTGCTGCCTCCCGCCATCGCATACACGACGCCGCCCACGTACTCGTGCTTGATCGTCGAGCGCAGTTCCCCGGACAGGTACTCGTCAACGGAGATAGAAACGAGTCTTCGTGCCGTGCTCATGCGATTCAGTATACCTTCCCGCCGGCGGGAAGCAACCGGGAGAGACCCCCCGCGCCGGACTTTGCGTGCTCGGCCGTCTTCAACACGGCGATCTCACAACTACCGGGAATTCCTCTGACTTCCTCGTCGGATGGCACCAATCCCGAACCGGGTTTGAATCGCGTCGGTGGCGGCGTCGAGCTGGCCTTGACGCTGCCGGGCCGGCTCGTCGAAGAGCTGGCGCTGCACCTGGCCGGAAGTGTCCAAGCCGCTCGTGCCAAAACCGAGCAGACGAACCGGCGGACAGGGGCGCGGCAGCCGGGCGTCGAGGATCGCGGTGGCCGCCTGCCATAGCTCGGCCGTGACGTTGGTCGGCTCCGGCAGCGTCTGGCTGCGGGTGATCGTGCGGAAGTCGGGGAAGCGGACTTTCAGCTCCACGGTCCGCGCGCGAAGGGCGTGCCGCCGCAGCCGCCGGGCCACCTGCTCGACCAGCTCCAGAAGCCACGCCCGGAGCACCTCGCGGTCGGCCACGTCCACGGCGAACGTGGTCTCGTGCGAGATCGACTTGGCCTGGTGGTCGGGCACGACGGGCCGCTGGTCGATGCCCCGGGCCAGGCGCCAGAGGTGCTCGCCCATGCTGCCGAACTTCGACGCGAGCACCTCGACGGGCAGCTTCCGAAGCTGCCCGATCGTGCGCACCCCCAGCCTTTCGAGCGACCGGCCGCCCACCTTGCCCACGCCCCAGAGGCGCGAGACCGGCAGCGGGTCGAGGAACGCCTGCACCGCGTCGGGCTCGACCACCACGAACCCGTCCGGCTTCTCCAGATCGCTGGCGATCTTGGCCAGGAACTTGTTCGGCGCCACGCCGACCGAGGCGACCAGTTGCAGCTCGTCGCGGATTTCCCGCTTGATCCGCCGCCCGATCTCGGGGGCCGGCCCGAAGAGGCCCTCGCTCCCGCCCACGTCGAGAAACGCCTCGTCGAGCGAGAGCGGCTCGACCAGCGGGGTGTAGCGCCCGAAAACCTCGCGGATCACGCGCGACACCGCCGCGTAGTGGTCGATCCTCGGGCGGAGGAAGACGCCATGGGGGCAGAGGCGCCGGGCCATGGCCGAGGGCATCGCGCTGTGGACGCCGAACCGCCGGGCCTCGTAACTGGCCGCCGAGACCACCCCCCGCCGGTCGGGGTCGCCGCCCACGATCACCGCCTTGCCGGCCAACTCCGGCCGGTCCCGCTGCTCAACCGAGGCATAGAAGGCGTCCATGTCGACGTGGAGGATCATGGAGTTCATTCTACACCGCAGCCGGCGCGATCGTAGTCATCTCGCTCCGCGAGATGATGCCTCTTCTCGACACTTATGGCCACGTTGCTCGGCGAGATGGGTCTTCGTCTCGCGGAGCGAGACGTCGACGGTGCGGCCGCTACTTCACGTGATACACGTCGCCGTCGACCTCGAGCATCATCTCGCTGGCGGCCGGCTGGGCGGCCAGGGCCTTGCGGTCGTCCTCGGAAGCCTTCTCGACGAGCTTGAAGTACTCGGCGCTGTAGCGCTCGATGACGATCGCCTTGGAGGCCAGCTTTTCGGCGTCTTGCACGGCGACGTCCATCGAGTACCAGACGTTACCGCGGCGGTAGAGCACCTTGCTGCCGGCGACCTGGACGGCCTGGACCGACACGTCCTTGTCGCGGTCGATGTCGCGCAGGACCACGCCGCCGCCGAACAGCGCCCCGCCGTCGGCGCCGTCAGCGGGCGCGGTGGAGGGGCGCGGCATGGCCAGATGGGCCTCTTTGAGCTGCTTCTTGGCCTCGCGCTGGGCAAAGGCGGCGCGGCCCTCGGCCTCGTCGAGCCGTTCGAGCAGCTCGCCGGCCCGGCGCACGCCGTTCTCGGTGCTGGCCAGCTCGCCGGCGGGGGCCTGGTCGTCGGCCAGGAACGACGTGTAGGGCGTAAGCACCCCGTGCTTCGTCGACAGCGCGACCAGCTCCTTGATCAGCTCGTCGTTGGCCCCCTTCAGGTCCAGCTCGTCGATGATCTCGCCGATGCGGCGCATGGCCCAAAGCTTCTCGACGAAGGAGTACGATTGGTCCGTGCTGTACTCGACCAGCGTGACGGGGAAGTCGAACTTCTGGTCGGCGTCGCCCACGCGCCCGGTGATCTTCACCTTGGCCAGGCCCGGCTTCTTGTAGCGGCCGACCACCACGAGCTGCTCCCCCTCGAACAGGTCGGTGATCTCATCGGGATAAACCTGCCGGATGGGGTCGCCCTCCTCGACCTTCAGCGCGTCGAACTCGAACTTCACGCCCACGTCGGTCATCACCGGCGAGCTGATCTTGTTGTAGAGCCGGGCCACGTGCTCCTCGATGTCCTCGTTGGGGCGAACGTACTCGCTCTTGCCGTGGTTGGCCCGCGAGAGCCGGTCCAGGAGCCGGCTGTTCACGTCGTACCCCACGCCGAAGTTGATCAGCCGCGCCCGAACGCGGTTCTTCTCCTCGGTCGACTCGACGATCTTCCCCTCGTTCGTCTCGCCGGCGGTGGGGAGCCCGTCGGTCATGAAGATGACGAAGTTCGGTCGCGAGCTGTCCTGGAGCATGTCGAGGGCCTTGCCCAACGCCCCCTCGATGTTCGTGGCCCCGCCGGCGTAGAGCCCTTCGACGAACCCCAGGGCCTTGGCCCGGGTCTGTTCGTTGAACTTCTCCAGCTCGGGCCGGAATGCCTCGATCTCGCTGTCGTAGGCCAGGATGTTGAACAGGTCCCCCTCGCGTAGATTGTTCAAGACGAACTTCAATGCCTCCCGGGCCTGCTCGATCTTCTGGCCGCTCATGCTGCCCGACCGGTCGAACACGCAGACCACCGTCTTCTTGGGGCGCTCGTCGGTCTTGGCCTTGATCTGCGGGCTGGCCAACAGCAGGAAGTAGCCCGGCTCGTCCTTCTCGGGCCGGTAGCTCAGGACGTTGGCCCCCAGCTTCCCTTTGGCCACGCCGAAGAAGAGCCGGAAGTCGGCCGTGGGCACCTGGTTTTTCACCTCGTAGCTCACCACCGCCGTGTTGTCGCCGGGCCGCTTCACTTCGACCGGGTGGGTGGGGCTGTAAACGTTCTTCAGCTCCACCGTGCTCTCGATGTTCGCCCGAATCTCGACCTTCTCGACCGGGGCCGAGGTGTACTTCGCCGTGCCCAGCGGGAAGAGGAAGTCCGTGAGGTTGCCGTCCTTGCGGAGGATCTGGCTGTAGCGGAGCGTTACCTTGCGTTCGGCCCCGGGCGGGACCGGGAAGACGCTCGTCTTGAACATGCCCTTGCCCAGCCACTCCAGCAGGGCCGGGTCCTTGGCCCGGCGGATGTAGTCCTCGTAGATCCGGCGGGCTTCCTCGGCCCCAAGCAGCTTGGCCGCGTACTCCTTGCCGTCGACCATGAACGTGAGCCGGTCGACCGCCCCGTCGTAGGGCAGCGGGAAGACGAACGCCACCTCCATCTGTTGGCTGCCCGTGTTGACGAACGACTGGCCGACCTGGACCCGGGCCACCTGGTCGGTGATTCGGGCATTGACCGAAAGCTCCTTGATTTTGTACGAGGCCGGCGGCGGGGTGGGCCGCGGATGGATGATCGGGCGCGGCAGCGGCTCCGGCCGGTCAATGACCACCAAAACCCCCTGGGCCCAGGCCGTGGCCGCCAGCGCACAGCCCCCCAGAATCGCGCCCAAACCGACTGTCCATGACCTGTTCATCGTTTTCCCCTTTCGCACAACGGGACCGGGACGGTTCTGCCTGCCGACCGGGCTACTCCGGGACCGGGTTGTGTTCCGGCCGGGTTGCTTTCCGACAGGATACTGCCTCGCCGGTTTAGACGACGAGGGGCCGCGGAAAGTTTCCTTTCTCCCCTCTGCCGAGGTATTAGAGCCCGTAGACCCCGTTCATCCAACGCAGCCGACCGGCTAGACTAGCGTGCAGACGCCGCCACGAAAGGTCACGTCCATGCCCGGCCAACTCCTCCCCCCGCCCGGCTACGAGCCCCGTGTGCCGGACGGCGCCACGCCCGAGCAGTGTATCGCCCTCTGGCTCGACCTGATGGATACCTGCGAGCAGTTTCTCCTGGCCGGGCTGCGCCGCGAGATCGGGCCGAAGGGGGACCTGAAGGCGGCGTACCGGCGATGGTACGTCGGCTGGCAGGAAGAGCATGATCGGATGGTTGCCCGGGCGTGCGACGAATTCAACCGGAGGTACCCGGGGGATGGCGAGTGAGGCACTAGTCGAAGCGCTGCGGCACGTCTGGCGGAATCTCTCGTCGCTGCAAATCCCCGCCGCGCTGATGGGCGGCATCGCGATGGCCGCGTGGAAGCATGTCCGCGCGACGCGCGACATCGACGTGCTCATCAGCGTCACGGGACAGCCACCGCAGCGGGTTTGCGAGAGGCTCCAGAGCGCGGGCATTCGGCCAAAGGGCGGAGGTGCGGCGGTCCCGTTCGGCGGGTTGCGGGCCATGCCGTTCCTCTACGAGCCACCCGAGACGTTCGTGGAAATCCAAATCGACCTGTTTGCCGCCACAACGGACTATCACGAACAGGCGCTACGCCGACGAGTTCCCTTTCTCTTGCCGGGTAGTGACCTCCGGGTGGAGGTGTTGACCTGCGAGGACCTGATCCTCCACAAGCTCCTCGCCGGACGGATCATCGACCGGGCCGACGTCGCGGCGCTGCTGCGGGCGAACCAAGAGGGATTGGACTTTGACTATCTGATCTCATGGAGCCAGAGACTCACTCTAATCGCCGGTTTGTCGGAAGCCTGGAGCGAAGGGCTTCCGGAAACGCCCTTTCCCCCATCAACCGGGACCAAGAACGAGTAGGAGAAGAACAGATGGCCGAGTTGTCGGTAGTCCTTGAGGCGGTGCGAACGAAGATCGCCCGCTACCAGGGCAAACAGATCAACGAACAGAACACCAAGACGGCCCTGATCCAGCCCGTCTTGGAGGCATTGGGCTGGGACGTCGGGAATCTGGAGGAGGTGCAACAGGAGTACAAGCGCCGGCCACGTGACAAACCGGTCGACTACGCGCTGCTGTTACTGCGAACCCCTCGGTTGTTTGTGGAGGCAAAAGCGCTTGGGCAGGACTTGAGCGACCGGAAGTGGGCCAATCAGATCATGGGCTACGCTACGGTCGCGGGTGTCGAATGGGTCGTCATCACCAACGGCGACGAATACCGCGTCTACAATGCCTGCGCGGCGGTGCCGGTGGAGGAGAAGCTGTTTCGGGCGGTGAAGGTCACGGACCACGAGTCGCCCGGGGAAGAAATCCTGCAACTGCTCTCCAAGGACCGGATGAGCGAAAACCAGATCGAAATCCTCTGGAAGGCCCATTTCGTGGATCGGCAAGTGCAGGCGGCTCTGGAAAAGGTCTTCAGCATGGTTCCGGACCCCTCGCTCGTCCGGCTCCTCAGCAAGCGCGCCAAAGAGCTCTCCCCGGCGGACATTCGCGCCAGCCTGGGGCGCCTGCAAGTGAGCTTCGATTTCCCGGTACAGCCCGAGTCGCCGTCGGTCAGAGGGAGAACCGCTTCCGCAGCCGCGAAGAAAGCGTGGCAGACTCGGCGTCAGACTCAGGATGTGTCGCTCGTCGACCTCATCTCAGCCGGTATCCTCAGCGAGCCCCTCGAACTGATCAAGGAGTACAAGGGTCGGAGGTTCCAAGCCGAGCTGTGCAGCGACGGTACGGTAAGATACGACGGGAAAACGTATGAGAGCTGTTCGCGTGCAGCAAGCGTCGCAAGGAGTTCCGTCCTTGGTCGGCGCGTGAACACCAATGGCTGGTGGTGGTGGCGGTACCGCGACGAGAGCGGCAACCTGCACAAGCTCGACGACGCGAGACAGCGTTTCCTGCAACAGTCGTCAAAGTGACTCGCGTTGTTATCGGATTGAACTGAACTCAAACAACAGAACACGTGCCGCGCCGGCCGGATCGGCTGCCGCGGTAATTGCCCCGCTCACGGCCACCCGCGTCATCCCCGCGGCCAGCACCTCCGGCAGGTTCTCCGCCGTGATCCCCCCGATGGCGAAGGCCGGCAGGCGGATCTCGGCGGCGACTTGGCGCAGGAGGTCGAGGCCGGGGAACTTCTCGAAGTGCTTGGTGCCCGAGGGGAACGTGGGGCCCACGCCCAGGTAGTTGGCGCCGTCGAGCACGGCTTGTCGGGCTTGGTCGATCGAGTGGGTGGAGACGCCGATTAGAGCTTCGAGGCCGAGAATCGAACGGGCGTCTTTCACGGTGACTTCTTCCTGGCCCACGTGGACGCCGTCGGCGCGGGCCAGTGCGGCCAGGTCGGGGCGGTCGTTCATGATGAAGAGCGTCCCGGTGCCGGCCGTGATTTCGCGCAGCAACCTGGCGCGGGCGAGCAGATCGCGGTCGGTGAGCCGCTTGTCGCGGAGCTGGAGCACGTGGACCCCGGCTTCGACCAGCCCCCGGGCGAGCCGCTCGAACGCAGCCGTCGACGAGCGGCCGTCGACGAGCACGTAGAGCCTCGCGCCGCGCAGCCGGTCGAGGCTGGTGCGGGTAATCTCCACGGCCCGGTGGAGCGTGTAGCTCTGGTAGCGGAGCCGCTCTATGGCCGCCGCCATCTCGGGATCGAGCAGCTTGCCGAACTCCTCGAGCGAGCGGAGCGACTCCTGGAACCGGGTGAGGTTGGCCGCCAGCACGGCCTCGGGCGAGGCGCGGCGCTGCTCGCTCGGCGTGACCAGCGTGGTGCCCACGTCGGCCAAAGTGTCGCGGGCGGCCAGCCGGCATTCGGGCGAAACTCGGGCGACGACGGCGGCCAGTTCGTGCCGCATCTGCTTGCACAGCCCGGTCAAGTGCCGGTCGTCGAGCGCGAAGCGGACGTAGTCCTCGACGACGCGGAGCCCCTCCCGAGCGCGGTTCGTCGCGGCATCGAAGACCCGGAGTGCCGCCGTTCTAGTCCCGCCCCCCTTTAGGGCGGGGCCAGAGCCAGGCGCCTCCGCCGCACCAGCGGCAACGCCCGTCGAACGGGGGGGATCCCAAGTGTCGCCAACCACTTGTGGAGGGATAGAATCCCCACCAGGGGCAGCTATGTCATCGAAGTCCGCCGGCAGCGGCCCCGACTCATGCCCGTACCGGGCCTGGATCTCCGCCTGAAGCGACTCGGGCTCCAGCCCCCGCTCTCGCAGCCAGACGCCCACTGGACCCTCCGCCGCCATGAGCCCGAGCAGGAGGTGCTCGGTCGCCAGCGGGGCCGCATCATCGTATTCCCGCAGCTTGCCGGCTGCCTCGTGAATCGCCTGCTCCACTTCCGGTGACAGCGGTGGCGGCGTTGCTGCCGTGTCGGCCGGGTGGGAGGGTTGTTGGGGCTGGCCGGGCAGCAAATCGGGCCACTTGGCGGTCACGGCCTTGGTGTCAACGCCGCACCGGCCGAGGATCAGGGCCGCCCGACACTCCCCCTCGGCGAGCAACCCCAGCAGCAGAGCGGCGGGCCCAATCTCGGCGTTCGGCCCGCCCGAGGCCCAAGCAGCGCACGTCAGCGCCCTTCCAGCCGCCGGGGTGAACTCGTAGTGCATAGGGCCTTTAGTTGCCTTGATTGAGGCTGTTTTGCGGGTTACAATTCCACGGTCGATTATCGGCTCACGTCGGTTGCCGGCCAAGAGGGACCGTTCGGCATGCGCAGGAGGCGCCTAGCAACGTTGTGGTGGCCCGGGCTGAGCGAAATTTGCGGCCCGGCCAGGCCGTGGGGGCTGTTGGTGGCCCTGGCGGCTGCGGTTTTGCTCAATCTGGCGTTGCTCGGCTCGTTTGCGTGGAGTGAACAGTTCGTTGCGGCCTGGCGTATCGGGCTTTGGTCGGCCGTGGCGGTCGGATGGGCCACCTGGGCGCTCGTCTATTGGGCCATCCCCCTCCCCAGGGGAACGGATCATGGCCAAGATCGGGGGCGCGACCCGCTGGCCGAGGCACAGGAACATTACCTCAAAGGGCATTACCTACAGGCGGAGCTGACACTGATCGACCTGCTGCGGCGGAACCGCCGAGACGTCGAGGCCCGTTTGATGCTGGCCACGCTGCTGCGGCGAACGCGCCGTTTCGACGAGGCCGCCGTACAATTGAGTGAGCTGGCCCGTTCCGAGGACGCCGAGCGTTGGCGCTTCGAGCTCGGCCGCGAACGGGAGTTGTTGGACGCTCTGCAAAAAGAAGTGTCGAGCGAGGAGCCCGAATCGGCTCCGGAAGCGGAGGACCGTCGCGAGGCGTTCCGCTCGGCCGCGTAAGCCGCGGTCGAGCAACGAAAAGGGGACGGGGCTAGTTTGCCTTCAACGGCCCGAAGGGTGCTTTGCACAAATTAGCCCCGTCCCCTTTTCGCTGCCTTGCGAACGAGGTGTCGCACCTTGCGGAATCGGACCCATAGGTCCCACGGAGAACTGAAATGTACGAACGATTCACCGACCGTGCCCGGAAGGTCATGCAATTGGCCAACCAGGAGGCGCAGCGGTTCAACCACGAATACATCGGCACCGAGCACATCCTGCTGGGCCTGATCAAGGAAGGCAGCGGGGTGGCGGCCAACGTCTTGAAGAATCTCGACGTGGACCTGCGCAAGATCCGCCTGGAGGTCGAGAAGCTGGTCCAGAGCGGGCCGGACATGGTCACCATGGGGAAATTGCCCCAGACCCCCCGGGCCAAGAAAGTGATCGAGTACTCGATGGAGGAGGCCCGCAACTTAAACCACAACTACGTGGGCACCGAGCACATCCTGCTCGGGTTGCTGCGCGAGCAAGAGGGGGTGGCCGCCCAGGTGCTGATGAACCTCGGGCTGAAGCTCGAGGAGGTCCGCGAGGAGGTGCTCAACCTGTTGGGCCACGGCATGGAAGGGCCCGAGGCCGCCGAGCGCGGCGGGCTGGGCGGGGGCGGGGGCGGCGAATCGCGCCGCGGCAGCAAGTCGAAAACCCCCGCCCTGGATAGCTTCGGCCGCGATCTCACCGAACTGGCCCGGCAGGACAAGCTCGACCCGGTCATCGGCCGGGAAAAGGAAATCGAGCGGACCATGCAGATCCTCAGCCGCCGCACCAAAAACAACCCCGTGCTCTTGGGCGAGGCGGGCGTGGGCAAGACCGCCATCGTCGAGGGCTTTGCCCAGCGCGTGGTGGCGGGCGACGTGCCCGAGCTGCTCTTGGACCGCCGCATCGTGGTCCTGGACCTGGCCATGATGGTGGCCGGCACCAAGTACCGCGGCCAGTTCGAGGAGCGGATCAAGGCCGTGATGAACGAGGTCCGCCGGGCGAAAAACATTATCCTCTTCATCGACGAGCTGCACACCTTGGTGGGCGCGGGCGGGGCCGAAGGGGCCATCGACGCCTCGAACGTCTTGAAGCCCGCGCTGTCGCGCGGCGAGATCCAGTGCATCGGCGCCACCACGCTCGACGAGTACCGCAAGTACATCGAGAAGGACAGCGCCCTGGACCGGCGATTCCAGGTGGTGATGGTCGAGCCGTCGACCAAGGCCGAGACGATCGACATTCTGCGCGGGCTGCGCGACCGGTACGAGCACCACCACCACGTCCAGATCACCGACGACGCGGTCGAGGCGGCCGTCGAGCTGTCGAGCCGCTACATCACCGGCCGCTGCCTGCCGGACAAGGCCATCGACGTGATCGACGAGGCGGGCGCCCGGGTTCACCTGAAGTCGATGACCCGGCCGCCCGACCTGAAGGAGATCGACGAGGAGGTCGAGCGCCTCAACCGCGAGAAGGAAGAGGCGGTGGCCAACCAGGACTTCGAAAAGGCCGCGTCGCTGCGCGACCAGGCCGACAAGCTCAAGAAGAAGAAGCAGCAGATCACCCAGCAGTGGCGCGACAAGTCGCGCGAGACCGATGGCGTGGTCGACGAGGACGTGATCGCCGAGGTGGTCTCGAAGATCACCGGCATCCCGCTTACCCGCCTCTCGACCGAGGACTCGATGCGGCTCTTGCAGATGGAGGGCGACCTGCACAAGCGGGTCGTCAGCCAGGACGAGGCGATCCAGTCGATCTCCAAGCGGGTGCGGCGCAGCCGCAGCGGGTTGAAAGACCCCAAGCGACCCACCGGCTGCTTCATCTTCGCCGGGCCCACCGGCGTGGGAAAGACGCTGCTGGCCAAGGCCCTGGCCGAGTTCATGTTCGGCGACGAGGACGCCCTGGTGCAGATCGACATGTCGGAGTACATGGAGAAGCACAACGTCAGCCGGCTGATCGGCGCCCCGCCGGGCTACGTGGGGTTCGAGGAGGGCGGGCAGCTCACCGAGAAGATCCGCCGCCGGCCCTACGCCGTGGTGCTCTTGGATGAGATCGAAAAGGCCCACCCCGACGTGTTCAACATGCTCCTGCAAGTCATGGAGGAGGGGCGGCTGACCGACAGCTTCGGGCGCAACGTCGACTTCCGCAACACCATCGTGATCATGACCACCAACGCCGGGGCCGAAGCGATCAAGAACGAGTCGGCCTTCGGCTTCCAGAAGCCCGACGAGGACGCCTCCTACGAGAGCATGAAGGAACGGGTCAAGGAGCAGATCGAGAAGGTCTTCCGGCCCGAGTTCCTAAACCGCGTCGACGACGTGATCGTCTTCCGCCACCTCACCAACAACGACCTCAAGGAGGTCATCGACATGGAGCTGGGTAAGGTCCGCCAGCGGCTCACCGAACGTGGCCTGGCCCTGGTGCTTTCGGACGACGCCAAGAAGTTCCTCATCAAGAAGGGCTCGAACCTCGACTTCGGGGCCCGGCCACTGCGCCGCGCGATCGAGAACTACGTCGAGGACCCGCTCTCCGAGGAGCTGCTCCGCGGCGAGTTCCAGGGGATGGATACGATCACCGTCGAGGTCAAGGAGGTAAACGGCAAGAAGCAGTTGACGTTCGTCGGCTCGGCCGGCGAGCCGGTTGCTGAGCCCTCCGAGCCTGCCGAACCGCCGGTCGGCGCCGCCGCAGGGGGCGGTTCGCCGGGCGAGGAGACGGCGACATAGCTCCGGGTGGGACATCGTCCGTTTTCATACTCGGCCGCGAGAGGTCTACACGTCGGCCGGAGCCTTCAGCTTCTTACGCGCTGCTTTGAGATCGCGGTACCAGGCCCGCGCCTCCTCGTCCGAGAGTTCCGCCGAGGCCAGGGCTGCGCCCAGATCGCTGCCGCGGCACGCCGGGGCGCCTGCCGGGATTAGGCGGGCAAACGGAGTCCCATTCTTCAGCAACACGAACGTCTGGTGCTGGTAGTGGGCCCGGTTCACGCCATCGGCGAAGTTGCGAGCCGCTTCGGTGACGGTGAGGATCGTCTCGCCCATACCATCAGATTGTCACAGTTCGAAACGGGCAATCAAGGCGCGCGAAGAGTAGGGGAGTTCCGTGGGTCTCGGGCGGGCCCGGAGCCGTTTCGCCATCGCCAGGGGCCGGTGCCTTCCTTGTCCAGGTCCCCAATTCGCGCCGCACCGCGCAGAGTCCCCATCTTGCCCGCCCATTCAATTCCCGCCAACCCACAGACTCCCCTCAAGCCGCACAGTCCAGGCGACGAAGTAAGAGGGTGGAGCATTGTGCCATGGCGACCGTTCCCGACACGCTGAGTCCGGAAGATAGCCGTCCGCGAGGGCTGGCCGGGGCGATGGCCGACTGGATCGCCGACTGCGGGGCCACGGCGGTCGATTGGGTGCTGGGACTGGGCAACATGGCCCTGTTCACGTTCCGCACGTTCGGCTGGCTCGTCACGCGGCTGCCCCCCCGAGAGACGATCCTGCCGAACTTCTACCAGATCGGTGTGCTCAGCCTGCCGGTGATCGCGCTGACGGGCACGTTCATCGGCATGGTCCTGGTCGTGCAGAGCTACAGCCACTTCCGCGAGATGCAGATGGAGACGCAGCTCGGGGCCGTGATCAACATGTCGCTGGTGCGCGAGCTGGGGCCGGTGCTGGCCGCCACGATGCTGGCAGGCCGGGTGGGCAGCGCCATGGCGGCCGAGCTGGGCACCATGCGGGTGACCGAGCAGATCGACGCCCTCTCGGCGATGGGGGCCAACCCGATTCACTACTTGGTCGTGCCCCGGTTCCTGGGCTGCCTGGTGCTGATCCCCACGCTGGTGATCATGGCCGACTTCATGGGCGTGGCCGGGGCCTTCTTCTACGCGGTCTACCTGCTGGGCGTCGACATGCACCACTACTTGCAGAACTCGAAGGAGTTCGTGGGCAACTTCGACCTGTTTGCGGGGATGTTCAAGAGCCTGTTCTTCGGGGCTGCCATTGCGCTGATCGGCTGCTATCGCGGGTTCCACTGCGACGCCGGGGCCGAAGGGGTCGGCCGGGCAGCCACCACCGCTTTCGTCCACTCGTTCGTGATGATCCTGCTCTTGGACCTGGTGCTGGGCATCATTCTCGACGGGATCTACTACACGCTCTGGCCGGAGCTTCCTAAGCTGTTTTGACATGGTCAACGCTCCCTCCAATCCGAACCCGGCCCGCCACCCGCTCGTAAAGCTCGAGCGGCTCTCGGTCGATTTCGGACGGCTAAAGGTCCTGCGGGACATCGATGTCGAGATCCCGCGCGGCCAGACGTTGGCGGTGATCGGCGAGAGCGGCTGCGGCAAGACGGTGCTGTTGAAGACGATCATAGGGCTGTTGCGCCCCACGCGGGGAACGGTCTATTTTGACGGCCAGGACCTGGCCGGGCTCGGCGAGCGCGAGCTGGCACGCCTGCGCACACGGTTCGGCTTCCTGTTCCAGGGAGCGGCCCTGTTCGACAGCATGACCGTGGCCCGAAACGTCTCCTTCCCTGTGCGCCAGCACACGCGCCGGCGCGAAGAGGAAATGCGGCGGATCGTCGCCGCCCGCCTGGCCGAAGTGGGGTTGGGCGACGACGTGATGGAGAAGCGGCCCGCCGAGCTTTCCGGGGGCATGCGCAAGCGCGTGGGGTTGGCCCGGGCGCTGGCACTGGAGCCGGAGATCATCCTCTACGACGAGCCCACGACCGGGCTGGACCCGATCATGAGCGACGTGATCAACGAGCTGATCCTCAGCACGCGGCGGCGCCATCCGGTCACCAGCGTGGTGGTCACGCACGACATGCGCACGGCGCAGAAGACGGCCGACCGGGTGGTGATGCTCTATCCGCTGGGGCGACTTCGCGAGGACGAGCCGCAGATCCTCTACGACGGCCCGCCCGAGAAAATCGACGAGGCCTCCGATCCGCGGGTCACGCAGTTCGTGCGCGGCGAGGCCCGCGAACGGTTGATGGAAATGCGCGGCCGGGCGGAGATACCGAAGAGGTAGAAATTTCGACGCAGATTGACCGCATTGCACGCACATCCTAATAGCCGCGGGCGGCAGCCCGCGGAGGGTCGCGGTTCCACGCCGCGCCAAGGGAATGATTGATGGACGAACGGGTGCTCCAATTCCGAGTGGGCCTGATGGTGTTGGCCACGCTGTTGATCGCCGGGATCCTGGTGGTCATGTTCGGCGAGGCGCCGAACTTCTTCCGGCCGAAATACACCATCCATATATGGCTCCGCGAGGCCCCGGGCGTATCGGTCGAGACCCCGGTTCGCAAGAGCGGCATCCTGATCGGACGGGTCACCAAGGTCCAGTTTGCCGACGAGATCACCGACCGGAAAGAGGTCGAGCGGATCATGGGGTTGCAGGACATCAGCTACGAGGAGTTCGCCAAGGGGGTGGTGGTCACTGCCGAGATCTTCGCGGGCAAGCGGATCTACCAGAACGAGACCTGCCGCGTGAACAAGTCGCTGATGGGCGACTCGGAGCTTCAGATCGTCCCCGGCGCCCGGCCCCGGCCGCCGTGGGCCGAGGGCGACGAAGGGCGCGAAAACGGCTCGCTCGGCTCCCCGGGGGCCCGAGGCGCCGCCGGCGAGACCGGCAAGCCGGGCGTGGTGGTCGACGGGCAGTTCATCCGCGGCGAGGTCCGTGAGGACCCGCTCCAGGCGGTCGCCGACCTGCAAACCGAACTGCTCACCGTGATGCGCAAGGTCGGCCGGGCCGCCGACTCGGTCGATCAGACCGTCAGCGCGGTCGCGCAGTTCGTCCGCGCCAACGAGCTGGACCTGAAGATGGCCGTCGATCGCGCCGGCCGGGCCCTGGGGGCCGTCGAGCAGATGGCCACCAACGCCAACCGGCTGATCGGCGACGAGCAGGTCCAGGCCCGGATCAAGGAGACCGTGGAGCGCATGCCCGTGGTGCTCGACGAGGCCCGCACCACGATCGCCGGGCTGCGCGGCGTCATGGACTCGCTGGACCGCAACCTGCGCAACCTGGAGAACTTCACCGAGCCGTTTGGGGAAAACGCCCAAGCCCGCATCGCGCGCGTCGACCACGCCATCGAGAAGCTCGACAACCTGGTCACCCAGCTCGAGTTCTTCGGCCGGCACCTCAATAGCGACCGCAGCACCCTGGGCCGCCTGGCCCGCGAGCCCGACGTCTACGAGCGTCTGCGCAGCGCGGTCGAGAACATCGACGAGATGACGCACCAGCTCAAGCCCATCCTGCGCGACGCCCGCGTCTTCACCGACAAGATCGCCCGCCACCCCGAGCAGCTCGGCGTGCGCGGCGTGCTGCAGCGGAACGCGGGGATCAAGTGAGGGGTCAGGGGGCAGGAGTCAGGAGTCAGATAGAGACAGAGAGACGGAGAGAGAGCGACGGAGCGGGCGGGAGTTGGAGACGACACTGGAGGGCGTCATCGCGAACCGCAACGTCTCCTTTCTCAATCTCTCCGTCCCTCCATCCCTCCGTCCCTCCGTCTCTCGGTCTTCTTTCCTCAGCGTCCGCCGGGCGGGAGGGGATGGACGCGGTGGCCGCCGATCCCGGGTGGGGGGCTGAGCAACTGGGGGCCGGCGGCGGGTGGAGCGGGGGACGGAGCGGAGGGGCCGGACTCGGGGAGCGGGAGCGGGGCGCGCGAGGGAGCTGGGGCCGGGACGGGAGTTGCCGGCATGGGGACGCCCGGGGGCGCGGGCATCGGCGCGGCGGCCGCCTGGCTTTCGCGCCGCAGCGACTCGGCCTTCGAGAGCAGTTCGTCGGGCGGGACGATCATCTGCGGCTGCATCTGGTAATTGAATACCCGTTCGTCGCGGATCTCGCCCGGGATCAGGTTCTCGCTGACGAAATCCAGGGGCGGGATTTCGTACCAGGGGGTGGGCACCGGCTGGAGCACAGTGAGCGTCTCGTAGCCGTCCTTCACGAGCCGGATCTTGCGGTTGCCGTAGTACGTGAAGTTCGTGGCGATCGGCGTGCGCCCGATTTCGTAGTCGTCGACGTAGACCAACGCGCCGGGCGGGTTGCTGCGGATGAACATCCGCCGCCGCACACAGCCCGCCGCCACCGCACAGAGACACGCCGCCACCGCGACCCATCGCCAAGCGGCGAGCCGGCCAAAGAGCGGGGCGGTGGGTCGGGCCGTTCGCATAGGCTGAGTAGTCGAGGAAGATGGCAAGACGTTCGGTACGACGGCCTTCCAAGGCCGTCGAGGAGTTCATTGCAGCGCCGGCGGCCTTCGAGACCGTTGAGGTGCTCAGTGCAACGGCGACGGCCTTGGAAGGCCGTCGTACTTCAGACGGCGGACCTACTACGGCCGGGGAAGGGGCGGAAGTATAGCCGTCGCGCCGGGCAGCCGCCAGATCGAATGGGGCCAAATCGACGATTCGGCCGGGCGTGCTACTGTTGGATGGGGGAACTGCCAGGTAGAATAGACGGTTTCGGGGCAGGATTAACTCCTCCGGTGTATTCGTCCCCCCCCTTCCGGCCCTGCCCACCGCCGCGACCGGCACGCCACGAGTTGACCAACGGCTATGTGGGACCACTGTTTGCAGCACGCCGCGCTTTCGGACCTGGGCCTCCGACGGGCCAACAACCAGGACGCCATGAAGGTCGTACTGGCCGGCAGCCAGGAGGCGTACCATAGGCGAGGGCATCTGTTCATGGTGGCCGACGGCATGGGGGCCCACGCCGCCGGCGAGCTGGCCAGCAAGCTGGCCACCGACACCGTGGCGCTGAGCTACCCGAAGCTGCTCGACCGTCCTCCGCCCGAGGCGTTGGCCACGGCCGTCACGGAGGCCAACGCCCAGATCCACCGCCGGGGCCAGGATTCCCCTGATTTCAGGGGGATGGGAACGACCAGCACCGCGCTTCTGCTGCTTCCGCAGGGTGCAGTGGTGGCCCACGTGGGGGATAGCCGGGCCTACCGGCTCCGCGACGGCCGGATCGAGCAGCTCACGTTCGACCATAGCTTGGTCTGGGAGCTTCGCGCCGCCGGCCAATTGCCCGAGGGCGAAGGGGCTGAGAAGGTCCCCAAGAACGTCATCACGCGGTCGCTGGGCCCCAATGCCCAGGTCCAGGTCGACCTGGAGGGCCCGTTCCCGATCGAGCCGGGCGACTCGTTCCTGCTTTGCAGCGACGGGCTCTCCGGCCAGGTCGAGGACGACGAGCTGGGAATGATTTTGGCCTCGATGCCGCCTGACGAGGCGGTCCAGGTGCTCGTGGACCTGGCCAACCTCCGCGGCGGGCCGGACAACATCACGGTAATCGTGGTGCGGGTGACCGGCCCGCTGTTGGCCGAAGGGGCCGATCCGGCGTCGGTGCCCGGGCCCGACGCCCCGGCACTCCGCCCGGTCCATCCGGCGATCTGGACCGTCTTGGGGGTCTCGGCCTTGGCCGGGCTGGGGTTGGCGGCGATGCACCGATGGATGGCCGCCCTGGTCGGGCTGGGGGTGGCCGCCGTTTCGGCCGTCGTGGCCCTGGTGCAGCGCTACGGGGGCGCGGAAGGGAGCGAGGGGCTCGGCGGCGGCCGGCTCCTGGGCCGAGGGCCGCACGCCGCCGCCGCGGCGACCCCCAACGCGGAGTTCGTCGACCGCTTGGGAGAGCTCATCGAGCGGCTCCGGACCTTGGCCCAACAGGAAGACTGGCAAATGGACTGGAGCCGGCTGGTCGAGCTGACGGAGCAGTCGGCCGCCTCGAAGTCAGCCGGCGACTACCCGGCCGCGGTCCGCCAGAGTTGCGAGGCCGTGCGTTTCATGATGGAGCGACTACGCAGCCGGGGCGATGCCAAGGAGGGGTCAGGTCTTGACTTGTAACTTTGCGGGCGTCCTCACTGACGGTCGATGTAGCTGGCGTCCCATCCGCAAAGTTACAAGTCAAGACCTGACCCCCATCCCGTCTTGCTCTGCCGGCCGCCCAGATGTTACACTCCCGGCCCGTGGGCTACAGGAGGGAGGGTCTCGGACGGCGCGCTCCGGCGCCGGGCCGACCCGCTGGGCTGCGCGACAGGGAGGTCGCCGATGCTCCGGAAATGGCCGATTCGGGCCAAGCTTCTGGTCGGGCTGGGGCTCTTGGTGCTGGTCGTGGGGATTCTCTGCGGCAGCGGGCTGTACGCGATCTACGCCTACCGCGATCTGGCGAAGAGTCTGAGCTGGCGCGTGGCCGAGTTGCCCGTGGCCGCCGAGCTGGCCCAGCACGTCGGCGATCTGCGGATCACCGTGGGTGAGCTGCGGGGGCTGCGCGCGGCCCCGTTTCTGGACGCGGCCCCCGGCGAAATCCCGTTCCGCGAGCAGCCCGGCACCGGCCTGGACGAGATTCCCCTGCGCGTGCGCATGGTCCGCGACCAGTTCCGCGACCAGCTCGTGCGCGTCGAGGACACCCTGGGCCGATACCGCGACCAGCTCGACCACCAGTTGCTCACGGCCCTGCGCATGGCCGACAACCAGCCGGAGCGGGAGACGGTCCGCAAGATCGAAGAGGCCCTCTGCCGGGTGCACGACGCCAACCGCGACGAGGACTGGATGCTCGACGACGTGCGCATCGGGCGGCTCGACGCCGAGCTGGAGAACCTCCAGGCCCTGGCCGTCGAGCTGCCCAGCCACCTGCACGAGAAGCTGGTCGGGTTCTCCGACGAAGTGCGGGGGCAGTACCGGGCCCTGATCGTGGCCACCGTGCTCACCACACTCGGGGCCGGCCTGATCTTCGCCCTGTTCGTGCGTCTAAGCTGGCTATGGGTGCTCCGCCCGCTGAGAATCCTGATCTACGGCTCGCGCGTGGTGGCGGCCGGGCAGTTCGACCATCGAATCCACCTCGACAGCGAGGACGAGATGGCCGAGCTGGCCGAGGCCATGAACGACATGACCGACCGCTTCAAGGACATCCGCGACGACCTCGACCGCCAAGTCCACGAGCGGACCTTGCAGGTGGTGCGCAGCGAGCAGCTCGCCAGCGTCGGTTTCCTGGCCGCCGGCGTGGCCCACGAGATCAACAACCCGCTGGCCTCGATCGCCATGTGCGCCGAGTCGCTCCAGGGGCGGCTGGGCACGGTCCTCGACCCCGGCGACGAGCGGCACGGCGTGGTGGCCCGGTACCTCCAGATGGTCCAGGACGAGGCGTTCCGCTGCAAGGGCATCACCGAGCAGTTGCTCGACTTCTCGCGCGTGGGCCAAACCACCCGGCAGAAGGTCGAGCTGGGCGAGCTGGTCCAGGACGTGGTCGGCATGGTCGGCCACCTGGGCCGGTACCAGGGCAAGCGCGTCGAGTTCGACCACGCCGACCCGGTCGCGCTGCCGGTCAACGTCTCGGAGATCAAGCAGGTCGTGCTAAACCTGTTGACCAACGCCCTGGACAGCCTCGACGAGCGCGGCGACGACCAGGGTCTCGTGCGTATCCGGCTCCGCCAGCGCGACAACGCGGCCGAGCTTTCGGTGATCGACAACGGTGGGGGGATCGCCCCCGACGTGCTCGCGCACGTCTTCGAGCCGTTCTTCACCCGGCGCAGGGCGGGACAGGGCACCGGGCTGGGTCTGTCGATCAGCTACCGCATCATCGCCGACCACGGCGGCCAGCTCACCGCCGAAAGCCCCGGCGTGGGCCACGGCGCCACGTTCACCGTCCGGCTCCCGCTCGATCCCTGCGAGAACGACGCCTGCGAACGGCTCTGCCGCGCGGCATGACCGGAGAACAAGGAGGCATGACCATCGACACCGCCCCGCACCAACGACTGAAGCTGCTCTTCGCCGACGACGAACGCTCGCTGCAGGAGCTCATGCGACTGGAGCTGCCGCAGATGGGCCACGAGGTGACCGTCTGTCCCGACGGCTCTACGGCCCTGGCCGCGCTGGAGAAGAACACCTACGACTGCGTCCTGGTCGACCTCGACATGCCCGGGGCGGGCGGCATCGAGGTCATCACCCGGGCCAAGCTGCTCTCGCCGGAGACCGAGGCGGTCGTGCTCACCGGCAAGGGCTCGATGCACTCGGCCATCGAGGCCCTGCGCCAGGGGACCTTCGACTACCTGACCAAGCCCTGCAAGCTCACCGAAGTCCGCGCGGTGCTGGAACGTGTAGCCAGGCAGCGCGAGCTGACCAATAAGTACCGGGCGCTCAAGCAGCGCCTCGAGCGCATCGAGGGCTCCTCCGAGCTGATCGGCCAATCCGCGGGCATCGAAGCGGTACGCAAGCTGATCGCCAAGGTGGCCCCCACCGAATCGACCGTGCTCATCCTCGGCGACACCGGCACGGGCAAGGAGCTGGTCGCCCGGGCCGTACACGATCAGAGCCTCCGGGCCGAGATGCCCTTCGTGCCGATCAACTGCGGCGCATTGCCCGAGAACCTTATCGAAAGCGAGCTGTTCGGCCACCGCAAGGGGGCCTTCACCGGGGCCGAGGAGCACCGCGTGGGCCTGTTCCAGGTGGCCAACGGCGGGACGCTCTTCCTCGACGAGATCGGCGAGCTGCCCAAGTCGGTGCAGGCCAAGCTGCTGCGCTTCCTCGAAAGCGGCGAGATCCGGCGTGTGGGCGACAACGAGTCGTTCACCTGCGACGTGCGGGTCGTGTGTGCCACGAACCGCGACCTGACGGAAATGGTCGCCGAGGGGGAGTTTCGCGAGGACCTCTGGTTTCGCATCAACACGTTCGAGATCGCGCTGCCGCCGCTTAGGGAGCGGATCGAGGACGTGCCGCTCTTGGCCCGGCACTTCGCCCGGCGCTTCGGCGCCGCGGCCCGGGAGGGGGACGAGCCCTTCGCTCCCCAGACGCTCGAGGCCCTCTCGGCACACCACTGGCCGGGCAACGTGCGCGAGCTGGCCAACGTGATCGAGCACGCCCTGATCCTCCGCGACACTGGCCCCATCACGCCGGAGCACCTCCCGCGCCGTTTCACCTCGTCCGAGGCCCCCGCCCTGACGCTGAAGACCACCGCCCCCATGACGCTCCGCGAGCTGGAGATGGAGGCCATCCACCACGCCCTGGACCGCCACCAGGGCAACAAACCCAAGGCCGCCGAAGAGCTGGGCATTAGCCTGAAAACACTCTACAACAAGCTCAACCAGGCGACGTCGCTGGGGAAGACGGCGTAAGCGGCAAGAGTAGCTGGCACACACCGTGTGCCGTCCGCCCGCAACCGCACGGCGTCACGGCGGAAACGGGAACACTGATCTCCACTGATTGCTGCAATCAGTGGAGATCAGTGTTCCCCGAGAAATGGCTTGGTCGTGGATTCTCTCTTCGCGCTCCGCGTCCCTCTTTCTGCGTTTGGCCATGATTGCGTCCCCTATGGTTTCCGAGTTTTCGCCATGCCCGTCTGCCACTCGTTGCCCTTCTTGCCCGCGTAGATCATGTAGTACGTGTCGCCGATCTCGATCACCTGCGGCGTGAGCACGCCGTCGCTGTCAAAAGCGTCGGGGTCGTCCGAAGGGGTGAACACGGGATTGTGCGGGTTGGGCTCGAAGGTGCGGAAGTCGCGAGTGCGAACGTGCCCGATGCGCCAGACCTCCCCGTCGAAGCCGCCGTACAGGACGTGGAAGTACCGCGGCCCTACGAACAGCTCCGCCTCGCGCACGGCCCGGCGGTCCCAGGCTCGCCCGCTGCCCTTGAACACCGGGTTGGCCGGGTTCTTAGTCACCGACGCCGGGTCGCTGGTCGGGGCGGTCGCGTGGCACATCGTCAAACCGTCCGTGTACGACCGCGTGGCCTTGCCCGTGTACACGATGTGAATCGTCCGGCCCACCACGGCCACCGAAGGGTGCGTCGAGCCGTCCCGCTCGTGGTCCGTATCGGCCGCAATCACGGGCCCCGGCCGAACGCGCCGCCACTTGCCCAGGTCCCCCTCGCTTCGCAGCAGCCCCGTCTGCTCGGGCGTCGTCTTTCCCTTGCCCCGGTAGTACATGTAGAACTTGCCGTCGGCCGGGTTCAAGAACGGGAAGGGGTACTCGACCGCCGCGTCGTCGAAACCCTGCTGCGACGGCACGACGATCGGGTTGCGGGGGTCCTGCTCGATCTTCGTAGGGTCGTCCACCGGAGCCGTGGCGTGCATCATCAACCAGCGGTTCACGCGCTCGCGCTTGCACCAGATGTAGTGCAGCGTCTCCCCCACCACGATCCCGTGCGTCGCCGCCGCCCACTCCGGCGGCGTAAGCGCCAAGATCGGCTGGCCCCCGTTGGCTCGCTCGAAGCTCGCGAAGACCTCGAACGGGATCGCCCCGTCGCCCCCCGCCCCGCCGCCGTCCTTCTGCGGCTCGCCCCAAACGGTACTGCTCCAAAGGACCGTAACTCCCAACACGGCGGGCAAAACAAAGCGATTCATGGTTCTACTCCTTTCTCTTAATGCGGGCTTACTGCTCGACAGGTGGCCCGTCGTTCACGGTGCCGCTCGTGTGCTACACGCCCGGGCCGGACTGCCAACTCACGTGCGCCAGCGGAGCAGTATCACCCTAACTGCCGTTTGCGAGTGTTGTCAACCGTTGTCTTGACGTCCCTCCAAACCGAACGAAGCTCCTGGACCATCCAGTCTCTGTCTTCGATAGACCGAAAACCTTCGATTAACACGGGCTCGCCATCGAACCGGTGTAAGCGAATAACGGGGCTCTCTTTGATCATCTCGCAGGCGATGCGTCGAATATCTTCCCAACGGGCGGCGTCCTTGAGCACGTTGATGCCGAACACACTCATTCCCCGAGTGACGGATTCGTTCGTGACCGTAACCCGGTAGCGGCCCGCCAGAAGAATGGCAGCGAAGAAGACCATGATGCCAGCGCACAACAGCATCTCGGCAAGAGGTAGCACCGCCTCCTCGCGATCCATCCGGAAGAGACGGGGAGCCAGTTGCCACTGCCACAGAACGATCCCCACCGCCAAGACGATGAGAAGCAACGCCCAACTCCAGCCAAAGAAACGGGGCAGTATCAGCACCGTCGTGTCCATGTCGCGACGGGTGATCCGTATTCCACTGCCCTTCGGCTCGGTTCCAGACTGAAACGGCGTCATGGCTGTTCAGCGGTGTCCACACAATGTGGTCGTCCACCTCATGTCATCAATTCTCGGACGTCGGTGTTGTGAGGAGTCCGACGATCATCGGCATGTGCAGCACAAGCCATGTCACTGCAACGATCAACCATAAGCTCATTCCGGGCTACGCATTCACCGCAGCTCCATTTCAGGTTCTCGGTCGTCGCGATCCTTGGCATCAACGACATCGATGCTAACCGGCGGGCTCAGCAACAATCCCTCCCAGGTCGGGCCGCGAGAAACGGTCCTTTCCTCAAGCTCAGCATGCCGTGCGGAATCGAGGGAGAAGACGAGTTCGTAGCGGCCTTCGGCAAGGGATTCGGGGAGACTCGTCTGGACATTGAGCAGATCCGGGTGTGAGGCGCTTATCGTCCGGACGATCTGTGCTCTGGTGGATGGCATGATAGTGACGCAAATCAAAGCCGTCGCCTCCGGCTGCAGACTCCAGCCGACGAGATGGCCGCTGCGCACGGCGTCGCACGAAGGGCCGTCCTTTACGTCGATTGTCGGGGACAACGCCAAGATCGGCATCGAGATGGGTTGGCCGGTTGTATTCTGCACCAGCACGTTCACCCGAGATGCCCTTTCGATACGGATCTCAGCCGGAGCCAGCAGCCGAAGTCTTACGCCGTTGACCACCTGGGACCAGCTCTGCTTGTCCCGGCCGGTCGCGGCGCCCGCCTTCGAGAGCGTAAGCCGGCAGGTGAAGAGCCCGGGCAGTCCCGGTTCAAATCCCTTCTCGACGACCAGCATGTAGCGGGCACAGAGATCGTCAAACCCCTCTTGGGGAAGGGCCTCGGATGCCGGCACCCCGAACTGCTCGCTGTGGGCGGCCCACCACGTCATCCACGCCTTCGGATCGACTCCGATGGCCTGCCCGGTGCGCGCGTCGAGTTGATCGCAGATAGCCCGCATCGTGCGGGCGGGCAGGCGGAAGCCATGGAGCCGATTCTCGTGCAGTTCCTGCTCCATATTCGTGTGCAGCATGTTCATCAAGAGCACGACCGCTCGCTTCGACTTGACTCGTTCCAGGCTCGTGAGCGCGCTGTAACGCAGATTCCAGTTGTCGCTGTCGAGCAAGGGTCGAGCCACTTCGAGGGTCATGGCCTCGTCGCCCAGACGGGAGAATGCCTCGGCAAGGTTGGTGGCTTCGCGCGGTTCCGGCTCAGTCTTCCGGTAGAGAGCACGAAGCTTCGGCAGGGCATCCGTCGCGCCCAGCCAACCCAAGGTCCTCGCGGCAACGTAGCGCACGCTTCGCGCGTTGTCGTCCAACAGCGGCACGACCGCTCCGGCCACCGAGCGGTCCTCGCAGAACATGAGCGACTGACACGCGAACAGCCGCACGTCGGCATCCCCGTCCCCGAGCGCTTCCACCAAGGCGTCGCGGGCCGCGTCGGAATGATTCGGGCTCAGCCCGCTGGCCGCCCGAGACCGGAAGTTCGGCACCGGGTCGTTCTTCAGAAAGAGCATCAGCGCCCGGTCGCAAGCCGCGCGCCCGGGCGAGGCATCTTCGTACACACCGGGCAGCTTGTTGACCAGGCAACTTCGCACACGGGCCGGCAGAAGCAGTATCCACTCCAGCTCCCCCTCCTCCCCCCGGCCGTCCCGCACGACAGCCGGCACCAGCGACTCGGCCACGTCCGCATCGTGCTCATCATAGTGAATCAGATCATAGTCAATCGGATCCCCGCCCGCTGCCGGAGCGGCGGCAGCCAACAGCAGAAGGAATGCCGGGATTGGGAGCTTCATGATCTGGTTCTCCTGCCAGTGGCGGCACCGCGGCGATCTGCTCATCGCGGGCTCCACGCTCGGGGCCGCGCGGGTCGTCTTCCGGCCCGTCATCAGGTCACGCGCGTGTGGTCACGCCACGAGCTTGGTGGTACGCCGTCACGCGAAGACGACCTCGACAGAGAGGACCTCTTTGACGGGATGCTCCCCGGACACAAGAACGTCGATCCTGTCCAGCGTCGTCGCGTGGAAATACCGCTCGCCGCATTCGCGGCAGAACTCGGCTTCCACGTTTTCCACGATGTACAGCTTCCCTTCGTGCCAATGGGGCTTACGCACCCGCTGCTTGGTGGTTTCGGCGCCGCAGAACTCACACTTCATCTTCTTCGCCCTTCTCGTACACGACGCTCAACTGGACTGCGTCTGCCGAGCTTCCTCGCTCCCTTCGTACACGGCGAGCTCTTCATGAATCCGCGCGATCATCTTGCGGATTCCCGCCTTCGTAAACCCCTTGGAGCCGACCGCGTGCGATCGCTGCAGCGTCTCCAGTCGGCGTTCCAGGTCGCGCAGCTCTTGCTCGGCCTTCTCGTATTCGGCTGAATTTGTGATCATAATTCGATCTCCACGAGCCCTTTGCGTCGCCCATCGCGTTCCCGCGTCCTGCCAAAGAATTCTACCCATTCTTCCCAGTCCTGTAAATCCTCGGCCGCGAAGATCTCCTCTGGGCGACGTGTCAGCAGCATTTCCTCGAACTCCAACGCGGCATCCGAGCCAGCGGACACTTGCTCTTCAAAGTCATCGGCAAGGAGGACAACGGCGTCGACGTCATTTGGCTCACCCGTGGCCGTAACGAAGCTCCCGTCAATCAAGAAGCGGTGAGCGCCCGTAAGTCGCGCCAGTTCAAGCCAGCGGCGAAGCCTCAGAATGAGACGGCGCCGGCGCGGTGTCGAAGAGCCAAAACGAAACGTGACCTCCGCCTCCGTGGCGACGTGGAGTCCCTCGGGCAAATAGCCGTCTTCGCGGAATTCGGGGATCATGGCACAGTCTCATTTCGGGGTCGAGCGGCCGCACCAGGCCATTCTCCACAATACCCGCCACGGCCACGGGGTGCCGCTTCAGCCGGGCCAAGTGATCCTCCAGCGGCGAAGTCACCGCGTCCGGCGGCAAGTCGAGCGGCGCCAGCGGCGGCTCCGTGGCGATCTGCTCGTCGCGGGCTCGACGCTCGGGAGTACACGGATCGGCGTCGGGCTTCGCGATGGGGTCACGCGCGCGTCGTCATCTTGCACTTGGCGTAAACGAACTCCGAATCGAGATCGGCTCCACAGTCCCACTCAATCGTGTCGAACGCAACCCGCACCCGTTTGAATTGCTCGAAGTCGCTTATCTCCTGAAATACCCCGAAATCCAGATAGGGCTTCGTGTCGAGCGTGCCCTCTTCACCGTTGTCGAACGTGATAACAAGCGTGAAGTCCTCGCGGGGAACCACCTTCGTCACGGTCGGGCACATGTTTCTTTCCCTACGTACTGAATCGGTGGAAGCTAGAACCGGTTTGAGGAAGTCGTATCTTCAGGTCGGGGGGGCCAGTTCGTTGCATCACAAGTCACCTCAAACACTATTGGTTCCGGTTGAGCATCATCTGCCGAGACGAGGACCTTGCATCGATAGGTCCCGGGCTTCTTGCCGAAAGGCTCCAACTTGTCTGGTTTGAGAGGAGGGTCTTCCTTGGCCCAGATCTGGAGGACGACGCCTGGGGGTTCTTTCTTGCATACAAGAACATCGACACAGAGGGGTACGTTCTGTGGTATGTCAAAGGTCTCGGCTTGCGCGTAGTAGGACCAAAGGAGCGGAACGCTATCCGAGAAGACCGGCACAAAAGCTCGCGAGGCATCATCCCATTCCTCAAAGGCAACAAGGTGGCCTCTGCAAGCATGGGCAATCCTCCGTTTGACGTTCTTAATCCTTACGCGCACATAGAGCTTCTCCTCCTGGCCGCCTTCAGTCGATACAAGAACCGGGTCGGGGTCAATCTCAAGAGAGAGTTTCGGACCAGACAACGTCACCCTTAGCCAATGAGTTACAAGCGGGGCTGTGACTGCAATCAGCCAACCCAGGAAGACGAGCACTGACTGCTCCAATAGCGCGACACAGCAGGGCATTGAGAAACCTCCTGGCTAAAGAGACCGATGGCAGGTGGCCCCGCGCATGCGCGCTATTCGCCCGATCTCCCCGTTTGCTTTTCAAACGCGCTGTAACCAAGGGTGCCCAAGACCATCATGACCTCGTCTTCAGTCATTGTGTCGTCGGAAAACGACACGACGAAATGCATACCGGTGAGGTTCTCGAAATCTTCCACTTCGTCCAACTCAAAGGTGATCAGCACAGCACCCTGGCCACGCGTGCCCAGTTCTTCGACGATCTGCATCGGAGTAGCCTTGGACAATCGGCAGTCTTCTTCATCGATTTGCGCAAGCACCTCTCGCCGAATTTCGTTCCACGCTTCGCTCTCACGGTCACTCAACTCCTCCAGCTTTCGAAAACGCTCCTCGTCGCGCTTCTCAACGGCTTCATTGATTAGTTCGCTTATCTCACGTCTATTGATGTCTGGCGCGAACTCGATACCCAACGAAAGTGCGTATTCCTTCTGTCGGTCAGTGGCGGGGGGAATCGGTTTGGAGGTCTCTTGCGGAGTCGGGGATAGATCTTCGACCTCTGCCACCGGAATGTCAAGGACCGTTTGACACTTCGGGCACTTGACGCGCTTCCCTGCGAGTTTGTCCTTTGCGGTGATTTTAGCGTTGCATCCGCTGCATACGAGTTGGATCGGCATAATGATAACCCCCATCGCTACGAATGCTCCGCGGCAGGCAAAGGCCTATCACCACTCCAGGTTTCGCAACCCGCCCGCGCATCGTGCGGCGCCCACTCACCCCACCTTCCTCACCACCCCCACCACCACGCCCAGCACCTTGGCGTTTTTGACGTAGATCGGCTTCATTTTCGAGTTGGCCGGTTCGAGGCGGATGCGGCGTTTTTCGGGGTACCAGCGTTTCAGCGTGGCTTCGTTCTCGCCGGTCAGGGCCACGACGATGTCGCCGCGGTGGGCGGTGGGTTGGCGGCGCACGACCACGTAGTCGCCGTCGGCGATCTGGTCTTCGATCATCGAGTCGCCGTTGACCTCCAGGGCAAACAGGTCGGCGTCCTCCGGGTCGAAGATCTGGTTGAAATCGACCCGCTCGTTCTGCTCCACGGCCTCGTGCAGCACGCCCGCGGCAATGCGCCCGGCCAGGGGCAGCCCCCGCTCGAAGAGCGGCTCGGCCCGTAGCCGGATCGCCCGCGACATGTTGGCCTCGCGCGAGATGAGCCCCTTTTTCTCCAGGGCCTTCAGATGGCAGACCACGCCGTTGGGCGAGTTGATGCCGAAACGGTCGCCGATCTCGCGGACCGTGGGCCCGTAGCCCCGGCCACGGATCTTCCCGCGAATGAACTCGTAGACGGCCTTCTGCCGCTTGGTCAGATTGTCGAAAGGCTCCATCGTTCCCCCTTCTGTTGGCGGGCGGTGTCGGGACGGGCTAGACTCATGGACAATCGTACAATATACGGGTGAACAGTGTCAAGACCCAAGGAAGATGGAGCGATGGAGAGACAGAGAGAATGAGAGAGGGGGAGAGTGGGAGAGAGGGAGAGGGGGAGACCGAGCGTGGCGGCCTCATTGCTGGCTCTCGGTCCCTCTGTCTCTCCGTCTCTCCATCTCCCTATCTCTCCGTCCCTCCATCTCCCCCTCGCCCCCTCTCCTCCCCTCCCCCTCTTCGCTACCCCCCACCGTCACCACCATATTGTCGCGGTGCACCACCTCGTCGTACGGGCAGTGGCCCAGGGTCTCGGCGATCTGCTGGGTCTTGAGGCCCTGGATCCGCTCAACCGCCCCGGATGGGTAGTTCGATAGCCCCCGGGCGAACTCCGCGCCGTCGGGGCCGCGCAGCCCGACCACGTCGCCCTTGGCAAAACGGCCGGTCACGCCGACCACGCCGATGGCCAGCAGGCTGCGCCCGTCGCGCACGATGGCCTGCCGTGCCCCGGCGTCGACGGCGATGTGCCCCCGGGGCTGCACGGCGAAGCCGATCCACCGCTTGCGCGCGGCCACGGTCTGGCCCTGGGCCAGGATCAGGGTGCCGACCGGCTCGCCGGCGATGATCCGCGGCAGGACGTCGGGCGTGCGCCCGCCGGCGATGATCACGTTCTCGCCGCCGCCGGTCACGAGCCGGGCGGCCTCGAGCTTGCTGGCCATGCCCCCCTTGCCCAGCCCGGCGGAGCGGTCCCGGGCCAGCGCGAGCACGTCGGCCTCGAGGCGCCGGACCACGGGGATGACTCGGCTTTCGGGGTCGGCGGGATCGCCGTCGTAGAGCCCGTCGACGTCGGAGAGGAGCACCAAGAGCGGTGCCCGGATGAGGTTCGTCACAATGGCGGCCAGCCGGTCGTTGTCGCCGAAGGTGTGCAGCAGCTCATCGACGGCCACGGTGTCGTTTTCGTTAATGACGGGGACGGCGCCGAGCTGAAGCAGCGTGAGGATGGTATTTCGGGCGTTCAGATAGCGGATGCGGCTGTTCAGGTCGTCGGCCGTCAGCAGGACCTGGGCGGCGTGGTATCCGTGGTCGGCGAACGCCCGCTCGTATGCCTCGACCAGGACGCTCTGTCCCACGGCGGCGACGGCCTGGAGGTGTGCCAGGTCGGTGGGCCGTCGGGGGAGCCCGAGCCGCCCCATGCCGGCCCCCACGGCCCCGGAGCTGACCAGCACGACCTTGCGTCCCGTGGCCACGACCCGGTGGATCTGCTCGGCCAGCCCGGTGATCCGCTCGTGGTCCAGTCGCCCGTCCGGGTGGGTCAGCACCCGGGTGCCCACCTTGACGACGAGCGTGGTGGCGGCCGTGGCGATTTCCTGACGGAGCAGATCGGTCATGGGGGTGGAGTCGGCGCGGGGGCGCTGGCCGGAGCCCCCGGACTGCGTCCGGGGGACCCCGCCGACGCAGTCGGCGGGCTTTCGGTGGATTTTTCTGGTTCCTGGCGACGCAGTCGGCGGGCTCTTGGTGGAGTTTGGTGACGCGGAACGGGTCAAGATACCTTGGCCATCGCCGGCCCGGAAGCACCCCCCACGATGGTTGGTTGTGTGAGAGGGCGGTGAACGCCAGAATTAGTTGTGTGAATGAACTGCGTTCGTTAAGATAAGGAAAGGACCGCCCCAACGGCGGTGCGCGATGGTCTCAGAGCCCAGGTGCCCCGAATCCATGAGCGAACTGCACGAAGAATGCGGCGTGGCGGCGATCTACCACCTTCCCGGGCTGGGAAAGAGCCGCTTGTGTCCGACGCAGGGGCCGGAGGAGGTCTCGCGCCTGATGCCGCGGATGCTCTTGGACGTGCAGAACCGGGGTCAGCTCGCGGCGGGCATGACCACCTACAGCCCGGGCCGCAACCAGCTCATTGACACCCACAAGGAGGTGGGCACCGTGGCCGAGGTGTTTCGCACGAACCACCGGGGGAAGTTCGAGAGCCTGATGGACGAGTACGCGGGCCGGGCGGCGATCGGGCACGTGCGCTACGCCACCTGCGGCCAGGACGATCGCAGCTACGCCCAGCCCTTCGAACGCCACCATATCAAGAAGCACAAGTGGTTCAGCTTCGCGTTCAACGGCCAGTTGGCCAACTTCCGGGAGCTGCGGGCCGAGCTGTTAGACGACGAGGACAACTACCTCGCCCGCGAGACCGACACCGAAATCATCATGCACCAGCTTTGCCGGACCCTGGCGACCGACCGGCAGCCGCCGCTGGTCGAGGTCTGCCGCCGGCTGGCGGAACGGTTCGATGGGGCCTACAGCCTGGTGTTCCTCGACGCCCTGGGCAACATGATCGTTGCCCGCGATCCCCTGGGCATAAAGCCGCTGTCGTACGCGATCGACGGTCCGCTGTTTGCGGCGGCCAGCGAGAGCGTGGCGTTGTTGAACCTGGGCTTCGACCCGGAGGGCATCCGCTCGCTGCCGCCGGGCGAGGCGGCGATCATCAGCGAGGGCCGGCTGTCGATCGAGCGGTTTGCCGAGAGCTCGCACACGGCCCATTGCTTCTTCGAGTGGGTCTACTTCGCCAACGTGGCCAGTACGCTGGACGCGCGGAGCGTGTACCTGGCGCGGAAGCGGCTGGGCGAGGAGCTGGCCCGGCTCGAGGACGTGCCGATCGACCGCGACACGGTGGTGGTGCCGGTGCCCGACACGTCGAAGGCCGCGGCCGACGCCATGGCCTACGCCCTGCGCATCCCCAGCGTCGAGGGGCTGATCCGGAACCGGTATAGCGGCCGCTCGTTCATCGAGGGGGGGGCCAACCGGCGTCACAAGGCCCTGACCAAGTACACGCCGCTCCGCGAGGTGCTGGAGGGGAAACGGGTCCTGCTGGTCGAGGACTCGATCGTGCGCTCGACCACGATGAAGGTGCTGCTGGGGCGAATCCGTGAGCAGGGCCGCCCGCGGGAGATCCACGTGCGCGTGGCCTGCCCGCCGATCATCTCCCCCTGCTTCTACGGCATCGACATGTCGACGGTAAGCGAACTGTTCGCCCCGCACTTTCTCCGCGGGGGGCCGCTTACGCCCGAGATCGAGGCCGAGATGGCCGAGGCCCTGGGGGCCGACTCGCTCCGCTACCTGCCCGTCGAGGCCGTGGCCCGGGCGATCGGCTTCGGGCCGGGCGATCTGTGCCGGGCGTGCATCACGGGTGATTACCCCAGCCCCTGCGGGCAGAAGCTCGCCCTGATGGCCCTGGAAAACCACCGCAACCACGTCGGCGGCCGAACCTACGAGGCGGTGGCGGGGACGCGGTAAAGGGCCGGGATCACTAACCCAACTTCGCCAGTTGTCGACGTAAGTCCTTACGGCGCAAGGGACGGACCCTGAAAGTCTTCACTACACACAACCTGTTTGTGGGGTCTCCGGCAGGCTCAGGTGGAGGTGGTGGAGC
>Ga0180438_10001299_pt1 | contig 44361 bp, 48 predicted proteins | sample SS_ome_12_FD_132455 | JGI IMG/M metagenome (GOLD analysis project Ga0180438, IMG submission 132455) | Hypersaline lake sediment archaeal communities from the Salton Sea, California, USA - SS_3_D_2 metaG | ecosystem: Environmental > Aquatic > Non-marine Saline and Alkaline > Hypersaline >...
AGCACCCAAAAAAGCCAAAATATGATAATCGGAAGTTCTGGACTAGAAAACACTTAGAAATCAAAGATTTCTGGTGTGCCAAAAATTTCTTTGAAATTTTTTAGCATGACATTATAAGTTACAAAAGATTAGGATTCCTTAAACTCTACTGGAAGCGCCTTGTACATCATTGCAAATGGGTCAATTTTATGGTGCTTGATTGGCCCTCCTTTGTACCCCCTTATGTTTCCATCAGAAAGGGTTATGTTTGATATGTAACCCTCTACATCTGAGATGTCTGCAACGACAGGAGTTCCATTACCATCCATATTTGCTGAGTCAACAAGAAATATCTTTCTCTCTGGAAATACAACAAAGTTATTCCACAAATGGCCATCTGCATGCAATTGTTCGAATGGACTGTCTGAGTAAAATCCGTCAATTGATAATACCCTATACCTATCATTATCTAATTGTTGACCAAGTAAGGTTAAAAGAACGCTCCTGTGAAAGCATGTAACCATGTCTTCATGTACAGCCCTTGTAAAATCATATTCTTTAGCCATGTGTGCCCTCCATCTCTCCAAACTTACTTTTGGATGTTCCGTTGGAGTGTACATCTCAACCCTTGAAGCTAGCTTTGCAAGGCCTTGCATAGGATTTCCAGCAATGTGGTGTCCATAGCTTCTTATTTCATCTTCTGTTAAAAGAAACTCTTCCACACCTTTATCTATCCTTACATATTGGGAGGTTATATGTGCAAAACTTATAGAAGACTCAACCAAATCCCCAATTCTAATCGGTTTTGTTATTGCAAACGCATTTGCTCTTCTATCTCCTTTATTAGCCCGATAATATTCAATTCTCTCTTGTGGTGATAATTTAGCTTCCGACATACAATATGCAGATGTAATACTAGTATTTAAACCTTTCTATTTGTAGTTACTTATTAGTAGTAATATAAACACCTTTCAGCATATTTCTGTCCATTTTGCATTCAGAATATTCTCATCCAGAAATGTAGCAATTAGTACATATGTGTAGCTTTAATCGCCATTATTTATAAGCAGTCTGGTAAGTTTTAATGACATTGTTTATTCAGACGTTGGTACAGATTAGGTAGTCCCAATTCTTGTTTATTCTTTGTCTCTGCGTTTTCTAATGCAATAATCCAGTGTTAATCTGCAAGATTACGTTTCTTGTGTCTTTTATATTGTTACTCTTGTCTTTGTCGTCAATGCTCCTTGCATACTCGTCTACAAAGAGGCTCTCCTATATAAATACTGCTCTAAAAAACGGAGTATCAGGAGAGGCACAAAAATCCAGAAACAGAATATTAGGAAAAGAATTCAGAAAAAGTTCGGAAGAAAAGAAGTAATTTGAAGTGTGAGAACTTCTTATATAATATCAACAGGAGAGTAAATTGCTTTGTGTTCTTTTTGAATTCTTGCCGTTTGTATTTTTTTAATAAAATCTGGAAAATTGTTTTTCATTTGATGTATTATTTCATAAAATTCATCTTCATTTTCAACTTCAAATTCTGGTTCTAATTCCCAGCTTCCAACATTTTCAACAAGATGAATTATATTTTTATTCAAATTGCAAAAAGATAAAAATTCTTTATACTTTTCTTTATCCATCTTGCTTATTGTAATAAATGCTTTGTAGAATTTGTAACCAATTTTGTTTAAATCTAAAAAAATCTTATATGCTTGAATTATGTTTTCTTTTTCAAGTTTTTTTATTCTTGAAATAATTGTCTTTACATTTAGCTTTGTTTTCTCTGAAATTTCTAATGTTTGTATCCTAGAATTTGATGAGATTAATTTTAAGATTTTCTTGTCTTTTTCATCAAGTTTAATCAAACTTGGTTTTCCAATCAAGAACATTTCTTTTTGTGAATATTTATCGGGTAAATAATCTCTTTGATAGATGTGGGTTTCAGACATTATCCCCACAAAATAATTTTGGATATATTGGTAGAATTTTTGTAAGATTTGGTTTTTTTCATCATCAAACTCTTTTATATTCTTGCATAGAATAGCAATAATTAAATCAAATTCTCCTGAACATTCAGCAATCCAATTAATCTTCTTGTTCTTCTGCAATTCTGAAATCATTTCTTCTTTTTTCTCTTGTGTCAATCCATGAAGCTGGAAGTATAATTTATGAGAGAAAAGCCCCATGTTTCCCAATCCTATTAGTGTAGAAAAATTAGTTATGACCTTTTCAGAGATGAGCTTGTTTATTCTGTAGATGCAGGTTTCTTTGCTTAAGCCAACTTTTTTTGCTATTTCTGAATAAGATTGCCTGCTGTCTTGATCTAATTCAAAGAGGATTTTTCTATCTTTAAGGTCTAATTTGTTCTCCATATTGCACATATGAGTATTATAATATATAAATATTACTATTTTGTGTTATTATTAAATAATAAGTTTTATTATAAAAGTAGTTATTACTTTATTGTGATTAAGCTTGCGAGGAAAGAGATGTTAGAGGAAATAATAAGAAAATCAAAATTGAGATTAGGAATAAGAGATAGGGAAGCCCAATTAAAAGGAGGAGATAAAATACGAGTTAAAACTAGACCTATTTATAGCGAAAGTTGTTACAATGTTGTTGAATATGAACATACATTACATTATGGATGGCATTTTGGACTTGCCTTAGAAAGATTAGATCCAAGTTTGTATGCTCAATCCCTGGAACTATTTCATTCCTCAATTGGAAAGTCTATGCAACAAAATATTCAACACTTGCAAACCAACCCCTTCCATTATTCTGCAATAGCTAAAACAAGAATTTAAATTTATGAGAAAAATAAAATGGCAAATGAAAGATATTGCAGGAATCCAAATCTAAAACAAGAAGCTAATGAACTTCACAATTTAGATAGGCTAGTTGGAAATGAAAAATTTGATGTAGTTCCTCAAAGAGATGAACCATTTTCAATAAGAGATCTTGACCCTTCTTTTAGATATACTTTTGGAGTTCCTGTAGATAATTTTCCAAGGGATAACCTTGTTAGAAAAGGAGGATTTGTTATCTATAGTCCATGGTATAGTTATAGTGGAGATAGTCTTTGGACAAAATCAACTGAAGGAAAAGAAATAGCAGAATTTCTTCTTAGGTCTTGTCTTTTAAGGACAAAAAAAGAGAGGTTTACTTGGGATGATGGATTTGGCTTTAATCTTATTCCAACTTATGCTCAAAATTGGTCCGGACCATGGTTGTACATAAATTTTCCAAGATTTCCCAAATATGAACAGTTAGAAAAATCAAAAATTGCTTTGGATGAAACTTTCTCAAAATTTAGTAGTCTTATTGAAATTGGAAAACAATTCTCTAAAGATATTTCTACTCAAGTTAATGAATTTAGAAAAGATAGTCTTGACAAGGCTAAAGGCTCATTGTCAGAACTAATTACAAAGAAATTAAACTCAAATCTCTTGGATATATAGGGGAAAATTTCTATAAATCTCTTTTTTCAAAAAATCCTGAGCCAGAATAAAATCTCCCCTATACGGATGTGGCAAATCAGTATTTAAATGTTGGCTCTCGAACTTCCGAAAAGATTTTTTCAGAAGTTCAGGACGGAACAATTTTGTCAAGAACTTTTTTATCGACGAGAAATGCACTTAATCACATGACTTATTTATAAACATTATTGGCACATTTGTACGGGGCGTTATTCAGACGTTGGTACAGATTAGTTAGTCCCAATTCTTGTTTATTCTTTGTCTCTGCGTTTTCTAATGCAATAATCCAATGCGAATCTGCAAGATTACGTTTCTTGTGTCTTTTATATTGTTACTCTTGTCTCTGTCGTCAATGCTTCTTGCATGTCAATATGAAGAGGCTAAGTACTATATAAAAGTTGCTCTAAAAAACAGAGTATCAGGAGAGGCACCAAAATCCAGAAACAGAATATTAGGAGAAGAATTCTGAAAAACAAATACCTTACTATTTAAAAACGAAAACTTTAATTTACAGTTTCACCCACCCTTTCTGAATGAAACTTACACTATCTGAAATGAGAAAGAATTTCTGGGAAGGCCCCTATAAGGACTGGAATTATTATATTGAAGAAATAAATCAGCAAGAGGATTTAAATGAGGAAATTAGAAAAAAGGTCCTTAAAGGCTTAAAACAAATTCGTAGAGCTTTTGGTCGTTCTTGGATAGAAAGTGCGTTTGAGCCCCCAGTACGGCACCACCTATCTGGTTACTTAATGAATATGGCGCCATGGTCTAGGCTATGGGTAGCTGACTTAGGTCTTAAAATTAAATATTTTGAGAAATACTCAAATTTTAAAAACTTGTTAGGCAGGCTCAAAAATCCCTATGAGTTTAATAGTGCTAAAACAGAACTAGATATCGCATATATCATAAAAAAGAGAAGAAAGCTAAATTTAGAATTTATTGAAGATAAAACAAAGAGGTCTGCTGACTTAAAAGTAATGATAGGTGATGAACAGACCTATATAGAAATAACGAGCTTAACAACTGCAGAGGAAAGTCTCAAGGCAACTAAAAACTTCAATGAATTGTCATATCCTTTTATGTTTGATAAAGATGTTGTCGTTAGATTCAGATTACACAAAATACTCTCAGACCCTGCTGTCAAAGAATTAAAAAGAAAAATCAAAAAAACAGTTGAGCAAGTTAGAAAAATAAAGAAATGCAAAGAGATTTCAGAGGAGAATGTAATCAATTGTTTTGTATACCCAAAAGAAAATACTGAAGGGTTAGAGGAGTGGAATAAAAGAAATGGCGAATTTGGAGGATTTGTAGGGCCTCCAACGAATGTAGATGAAATAGGCCGACTTAGGAACAAGATAAAACAAAAAGTAAAAAAAGGGCAACTCCCAAAGAATGAACCAGGACTTTTAGTAATTGATGTAAGGAACCTATTGTTTTTCTTAGATAAAGTTGAAGATTATTGGGATTTAGCTAACAAAATAGACCAGACAATTTTTGAGCATCCTAATTTAAGTGCAGGAGTGGTTATAGGCCCTTTTCATAGCATAGTAGGGATAGAATATCCCTCTAAACAAAAAATATACAAAAAAGGAGAATATGTTTTAATACCTAGAGAGGAGTTTGAATGGAGGAATGCTGTATTGATTGTAAGGAACAGGTATTCTAAGTTTAAAGAGCCAATTAATTCTTTAATAAAATTGTTTAAGTGATAGGAAGAGAATTCCGAAAAAGTTCTGAATGTTTGCCCTCAAAATCGTCTAAAATAAGTAGTAACATCCCTATTTCTATAACTTTTATAACTACTATAACTAAAAAACCATACTAAAAACAATAACTTTATAAACTAATAAAAATTCTTTACTTCAAAATCAATGGAGGTTTACAAAAATGCCAAAAATAATCGATTATCCGAGAGCGTCTTTCAAAAAGTCACTTGAGGTAGCTAAAACTGTAGATGAGCTGGGTGGTTCATGTGATAAGAAAACGTGTGCTGAAAAGATGGGAAAAAAGGTTAGCGGTGGTTTTTTAGCCTTAACAGCTGCAGCAGCAAAGTATGGTTTTGTAAAAATGACCAAAGGAACGTTATATCTTGACCAGACCTACAAAGATTACAAACTTGCTTACGATGAGCAGGAAAAAAATAATGTGTTAACCAAAGCCTTTTTTTCAGTGCCTTTATTCAAGAAGTTGTATGATAAATACAAGGATGTAAAAGTACCAGTTGACCTTTTGGATAAGGTGCTAATAAGGGAGTTTGGCGTTGATGAAAGGGTAGCTTCAAGAGTAGCTACTTATTTTATTGAAGCAGCGAAACAAATCAAGATTTTAAACCCAGACAATTCTCTTAACCAGAGAGGTTCTGGGAATGGTGAGATGGCAGAAACTAGCGAAAAAGAAGAAAGCATTACTGATGAGCATATAAAACATATCTCCAGCAGTGAAAATTATGTAATCACAATAAGGGGTCCTAAGATTGACCAGACTATAGAGATTGAAGAAGAAGATGATTTATTGCTGGTACAACCGGTTATGGACCTTATTAAGAAAAAACTATCAAAAAAGGAAAACAATGATAAAGATAATCAACCCTCCAATCAAGCTGACGAAAGCAGTGATGGAGTTCTTGAATGAATGTTCAAGAAGGGGCAAGACTTGCAGCTATGAAGACATAGTAGGATACTTTTCTAAAACAGAGTCCTATGTTAAGAAATGTATAGACTTCCTGTTAAACAAAGAGATTTTGATTGAAAAAGAAGGAAAATATTCTTTAAGCAAGGAAGTTCAAAAGCAGGTGAATCAAAATAATTCTTTGCAGATTGTAAAGGAAACTTTGGCCAAAGATAAATTGTTTGCAGAGTATGTTTACTTTGTTTCTAATGGGAAGAGCAATCAAGAGGCTGCAAAACTTGTAAAAACAGTATATGGCATAGAACAGAAAGAGAATGTAATTACTCAAGTTTTCAATGAATGGATATCCCTTCTGGAAATCAATGTTTCTAATAAAAGATATAAGAACCCAAGCATAGAAAATCTTGAAGCTATAAAAAATAAAGTGCAGGCTAATAAGTTCCTTAAGAATGAATTAAATGAATTTTTCAAGGACGTTTCGACAAAAGTGCTTGATGATTTATCTGAAGCTATTGTAAATATAAAAAGTAATAAAGAAGATGCAGTAAATGATACTGGCAGAGCGCTTGAAGATTTTTTGAGGCTTGATTTGGCATCTGACATTAACTTGGAAAAATGTGCAGGTATAGTCCAGATAACTAATGAGTTAAACAAACATCCTGAATATCCAACAAAGCTCAATAACATCGCTGCTAGCCTTGGTAATGTGAGGTCAATGGGTAAAGCTCATGGTGCAGATGCCAAGTTAAAACAAAGATGGACTATCACAGAAACGGCAGCATTTAGTTATATCCTCATGGTAATATGTTTAATAAAATCTTATTTAGAATATAAGAATAATAAGAAAAGTATTTTCTAGTACAACAATTCCGAACTTTTTCTGAAAATCTTTCACCAGACCGTATATCTAGTATGCTGACTTCTAGGGTATTGGGTGAAACAAAGTGAACTGCATTGTCTGCTTAAAGAGATTGGAAAAAGGCGAACATGAGCTTTGCTCGACGTGCTATGATTACTTTGCTTTTGTTTACAGGAAGGAGCCTGAGGAGAAGGAAGAGGTTTTGGAGCTTTTGAGAAAATGCTGAATGAAATCCATAAGGGGGACTGCGTAGCTGGAATGAAGAATTTGCCTTCAAACAGCGTCCAGGTAGTAGTTACCAGCCCTCCTTACAATGTCAGCAAGCCATACAAGACCTATGAAGATAATCTTGCTTATGGCGAGTATAAGTCTTTCCTGAGCAAGGTATTCGAGGAGTGCTTCAGGGTCCTTACTCCTTCAGGAGTCATGTTCGTCAATATTTCCAACTGCCGTGACAACCAGTTCAAGGCATTTGATACAGCATATTTGGCGAAGGAAGCAGGATTTGAGCTTATTGACACTATCCTTTGGTCAAAGCCTAATCCACGCTATTACAACACTGATAGGATGCTCACTAATGCCTATGAGTTTGTGTTTATGTTTGCTAAGTCAAAGAATTATGCCTTTGACAAGTATGCGATTGGCGTTCCTTGCATCCACTCAAACAAGCTCAAGTGCAGGACAAATGTATGGTGGATTCCGAAGATGACTTTCAACCAGTTTACATCTTTCGGGCATTGTGCCATGTTTCCTGTTGAGCTTCCAGAGTTGTGCATCAAGCTTTGTAGTAGGGAAGGAGACACAATACTTGACCCTTTCATGGGTGCTGGCACAACTGCAATCGCTGCAAAGATACTGAACAGGAAGTATGTGGGCTTTGAGATTTGCGAGGAGTACATCAAGATTGCCAAGGAAAGGCTAGAGGTCGTGAAAAATGAAGCCATGGATTAAGATTTGCATACTATTCAGCATTCCATATTTGCTGATTTCAATGCTGATTTATGCAATGTCAAACAAGAATGCAGGAATTTTTGGCATTTTGCTACTCTGCATAGCCTTCAACCTTGGCCTGTACTTCAAGTACAGAAACAAGCCTGAAAGAATCCCTGAGCGTGGGGAGATTGTCAGGATAAAAAGCCCACTTATCGAGCTTTACGAAAAGATACAAAACCTAATGGGGGTGAAAAAATGAGATGGCTACCAATATTGGCTCTATTGCTGATTTTGTCAATGCCTTTGGCTCTTGCAGCTGACTTTGACGATGACATCAGCAGTAGCGATAAGGCAAAGTTCGACGAGATATTGAAGCCTGTAATGAAGATTTACAGCTTCATAAAGTATACAGCAACTGTCTTGGCGGTGCTTTTCCTGGTATTTGCAGGAGTAAGCTTCGTTATCCACAGCAACGACCCGGGAAAGAGGGAACAGGCAAAAACAATGGCAGCTTACATCATAGTCGGTCTGATTGTGATTTGGGTAGCTCCATTGGTCGTGGACTTTTTGCTGTCATGAGCCGAGCAAAGATAACTCAAGCAGTTTTTTTGTTTTTGTTAGTTATACCAATGTCCATTGCATTTGACTGTAATTATTTTTCAGGAATTGAAAGGGATAACTGCCTTGAGATATCTGGCTCAAGCCTTAGCGAGGAAGAGAAGAGCGAGCTTTATGCAGATTTGATTTTTGGAAGCAGTCCATATACTCATTTCGAGACTATAAGGGACTGGAATCTTGCACAAAGCCTAGTGAAGTCTGATTCAGCTAAGACAGCGAATGGCCAGTTTGCAAAGAATGTATGGCTAGACCAGTTTGCAATAATGCCTTCAGTTATTGACGGAACTATCATGTATGTTCCAGAAAATATTGAAGTGCTTACTGGATTTGGTTATGACATTTCAGTTCCAAGCAATTATTATTCAGGAGGCTATCCAAGAACAAGCCAAGGAGATTGCAGAAGGGAATACAGCGTTAAGGGAAGTACTGCAAAGACTGAGGTCTTTGTTAATGGGCAATTGCAAGGAAGCGGAACGCTAGTTTCAGCCAATATCAAGAAGGATTCAGTCGTAGAATCAAGGCTCAGCATAGATGTCAATGTAGAGATAGACCATTACAGATGGGACACTTATTGTTGTAGTTACGGGGAGTTTGGATGTGAGAAGTACTGCCACAAGTGTAAGTTTGACGACGATGAAAAAAAGACTGACAAGATAAGGCTTTCAGATTCAGTAGCTGTCAAGCTCCATACTATCACTCCTGAAATTGAGCTTGAAATCAATGATGAATATTACGGAACAACCAAGGGAAGGATAAGGGCAAGCAACTATTCAGCATTTGAATTGGCATTTCAAGATTCAACCCTAAAAAGAACTGCCTATTTGTATGAAGCAGTCCTTAGTGGAAGTCCAAACTACATCGCAACCTTAAGAGCAATACCTCATGAAAGCCAATCACTAAAGAATATTTACTTGGAAAATGGTTCATTTTACGTCAAGAACAGAGGAGACTGCCAGCTCATCTCAAGAACGCACTTCAAGACCTTTGAGCAAGAATGCGATTTCATAATGAATCCAATCAAGGAGCTTGAAGAGTTTAAGCTTCAGAAGTTCAATGGAGACATGTACTTTGCATTTGGCTTTTGCATTTTCATATTTGTAAACTACATGATTTACAGAGTGATATTGCACTACTGGGGGAGATTCCAATGAAGAAAATACTAACAATAATCTTGCTGTTTTTGATACTGTTTCCTACAGTAATCGCAGCAGAAGAGGAAGAAGAACCGACTAAATGCGGACTGACTAATCTCGCTAGTTGCATTCCTGAAAAGCTGTATGAATACTTTATTGGAATACTTAACCTTCCAATAAAGCCATTGCTTTACTTTATCAAAAAGCTGATAGGAGAGCCAGTAAGCATAAGCATATTTCAGGGAGTATGGGTAATAATAATCTATGTACTTAGCATGTTTTACGGACTGCTTTTCATATACTCTGGATTTAACTTCCTATTTTCAGGATTGGATGTTATCCGTAGGGAAATGGCCAAGGAATGGCTCAAGAATACTGTCATAATGATTGTGATAGTGCAGGCGTCATTCTATCTTTATGACTTATTCCTGCAACTGATAAGTACGATGACAAGTACCATACTTACAATGGTAGATGAGCATTTTTTTATGATAACAGCAGACAACATAGTAAACATTGGTCTTGAATTCCTGCTCGTACCGAGTTACGTTTTTGTATTGCTCATTACAGTAGTCGTGCTGGTAGCAAGGTATGTTGTCCTTGCAATAGGTGCAGTATTCGTTCCGATGGGAGTATTCCTTTACTTCATTCCTCCTCTAAGAAGCTATGGGAAGTTCATACTGCACTTTTTAGGAATGCTAGGGGCAATAGTATTCGTGGATGCAATAATCATACTTGCTTGCTCCATGCTTATAGAAATACCTCTATTCGAAAATTTCAAAATAGTTGTAATGATTGTTTGTTTTATTTTGGTAAACATAACCCATCTTCTCGTGGCAAAGATGGTTTTAGGCTCTGCTTCATTTGACAGCGGAAGGGAAAGCCTTGCACAAGCAGCTAAGTACATTGCTATGTTCGCTGCATAAGGTGATTGATTATGGCATACGAGATTCCACAACAACTGCAACATAAAGAGAAGATAATGTTTGGACTTACGTTCCAGCAACTAGCTTATGCTTTCTTCTTTGGCCTGATAACCTGCATTATTCTTGTCAAGGTAGATGCAAGCATGACTGTAAAGTTCTCTATTGCGAGCGTTCCTGTACTTTTAGGAATAGTTTTCGTGATATTTGATGTTGTAGGCTGGTCAAAGAACTTATTCTCTTATTACAAGTTCAGAAAGGCTGATTTAATGAGTACTGGAATGAAGAAGCTAATAGGAATCAAGGCTATAAGAGAGGATACAGTAATAACTGACAAGAAGATAAGCATTCTTGAAGTCGAGCCCATAAACTTCAGCATAAAGCCAAATGATGAAAAGGGTCTTGTTATTTCAAGCTTCCAGAAGTTCCTTAACAGCTTAGATTTCCCTGTGCAGTTTGTAATCAGCACAAAGACATTAAGTTTGCAGAGCTACTTTGACAACTGCAAGGTCAAACCTAAGTTCCAGAGCGTCTTTAATGATTACAGGGCATACGTTGAAAGCGTAATTAAGGACCAGGAGATGAGAAACAGGAAGTTCTATGTAGTCATCCCAGAAAAGAATGACTTAGAGATACAGACTTCTCTATGCAAGGAAAGACTTTCACAGGTAGGCTTGAAGGTAAGACGTCTAAAACAGAATGAAATCCTGAAGATGTTGTATGATTACTTTAACGACCTGGATGACAAGAGGGATTTTGAAGGAGATGCAGATAACAGTTTGCATTATTTGATAGCTCCAAACTTTATCGAGAATTCAATAGACCATATTAACGTAAACAAGAAGTTCTGCAGGATAGTTTCAGCTATAGGCTATCCAAGGATGGTTGAATCTGGATTCCTTGACAGGATTATTTCAAGTAATGGAGATTTCGATATTAGCATACATGTAGAACCTTTTCCGATTGCTTCAATGATGGTTCTCTTGAACAAGGAATTACAAAAGCAGAGAGCAGACCTTTATTCGGACAAGACTACAGGAAAGATAAATCCGTCTCTAGAGTTGAAGTATCAGGATACTTTGAAGGTTCTCGCTGATTTGCAGAAGGGAAACCAGAAGCTGTTCAACGTAAGCCTATATGTGAACTGCAAGGGAAAGAGCAAGGAAGAGATTAATCTACTTAGCAAGAAGGTAGAGGCAGAGCTGAATTCTATAATGATAATTCCAAGCATTCCAATACTTAGGATGAGTCAGGGATATGAAAGCATGCTGCCTTTGGCAAGAGATGTAGTTAAGGACAAGCGTAATATCACTACTGATGCCCTTAGTGCATTCTTCCCTTTCACTTCTCCTTACTTGAGCATAGACCAGAGGGGAGTAATGCTTGGATTAAACAAGAACAACGTTCCTCTAATCAAAGATATATTCAGTCTGCCAAACGCTAACGGATTGATTCTTGCAACTTCAGGAGGCGGAAAGAGCTACTTTACCAAACTTTTGAATTCAAGGCAGTTGATGAATGGAACAAAGGTAATGGTAATAGACCCTCAAGGAGAGTATAGAGAGCTTACTAAGCATTACAATGGAGAGATAATTACAATCTCAAAGAACTCAAGCACAATAATCAACCCTCTTGACTTAATGGGTCACGATTTCGTAGAGAAGAGACTAAGCCTTATGGATTTGTTTAGGGTTATGTTTGAAGACTTGTCTGAGATACAAAAGGCCATACTAGACAAGGCTCTAAAGGAAACTTATGCAAAGAAGGGAATAACTGTTGACAGCTGGAAGGGAAAGAATGCTCCTGTATTTTCTGATTTGTACAAGACACTTTCTCAGATGGACAAGAAGGCATCAGCTATGGAAAAGGCTACTTTCAGGGCTTTGCTTAATCGTTTGGGAATGTACACTCAGGGAGGAGTATTTGGATTTATGGACAGGCAGACAAAGATAGATTTCAACAACGACTTTGTATGCTTCAACATAGGAAATATGCCGAAGCAGGTCAAGCCAGTAGTTATGTTCCTGATACTTGATTATGTTTACATGAAGATGAAGCAGGGCAAGGAAAGAAAGCTGCTTGTAATAGATGAAGCTTGGTCGCTTTTAGGAAAGGCAGAAGAGGCTTCGTATATTTTTGAAATTGTAAAGACTTGCAGAAAGTTTAACCTAGGATTGCTTTTGATTACTCAGGACGTTGCAGACCTAGTTAACTCTAAGGCTGGAGGAGCTGTGCTTGCAAATACTTCCTACACTTTCCTTTTGAGACAGAAGCCAGCTGTAATAGATTCAGTTGTAAAGACTTTCCGTTTGTCTGAGGCAGAAAAGAACTACTTGCTTACAGCTGAACTAGGAAGTGGTATTTTGATTCTTGGAACTGAACACCAGGAGCTTAAAGTAATTGCATCTCCAAAGGAGCATGAAATAATAACAACCAATCCAGATGAAGTGATAGGAGAAGATGCACCTCAGGAAACAATGGATGTGAACATAGAGCTTGATTTGAGTAAGCCATACTATCTTAAGAGCAAGCTAACACTTGAGGAAGGGAATTACTTGCTTAATCATAGCTATGTGCTTTCCATGAACATGCCAATTGGAGAAAAGAGGGGAAGCATGTTTTATGTTAAGTTGAACAAGAGCAACACAGATGGACCTAAGCATACTTTCCTTGTCCATAACATTGTAGCTGAAATAAGAAAGTATACCAAGCAAGTTGAAGTAAAGGATGGAGTAGATGCAGATATAATCTTCAAAGACAAGAAAGGAAATGAAGTAGCTATAGAAGTTGAAACAGGAGATGGATTTGATAAGCACAAAAAGAGATTCCAGGAAAAGATTTTCAGGCTTGACAAGGAATTCAAGGACAGATGGCACCTAGTTTTAACTGATGCAACCTACAAGCAAAAGTATGCAATCTACGGCAGGGACATGTACACAAGAAACGACATTTCTCGTCGGATAAAGGCTTATTTTTCAGGTAAAGTGGGTCATATAATCAGGGCAAAATCTAAGCCTTTAAAACGCCCTGTTAAGCGGAAAAAAGCCAGAACAGCTCCAGAACGCAAAAATTAAGCCTTTTAGCTTTTTCTTTTTTTCTTTTTAAAAAAGCAACATTTATATGTATGTGTTTGCATTTGCTAGATAAAGAAAGCTATAAAATGACCACTAAAAATATTACCTTAAAAGTAGATTCTGATATATATGATAACTATAGAACATTCTGCAAGAAAAAAGGGTGGGTTGCTTCTAGGCAGTTCGAAATAATGATGGAAGAACAGATGGGGGCTGACAAATAATGGATTCCTCACAAATGAAACCTGAAGATAAAGCTAGGCATGAGAAAATAAATCCTTCATTAAAAAAAGCAGGATGGGAAATCCAGCACTTCAAAAATGCAAATATCTATGGTTCTAAAGGCGTCGCAGTCGAATTCTTTCCGATAGGCAGAGAAGAAGCAGACTATGTTTTATTTGTCAATGGGAAGGCTTGTGGAATTATTGAAGCAAAAAAAGAAGGGGTCACTCTTGTTGGTAAAGAGATTCAATCTAATAAATATGCCAGGGGATTCCCAGAAGATTTTCAATGCGTGAGTTTGCCTTTGCCTTTTGTATATGAGTCTACAGGAGTTGAAACAAGATTTACGAATTTATGGGACCCAAAACCACGAAGCAGAGATGTTTTTAGTTTCCATAAGCCTGAAACATTTGAGCAATGGCTAAAAAATGAGAAATATACTTTACGAAAAAAACTATCCAAGAAAAATATAATTGAGAATAAAAGTCTTTGGGATGTTCAAAAAAGAGCAATATCTAATGTAGAAGAATCACTTGCTGGAGCAAAGCCAAGAGCTTTAATACAAATGGCTACAGGCTCAGGAAAGACATTCACAGCAGTTAATTTATGTTATAGATTGATAAAGAATGCAGATGCTAAAAGAATACTCTTTCTTGTAGATAGAGGTAATCTAGGGAAACAAACGAAACAAGAGTTTGATAATTTTGTTGTTCCAAAAGATGGAAGGAAATTCACAGAGTTATATAATGTTCATAGATTACAAAGCAATCAAATAATGGATTCTGATAAAGTAGTAGTATCCACAATTCAGAGAGTCTTTTCTATGTTAAAGGGAGAGAGAAAATTTGATGAAGCTAATGAGCAAAAGTCAGGATTTGAAGATGATTTTTCCCTTGAATCAGTGCCAGTGGAATATAATCCTAAACTGCCTATAGAAACGTTTGACTTCATTATTGTAGATGAATGTCATAGGTCAATTTACAACCTATGGAGACAAGTATTAGATTATTTTGACGCATTTTTGATTGGTCTTACTGCAACTCCTTCAAAAAGTACTATTGGATTTTTTAATAAGAATCTTGTCATGGAATACGGGCATGAACATGCTGTTGCTGACCAAGTAAATGTAGACTTTGATGTTTATAGGATAAGGACAAAGATAACAAAAGGAGGTTCAGTTATTTCAAAAGGAGAAACAATCCTCAAAAGAGATAAAAGAACTAGGATGAGAAGATGGGAAACAACTGAAGACGAAATTGAATATGACCCTACTAAATTGGATAGAGCAGTTGTCGCAAAAGACCAAATTAGAACAATTATAAGAACGTTTAGGGATAAAATAAGGACTGAAATATTTCCTGGTAGAAAGCATGTTCCTAAAACCCTTATTTATGCTAAAGATGACTCTCACGCAGATGATATTGTGCAGATAGTTAGAGAAGAGTTTAACGAGGGCAATGATTTCTGTCAGAAAATAACATACCGGACAGAGGGAAAAGCTGAGGATTTGATAAGCCAATTTAGAAATGAATTTAATCCTCGTATAGCTGTAACTGTTGATATGATTGCAACGGGTACAGATATTAAGCCTCTGGAGGTAGTATTCTTTATGCGTTCTGTCAAGAGCAGGAATTATTTTGAACAGATGAAAGGAAGGGGCGTTAGAGTAATAAAAAATGATGATTTCAAGGCTGTAACTCCTGATGCTATGGCTAAAGAACGTTTTGTTATTGTTGATGCTGTAGGGGTTTGTGAAAGTGAAGAACTAAATGATACAAGGCCTCTTGAACAAAAACCTCTTGTTTCATTCACTAAATTATTGAAAGCAATAAGATTTGGTAAGCCCAATCCTGATAATTTATCATCTATGGCATCTAGACTATCCAGATTACAAAAGAAACTAACAGATGACCAGATTAAGGAAGTAAAGAAATTAACTGGAGGCAAAATTCTTTCTGATTTTGCTTCATCATTTGTTGAAGCTATAGACCAAGATAACATACATGCTCATGTTCAGAAAGAATTTGGTAATAATCCTAAGAAAACAGATATTGAAAAGGTTGCTCAGAAAAGGATGATTGAATCTATCAAAGAATTTGTAAGTAGCCCTCAGTTTATGGAAAGATTGCCAGAAATAAAACAAGAAACTGAACAAATAATTGATGAGGTCTCAATAGATGTTGTTGAAGAAGCAGGATATTCGCCAATAGCGAAGGAAAAAGCAAAGAAAACTGTTGAATCATTTAAAGAATTCATAAAGAATAACAAAGATGAGTTGACAGCAATTCAAGCATTCTATAATAAAGGCAGGCTACATTGGGATGATTTAAAGGAACTTGCAGATAAGATTAAAACTCCACCTTATGGATTAACAACTTCAAAACTTTGGCAAGCTTATCATCAACTTAAAGATGGCAAAGTTCATGGTCGCTCTAAGAATGAGGGGATTGCAGACTTTATTTCATTATTAAAATTTGAAATAGAAAAAGAATCAGAGTTAGAGCCTTTCTATGACACTGTAGATAAAAGATTTGCAGCATGGTTATCCAAACAGAAAGCAATGGGTGTTTCATTTACCCAAGAGCAACTAAACTGGCTTGAAAAAATAAAAAACCAGATAGGGACTTCTGTTGAAATAACTGCTGATGACTTTGATTACGCCCCATTTGATGCTATGGGTGGTCTTGGGAAGGCAGCTAAAATCTTTGGAAATAAATTTAATCATATTCTTGAGGAGTTAAATGCGGAGTTGAGTGCATAGTATGAAATTATCATTAATTCAATGGAACAAAGTACCTTTAATAGAAGTACTTGAATATGAACAACCAACTCCATATATAGTAACAACAGAAATCAAGAAATCTGGAAAAACTCCAGTGTTAACGCCCGGAAAATCTTTCATTAAGGGGTATACAGATGAGAAAGAAGGCATATTTACTAATATCCCAGTTATTATCTTTGATGATTTTACAACTGCAACAAAATTTGTTAATTTTGATTTTAAAGTAAAATCAAGTGCTATGAAAATTCTTAAAGAAAAGTCTTCTGACATTAATCTGAAATATGTTTTTTATCAAATGCAGACTATTGATATTAATACATCCAGCCATAAAAGGTATTATCTCTCAAAATATCAACATCTCCCTTTTGTCTTCCCATATCTTGATGGAAAAATAAGCAAAGAAGTACAACAACAAATCGTTGATGAAATTGAAAAACAATTAACACGTCTTGATGATTCCATAAATACTTTTAAAGATATTAAAAAGAAACTGGGAATATATGGGAAGAGCGTATTGAAAGCTGCTTTCGAGGGAAAATTAATTAAATTAACTGGAGATATTATTTCAACTACTCTTGCAGAAGAGTTTGAAATTATAATGGGTCAATCTCCCGAATCATCACATTATAATACAAATAAAGAAGGATTGCCTTTTTTTCAAGGTAAAAAAGAATTTACAAAGTTATATGCAAAAGTTCAACAATGGTCAAGAAAAGTAACAAAAATCGCTGAAAAAGATGATGTGTTATTGTCTGTAAGGGCGCCTATAGGTCCAGTAAATTTGGCTCCTTGTAAATGTGGAGTAGGAAGAGGGCTTGCAGCAATTAAACCAAATGAGAAAACAAATTCCAAACTGATTTATTACCTATTAAAAATACATGAAACTGAATTAGGAAAAAGAGGGACAGGTACTACTTTCAGAGCAATTACAAAACCTAAATTATATGGATTACCAATAAAAATACCTGATAAAAAAGAGGATAGGGATATATTATTTAAAGAAATTGAATCACGCTTTTCTGTAATAGAAAAGTTAGAAGAGACAATCGAGAATTCATTAAATAAATCAGAGCAACTTAGAAAGTCAATACTTAAAGCTGCGTTTGAAGGAAAACTAATCAAAGGTGAATAATCATGACAGACCCAAAACAACTTGTACAAAAACTATGGAATTACTGCGATATATTAAGGGATGATGGTCTATCTTATGGAGACTATGTTGAACAATTAACTTTCCTTTTATTCTTAAAAATGGATGATGAAAGAACAAAGCCTCCGTTTAATAAGAAATCAGACATTCCTAAAAAGTATAACTGGGAAAACCTTAAATCTAAAGATGGAGCTGATTTAGAAGCTCATTATATTGAAACACTAAATAATCTTGGAGCAGAAGAAGGAATAATTGGGGTAATATTTAGAAAAGCACAAAATAGGATTCAAGACCCTGCAAAACTAAGAAAATTAATTGTAGAACTGATTGACAAAGAGTCCTGGCTTTCTTTAGAAGCTGATGTAAAAGGAGATGCTTATGAAGGCCTATTAGAAAAGAATGCAGCTGATGTTAAAAGCGGAGCAGGTCAGTATTTTACACCAAGACCATTAATCAACGCAATGGTTGAAGTTATGAAACCCGAACCGGGGATGAAAATTCATGACCCTGCTTGTGGCACTGGAGGATTTTTACTATCTGCTTACAATTATATTGCAAAGAATTACAAGCTTGATAGAGATGAAAAACATAAACTAAAACATGAAACATTTACTGGAAATGAGATTGTTCCAATGGCTGCAAGGTTGTGTGTAATGAACCTTTATCTACATGGAGTTAATGGATTGACAAATCCAATAAGCCCTGATGATTCGTTGAAGAACAATCCAGGTGCAATTTATGAGATGGTTTTGACAAATCCTCCTTTTGGTAAAAAATCTTCAGAAACAATAGTAACTGAAGAAGGAAAAACAGCAAAACAAGACTTAACTGTGGTAAGGGATGATTTTTGGGCTAAGACAAGCAACAAACAATTAAATTTTCTACAGCACGTAAGAAGTATCTTAAAGATTAATGGAAAATCAGCGATAGTCCTTCCAGATAATATATTATTCGAAGGAGGTGCAGGTGAAACAGTTAGAAAGAAATTAATGCAAACCTGTAATCTCCACACAATATTAAGGCTTCCAACTGGACTGTTCTATGCTCAAGGAGTAAAAGCAAATGTGTTATTCTTTGAAAAGAAAGCAGCATCGGATAAGCCTCAAACATCAAAGATTTGGATATATGACCTTCGAACAAATATGCACTTTACACTGAAAGAGCACCAAATGAAGTTTGATGACTTAAATGAATTTATCAAATGTTACAATCCTGATAATATTAACAAAAGGAAAGAAACTTATTCAGAGAAAACTCCAGATGGAAGATGGAGATGCTTTGATTATGAAGATATTCTGAAAAGAGATAAAACAAATCTTGATATATTCTGGATAAAGGATGAAAGTCTTGATGACTTAGACAATCTTCCTAAGCCTGATGTTATTGCAAATGAGCTTGTTGAAGATTTAGAAAATGCTCTTGAACAACTTAAAGAAATCTCAACAGACTTGAGAGGTCAAGAATAATGCCTTACAAATTTTCCCCTTCAAGTCTGTCATTGTTGAAAGAATGTCCTAGATGTTTCTGGCTTGCTTTCAATAAAAACATTAAAAGGCCAGCAGGAATATTTCCTAGTCTCCCCAGTGGAATGGATGGCATCTTGAAAAAACATTTTGATAAATTTATGGAAATAGGCGAACTTCCCCCAGAACTTGAAAAACTTAATGGAGATATTAAACTATTTGATGATGCTGAACTTCTTAAAATATGGCGAAGCAATTTTAAAGGGATTCAATGGACTGATAAAGAAGGGAATTTATTTAGGGGTGCAGTAGATAATATTCTTAAAAAAGGAAATAAACTCATAGTTCTAGATTATAAAACAAGAGGATATCCGTTAAAAGAAGATACTGCTGAACATTACCAGAATCAACTTGATATTTACAACTTTCTTTTAAGAAAGAATAGTTATAAAACAGAAGATTATGCTTATTTAATCTTCTATCATCCATCAAAAGTTAATGATGATGGTTCAGTAGTATTCAATACAGACCTTGTTAAAATGAAAATTGATATTAAGAATGCTGAGAATATATTTAAAAATGCTTTAGAAACTCTAAAAGGAGACATACCTAAAGCTAGTGAAGATTGCGATTACTGTAAGTGGGTAGATAACTGTAATTGTGAAACAAAATAAATTAGCTCAGGCTTAGTCTTTCTTCTATCTCTCTAAATCTTTTTCTGATTGTTATTTCTATAACTCCAACTACTGCTGAGATTGCTCTTTGGCTTTTTGGTTCTTTGTTTAGCTTGCAACCTAGGTAAATAGCAGCAGCTACAACAGACTCTGGGTGCCTTCCTTCAAAGAGGTTTGTTTTCTTTATTCTTTCAACTAGCTGGATTATCTTTGTAGTTGTCTTTGGGCTTAGGTCAAGCTCTGCTGTGTACTTGTAAACATAGTCCACAGGGTCAAACAATGGAAGATTAATCTCCAGTTGGTCTTTCAATAGCCTGAATGAACTCAGCAGTTCTTTTGTGGTTGTCTTACTAGCATATTCCAGTAGCTCCTTACATGTTGTTGGTCTTTGATGTTGCCTGCAAGCAGCGTAAATACACGCATAAATAAGACTGGAGTTATCCCTACCTATATTGAGGTCCTTGTAAACTGCATCATGGTATAAAGTTCCAGCATCCTTTCCAATTTGAGATGGAAAATGAAGTTTTGATGTAACAAACTCTATCTTTTTCTTTGCCTGCATAACATTCTTTTCCCTAGTCTTGAAAACCCAAGCTGCCTTGACAAACTTTCCATCTGGCAGATGACTTCCAGCTTTAATGCTTCCTGGAGCATGAGCTACCTTACCTTCTGGTAAAATACTAAACCTTTCAGGGAGATGGTCTTCAACTATCAAACCACATTCGTGACAATAGCTTTCTCCCTTTTCGTAGTTCCATCTTAGCTGTATGCTTCCACATTCAGGGCATTTCATTGTTCCATTTCCTCCTCGAGTAGAGAGCCCCCTAGTAAATTCTTGGAGTGCTCTTCTTTTGTGAAGTACAGCAGGATAGGCATTACTCCATCTTGCATGAGTTCTCTTGCTCTCTCGAACACTCTGGCCTTGCACATGCAAATTTCCATGACATAGCCCACTTGGTTGTTCTTCTCCAGCAAGTCCCTCACTGGCTTCTTCAGGTCTATCCTCTGCCTGCTGTCGCTCCAAAAGACCCTTCCTCCTACAATTATCACTTTTCTTAGTGTGGGTATCGGCTTTATTACCATAGTACCACGTCCGGTCTTTTGTTTGGTTTAACATTCTCACCTCGAGTAAAAATAAAAGATAGTTTTTAGTAGTCGGTATAAAATGTTCGATGACAGTTATTATGAAGTCGTAAGATTTATTTTCTTAATGACTCGGGGAACATCCTGTCATCTATGTTGATTACATAGAATTTGTGCTTATTTGTTAGTGTCATTTGTTTTCCCCATAGTATAGTAAGTTATCATTATTTATAAATGTATGCTGTCTTATTCGGAAATTCTCCGAGAGTGTGACAGATTCTGTCACAATTTTGCAGACAATTCTTTGTCCTAACAAGATAAATTAAATCGTGACTTATAATGTATTGGTGTTAAACATGAAGAAGATGATAACTCCTTGGAACGAAATCCTTGAAGTTGAAGGTAAGATGACTTACCACGAAGCTTCAGGAGCATGGAACGTGATAAGGCTAAATAGCATATTCCTTGAGCATTTCCCTCAACTTAAGAATAAGAAGGCCAACTTCAAATATAGAATTGAAGCTCACAGAACTCATGATTCATTAATTGAAGAAATAAAAAAATTAAAAGAACAAAAGACAGGAGTTCCTTTGATTGTGTATTTGTTTGAGGAAGAATAGTTTATTTTTTTATTTTTTTGCTAAAGATTTAAAATATATAATCCATTTCTAAGCTTATGCAAAACCAACTGGATTCAAGTAGATTTGATTTAGAATTATTGCTTGAGGGGGGACTTTATGTGCTTGACGCACCCCTACAAAGAAGAGTTTATAGGCATGAATTATTAGTAGGGGGGCAAATTGATGCTGAATTTGATGGAGTTACTATTCATGACCTGCTTATGAAGTATGGATTATCAAATGAACTGATGGACGAGCTTAGAAAAAGAGGAATTAGTCATAAAAAAGTTGAAGATTGGTTTTTCATGGTTCCTTATTTTAGGAGAACTTCCTCTGAATATCATGGTCTCAATCTGGAATATAATCTATATCAATGCAGTGTTAAGGGTAGGTTTAGTCAAGACATTAAGATATACAGGGGATATTTTAGGATACTAACGGTTTTTGATATGAATAATGTTGCTAATATTGACATTTCAGAAAGGCTTCTAGAAAATGGGCTCCCAAATCCGTCACTAAATGCCTTAAAAGAATTAGATAATAAAGTATTTGATTCTTATGTAGCTTATCGTGCAGTTATGGATTTCTTTAAACATACATAAATCTTATAAATAACAAGTGCCATTATTCTGTTTTATGTATACTATTTCAAGTTTGCCGAATGCTGGAAGATATAAACAAAGTTTCCAATCTCCAGAAGTTGTGAATAATGGTTCTACTATTATTTATGGCAGTGGATGTTGTTTTGGTGATGGATACATAATCACAACTTTGTTTAGGGATGACCTAACAGGACATGATAAAAATCATCCAAGACACCTAAATATCCAGCGTAAAATTGAAGTAGTATTAAATACAGGTTCTGAATATGTAGTTAAAGAAGTAAATATACTCAATGCAAATAATACTCACTGGTTGCCCCATATGATTCCTTGGTAATACTATAAAATAAAAAATAGGCTCAATTGAGCCGTTTATTGTGCACCTTCCTTCTTCATTATCCCAGCCATCATCTTCATCATCATAAACATCATTTCTTTTTCATTGATGTTTTGTGCTGCAAACATGTTCACTTGTGTTGGCTGTTCGACCTTAGGCTGTTGTGCTATCTGCTCCTGCACTTGGTAGGTTTCAGGCATCTTTTCTGGCTCCGTATTGAATACCCTATTGACAACATCTTGCTTTCTCTCGTAGCTGACGTGGGTATAAATCTGTGTTGCCATTATATTTGCATGTCCTAAAAGTGCCTGGATGTCCCTTATATCGACGTTCTGGTTTAGGAGATAGGTTGCATAGCTGTGCCTTAAGGTATGGAAATGATATTTGTATTTTGGCTTTCCAGCCTTGTCCTTATATGCAACAAAATTGTATCCTGCCTTCTCCAAAGCCCAAGTGAAATATTGAGCCATCTGCCTTGTGCAAACATGGTCTGAAGCATGCCTTCTTGAAGGAAACATATACACTTCTTCAGGATATAGCTCAAAATGTGCTTCAAGAATTTCCTTAAGCTGTGGAGGGATAGGGATTATCCTGTCTTTCTTGAACTTTCCCTTTACAACCTTCAAGGTCATATTCTTTAGGTTGATATCTTCTTTTCTTAGTCTGCAAACTTCTCCAACCCTCATGCCACAAAAGAATCCCAATAAGCAAGCTACAAAATATTTAGAATTGCCTATATTGTTGAAAATTACTTCCAGCATGTCTGGTTCGAGTACGTCTGGTACGTGTAGGCTCATTTTTTCAACCCCCTTACGGCTTTCATCCCATATTCAAATATCTTATTCTCGAGTTCAACTCTCTTTCTGGACTTCTCGTCAGAAACCAAGCTCAAAGCCTTATGTGTGCTTATTTTCCTATTGTAAACCCTTTCCCTTACATGAGCAGGCACGAGAGACATCCTCATGTATTTGTACGCTGTATTTGGCTTTACGTCCTTGCTCTTAAGCATGCTCAGGACAATTCTGACTTGGTCTGAGGCGCTTTTAGTGACGCCCTTATCAAAACTATCGGCTCTGCCTAATAGGCTTAAAACCTGCTTATCTGAGCATTCCTGCCCTAGGCAATTATTGATTAACTGCCTTACTAAATCCGCCTTCTGAAATACATTTTTTTTCATTCCAAACACTTTAGTTCACCCTTGTTAATATAGGGTCTGGTATGCCCAATTCCGAACATTTTCGGAATATTTTGGTAATTTTATTCCGAAAGTAAAAAACGGAATATTATTGGACATTATTGTAGCAAACCCTACACTGTTACACTGGATTGCTACACCAGAACGATTGGAACTAAGAAATCAAACTTCGTCTTTTTTATTCCAATCAGAATATTTCTGTCAAGAATATTTATAAAATACCCACAAATCTATAACAGAAGTAAAGAATAATAGAGAAAATATAACATATTGAGGTGGAAACTATGGGTACAGAAGCAGAAGTAAGGAGCATAGATATTGTTTGTGCAGGAGAAGAACCAAGTAAATCTACAAGATCTGAAGTAAGAGATGAATTATACGCAGCTTTAGATAAATATTGTTTAGGAAAAATAAAGCTTTGGAATGAAAAAATGGATGAATACATTGAACAAATATGGCGTAAAGCATATATTAATGATTTTGCAGATGAATATAGTAATGCTGTTTTCCATGAAGTTTTAGAATTAAAACAAAGACAGCTTGATCCAGCTGAATATAAATAAGGAGGGATAAAAAATGAATAAAACTTTATTTACATCAGAATCAGTAACAGAAGGCCATCCAGACAAGATTTGCGACCAGGTTTCTGATGCAGTATTAGATGAATGTTTAAGACAAGATGCAGACTCAAGAGTAGGCTGCGAAGCACTGACAAAAACAGGAGTAGTAGTTGTAGCAGGAGAAATAACAACAAAAGCATATGTTGATATTCCAAAGATAGTAAGGAATACACTGCATAAAATAGGATATACAAGATCAGAATATGGAATTGAGCATGAAACATGTGCTGTATTTGTCCACTTAGAAGAACAATCTCCTGATATTTCTCAAGGAGTCACAGCAGGACAAGGATTGCATAAAGAACAGGGAGCAGGGGATCAAGGAATGATGTTTGGTTATGCTACAAATGAAACACCTGAATATATGCCACTGCCAATAATAATGGCTCATAAATTGTGCCTTAAACTTGCAGAAGTAAGGAAAAAAGGAAAGATAAAATATCTAAGGCCAGATGGAAAATCACAAGTAACAGTAGAATATGTTGATGGAAAACCAAAAAGAATTGATACAATATTAATCTCAACACAGCATGATGAAGTTCCTTATAGAAGAATAAGAAAAGACATAATTAAACATGTAATCAAACCTATTTGTGGAAAATGGATTGATAAACACACTAAATTCTTAGTAAATCCTACTGGAAAATTTGTAAGAGGAGGACCTTATGCAGATGCAGGTCTTACAGGAAGAAAAATAATAGTAGATACTTATGGAGGAATGGGAAGACATGGTGGAGGGGCTTTCTCTGGAAAAGACCCTTCTAAAGTTGACAGATCAGCAACATATGCTGCAAGATACATTGCAAAAAATATAGTTGCAGCAGGATTAGCAGACAGATGTGAAGTAGAATTAGCTTATGCAATTGGAGTTGCAGAGCCTGTTTCAGTTTTGGTTGATACTTTTGGAACAAATAAGATTCCAGAACAGGAAATAGTAAAATTAGTAAGAAAACATTTTCCGCTTAAGCCTGCAGATATTCTAAGAGAACTTAATCTTAGAAGACCAATTTACAGAAAAACAGCAGCTTACGGGCATTTTGGAAGATCAGATCCAGATTTTACATGGGAAAGACTAGACAGAGTTGCTCCATTGAAAAAAGATGTCAAAAATCTTTTAGAAACAGATATTCCAGAAGCTTAAAACACTTCATATCTTCCCTTAACAATATTTTTTTGTATTTTCTTTATATCTCTAAAAACAGATTCAACTATATTCTTTATCCTATTGTTGTTTCCATTTACAGCAATAGAAGCAATTTGTGGTTCATCCAATGGTTTTCCGATTTGAGATGCAAGCTTGACAATACATTCATTAATTCCTTTTAATTTGCCAACTCTTTTTGCAATTTCATAAGCCATTACTTGGTATAATTTACCAGGATGGTTAATGTTTTTGCCTGCAGTTGCTTCTAAGCTTACAGGCCTGTTTGGAGTAATCAAACCATTCATCCTATTGCCTCTCCCAGTATTTCCATCATCACCATGCTCTGCGCTTAAGCCAGTCACAGTCAAGTAAATACTTTTCTCATCTTTTGTCTCATCATCCAGTGTATTGATATCAATTTCAATATCTTTTCCAGCAAATCTTTTCACATAATCAAGAACTTTCTGCTTAATCAAAATATATTGGTCCATAGATCTGACATATTTATCAACAAAAGCAATTGCAAGTGTTAACCTAATCTTATTTTCTTTTCTTAATCCCAGGACTTTTATATCCTCACCAACTGCTTTGAATTTATTTAAAAATAACTTTGAATTCAATAAATAAGCAACCTTCTTGACAACAGATTCTAATCTTGATAAAGGATAATGGCCAGCTCCAAAGCTAGTGTCATTTGCAACAGCAATTTCTTTTTTAAAGACCTCCTGCAGATTAGCAGCTCCTTCCATAATATCAATTATAATCTTGATATCTTTATCTTTCAAATACCTGAATCTATTAAGTTCTTTTTTAACAGCTTTAAATGCAATTCTTTTTACATCAATTTTTTGTTTTCCGACTCTGGAAGTTGCTCTTCCTGCAACAGTTAATTTAATTTGCTCAAGAACCCTTCCACCACCAAACTTTGGAATACTTTTTCCTGCAACTAATAAACCTTTATCAACATTATGATGAAGAACTGTTCCAAATCTTTTAGTATATTCTTGAGAAAGAGCTCTGCTTACAGCTTCGCAGCATAAATCACAGATATAATCAGGATGTCCAAGGCCTTTTCTCTCAACTAATTCAATTTTCTGCTTTTCAACAGGGCTTTTTATCTTCTCTATTGATATATTTAACAATTTATCACCTTTGTAAACATATATTTAATTATGAATATAAATAAATTTCTTTTATCTTATTCATTTTTTTGTGTTATACTAGCTTGTGGATCTGGCTTAGGTTTTCCATAAGGCCATAAACGTTTCATATTGATCCCTAATTTTTTAAGAACATCCGGATCATCCTGATAAGCTTTTTCTATTTCTTCTCTTGCTCTTTGATCAGTTTGGTATAATTTATATGCAGCAGGAATTTTTGCTTCTATAAATTGTGACATATAACTATCTGTTTTTCTTGTTAAACTTAATAACATAATAGCTCTTTTTTCTTTATCTTGTTCATTGAGAATATTACCAAATTCTTTAGTTACTTCTCCAACAACTTTATCTATTACCTCTTTATTAGCTACAATTCTTTCTGACATATTAAACAATATTTATTTTTTAACACTATCTAAATATCTTATATGATCTAATATTTCTTCTATTTCAGATCCTTCTAAATCAAGATTAAAATTTGTTTTAAGCTCTTCTTTTACCTTCTCAATAGCTTTTTCTTCTTCTCCAAGTATCTTATTGATAAGATTAACCATGTCTTCTCTTTGATTCCATGGAAATACTATCCATGCCCATTCTCTTTCATGCCCGTAAAAGTCAGGCACATACTTTGAATGGTCTATATGGATCAGTGTAGCTGTTTTTACTTCTGATGGATTCAGCTCTTCAATATGTTTTTTTGCTAATTCCATGCTTTGTCCTGTATCTGTTATATCATCAACAATCAGTATTCTTTTTCCTGTCAAATCCATATCTAATTTATGAGCTAGTTTGGCTTTTCCATCTTTTGTTGCAGTCAATCCCCAGTGATCAACCTTTATTGTAAAGCAATTCTTTACATGCAGAAAATCACAGAACAATCTTGCAGGCACTAACCCTCCTCTTGACAAGCCGATAATAACATCTGGATGAAAATCACTTTTTTTTATTTTATCAGCAGTCTGCTTTGCATAATCATGCATTTCCTGCCATGTTTTAACAACACAATTAATTTTGTCCATTTTACCTCACCTTTGATAAATCTCCATTAATTATTATTGGCCTCATACCTTTTATCTCTTCTGCATAAGGAAGTTCTTCATTGACAGGATTCAGCATAAATACTTTTTTCCCTAGACCAAAAGCAAAACCCATCTCTAAAAAGGTATTTCCACCAATATAATTCTTCTTGCCGTCTTTATCAACATTTAAAATCAATACAGCATCACTAACTTTTATCTTGTCAAAATGTTCTCTCATAAAAAATTCTTTTAAGTTTGCAAGCTCTTCATTCCATTGCGTCTGCCTTGCATTATATTGCTCAATAACATGTGTCCTTTTTCCTCTAAATTCACATTCCAAAGGATGCATCATAGCTTCATGTCCTAATTTCTCTAATTCTTCTTTTGTTTTTGATGCTAATGTATGGAACTTTGTTGAATTACAAATAGTAATTTTCATTTTATCTTAGGTATAACCTCAACCAATAGATCAGTTACATTCTTAGCATTTTGTTTGAATATTTCTAGAACAGCTTCCCATGTTACAGGCTCTTCATCTTCTTTCCAGCAGTCGTAATCAGTTGACATAGCAACAGCTGCATACGGCAGCCCAATCTCATTTGCTAAAGCAGCCTCAGGAGCTACACTCATATTAATAACATCAGCACCCCATATCCTGAACATCTTGCTTTCAGCTTTAGTGCTAAACCTAGGTCCTTCAATTGTAATTACAGTCCCTTTTTCATGGCAGAATAATTTTAATTCCTTAGAAGTTTTAATCAATAATTCTCTAAGATTTTTATCAAAAGGCTCTGCCATTGGACAATGTGTTGGTTTATGCGGCTCAAATTCTTTATGAAAAGTTATATCTCTATGCCTAGTAAAATCAATAAACTGATCAAGAATAACTAAATGTCCTCTGTCTATCTCTTCACGCAAGCTTCCGCAAGCTGTTGTAGCAAGAATATGTGTGCAGCCGGCCTCTTTCAAAGCAGAAATATTTGCCCTGAAATTAACTTGTGTTGGAGGGATTGTATGTTCTCTTCCATGCCTTGCAATTAAAACAACATCTACACTTTTGATCTTGCCAATTTTTAAAGAACTTGAAGGCTTGCCATAAGGAGTATCTGCATTCTCTTCTCTAACATCTTCGAGAATATCAGGATTATCTAATCCACTCCCGCCAATAATACCAATCTTAACCATTTTCCCCATCTACTGGGAAATAATAATTCCTATATAAATGTTTTTAACTATATTCTCATATTACATAATATTTAAAAACAAACCCAATTAAAAAAAAATTATATGCGGAGATTGGGAGAAAATGGAGTAAGGGGACTTCTTGAAAGAGTTCTTGACAGAGACGATATAACTATAGTAGATCCTCATACTCATATTCTAAGCAGTGATGTAAAAGAAGCTGGTGCTGAATACAATTATGCAAAAGCTATAAAAGAAAAAAGAATAGATTTTGTATTTGAAACAGAACATGACAGAGCTCCATTACTTTACGGCTCAGATAAGCCAATAAACGGACATATCAGGCCAGGTGTTGAAGTTTCTACAAATTTTGGGCATGTTAATCTTCTTACAACAGACGCAGATTTTATAAAAGAATGCTTAAAAAAATATTCCAGAGAACTTTTTAGATCCAGAAATTCAGAATTGCATTTAGAGACACTTCTAAATTATATAAGAGACCATCATCAAAAAACAGAAAATAGGGTTGTTGTTGCTTTCCCTCACAGTTTCCAGCAGGGAGGAATACTCTGCCATGAAGACAATAGAAAATCTCATAAGCTTTGGCTTCCTTCAAGATACAAACAAAGAAAATATTTTTTAGAATGGACAAACAGCAAAAGGTCTCCTGATTCAAGAACAGCAGGACAGGTCTTAGGAATGGTGCAGGATAACAGATATAAATTATTCTTAGTTGCTGGTTCAGATGCTCATCAAAGTTCTGAAGTAGGCATGGCAGGGGTTGTTATATATGGAAAAATAGATGGAGACGCAATTGCAGAAAATCTCTTGGAAGGAAACTATCTAGTTTACCATATACAATCCTTTGATGAGGATAATGGAAGATTAATGACCAATTCTCCTTGCGCAGATGATACAAAAGAATTCTTGCTTCAGGGGATAGATAATATAAAAATTATACCTAAATAATTATTTCAGCTTGCTCTTAACAGCCTTGTCCGAGATTATTGCAGAATTACCAGAAGGATCTTCAATTATAATCTTTAATTTCTCCTGCCCCCATATTACTTTGTTTAATTTCTTCAATAGATTCTTTGCCTTTTTCTTGGCAGCAGGATCTTCTTCACTTTCTTTTGCAGATTCTATTTGATGCTTAATCCTGTTTAATATGCCTTCAACATTTGTTATAAAACCGCTTGAAGCAGGCCCTGGTTCAATTGTAACAACATGAGGTATCTTGATAGTTGCTTCTGAGCTTTTAACAATCCTGACCTTCATATCCTCTTCACCATTAATCTCAATTGTATACTTGCTTGGCTCACCTTTTTCAGCAACTTCAACATCTGCCTTGTGATATTTGCAGTTAGAACATGTCATAGAGAAAACAAAAACCTTTCCAAAATAAGGCACTTCTCTCTCTTCCTCAGTAAGAGTCAATGTATTTCCTTTGCACATTGGACATGGCTGTTTTTCTAGCTTCTCCATAGAAAGATATTCAAATTTCTAAGTTTAAAAATTTTATTATTTTAGAAAATAAGAAAAATTTAAGGGCTCTCTATTTCTTCTGCCCCTTTTGATCTATGCACAGAAGCAAAGGACGGAGTTACAACAATATAATCTTCTCCAAATCCAGCTATATCCCCTTCTATAGCATCAGTAGTTTTCTTTAATTTATTTATTGCTCTTTTTAATTCAATCAAATCCTTTTCCTTTAAAGGCCTGATATTAATCAAAGCAATTGTATAACCTTCTCTTAAAGAATCAAGAATTGGCTTAATATCATCAAAATCTTCAATTACAAAAGGCCTTACAACAATCTTTGCTCTTCCTTCTTCTTTTTCAGGCCCAAGTTCAACATATACTTCTCCTTTTTCAACAGGCACCTCTACTTCCTCGCCTCCCATTTTTTCGCTAAATTTTTCCTTCATCCTTAAAAAGAAATTTTTCATCTTATATCCCTCATTCCCATTATTTAGTAATAATAATTTGAATAAATTTAGTTTAATATTTTAAATATATAAATGTTTCGGAATTGTAAAACTCCAAAGCTTAGAAATTCGCTAGAATTTCTATTGTTCTATTTTTATCTATTCCCAAATCAATACTCTTAAAGAGAAACCTTTATATAATTTTCCATATATCCTACTGTATCTTAGGGGTGACCTTAAAATTGGTTAAAAAAATAGGCAGCTTTAGAAGAAAAACTAGACATAAATTAAGCAAAAAAACAAGAAAAAAAGGAAAAATCAGCCTTTCAGCCTATTTTCAGACCTTTAAGACAGGGGACAAAGTAGTATTAAAAGCAGAACCAGCTATCCAAAAAGGTATGTATAGGCCAAGATTTCATGGAAGATCAGGTATTATAAAGGCCAGAACAGGCAGCTGTTATTCAGTTTCAATAAATGATAAAAATAAGCAAAAAACTATTATAGTGCATCCAACTCATTTAAAGAGGGTTCAATAAAATGGCAAAACCAGAAATCATTTCAGAAGAACCAATATCGATGATTAATCTGAAACAAGAACTTGTTAAAATAAAAGAAAGAGATAAAGAGCTTGGCACAATATCAACCAAAACAGAAGAATATCTCAATCAATTTGTTAGTTTGGATCCCAAAAAAGCCCAGGAATTAAAAGAAAAACTAGAATCATTAAAATTATCAAGATTAAAGCCAGAATTCATAATCAAAATACTTGATACATTGCCAACAACAGTGGAGCAATTAAAGACACTTCTGCAAGGATATATAGTAAGCCTGAATCAGGCAGACACGAAAAAAGTTGTTGATGCTATTAATCAAGTGATCCCGGCAAAGAAATAAAAGCCGGCTAATTTTTTTAAAAAGCCGAAAAATAAACTAGTAGAAAATGGAAGAACAAAAAATTAATGTAAATAAAAAAGAAGAAAATGCGATTGTATTAGATTTTTTGCCTAATGGATATCCATCTGATACAAGGCCGATGCATATGAAGACTCCAATAGCTCAGGCTGTAGGAAAACTGCATTTTACTTTGCTTGAATTAGTCCCAAAAAAAGGAATTTTTCTTCAGCCTTATGAAGAAGTTTATATCGGCGAAGGAAAAAGAGAAAAAATCCACCACATCATAGGAAAATTGCCTATGGAAAAACTTACATCAACTGCTAAATCAGAATTAGATTATGTTATCAAAGATCTTGTAGAAAAGAATGAGAAAAAATTTATTGATTTTTTCAATAAAGCAGGGCCATTGACAACAAGGATGCATCAGTTAGAACTGCTTCCAGGCTTAGGCAAGAAGCATATGTGGGAAATACTTGAAGCAAGAAAAGAAAAGCCATTTGAATCATTTAAAGATATAAAGAAAAGAGTTAAATTAATGCCAGATCCTGAAAAAGCAGTAATCAAAAGAATAATCTCTGAGATACAGGGCAAAGAAAAACATCTGATATTTGTAGAGCATTAAAATGCTGCCAGAAGAAAAAGCAACAATCGAGAAAAAGAAGAGGGATTTCTCAAAACTTAATGATAATAAGAATCCTGGCCTAAAAGATGCAGAAAAACTAATTTCTGATATTAATATACTTCTTGGTTTATATGCCGTTGATAAAAATAAAGACTTAGAAAAACTGATCAAAAATATGATAGATTTTGGCAAATCAAAGCAGTGGGCAATGGAAGGACAGATCATTGAGTTTAACAGGATCAAAAAAGGCCAGCTAAAAGTTAAAAAAGTATAGAATGAATTCTGAATTTGAAGAAGCAGAGCTTGAATGCGAAGTCTGCCATAAGAAAGTAAAAAGAGTTATCAGAAAAGGAGCAAAAACAAAGAAATTCTTATGCCAATCATGCATGAAGAAGATTACTGAGACAGATTAGATATTAAATTCTTTAAAATTTAATCCCTGCTTCAGATAATACTTTATCAAATTTCTCTCGTTTTTTTCCTGTATCATATTTCAAATCATATTCAAAATATTTTTCTCTAAATCTCTTAAGATGTTCTAAATTAATTTCTGTTTTTTCTCCTAATTTACATGCTAAAGCAAATCTTCCTTTTTCACCAAAAATTTTATAAGGCCAGCCTGGTAAAGCAACATCTATTAACAAAGGTCTTGCTTCAATCCACTGTTCACACCAATTGCCTGTTTCATGATCATATGTTAAATATGTATGATTCCAATGAACCCCTAAAAAACCATCATAGAACCTGCCGTCTAGAATATGCTGCTGTTGAGCATACACATCAATCCATTCATCAACAACATCTTCTCTTCCTGTATATTGGGCAAGAAGAAATATATCTCTAATCATTTCATGTTTTGCAGCATTAGTTGCAAAATCATATTGGCTAAAACAAGCAACCCTATCATCTAATTCTCCATCAGGCTCTTTCAAAAGTCTGCTCATATTAGCTGCTCTTTTATAATGGCCTCTTTCTCTGCTGTAATCTCTTATTTTTCTTACTAGAGGAAGCTGTTCTTTTACTGTTGGTTGTTCTAAATAATCCTCTTTCTCATAAGGTTCATAAGGCCTATTTCCTATTGCCAACCCTACCTTATTTCTTAATTTTTTAACTTGCTTATCTGCTCTAAGTGATATAACCCAATTTTCAAGATCACTTTGCAAGACCTGAACTTCTGCAGAATCTGCAATACCAATTAAATCTCTTTCATAAGGAGTCAAGTCTTTTCTAAAAGGGCTGGCAATACCATCAAGCTCATCTCCTGTTAACCTTGCTATTTTTTGAAAACCCTGCATTCCATCACTAAATTCAGTCCTATTATGCAGCCAAAATATGTAATTCTCAAATGCAGAAATTGTATCTCCTCTTCTCAATGCTTCTTCTGATTTTTTCTTAAAAAAACCTTGATTAGGAAGCCATGAACTTGGCTCCCAAACACAATCTTCTTGAAAATCAGTTTCAACTAATCTTCTTAGCCTATCTTTAGAATAAATATATCTGGCAATATTTTTAGGCATTCTATCGACTAGACACAAAGAATCAATTGGTATGCCTATTCCATCAGCTCCTATAATAGACTTACTGTCAATAAACTCAGGAAGGTTTAGTGCATAATACATTATAAAAAATATAAATTTAAGTTATTTATAAAGCTGGTTAAATTTTTAGGAGGCCTTCTAAAATAAAATTAGAATAAACTATTTTAATTAATCTTCCCTCTAATAATAATAGCATCATTGTCTGTTCCAGGAGCATTCCATGCTTTGATAAACTGTTCTTTTTCTACAGTAAGGTTAGGAGTTCCTCCTGAATCATGTATAGAAACATGCGTCTCATTTATCTTTGTTATAGTAACACCATGGCCTGCATATGGTCTGTTATTATCAAAAAGAACACTCTTGTCAATTATAAGAATCACAATATGCCCTTTTTTGAATTCTTTTTCTATCTCAGAGAAATCAAGTCTTTCATTGATAAATTTTTCATTTTCCTCAAGCTTTTCAATTGATGCATATAATGAGTCAAAATTAGTATGATCAATCATGATTCTTCCATCTTCTTCTCCATAATATTCTAATATATATTCTTCCCCTCCTTCTTTTATTCCATCATAAGATGAAGCTGAATAATAATAAGCATTTAATCCATTATCCAATAAAACAGGAAGTAATTGGCTTGTCCATGTCCATTTTCCTGCAGTTCTTCCTGTTAGTCTGTCAAGCTCTTCAAAAGAAAAATCTTTTTCAGGATAATAATATTTTAAAGCCATCTTTACCTGCGTCTGCATACAGTTTCCGCTGTCTGACTGCCTGTAATAAGGAATATCAATTTCAGATACTTCCTGATAAGAACAAGCTGGTAATAAGATTAAAATAAATAAAAAAAATATTGTAAATTTCATTTTTTCTTAATCAATTTTTCTGCTCTCTTCAGCATTTCTTTTTTCAATCCAATAAAGCAGCCGCCGTGCTTTCCAGCGCAGTAGGTTGCTTCTTTTGGTTTTATTATCTTCCCAATTGAAGGATGCTCAATATCTATATGAGTGATCCTGGCTCTTGCTTTCCCTTTTACATGAACATAGACCTTTGCTCCTTTTAATAGGATTTTTCCTTCTGCAGGTCCGCTCATCTTACATTCCAATATACTTAAAATAAAGAGCAAATAAAGCCCATAGAGCAAGAGCAGCCCAAACAATCAAAGTTAAGATTATTTTCTTCTTGTCTTTTAATACAGCCTTTTTCAAGCTTATCATTGTTTTTGCATCAGTCACAAGGCTTAACCCAATTAATGATGCTCCGAAAACAACTGCAGCCAATGTATTTACTATTCCTAATGCTTTAATTACAATAAAACCTGTAACAACTGCAAATAGAACATAAGCTGCTATTGCAAGATTTTCATTCTTCATTACTTTTGTAGCATTTTTCATGCTCCACTTAGGGTTAATAAGATTAACCAGCATTTTTACTACAATAAGTACTGCAAAGACCAAAGCTAAAATTTCAATAGTTTCCATTGAATTTCACCTCTTTTTTGTTTTATTTTGTTTTAGTATTATTTATATTTTCTCATTTATCTCCATAAATAATTCATCAGAATAAAAAATACAAAAATAACAGCTGTTAGTATCATGCTGAACCAGACTAATCTTTTATCTGTTCCAAAACCAAAAGGAATAAATCCAATAATGCCTCCAACAGCTGCTTTGCTTTCTCCTTTTTCAGCTCCTGCTAAAGAAGCGATTACAATCAAGATTATCTCTAAAAACAAAAATCCTATTCCAATTGGAAATAAATATTTTGCAATCATTGTATTCATTAATATTTATTGGTTTAAATTATTTTCTATAAAAACAAAAGATTTTTATAGATATCTATAGATATCAAATGATATATGGCAGGAAAAAGGGTTTTGTTGACACTAAATTCTCAGATGCATGAAGAATTGAAGAAGAAATCAAAGAACAATCTGATGACTATCCAGGAATATATTACAAATATAGTAAGGAAAGATATTCTTTCACCAAAATCCAAAAAAAAAACTAAAATTTTTTTTTTCTTCCTTTTTTTGTTATTAGTTGCTAGCACTGTAAATGCTGCAGTTATAGACAGGGAAATAGAAGAAAAACTTAATTCAGGAGAGGAAGTTTCTGTCATTGTCATGCTGGAAGATCAGCAGCAAGGCCAATCCTTTCTAAATTCTGAAAAAGGATCATTGAAAGAAAAAAAACAGATGATTCAGAATCAGCAGAAAAAAGTTTTCTCAAAACTAAATCTTGAAGATAAAAAAGGATTTTTTACTCTTGCAGAGCCTGATTTAAAACTAAATCATAGATATTCAACTGTAAATGGATTTTCTGGGAAATTAACAAGATCAGGATTTGAAAAACTCAAAAATGATCCAAATGTTAAAAGTATTAGTATAAACAAACAGTATCATATAACCCTTGACCAAAGCATCCCTCAGATAAATGCAGATGATACTTGGAAAATCCAGATAAATTCAACAAATATCACAGGAGCAGGAGAGACTATTTGTATTATAGATACAGGCATTGATTATAATCATTCTGCTTTGGGCAGTGTCTGGGGAAATAAAGTTATAGGAGGTTATGATTTTGTTAATAATGATAATGATCCAATGGATGACCATGGCCATGGGACCCATGTTGCAGGAATAGCTGCTTCAACTGATTCAATATATAGAGGAGTTGCGCCAGACGCAAAGATAATTGCTATAAAATCTCTTGACAGCAGCGGAAATGGATATGGCGCTGATATTATAGCTGGAATTGACTGGTGCACTGCTAATGCTTCCACATATAATATTTCTATTATAAGTATGAGTCTTGGAGATACAACTGCACATAACATTTATTGCGACAATGATAATCTTACAATGACTTCTGCTATAAATACAGCAGTAGGTCAAAATATATCAATAATGATAGCATCTGGTAATTGCGAAGGAGTTTCTTGTACATCAGGAATTTCTGCTCCAGCCTGCATTGAAAATGCAACACCTATTGGAGCTGTTAATGATGCAGATTCTATAAATTATCAAAGAGGAATTCTTTTGCAGCTATTAGCTCCAGGGGTTAATATTTATTCAACAAAGCGTAATGGAGGATTTATTTCAAGTTCAGGAACCTCCATGTCAACTCCGCATGCAGCAGGAGCAGCTGCTTTGCTTCAGCAATATAATAAATTAAAAAATGGAAATACCCTGACACCTGCACAAATAGAAAATATCTTGAATGACACAGGAGTAAGTTTATATGATTCAGGAACAAGCAGAAACTATTCTAGAATCGATGTTTATGCTGCTGTTCAGTCTTTAAATGATTCTTATCAAATATCAGATTCCTGCTCAGAATCAAATATAACCTTTTTTCTAGAGCCTTATATAATGTCTTGGAATGAAACAGCAGAAATAATAAGATTTGAGACAGACCAGGCAGTAAATGCAACAAGTGAATATGGAAAAACAACAGATTATAATCTATCTATCAGCAATTCTAGTTTTTCAAAAAAGCATGAATTAATGCTAAACAATCTTACTCCAAATACACTATATTATTACAAAGTTACAGTTCAAAATATATCTAATTCAACATGCTATCAGAATTCAGTTTTTAATTCATCATTTAGGACATCTCAAGATTCAAAAAAAAGTTTTAGTTTTGCTGTTTTAGGAGATTCAAGGGATGATGGCAGTTGTGGAATAAGTCCAATTCTTCCTTCCTTACTGCAATCCATTGCTTCAAAAGGAGTTGATTTTGTTATTATAACAGGAGATACAACAAATGCAAATTACGGTTGTGATTATGATTTAGAATGGAAAGAATTTCACAATTCTTCTGAAATAATAAGAAAAAATACATCAATATTATGCTCTCCTGGAAATCATGAAGATGTTCATCAACCAAGTGCAAGAGTAGCATGGAGAAATTATTGGATACATCCTTTAAATGGAAATGGATTAGCAGGAGAATGGAATGAAACAACTTATATGTGGAGATATGGAAATTCCTTATTTATTTCAGTAAACACATATGAAACAGGAAATGCAGGAAATATAACTGGAGCTCAATTTACCTGGTTCAATGAAACAGCCTTAACACAGACAGGTTATACTCATAAATTTGTTTTTGGCCATCATCCTCTTGTTGGTTCAACTAGAAGCGGAAATTTGTATGTAACTAACCCTTCAAGATCAGCAATGATAGACAATGAAATGTATTCTAAAAATATCACAGCTGCGTTTTACGGCCATGATCATTATTATTGTTATAATACAACCCAAGATGGAGATATGCTTCATATCATAGCAGGAGGAGGTGGAGCTCCTCTTTATTCTACATCAACATGTTTAGGAACTGGAATCTCCCAATATCACTATATTCTTGTTAATGTTTCTGATAAAACAATCAATGGAGCAGTGTATAATCTTACAGGAGATGTAATCCATACTTTTTCACGAACAATGAGCAATACTCCTCCAGTAGCAGCAAACGTCACATTATCCTCAACAGATTCTTTGAACAGGACAAATGGAACATTGCATGTATCATGGGATTTTTATGATGAAGATGGAGATAATCAAATTGATAATAAAACAAAATGGTATAACAACAGCATTGAAATTCCAACTTTAGTTAACTTAACATCAATAGATTCTGAAAATACTACAAGAGGAGAAACTTGGATTTTTTCAGTAAGAGTTTATGATGGTTATAATTGGAGTGATTGGACTAATTCTTCTTCAATTATTATACAAAATACACCTCCTGAAATGGGCACAATTTCAGATATAAACATAAATACAACAGAAATTGTAAATATAACAGTAAATGCAACTGATTTAGACCTTGATAATCTAGTTTACTCATTAACATCAACAAACAGCACTAATTTTACTCAGCTGAATAATATTTTCACATGGCAGACAACAATGAATGATTCAGGAATATATATTGTTAATATAACAGTTTCAGACAACAGCTCAAATATATCTCAATTAGTCACTATCACAATATGTTTAGATAATGATGGAGATACTTATGGAAATGGCTGCTCAGCTGGCCCTGACTGTGATGATAATGATGATTCTAAATATCCAGGAGCACCATGTTCAAGAACATGCTATTCTGGTTCAATATATGATGCAAACTGTACATGCACAGGAGGAACATACACCTGCGGAGGTGGTGGTGGAGGAGGTGGAGGCGGAACTACTACTAGCAAAACATACAATCCAAACCTTGAGGCAGGAGAATACAGAAACTCGCTTTCAAGAAAAGATAAAATCAATTTCCAATTTAAAACACGGCCTCATTCTGCAACTGTCTCAACTATTGCTTCTAATTATGTTGATTTGATTGTAGAATCCACTCCTCTCCTTGTAACAGTCTATGAATCTGAAACAGAAAAAATAGATCTTGATAATGATGCTGTTTATGATTTGTCAATCACTTTAAATGATATAATTGGTTCAAAAGCAGATCTGACATTTAAATTAATCAGTGAGCCTATTTTTGAAATCTTTGTTGAAGAAATAATAGAAGAAAATATTACAGAAAACATAACAGAAATAAATATTATAGAAGAAATCAATATAACAGAAGAAGCAATTGAAGAGCCTATCCTTGAACTCCCAAAAGAAAAGATTCCTTCAATAAATAGATTACTAGAATTTTTAATATCTAAAGAAAGTATAATTTATATAGTATTAATAATTTTTATCTTATTATTTATAATATTAATTATAGTTAAGTTTGAAAAAAAGAGGTTTGAGAAATGAGGATAAAATCAGTAAGATTAGGTAAGATTCTAGGCATTGATATAGAGCTTCATTATACTTGGTTCTTAATCTTTGCTTTACTGGCATGGGCTTTATCAGCTGGCTTTTTCCCTCATTATTATCCTGATTTGACAAAAACAGAATATTGGATTATTGGAAGCGCAGCGTCTATCCTTTTATTTGTATCAGTATTATTGCATGAATTAACTCATTCCTTTGTTGCATTAAGAAATCGTATTAGTGTTAAAAAAATAACATTATTCTTTTTTGGGGGAGTTGCCCAGATATCAGATGAAAATATAACTCCTTCAAAAGAATTTAAAATGGCAATAGCAGGGCCTTTAATGTCTTTGCTTTTAGCAGCTGTCTTTTATCTTGTAACAAGATATTCTGCATATTTATATATATCAGCTATTGCATTTTATTTAACTAGGCTGAATCTTATTTTAGCTATATTTAATCTTGTTCCTGGATATCCTTTGGATGGAGGCAGAGCATTAAGAGCCTTTCTTTGGGGTTATTACAAAGATATTAAAAAAGCAACTAAATATGCAGCATCTGGCGGAAAAATATTTGGTATTATCTTAGCAACAGTAGGTATTCTAGGTATGTTTTTAGGTTTAGGAACAATATGGTTTGTACTAATAGGAATTTTCATATATTTCCTGGCAGGAATGGGTTATGAGCAGGTTGTAATAAAAGATGTATTGTCAAAAATAAAAGTAAAGCAAGTGATGGTCAAAGACTTTATCTCAGTCAAGCCTTCAACTACTATAGCAAAATTATTTTCAAATTATTTTCTAAGATATTCCCAGGATGTATTCCCTGTTGTTGAGAAAAATAGATTATTAGGCATAGTAACAGCAGAATCCATTAATATGGTTCCAAAAAGAAAATGGATGACTATTACAGCAGAGCATATCTTAACGCCATTAAAAGCAGCAGCAAAAGAAGATGATAATGCATACAAAACATTGATGAGAATGTCTTCTCAAAAAATAGGCCTTCTTCCTATCATTAAAAATAAAAGATTAAAAGGAATTGTAAGTATCCCTTCTTTATTAAGATGTGTCAGATTAAAGGTAGAAGTAGATTAAACCTTGACAATATTTCTTTCTATGTTTTCCATACCGCCTACTTTTTTAAAGCAGTCTTCTTTAACAACTCCTATAGTTATCTTGCTGCAGATTGCAATGCTATTTTTTACCTTGGCAATCTTGATATAACAAACGCTTTTATCAAGCTCCTCAGATATCATCCCGCAGATATTCTCATCATTTGTTGCAAGTGCAATATCATTAAAGCAGCTGTCTCTTAAATCAATATTATTAATTATTTTACAAGCATCTATATTATTATTATTTTTTGCAATTTGTAGCAAGCATTTATTGCCGTCTGTCACTTCTTTTATCTCCAAACAATAGTCTGTATTTCCATTTGCTATTGCAAGTTTTTTAAAGCAGATATCATGCCAATAAATTCCTTCTATTTCACTGCAGATTTCAACATTGTTTGCTGCCTGGGCAATTTCAGTATAGCAATTTTCAGCTGATAATTCATCTTTTATCATATCACAGAATTGAGTATCTTGTCTTTCCTTTGCAATATTTTTATAGCATTCTTCTCCATCAGGATTAATACAGGAAACAAATCTTCCTGTTGCTCCGCATCCGCTTATCAGGATCAATGTTAACAATAAAAATAATAATTTAAGTCTCATAGTATTTTTAGGATTTGAAGCCTATATTTAAAGTTTACTATTCCTTAAAAGTAATTTTTTGTCCCAAATTAGTTACTATTGATTTATACTTTCCAGCTGCCGCTTTCTTTTTCTCTGGAACAAACAGAAAAATCAATCTTTCTTTTGACTAATGTTTCATAGGTTTTTCTTGCTATTTCAGGAGTATTATTGTTTCCAGATAAATGAGCTAATAAAGCTAAAGATAGATTTTTCCCCTTTTCCTGTATCAAAGTAGAAGCATGTATATTGCTTAAGTGCCCTTTTTCAGATAAGATCCAATTTTTCAAAAATACTGGATAAGATCCATTTATCAGCATATCAATATCATGATTGCTTTCCAATAAAACAGCTTTTAATTTATCAATTACTTTCTCCATCTGCTTTGTAACAATGCCAGTATCAGTAAATAATCCAAATTTTCCAATGACAAACCCGCATGAATCTACATTATGAGAAGTAAGAACAGGCTTAATCTCAACATTATTTATCTTGAAATTTTTATTGTAATAAAATATTTTTACATCAGCATGTCCTATCTTCCATATTATCTCATCATAGACTTCTTTAGTCATATAAATCGGAATATTATGTCTTCTTGCCAAGACACCTGCACCACTGATATGATCGTGATGAGAATGAGTAATTAATATTGCATCAACATTTTCTAAGTTTTTTCCTAATCTTTCTGCTCTCTGCTCTATCTCTCTTCCGCTTTTTCCAGCATCAATAAGAATAGAAGTATTTTTTGTTTCAACTAAACAACAATTTCCATTACTGCCGGATGCAATTACTGAAATTTCCATTAAATCACCGCTTTTATTTTAAAAAAAAATAAAAAGAAAGCATTTATATACTTTTATATGTTTGATAATCTATAATTAAGGTGATAGATTGATTGATTTGAATTTGTTATCAAGTTTTAATATAAAAGAAGCATACAATATTTTAAAACCACTGATATTATTTATTATAGGTATGGTAGTTTATTCTGTATTTATCTTTAAATTCTACAGATTTATTGCAAGAAAAGAGATATTCAAGCTAAACCTGCAAAAATATAGTGAAAAGGGATTTGGGTGGTTTAAGAAAGTTTTAAGAATCATCTTTTACATAATTGAATATATATTATTATTTCCTGTTTTTACCTTTTTTTGGTTTATTATATTCTCTATTTTGCTTTCATTCTTGACAAGAGAACAAACAATGCAGAATATCCTGCTTGTTTCAATTGCTCTTATATCAACCATAAGGATAGCTGCTTATTATAATGAAGAATTATCAAAAGATTTAGCTAAAATGCTGCCTTTTGCTTTGCTCGGTATACTTTTAGTGGATATATCTTATTTTTCTTTTTCCACTTCTTTAGCTGTTATAAAACAAATTACTTCGTTTTGGAGTATAATGTCTTATTATTTGATATTTGCAATAATTCTAGAATTTGTTTTAAGAATAAGTTATGGCATATCTCCTTTTAAACAAGAAGAATCTAAGAAGAAGTAGTTGCTATCTTTTCTCTGCAATAATGGCAGTAGATAAAACTGCAGCAGGAAAATAGAAATTCTTCGTAGATGATTTTGTTCCCGCAGCAAGGACATACTATCTCGTAATGGGGCTGTTTGATTCTTTTTCTGTCTTCAATGTGTAAAAGCTTCACTTCAATATTAAAGCGCAGCCAGCTAGTATATAAATCTTTAGTTTAACTAAGAAAGGACTATTTGTTAATTTCTATAAACTTCTCAAAACATCAATTATATGCCTTTTCAATACCTTTATTTTGCAATTTTTGCTATTTAAACCTTTCCTTAAAATACCCTTGAAAATCCGATAGGTTAATAAACATCCTCTTATTTTCACTATTAAAATGGGTCAACAGGAAATATATGATTTTTTGAAAAAGAACAAAAGAAAATGGTATACTTCTAGGGATATCAGCAACAAGCTGAAGGTTTCCATAGGCTCTGTAACTAACTGCTTAAAGAAATTAAGGCAAAGCAGATCAATACAATTTAGAAGTTCTAAAAGGAAAAACCAATTTGAATACAAGTTCAAGAGATAATTCTGCTGTAAATATCAATTAAATCTTCAGAAATTTCTTCATCAATGTATTTTTTGCTCCCTATACACTGCCCTTCTTCTTGTATTGTCAATCCTACAGCATCTTCCTGGAAGTACATTATGCTGTCTTCATCATCAATATGCCCATATCCAAATGTATGCAGTATCTCATGGATCTCAGTAGTAGAATGCCCGCAGCTTCCGATATAAAATCCAGAAGCTCCTTTGCCAGTTGTTTCTGCAAAGCCAGCCAATCCAATCAATTCAATCTCTGCTTTTAATATCTTATTTCCTTTTATTTTTGTTATCCTGGCAACACCTTTTTCATGGCTGCATATTGATTCCCATTTGTATATCCTGCCTTCTTCCTCTCTTATATCAACATTATATTCATAACATCCTTCTAAAAATGAACAATGTATATCAATATCAGCAGGTTTATCTGTCTTTTCAAAATAAACAGCACCATCAGTTGCATTTTCTATCTCATCAAAAGCCTTTATTATTTTCCTGGTTTCATAATCTCCGCATTCCTCTTCATTTATAATAAAATAAGTCACAGGCATATGAGTCCAATGCAGCTTATCAGCAGAATAAAATTCATCTCCTGTCAATTCTGCTTCTTTTCCAGGCTCATAATCATAAGAAAACTCTGCAATCCTATCTTCTGCAGTATTCAGACAAAAGCAGTCAAAAAGTTTTGTATCATGATCATAACCAATTAGATAAGAAATTGCATTTTCAATCTCAACACAGTCATCATTGCATTGCTGTTTAACAATAAAAGGGATTTCAACTTCAGCAGGTTCTTCAATTATTTCTTGTTCTTCTATAACATTAATCTCTTTATCTGTTTCTAAACAGCCGGCTAATACTAATGATAAGATTAATAATAACATTATTTTTCTCATAAAATAACCATAAAAATTTAAATATA
>Ga0180438_10001300_pt1 | contig 44351 bp, 31 predicted proteins | sample SS_ome_12_FD_132455 | JGI IMG/M metagenome (GOLD analysis project Ga0180438, IMG submission 132455) | Hypersaline lake sediment archaeal communities from the Salton Sea, California, USA - SS_3_D_2 metaG | ecosystem: Environmental > Aquatic > Non-marine Saline and Alkaline > Hypersaline >...
ACCTTCGAGGGCGAGATCCCCCATCGTCCCGTCATCGCCGGGCAGATCGCCGACGTCGTGCCCGACGGCTGGCCGCAGATCCTCAAGGAGGCTGTCGGCGACGTCATCAACTCCCCCGCCGAGTGGGCCCAGAAGCTCGTCGAGGAGGACCACGTGGACCTGATCAGCCTGAAGCTGATCGGCGCCGATCCGGCCGGGGCGGCGCGGTCGTCGGCCGAGGCCGCCGAGACGGTCAAGGCCGTCCTCGACGCCGTCAAGGTCCCGCTGATCTTCTGGGGCTGCGACGACGAGGAGACGGACAACGCCCTCCTGTTGGAGTGTTCGGCCGCCGCGCGGGGCGAGCGGTGCCTGATCGGCTCGGCCACCGAGACGAACTACCGGACGCTGGGCGCGATCGGCACGGCGGACAAGCACAAGGTCATCGCCGAGGCGCCCGTGGACATCAACATCGGCAAGCAGGTGAACATCCTGCTTCAGGACGCGGGCTTCTCGCTGGACGACGTGGTGATGTGCCAGACCACCGCCGCGTTGGGCTACGGGTTCGACTACGTCTACACGATCTTCGAGCGCGTGCGGATCGCGGGGCTCAAGGGCGACGAGCTGATGGCCCTGCCGCAGATCGCCAACGTCGGCTGGGAGGTCTGGAAGGTCAAGGAGGCCCTCCAGGACGACGACATCCTGCCCGGCTGGGGCAAGCTCGAAGACCGCGGGCCCCTCTGGGAGACGACCACCGCCACCGGCTACCTTCAGGCCGGGGCGGATATCCTCACGCTGGCCCACCCGCGGTCCATCGCCGCGGTGCGGCAGGCCATCGACGACCTCATGGCGAGTTGAAAGGAGAGCCCGGATGATCTTTATCGGCGAACGCATCAACACCGGCTTCAAGGACATCAAGCAGGGCGTGACGGACAAGGACCCCGCGCCGCTGGTGCACTGGGCGACCAAGCAGGCCGAGGCGGGGGCCGGCTTCCTCGACGTCAACCTCGGGGCCGTCTCCGCAGACCCCGCCGACATGTGCTGGATGATCGAGACCGTCCAGGGCGCCGTCGAGACGCCCATCTGCATCGACACGAACAAGCCGACCATCCTGGCCGAGGCGATCAAGGTGACCCGCCCGGGGATGCTGATCAACTCCACCACCGCCGCGCCGGAGAAGCTCGATGTGATGATGCCGATCGCCGCCGAGCACGGCGCGTGCATCATCGGCCTGGTCATGGACGAGTCGGGCACGCCCAAGAGCGTCGACAAGCGCGTCGAGAACGCCGGCATGATTGTCGCCAAGGCGATGGAGTGCGGCATGGAGCCCGACCGCGTCTTCCTCGACCCCATCGTCATGCCCCTGAAGTACATGCAGGACCAGTGCAAGATGATCCTCGAGGCGGTCCGGCAGTTCCAACTGTTCTCCGACCCGCCGCCGAACACCGTCTGCGGGCTGTCGAACATCTCCAACGGCACGACGCAGAAGTCGCTGATCGACCGGACGTTCCTCGTCATGGCCATCAACAACGGCATGAGTTCGGCCATCTGCGACGTGATGGACACCGAGCTGGTCAACGCCGCCCTGACGGCCGAGCTGATGATGGACAAGCAGATCTACGCCGACGCCTACGTGCGGAAATGAACGTCCTGATCCTGCGGAGTCGGCGGCGCCCGCCCGGCGAGAGGCCGACGGACCCCTACACGCAGGTCTTTGACGGCCGCTACGCGGAGAAGGTGGTCGGCAACATCGAGGGCGAGCGGGGCTTCTGCTCGGCGTGCGGGCCCGACTGCACGGACTGCCGGGCCGCCTACGGCCGCCGCCTGGGCGGCAGGATCGCGGGCGTCATCGAGTTGCCCTGGTCGCTGCCTCACCTGTTGGAGCGCCCCGGCCGGCTCGTGCCCGACGACGTGCCGCGCCACGACGTGCTGCTGGCGATCCGCGTTCACGAGCAGGTCCTCCTCGAGTTCATTCGTCGCTGCGGGCGATGGGGCACACGCGGCGTGGTCGTGCCGATCGAGTCGAACGGCTGGCTCCGCGGGGCCGCCCGCGCCGAGGCCCGCGAGCTCTGCGAGGCCGCCGGCATGGAGGTGGACTTCCCCAAGCCGTTCTGCGATTTCGACCCGCCCGCCGGCAGCGTGCTCGCCGAACTCCGCCGCGAACTGCACATCGGTCGGCCCGCCGTCCGGCTGACCGTCCGCGACGGCGTCATCGACGAGGCGCACGTCGAGGTCTCCGCCGCGTGCGGCGCGACCTACTACGTTGCCCGCGGCCTCGTCGGGCGGCGCGTCGACGGCGACCTGAAGCACGAGGTCGTCGCCAAACGCCTCCACGCCTACCCCTGCACCGCCAGCATGGAGTGGGACGACGAGTTGGAGGACACGATCATGCACGTGGCCGGCAAGGCCCACTACGAGCTGCTCGCCCCGCTGACCGGCGAAGCGCCCCCGGACGAGCCGGGCATGATCCGATCGCCCGTCGGCAAGATGGTCTTTGCCCCCGCGACCGCCCGCGAGAACGTCGACAACATCGAACGCGCCGAGGAGGCCATCCTCGAACGCCTCGCCGCCGGCCGAGCCGTCTCGCTCCACGAACTCCGCTCCGAAGGCCGCATCACTCCCGCCGCCTTCTCCTCTGCCGTTCTCCTGCTCAAGCAGCAGGGCCGCATCCGCGTCGAGCGAGGCAAGATCGTCAAGCCGTAGCGGGCTGTGCCGGGCCAAGGGCTCTGTGGGGCCGCGGAGCGCGCGGGGCCAACGGCAGAGAACTCTACGTTCGGCGATGCGGGCAACTCGCCCGGGTCAGTCGGGCACTGTCTTGGCTCGCAGCTCAAGTGGAATCGCTTGACCGGATTCTGTGTTAGCCTTCCCTCTCGCTCGCTCTGAGGATCTCTTCTCTTTCTTCTGCTGTTCGTCCCCATCACGCCGCCCGCTCCATCATCTCGTCCAGCTTCGCCCGCGCGGCCTTCGCCCACGCCTGCCACTTCGGGATCTGCGTCCGTACCCCGCCGACGTACACGTCCGCCGGCGTCACCGGATCCCCGCCGGCCTCCGGCACCAGGGCCCAATGAGGCCGGAGTTGGTTGTATCGGCTCCGGAATTCCGCCAGACGTTGGCGGCAGTGTTCCGGGCTGTCGTACATCCGCCAGTACAGCTCCTCCTCCTTCAGCGTCCGGTGGAACCGCTCCAGCAGCCCCAACTGCGTCGCCGTACGATAGCGGTGAAGCGTCGTCTCGCTGACCCCGTAGCGGCCCTGAGGACCATAGTGTGTCAATCGCTACAGGAAAGGCCCGGTCCACGCACACCCCTCACCTGACGCTGGTGCAATGGTCTTCCCCTCAATCGCGGTACCGCAAACAGCCGGCCCGCCGGCTGCGTCGTGCGTTTCTCCTTCCCTGGAAGGCGTTTGTGGGGCCAGCTCGCCTGGGCGGCATCGGATGCCGGCCAGGCCGTCAGATCGGATGGGGGTCCCCCCGCCCAACAGGGAGAATAAAGCCTGTTACGGCTTGCCAATCGCAGCCCTTCCCGCGAGAATGCGCCCACGATCGGAACGCTCGCCCATGTCGCCAGACTGACTCAAATGAGATAGCGGGCATCCACTGGAGTGTCGGGTATAAGGAACCAGGTGGACCGTCCGGGCGGACGGCTTGCCGCGCGAGAGAAGGGAGTTTAGGCCCATGGGGATCGAAGAGATCCAACTGCACGATCTGGACGTCGAGGACTTCATCGAGCGGCAAGTGCAGGCCATTGGCGAGGCGGTAGGCGATGGCCTGGCCGTCAATGCGCTGTCCGGAGGTGTCGATTCTTCCGTGGTCACGCTGCTGGGACACCGGGCGTTGGGGGATCGGCTGAAGACGTGCTTCATTGAGAACGGCCTGATGCGTGAGGGCGAGCCGCAGTACATCGTCGATGTCTTTCATGGGCTCGGCGTGGAGGTCGAGATCGTCGACGCCCGCGAGCAGTTCTTCGCGGCCCTGGCGGGCGTAACGGACCCGGAAGAGAAGCGCGACAAGGGCATCACGGAGGTCTTCTACAAGGACGTCTTCGGCAAGCTGGTCAGGGACTGCGGCGCCAAGGTCCTGCTCCAGGGCACGATCTTCACGGATGTCGAGGAGACGGTCGCCGGCGTCAAGCGTCAGCACAACATCCTCGAGCAGTTGGGCATCGACACCGAGCAGGCCTACGGATACAAGGTCATCGAGCCGATCATCCAGCTCCGCAAGCCCGCCGTCCGGGCTGTCGGCGAGGCCCTCGGGCTGCCGGAGGAGATCTTCGCCCGGCCCCCGTTTCCCGGCCCGGCCCTTGCGACGCGGGTGATCGGCGAGGTCACGCAGGAGCGGATCGCCCTGGTCCGGGCGGCCACGGCGATCGTCGAGGCCGAACTGTGCAACTCCGGGGCTTTTCAGTATATGGCCATTCTCCACGAGGACAAGGTCACCGGCCTGCGCGACGGCCAACGTGACTTCGGCCACCAGATCGAGGTCCGCTGCTGGGACAGCACCGACGCGGTGACCGGCGAGCCGACGGACCTGCCTTTCCAACTGCTGCGGAAGATCGCCGATCGGATGACGACAGAGGTGCCCGGCGTCGTCAGCGTCACGTACAACATCACCGGCAAGCCGCCCTCGTGTATCGAGGCGGTGTAGACCCCGTGCTGACCAGACGCAGGAGGCAGCCAAGCGGTTCGCCGACGCATTCCGCAGCGTCGCGAAGCCAGCCCCCGTTCCTGTTCGGTGCCGCGGCGCGGCTCGCCGTTTGGCGCATACGCCTGCGCCGATGGCTGACTCACAACGTCACTCGTCGCCCCGCTTCCGCCGACTCGTAGCATGCCAGCACCATCCGCAGCGCCTCGCGTCCTTCCTCCGCCGTGGCGATCGCCTCGCGGCGGCCTTGGAGGAACTCCGCCAAGGGACCGGCCAGGGCGGCGATTCGCTCACCGTGGCCGGCGGGGGTCGGGATGCCGCTTTCGGTCCACTGTCCTGTCTCGTGGAGGAACCACTTGAGCCCGACGGCGCCGTCGGGACGGGGGACGTTCGTGCTGGGGCCGTCGCCGTAGCTCTGAACGATCGTGCCCTTCTCGCAGAGGATCTCCGTCGTGCCCTCGGCCGCGACGCACGTGAACGAGCAGGAGACCTCCGCGAAGACGCCCTCGCCGTAGCGGAAGATCGCGATGCCGTGGTCGTTGGGCACCTTCGGGTTCAGCAGCGAGCCCAGCTCGGCCGTCACGCTGGCCGGCGTGCCCAGCAGCCAGTAGATGAAGTCGATCGGATGCGACGCGTCGTCGGCCCAGATGTCGCGGTTGTAGTCCGGGTCGACGTGCCAGCTCTGTTCGAAGTTCGGCCAGACGTGCGTCGACAGCCCATGCCGGCGGCGGACCATCAACAGCCGCCCGAACTGTCCGCCGGCCAGCAACTGCTTCATCTTGACGTTCTGCGGGTCGACGCGCATCTGCCACGCCATCGTCAGCGGCACACCGGAGGCACGGACGGCGGCGACGATCCGGTCGGCCTGCTCCATCGTCAGCGCCATCGGCTTCTGGAGGACGATCGCCTTGCCCGCCGCCGCGGCCCGCTCGACGAGCTCGGCGTGCAGCGACGTTTCGGCCGCGACGACGACGGCGTCGACGTCGTCACGGCCGAGCAGATCATCGGGCGACTCGGCCGGCTCGACGCCGTGGTCCTCCCGGGCGGCGTCGAGGCGCGTCGCGTTGTGGTCCCACCCGGCCACCACGCGGACGGACATCGGCGCATCCTGCCGCCAGCGATTGCAGTACGCATTTACGTGGCTGTGCGCGAAGCCCAAAATCCCGACGTTGACGGACATGAACAACTCCTGTCTGCGCGGTTGCGGATCTTCTCTCTTCCGCCGCAAGCGGCTCGTTCGTTCAGGGAGCGGTTCCCTGTGCTCCTACTGCTGCGTCACCCACCGGCAGATTGCATCGGGCCCGAGCGGGCGTTTGTCGATGCGGAGCTTGCCCGCCCCCTCGGTGCCCGCGGCGCGGTAGGCGGCGCGGAGCGGGGCGGTGTCGAACTCGTCGGCGAGGTGGTGGAGCATCACGCGGCGCGGCGCGGCCAGCGCGGCGGCCGTCCACAGCCCGCCGGCTTTCAGGATGCACGGCGTGAACAGGTCGCCCAGCCAGCGCGGATCCGCGTCGCCGGCGATCTGCGCCAGGTCGGCAGCGACGGCGGTCTCGGACGGCGATAGCGGCGCCGCCAGCAGGCACCACGCACCGGCCTGGCCGAGGCCGATCAGGCTTGCGGTCGACACGTCCTTCCGCCCGCGCAGGTAGGCCAATCCCATCAGGATGTCCTGCACGCGCTGCACGACGGCCGTGCGGTTGTACGTCGAGAAGAAGCCCTTGTCCGCCTTCTGCTTCGTCTGGGCCAGCGGGGAGTGGTATTCGCCCGTCAGGTACGCGTCGATCGCCAGCACGCTCTGCCGGCCGGCCAGCAGGCCCGACAGCAGCTTGCCGGGCCCGCCCTTGGCTGCGTCGATCAAGTCGGCCTTGCCCTGCTGGCAGACGACCAGGCACGCCGGTGCTCGCCCGGACGCCCCCTTCGCGCGGTACAGCAAGGCCGGCACGCGGTCGCCGACGCCCTTGCGACCCAGCAGCAGGCGCGTCACGCGAACCTCGCCAACCGTGTCCGTGGCGAGCGTCTCGACGTCCAACTCGCCCCCGCCCGGGAGCTTCGCGAGGATCGCGTGGCGGTAAGCGGCCCCCAGCGTCTGGCCGAAGCGCTTGCGGTCTGCCGGCCGCTTGGGCAGCAGCTCGTCCCGCCGGCGGCGGCATTCGGCGCGGATGTGCTCCATGAGCGTCTTGGGCGTCTTGGCATCGGCGGGCAGCGTGCGGCCCTGCCAGACGAGCAGGTCGGCCTTCTTCTCCGGCTTGTAGGCCGGCTCGGTGATCTTCCGGGCGCCCTTCGTGCCCTTCAGCCGTCGCTCGAAGAAGCTGTACACGCCCTCGCGGTGCTGCTTGTTGTAGCCGTGGGCGCTGTCGGTGTGGACGCTCGCGACCCGGTCGGCGAGGCCGAACAGCTCGTAGATCCGCCGGATGGACGGGTATTCGACGGTCGGCGTCTCCTTCGTCCAGTCGCCGGTGGCCGAGGGCATGATCAGCGGGCGCGGGGCCATCAACGCGCCGATCTCGATGTTGTTCGTCTCGATCCGAAGCAGCGGGGCGTTCTCGCACTCGCAGCCGCCCTGCATGATGCCGCTGATCATGCAGACCGGCGCCGCGGCCGTCACCCGATCGTCGATGCCCATCACCATGAACGTCTGCGTCCCCCCCCCGGAGCAGCCGGTCAGGCCGATGCGCTTGGCGTCGACGTCGTCGAGCGACTGGAGGAAGTCGATCGCGCGGATGGTGTTCCAGCTCTGGAGGTGCATCGGGCTCAGGCCCCACAGCTCGTTGACGGTGCTCGGGATCACGCCGCGGTGCTTGCCGAGCTGCTTGCCCGAGTCGTTGTAGCCGATCATGTCGTACGCGAAGACGACGTAGCCCAGCCGCGCCAGCGTGATGCAGCGGGCCGGGACACTCCCGCGCGGCGGCTCGTGGCCGAAGCGGCCCTGGCCCCAATGCCCGTGTGGGCTCGCGACGCCGGGGAAGGGCCCCCTCCTGCCCCGAGGCCGGTACAAGTTGCCGCAGACGTAGAAGCCCGGGTAGCTCTCGATGAACGCCTTCTCGATGGTGTAGCCGTCGCGCTCGATGCGCCCGAAGACGCGCGGCTTCAGCTCGCAGCGGGCCGGTTCGGGCAGCAGCCCGCTGGCCACGCGGACATGCTCCCGCAGCCACGCCGCACGCTTCTGCCAGGCCCCCTTCGTCGGATAGTCGCCCATCGTGAAACGTTGGTTGAGGTGGCGGCACTGAAGCGGGCGCCGGTCGGGCGAGGCGGCGAGCGATCGCGGATAGACCCGCGACAGCCGCCACAGAACCGACGGATCGGCCTTGGGGTCCGTCGTCAGCATCAGCGCGCCGACGGCCGCCTTCGCCGCTTCGCTTGACCGGGGGTCGTACCGGACGCCCGCCTGCTTGCCCGCCGGGATGTCCACCACGCCGAGCTTCACCCACGCGAAGGCCTTCGCCTCGCCGCTTGCCCTGCGGGCGGGCAGCTTCCTGCCCGCCACCGTCCATCGCACCGCCGCCCCGCTGCGCTGCCAGGCCCACACGTGCATCGTCCCGCCGACCGCCGGCGGGAGCTTGCCCTTCGCCGCCGCGAGCCGGCGAACGCTCAGCACAACAGTCGGCGAGCCAGCAGGGGCCTCTGCCCGCGCGCCGGCCGACAACCACAGAATGCCGGCGACGCCCAAACACAGCAGCAGTCCGGTCGTCCAGTGGTCCACGTCAGTCTCCTTTCGCGTGTCGCGGCCGCGGATCAAATGTAGTTCAGTCCATATAATGGCAGCGGCAGCGGCAGGGCGCGGCGGAGCGTCCGTCCCAGCGCGCCCGCCGCGCCGGCCAACGGATCCAGCTCCGTCGATCCGAACAGGGCGGCCGTCACCTCGCGGGCGCCGGCCGCCTCGAACCGCTCGCCGGCCGATTCGAAGGCCAGCCCGTGGATGCTCAACTCGTCGGCCTCGGCGGCGATGCGCAGCTTCGCGGCCGCGCTCGCGCCGATCCGCTCGGCCAGCAGCGGGCGAAACGCCGACCACAGCCGATCCGCGTCGAGCAGCTTGAGCGTATAGGGGCTGCCGACCCTCTCGGCCGTGCCTGCCGGCGCGGCGCACGCCAGCTTCAGGGCCACGTCGGTCGGATACGCATCGATCTCGACGGACCCCGCCGCGTAGTGATCGGCCAGCTTCGACAGGAGGCCCAACGCCGTGCGGCGCTCGCCGGCCAACTCGCGGACGCTGACGGTCGGGGCCCGGTTCGGCTCATCGCCGCGCGGCGCGTTGACGCTGACCACGGCCGCCGCTTCGCCGTCGCGGCGGGCGAGGTATGTCCCGCCCGGCCGGTCCATCACCCCGCCGCAGAGGACCAGCGTGGCGTAATCCGCCTCGCAGCGCCGGAATCGGATGGGCTCGGCCTCGAACAGCCGCAACGCCTCGCCGGCCGTCTCGGAGGTCACCTCGACGATCTCCAGTTCCTCGCCCGCCGGCGGGAGCGCGTCGGCCGGCAGGGCGTACTTGACGAATCGGCCACATGAGAACGCCCCGCGGCGGCGGTACAGCGACCGCCCGCCGCTGATCAGCATCAACGACGCGCCGCCGTCGATCGCGCATCGGACGGCGTCGTCAAGGCAGCGTCCGGCCAGCCCGGCTTGGCGATGGGCCTCGTCCGTGCAGACCGATCCGATGCAGACCACGCGCAGGGGGCAGCCGAGCAGCACGACGTCGCCGGCGACCATGCCCACCAGCGAGACCGGCTCGTCCCCGCAGGTGATCGTGCGAAGCTGCTCCATCCGGTCGCGGCAGAACAGCGTGGGGAACTCGCGCGCCATGTCCCCGTCGGCGCCGCGGCCTTGTCGAAAGACGCGATTGGCCAGCGCGACGGCCGCCTCGAGCCGCTCCGGCGGCAGCGCCTGAGGACCGACGTATTGGTCTGGTTCCGTCATCGGTTCACTTCCTCTGTTTGCCGCCGGTTGCGTCTTCAGCAGGGCAGCTTGGCCACGCGGACGCGCCGGCCCGTCCGGATCGATTGGGCGAGCGCCTCGAGGACGGCGATGGGCTCGAGGATCTCCGCGGCGGTGTGGGGCTCCCTGCCCGTGCGGAACATCCGCAGGAACTTCCGGATGCCCGACAGGTACGGGTCGGCGTCCGACTCGTGGGTGAAGTCCACCGTCGCCTTCATCCCCGCCGCACGCATCGCGAAGCTGCGCCGGCCCTCCGCGATGCACTCCATCGTCACGACCGGGCCGCCGCCGCGGTAGGTCATGACGGCCACCGCGTTCGGGTTGCCGCGCCCGGCCCTGGTCACCTGCACGGCCTCGATGCCCGATCCGAAGGCCTTCAGGATCGCGTCGACCTGATGGATCGCATAGAAGAAGACCCCGCCGTACTTGCTCTTGATGTCGCACGGCCCGGTGGAGCAGACGGCCGTGATCCGGCCGGCCGAGCGGATCTGCTTGCGGAGGTCCTTGCGAAACCCCTCCTGCTCGGGGATCGTCGAGAACGACGTGACGGGCACGCCGCGCTCCCTGGCGAGCTTCAGCAGCTTCCAGCCTTCGGCGACGGTGAAGCTGAACGGCTTGTCGACAAACGCGGGGATGCCCGCCTCGACGAACGGCGTGGCCGCGGCGGCGTGATACTTCGCGTGGCGGTGGTCGACCATCACGCCGTCGATCCGGCCGATCATCTCTTCGGGGCGGCGGACGATTGTGGGGATCCGCCCGGCCTCGGCGGCGGCTTGGGCGAAGGCCCTCGTCTCTCCCCAGACGGCCACCACGCGTGCCCGCCCGCAGGACTTGCGAACGTTCAACGTGGTCGCCACCGCGGCGGTGTGCGAGTTCTCCGCTCCGACGATGCCGATTCTCATCGTTCTCTCCTCATTGCCGCTTGCGGCTTCGCGGAACTGGCAGTGGCACGGGGCCGGACAGGGGGGCAGGCACCTCCGCTGCGCCGCGGAGCCGGTCCCCGTTTCCTACAGGCTCAAGACGGAGTAGACCAGGTCCCTGATCACGCCGGCGCCCTCGAGGCGGTCGAGCACCTGGTCCAGCTCGCTGGGCGACCCGGCCAGCAGGTACGTGTAGCCTCTCGCGTCGTGCCCGACCTCTTCGGTGGTCAGGAACGACCGTTCCCCGGCCACGTCGCGGGGGATAAGCTGGCGAACGGTCCGGGCGATGACGGCCTTACGGAGGGATTGCGACTCGTAGGGTTTCTCCTCGAGGGCGTGGACCTTGCTCAGCCGCTTGACCTTCCGGACCATCTTGTCCTTGTCTTTCTCGCTGCAGTAGAAGGTCAGCACGACGCTGCCGTCGATGCCCGCCTGCTCGACCGTCCCGTGCCCGACGACGGTATCGATACTCACGCCCTCGTTGCTGAACGCCGACGCGATGCTCGTCAGCGCCCCGGCCCGGTCGGCCACGTGGGCCCGGAAGACCCAGTGCTGCTTGTCCTGGTCAGTCATCGATCTCTGATCTCTCTGTGCCGCTGTCCGCTGGTTTCCTTGCAGGACGCGACGACTCCGGGGACCCGCGATCCGCAATGGACCGCGGGCCAGGCCCGCGCCGTGCCTCCGTGATCGATCCGTCGGCCGTCCTACTCGGGCGGCGGGGGGACGTACCGATAGGGCTGGCACCGCCCGGCCAGCGCGTCGATCGCCCCGGCCGCCAGGGCCGCCATCTCCAGCGAGCCGGGAAAGACCATCACCGGCGCCAGCCGCCCGACCTGTCGCCGGATGCCCGAGCGGACGAGATCGCTGCGGGCCAACCCGCCGGTCAGGACGATCGCCTCGACGTCGCAGCCGGCCGCGACGTACTGCGAGCCGATCTCCTTGCCGATCTGGTAGACCATCGCGTCGACGACGAGCCGGGCGGCCTCGTCGCCGTCGGCGATCCGCTGCTCGATCTCTTCCATGCGGTCGGTGCCGAGGTACGATCGCAGCCCGCCCCGCTTGGTCAGCTCCTCCAGCAGCCCCTCGCGGGTGAACCGCCCGCTGTAGCAGAGGTCGATCAACTCCATCAGCGGCAGTTGCCCCGCCCTTTGGGGCGTGAAGGGCCCCCCGCCGAGCAGGGCGATGGTGTTGTCGACCATCTTCCCGCCCCGGACGGCCGCGACGGTGATCCCGCCGCCGAGATGCGCCACCACGAGGTTGACGTCCTCGATCGGCCGACCGATCGCCTCCGCCGCCCGCCGCGCCGCCGCCCGAACGCTCAGGGCATGTGACGTGCTCCGCCGGGCCACCGGCGCGTAGCCGGAGACCTCCGCTTCCGGGCGGAACTCGTCGACGACGACCGGATCGACCGCGTAGGCGGGCACGCCCAGCCGCTCGGCCAGCGCCGCCGCCAGCGGAATGCCCAGGTTGCTGGCGTGGGGCTTCTCCGGGCGGTCCAGCACGGCCGAGACGATGCCGTCGTGGACCGTGATCCCGCCATCTTCCCGCTCGGCCACGACGTACGCCCCGGCCGGCAGCTTGGCCGCGGGGCGAGGCAAAAAGCCCCCGCGCCCGACCACCGCGTCGATCGGCTCGGCGCCGGACTGCTTCAGCACCGCCAGGACCCCGCCGGCCAGTTGCTCAACCTGTCGGCGCAGATCCGCCCCGGCGGCCACGTCCAGCTCGCACGGGCCCTCGCTGTCGTGCAGACAGAGGTCGTTCTCGAAGACGGCGACCTTCATCGACGTGCTGCCCGGGTTGACCACGAGGACGCGGCGGGGCAGCTCGGGCTGCCGGGCGGGCGGCTTGACGGTGGGCGCGGCCGCGGCGCGATGCCGACGCGAGTAGACGTTGCACAGGGCGATCGACTCGAGACGCGTCGAAAGGGCGTCGGCCCGGGAGAGGATGATGTACGGCACGGGGAAGCCGACGGTGATCGAGGCCAGGGAGGCCTCTCCGAACTTGCTCAACGCCGTCAGCGTCTTGTAGAGCACGTTGGCCGAGTCGATCCCCGGGCAGACGACCACGTCGGCCCGCCCGGCGACCTCGGTCGCGGCGGGCACGTCGGGCAGGCCCTTGACGGCGACCGACTCCGGGTCGGTCGCCAGGTCGAACGACAGGGGCCCGTAGACGACCGCGTCGGGCCAGTCCCGCCGCGACAGCTCGGCGGCCAGCGACGTGGACCGCAGCGAGGGGATCTGCTTCTCGTTGGCCGACAGGATCGCCACGCGCGGGCGGGCGATGCCCATCACGGTCCGAGCGACGTCGACGGCGTTGCGGACCAGGTCGACCATCCGCCCGAAGTTGCAGACCGTCGTCACCCCCGCGTCGGTCATGACGATCGGGCGCCCGCCGCCGATGGCCGAGGCGTCGAAAACCGTCGCCAGGCTCACCGTCCGCCGCTCGGACAGCGGGAGCATGTGGCGGTTGATGATCGGCGTGGAGATGTTGCCCTTCAGCACGATGTCGGCGGCGCCTTTGCGGATGATCTCGACCGTCGCGGCGGCCGTCTGCTCCTCCCCGTCCGTGCCCGTCACGTCCTCCCAGTCGATGTCGATCTTCACCTCGCCGACGGCCCGCTCGATCCGCTCGCGGTTGCCCACCAGCAGGAGGCGGTCGATGATCCCGTGGTCGCGGGCGCTCTCGACGAGGCGGAGGTCCTCCAGCCGGTCCCCGCCGACGACCACCACGTTCGACGGGCCGAGCTGCCCGGCGATCTCCACCAGGTCGGCCACCGTCTCGAGGGGCTCGATGGGGGGTGGGTTCGCGTTGTCGTTGTCCAGCTGTGCGGGCATCGGGCGGCTGTTTTCCTTCGGTGACAGGCGCCCGCCGACGCGGGCGCTCGCGGGCATCATACCGACGCGCCCGTCCACCGATCAACACTACAGCTTTGGGTGCCACGGCCGCGGAGTGTGCGGCCGTGTCTTCCTCGTGGCCAAGAGCACGGCCGCTGAACTCCGCGGCCGTGGCACCCAAGTCTGCCGCGCTGGCGAGGCCTACCTGCGCGCGATCTCGAGTGCCGTCATCGATCGCGCCGGGAAGCGATGGGTGAATCCCCCGCCGGCGGCGCCGGCGACGGGCGTGCCGCTGACCGTCTCGACGACCTCCGGCTTGTCGAGGTTGGTGCAGGTCAGTTTCGGCCCGGTGACGGTCCACGCCCGCGCGCCGGCCGTCGAGCCGTCGGTCACCGCGATCCTCGCCACGATGTCGGCGGCATGGTGCTTGTTGAAGACGATCAGGTAGAGCGTCCTGCCGTCTTCCGACAGGCTGGCCGAGGCGGTCAGCACGGCGTAGGGGGGCGGGTCGGCCAGCCGCTCGACGCGGAGGCTGCGGATCTCGAGCGTCCCGCTGACTCCGCCCGTGCCCTTCGCGATCAGCCGCAGGTGGGCGTCCAGCCGCTTGCAGTCCGGCAGCGTGACCATCTTCGTGCTGAACCGCTTCCACTCCGTGGTCGCCTCCACGCCCTGCGTGGCGCATCCCGACCGGGTCGCGTCCCACCCCCGCCCGTCGATCAGGTCCACGCCCAGCCGCGCCTTGACCGGCCCGCCGAGAGCCATCCGGCCCTCGTGCGACAGCCGATACGTCGCGCCCGGTTTTGCCGCGATCGAGCCCAGCGTGTGGTACGTCTCGGTGTCGTAGTCCTTCAACTCACACCGCAGCGACCCCTTGCCGGTCGGCCGCCATCGGCAGCCCTTGGCCTCGCCGCCGGTCGCGGTGACCTCGAAGCCCGCGTCGCCGCCCGGCCCGCCGCCCTTGCTCGCGGGGCGGACGCGGAGGCAGCCCTCAAACGGCAGCCGGGGCGACTCGACGCTCACGTCCACCAGCCGTGACCCGAAGTGCCGCCCCCACAGGCGGTACAGGTACCACGCCGGCAGCCGCTTCCACTTGCCCGCCTCCCGCCCCGGGCGCCGCGGGCCCCGGAACATGCCCCAGTACCCGTTGACGAGGTGCCAGTAGTTGGCCATCAGGACGTTGGTCTGCGGCTTCAGCAGGATGCGGACGTAGTCGGCCGAGAACAACGCCGCCCCGAACGAGAAGCGATACGGCATCGGACGGCTCTGAACGAACGAGGCGTTGTACTCGGTGATCGCGAGGGGCAGGTCCCTTCCGGCGGCTTGGCGGATGAGTTCGCGATAGCGTGCCAGCTCGGCCTCCGTCTGCTCGCCGGCGGCCAGGCACGCACGCATCAGCAGATCGGCCTTGTCGCGGAGGGGGTTGTTGTTCTGCGGGTCCCAGAGCCCGACGGCATAGGTGTGGACGATGACGAAGTCGGCCCGGCCCTTCGTGGCGGCGAGCACGTGCCGGTTCCACGGATCGTCCGGCCCCGTGCCCGTGCCCATGTGCGCGCCGATTCGGATCGACGGGTCGATCTTCCTCATCCTGCCGGCGCAGCCGTTGAACCATCGGGCGTAGGCGGCGGGCGTGTGCTTGCGGAAGGGCTTGACGTCGTGGTTGCCGTGGTCCGACTCGTTGCCCATCTCGAAGTACTTCACGCCGTGGGGCTCGACGTGGCCCGACGCGGCGCGCTGCTGCGCCCACGGGTGCTGCTCGTCGGCGGGGGCGTTGAGGTACTCGACGAGCTGGCCCGCCTCGGCCGGGCCGCCCACGTAGGCGCTGACGTTCATCAGCGGCTCGGCGCCGACGGCGCGGCAGAGCCGGATGAACTCGTCGACGCCGAAGGTGAAGTTCGGCCGCTTCTCGGCCGGGCCGACGGCCTTCTTCCAGTCGAAGTTGTGCGTCAGACACCCGCCGGGGTAGCGGATCATCGACACGCCGAGCTCTCTGGCCATGCGGACGACTTCGCCCACCGGCCGCCGGCGGGCCGGGTCCCACACGCCGTCGCCCGTCTGGCCCATGATCGGGTTGCTCTGGCGGGTGAAGATGTCCTTCGTGTCGGCCGCCTCGACGTTGTGGCCGAACACCAGCCGCGGCACGGGGCCGAGGAGCTTGCGCGGGCGGACCGTGATCGTGGCGGGGACGTTCTCGGTGCCTCCCGGCGCGGCGGCGCATACGAAACACCACGCGGCGAGGGCCAGTGGATATCGGGCGCTGCGCATAGGACCCTACCACGCGACCTTGATGCGGAATCGCTTGGGATGCCCCCTCAGGTTGCCGCCCTTCCTGATCAGGCCCGAGGCGATCGCCTTCTCCAGATGCTCCTTGATCCAGGCGTCGCGCCGGGTCTGGTTTGCCCGGTCCTCGGCGGTCATGATCTTGAACTCCAGCCCGTTCGGCAGCTTGAACGCGCCCTTCTTGCGGAGGATGTCCGCCCCCTTCGTGCGGATGAACCGCCCGACCATATCCCGCAGCGCCCGGTCCTCGGCGAGCGTGTAGCCCGGGTCGATGTTCTTGTACATGTAGAGCATCGTTGTCCGCTCGACGTCCTTCTGGGGGACCTTGTCGGGCAGGCGGAAGCTGGGCCACTTCTCCACGTCGGACAGCACGTGGACCAGCACCCACGCCGCGATGCCGTGGGCGGCGCGGACGTGCGGGTCGTTCACGTCGTTCCAGCGCAGCTCGGTCGTGCGGAGCAGCATCGTCGTCTTCCGTCCCTGCGGGCTACAGTGGTACAGCGCCGTCATGTCCGCGTAGAACTCCTGGAGCGCCGAGAACAGCAGCCGGTAGTCCTGGTAGAGCTTGATGACCTGCGTGGCGGGCAGGCCCTGCGTGACGTAGTTGTGCCCCAGCTCGTGCCAGACGATCGCCTCGGCGAGGTCCCCTTCGGTCAGTTGGTGGGCCTGGTGGAGGCTGCTGCTGTCTCCCCACCTGTCCAGGAGGGGCTTGGTGCTGTCGACCTTGTGCGGCTGCCAAGTGACGATGGTTCGGAACCGCCCGGTCCTCTCGTCGATGTCGACGGGGAACTCCATCCCCGTCACCTCGGAGGGCATGTAGTTGGCCTTGATGGCCTTGCCCCAGATCTCCGCGTCGAAGCTGATGTTCTTGCTGCTCTTGGTGTTGTGCCACCATCTGGGGCGGAAGTCTTTCAGGGTCCGGCGCATGTAGCCGATCTCGGATCGCTGCTCGGCCGTCAGGTGCCGGCTGTGCTTGACCAGGCTCTTCATCGAGGTCTGGAATTCGCCCCAGTTGCTGTGCATGTACTGATCGACGACGTCATCGTAGAAGGCTTGTGCGTCGGCCTTGGCCTCGTCGCCCGACGCGGCGCTCTGCGCGCGGGCCGGTCCGACGGCCATCACGAAGAGGGCACCGAACGCCAGTAGCAGAGCTGAGTATCCGGTTCGACTCATGACCTGGTTCCTTGTGCTGAAGGGCCCCGGGGCCCGCATGCCGCTGCCGGCGGAGACGGCTATTCGTCGGGGAAATGCTCGTCCAGCAGTTCACGGGCCCTCTTGGCGGCTTCGGTCTTGGGGTATTTCTCGGCCAGTTGCTTGAGAGACTTCTTCGCCAGCGGCTTCATCCGGTTGGCCAGGTAGTTCTCGGCCTTCTGAAGCAGCCGGTTGGCCGCCTTCTCGTCCTGCTGGCTGGTCGCGCCCGTCGGCGTCGGTGTCGGTGTGGGGGCCGGCTTGGCGGCGAGTTGGGCCAGCAGCACCTTGGCCTGCCTGGCGGCCGAGGTGTTCGGGTGCTTGGACAGGACGGCCTCGAGCTTCGCCTTCGCCACGGCCGGCTGGTTGTTCTCCAAAGCCATCATCGCCTGGGCCAACAGGCTCTTCGAATCCTGCCCGTCCGCCGGGGCCGGCGCCGCCTTCGTCGGCAGGGCCTGGGGCGTCCCGTGCGGGCCGGTGACGAAGACGGCGAAGTAGGCGTCGACCAGCCCGCCCGCGATGCCCCGTTGAACCGGCTGGTAGACGTTCAGCGGCGTCTCCGGGTTGCTCCGCCCGCTCATGACCAGCCCGCCGACGACGGCGTAGCCGTGGGCCGCGTCCACCGCGTAGAAAGCCGTCTGCGTGAAGAAGCCGCTCTGGAGCATCTTCAGCTTCCCGTCGAAAACGCTCAGGAACCCGCCGCCCTTGTAGCCGCCCTCCTTGAAGTACCACGGGTCCTTCGTCGGGCCGCCGAACTGCGTCCCGCCGGCCGTGAAGAGCCGCCCCTTCTCATCGGTCACCAGGTCGGTCACGTGCAGGTAGCTGGCGCTCTTGCCCTCCCTCAGCCACGCGCACAGCCACGTGCCCTTCTGTAGCTCGCCCGTCGCGGCGTCGACCCGGAAGGCCACGCTCGTCCGCTTCGCGCTGCCCCGGAACCCCTTGCCCGGGTTGTCCTGGTGGACGCCCTTGAAGACGGCCTTGTCGATCGGCCGGTCGGAGTCCTTCGGGTCGCGCGTGCAGATGCTCAGCTCGTTCTCGGCGTGCAGGGCGAGGTGCATCCTGCCGTCGGCGCCGGTCCGGGCGATCGTGCCGCACGTGTCGGCCGTCAGCCCGTTGCCGCCGTCCTTTTTGGACAACTGCTTGTCGGGCTTCTGATCCCAGAGCGTCCAGATGTTCTTGCCCGCCCGGTCGAACCCGTGGGCAAACGGCCCGCTCCACCGCTCCCGCCCGGTGTGGGCCTTCCCGTAGCCGATGACGCTCGCGACACCCGAGGCCCCGCAGACCGACAGGCTCTGCGGGCTGCCCGTGCCGTAGGCGTGGAACGGGGCCTTCCACTTCTCCGCCTCCCACGACGCGTCGTAGCGGATGATCTCCTTCGCGCACAGGATCAGCAGCTCGCCGTTGGAGTCCACCGCGAAGTCCTTGATCCCCTCGTGCACGCAATGCTTGGTCGGCTCTCGCGCGCCGGGCAGGATGTGGTAGACGGCCGCGCTGTCCAGCAGCACGTAGATGTTGCCCCCCGCGTCGGTCTTCACGTTGTTCAGCGTGCCCGGCAGGTCGGCGCGTCGGCCCGGGGAGACCGTCTTGTCGTCGGTCACCTTCAGGCGGACCAAGAAGCCCTTTCCACCGCCGCTGTACGTGCCGGTCATCCCGAAGTTTCCCGACAGCAGGATGGAGTGGTCCGGCAGGATCCTCACCGCCTCGATCCGGTCGTTGCCCTCCCCCCCGTATGGCGAGGCGCAGATCAGCTTCGCCAGGCCGTCATTGGCCGGGTCGGCCGGCTCGATCTTGAGCGTCGACTTCGTCCGGCTGGAGGAGGAGGGGACGATGATCACCCGGGCGGCAAGGGGGGCCGCAACGGCCGCCACCGCCAGAAATCCCGCCAGCCAGCCCGCACGATCCCGCCGAACTCCCTGTCGTCCCATGCTTCCGTCTCCCACTTCAGACCAGCAATCGAACCCCTACCCGCTGCGCCGGGAGCGACCCTGGAAACGACGAGCAAGGCACACTTCCCCGAGCCGCCCGTTCGCACAACCGACTATACCCCGGTGCAAGACAGGCTGCAACGATCGAAACCCGGCGATGCCCCGTCTCGCCTGCCCCCTCTTCGGCGGCGCTAGCTGGTCAGGCCGCTCGCAAGCTGCGTCCGCGTCCACGGGTTCAGCATGGGGTCGTCGATCGACGCCATCCACTCGATCAGCCGCCGCCGCAGGCCCGCGAGCAGATCGGCGCACGCCGCATCGCGGGCGCGGTTGACGATCTCGCCCGGGTCGGCCTGGAGGTCGTACAGCTCGTCGAGGGCGGTTGCGTTCCAGACGTACTTCCATCGGCGCGTGCGGACCATCCGCTGCGTGTAGAGGCCGAACTGGGCGCCCTGCCACATGCCGAAGATGTCGCGGCGCGGGTCGGCGTCCTCGCCGCGGGCGAGGGGCAGGAGGCTTCGGCCGGTGAACATCTCGGGCGCGTCGAGGCCGGCGGCGTCGCAGAACGTGCTCGCCAGGTCGATCGCGTGGCAGACGAAGGCGTCGCACGTCGCGCCGGCCGGCAGCCGCCCGGGCAGCCTCGCCAGCAGCGGCACGCGCACCACGTCGTCGTACATCACGTAGTTCTTGTCGATCATCCCGTGTCCGCCGCACAGGTCGCCGTGGTCGGCCGTGTAGACCACCAGCGTCCGATCGCCCAGGCCCAGCCGGTCCAGCGCGTCGAGCAGCCGGCCGACCTGCGCGTCCAGCAGCGAGATCACGCCGAGGTATCGGGCGACCATGGGCGCCCACCGCTCCCAGCCGAACCCGTCGATCTGCCACGTGCGTCGCTGCTGGGCCTGGATGTAGGGCTTGCCCTCCAGCGGGTCGGGGAAGCTCGGCCAGGGGTCGATCCGCTCGGGCGGGTACATCGAGGCATACGGCTGGGGTGGGGTGCAGGGCAGGTGGGGCTCGACGGGGTCCCACCGGACGAAGAAGGGCCGCCCGTCGGAGGCGAAACGCTCGATCAGCTCGAGTGTCCGGTCGGCGCCCCAGGCGAGGCGCGACTCGGCGGGGGTGACGTGCGGATCGGCCTGCCCGAACCAGCCGGCGTCGTTGGGCGGCGGGAGCAGGCCCCGCTCGGCCCGCCAGCGGGCGTACTGATGTCCGCTGACGAACTCGTGGACGCCGAACTCGCCCGGCGGCCCGGCCGTCTCGCCGTGAAACTTGCCCACGTGCCCCAGCAGGTATCCCGCGCCGTTCAGTCGCTGCGTGAACGTCGGCAGCGCGGCGTCGGCCGGCCGGTAGGCCTCGGTGTGCGGGATGCTCACGCACCCGTGCTGCGTGGGCCAGCGCCCGGTCAGCAGGCTCGCGCGGGTCGGCGAGCTGATCGGCGCCGGCGTAAACGCGCCGGTGAAGTTCACCCCCTCGCCGGCCAGCCGGTCGAGGTGAGGCGTCTTCAGCAGCGGATGGCCGTTGACGCCGACGCAGTCGAAGCGGTGCTGGTCGCTGTGGATCAGGAGGATGCTGGCGGGTCGGTCGGGCACAGCGTGTTTTCATCTGCGCTGCCGGCGCCCCTGCGGGGCTGCGGAGGCGGCCGTGCCGGCCGCCGCCAAACCGGGCCAGTGGCGGGCCGAGAAGTGATCGGCCACCTGCTTCAGCGCCGCCGGCAGGAACATCGCCATGGAGTAGTGGCCGGCGGGGTACCAGGCCATCTTCGCCCCGCTCGCCTTCGCCAGGCGGCGCGAGCAGTCGGCCGGGACGATCTCGTCCTTCGTCGCGTTGATCATGAGCACCTTCGACGTCTTGAGGCGGGCGGCATACGTCAGCGGATCGGCCGGGACGAGCATCCGGGCGACCTGTTCGTCGGACAGGCCGGCCTTCCTGGTCGCCTCGCGGAAGCCGCGGACCTCCCGGGCATCTCCGGCGAGGACCTTCGGCAGGTCGCCGCCGGCGAGGATGACGGCTACGCGGGGGAAGTGCCCGTCGATTCCGGCCGCCGTGGCGGTGACGAACCCTCCGAGGCTGACGCCGCAGATGCCGATTCGGCCGGCGTCGACCTCGCCGCGCAGGCTGAGCCATCGGGCGGCCCGGCGGACGTCCATGACGCCCTGTCGGACGCCGTCGGTCAGGGCCTTCGGGTCGCCGGTCATCTCGCGGAGCTTGGACTCGTCGGCGGGGCGGCGCTGCCCGTAGTAGGGCAGCTTCACGAGCAGGGCGTGGATGCCCTCGCAGGCGAGGCGATAGCAGACGATCCGCGCGACGGTGAACTTCGGGTCGGCGAGGATGTGCAGGACGATGACGGTCGGGGCCGGCTTGCTGCCCGGCGCCCGGTAGTACTGCCCGTGCACCGTGTTGTTGCACGCCACCGGCGAGGTCAGCGGGGAGGGGAACTGCACCTCCCAGACGCCGATGGGCCCGATGCTCCCCGAACGCGTCATCCGCCAGTCGAAGCCCGCCGGGGCGACCTCGAACCGCCGCAGCCGCTTCGCCATCGCGGCGTCGGCGGGCTTCGCCATCGGGCGGAAGACCGTCACGGGCACGCGCCCGACAAGCTCGGCCGGCTGGGTGGCGGCCGGTCGCGTCGTCTGCCCCGCAGCCGGCGGCGGCCGGGCGGCCTTCGCGGCGGTCGGCGCGGGGTCGGCGCCCGCGGCCGGTTCGGGCAGCCGCTTCATCCACCCCCGCACGTCGTAGTGCCGGTACGGCTGGAAGCAGGCCTGGTAGTCCGCTTGCGTCAGGTCCGCCGAGGCATGGGCGACCCACATCTGAAGCTCGCGCGGCGCGAACAGGACGTTGTGCAGGTTGCCCTTCATCGCCACCGGCCGGAGCATCAGGTCCAGCGCGGCCTGCGCGTCGATGGCGCCGTAGCCGGCCCGCACGCGAGACAGCAGGTGCCCGAGGCGCTCGCCGGCGGAGAAGATGACCGCGTCGGCGACGGCGTCGGGCAGCTTCGGGTGCTTCCGGCCCGGCTCCAGCGCGACGAGTTCGTCCGGCGTGCAGTACAGGCCGCGGGCGTCCGCCACCTTGCCGTCCGAAACGACGTAGTAATACTCGCACGTCCGCCGGGCCTTCCTGAAGACCCCCACCGCCTGCTCCAGCGTGCCGGCCTCCTCCAGGGCCTTGCGGACCAGCATCGGCATGGGCATGCCGTCCCACAGCCCCTCGCCCCGGCCGCCCATCTCGCCGACGGCGATCTGCTTGTCGTTCATGCCCGTCACCGACCCGATGAAGCCGCTGTAGCCGACGTTGACGAACGCGTTGCGGCCGTCGGGGCGGGTCAGGATCGTCACGGCGTGTTTCTGGAGGCCGATCTCGGTGATGTAGTCCAGCACCCGCCCGTGGAGCAGTCGGCCCCCTTTGGTGGCCCGGCCGAACAGGGCGAAGCCGCTACAGTGGAACAGCGCGGGAAACACGTTCACCAGCCGGATGTCCTTCAACGGCACGCCCGACCCGTCGGCCAGCCCCCGCATCTCCTGCTGGTAGCGGGGCGGGATGAACGGCTCGAGGCGCCGGTAGGCCTTCTCGAGCGTACCGGCGGCGAGGTCGCCCTTGTTGACGTTGTCCGCCGCCCGGGCGAACGTCAGGACGATCTCGCACGCGGCGCGGATGTCGCCTTTCAACAGCATGCCGTGGGCTCGGCCCATCCGGTAAGGCGACCCGGCCAGCAGGAGCACTCTCTGGGACCCCACTCGGTACAGCCGCCCGCCGGGGCACTGCCGCAGCAGCTTCGCCTCGGCGGGCCCGGCGATGACGGCCCGTCGCGGCCCGGCACAGAGCCCGGCCGCCGGCAGGATCGTCAACGCCGCCCACGCCGCTGCCCTTGCCGCCCGTCCAGACATCGCTCACCGTCCCTTCAACGCCCCCTCCCGTTCGCCGCGCGCTGCCGCCACGACGACGGCCTGCCGGTTGGCGCCGCCGGCCCGCGCTGCGCGCCGCGCGGTCGGAAGAAACACCGGCGGATCAGCGCCGGACTCTGGCATTGCCCTCCCAGATGCTCCAGATCTGCTCTTCGTCGGCCGGTTGGGCGTAGTCGACCATCAGCGTGGTGACCAACGCCCCGCTGGCCCAGGCGAACTGGATCCACTTCTCCGGCGGCCAGCCCTTGAGGATGGCGTAGAGCATGCCGCCGACGAAACCGTCGCCGCCGCCGATCCGGTCGAGGACGGCGATCTCGCGGGGCTCGACGACGTGGAAGTCCTCGCCGGCCGACAGGATGGCCCCCCAGCGGTGGCAGTTGGCGCTGACGACCTCGCGCAGCGTCGTCGCGAAGACGCCCGCGTTGGCGTAGGCCTGCTTGGCCCGGCCGATCATGCCCTTGAAGCTGTCGATCTTGGCCGAGATGTCCTTCCCGCCGGCCTCCGGGCCCTCCACGCCGAGGCAGAGCTGAAAGTCCTCCTCGTTGCCGACGAGGATGTCGGCGGCCCGGGCGATCTCCTCGAAGATCTCGTGGAGTTCGGCCTCGCGGCCCTTCCAGAACGAGGCGCGATGGTTCAGGTCGAAGGAAACCGTCGTCCCGTGCTTCTTCGCGGCCCGGGCGAGCTCGAGGCAGAAGGCGCCCGTCTCAGGCGACAGGGCGGCGATCAGGCCGGACAGATGCACGATCTGCACGCCCTCGCTGCCGAAGATGCGGTCCAGGTCGAAGTCGCCGGCGTTGAGGGTCCGCCCGATCTCTCCGGCGCGGTCGTTGTGGACTCTCGGCCCGCGGGAGCCGCAGCCGCTGTCGGCGATGTTGAACTGATGTCGGTATCCCCATGGCCCGCCCTGGTCGAGCTGCTTTGCTTCGACGCGCATGCCTCGGCCCGCGAGGTCGTCGCGGATGAAGCGGGCGATCGGGCTGCCCTTGACGAAGGCCGTCAGGACCTTCACGGGCAGGCCCAGGTAGGCCGCGACGCTCGCGACGTTCGACTCGGCGCTGGTCGCCTGCATGGTGAACGTGCTGCTGCAGTGCATGGGCTGGCCGTTGGGGGCCGTCAGACGGACCCCTATGCTCGTGGGGACCAACAGGGCGGTCTCACAGTCGGGGCGAAGTTCGATGCTCACGGAGCGTTCCTTTCCATCGTGTTGCCGACTCCTGTCCGCGGGCCCGCCGATCTTGGGCGCTCGCCCGGCCGGGCCGGCTCGCCGACGCTTCGATAGCATACCCTCTCGGGAACCGGGACCGCAATCCCACCCGCTCTCGCGTCCGGCAAGCCCGGGGCCGAACCGCACCATCTCGCCGGAGCCCGGGCCGGGGGGTTGACATCGCGCGGGGCAGGGCCTAGGTTCCGGCCCTCTTCTCCCAGGGCGGTTGCGGCGGCCGAGCCGGAGGCCTGGATGGATCGGAAGTGCCATGGCGACGTGACATCGGACGGTCGGCTCGCCCCGCCGGGCCGGGGGCCCACGGCGTGCGACCTCGCCATCGCCGCCGCCGCCGTCCTTGCCGTGATCTGCGTGAGCATCCACGCCCCGAGCAACCTGTACGCCTACGCGCAGCACAAGCGGGTGGGCACGGCGCTGGCGATGCTACAGGGCGGCGACTGGCTGCTGCCCCGCAACCAGACGGGCGGGCTGGCGACGAAGCCGCCTCTGTACCCGTGGCTGCTGGCGGCGGCGATCCGGCTGACGGGGGTCTGCGACGATTGGGTGTTCAAGCTGCCGACTTCGCTGGCGGCCGTGGCGGCCGGCGTGCTCGTCTACCTGCTGGGGCGGCGTTGGTACGGCCGGCGGGTCGGCCTGATGGCTGCGTGCCTGTGGGCGACCTCGCTGCACATGGCCAAGATGTGCTGCCTCGCCGCGACGGACATGCTGCTGGCGCTGTGGATCATCGGCGCGATCGCGTGCGCGGACCGGCTGCTGTTTCATCGGGCCCCGCGCGAGCGGCGCGGACGATGGGCAATCGGCCTGTGGGCGTGCATGGCCCTCGGGGCGCTGACGAAGGGCTGGGGGCTGGTCAACCTGGCGCTGGTGGGAGGGATGCTGCTGCTGGCGTGTGTCGTGCGGCCGGGCTTCGGCGCGGTCGGCAGGCTGCCCCGCGCAGGCGCCCGGTTCGCGGCGGCCGGACTGCTGGCAGGGCGACGGGCGCGGCGGGCCATGAAGGCGACGCGGCTCGGCGGGGGGCTGCTGGCGATGGCGGGCGTGCTCGTGCCGCTGTGGATCGCCATGTGGCTTCGCGGGGGGGAGGAGTTCCGGCGGCTGATGTACTTCGAGATCTTCCAGCGCGCCACCGGGGCCGGCGAGCACGCGCCGAAGGCCTCGTCGGTCCCCGCGGCGGCGGCGCTGGTGTACTACCAGCTCCCGGCCTCGCTGACGGCGATGGGGGGGCTGGTCCTTGCCTTGCCGCGCGGCTGGTGGCGGCCGCGATGGGACCGGCCGCTCGGACGCATTGCGTGGCTGGTCGTCCAGCCGGTGCGGTGCTGGTTCTCGCGCCGCGGCGCGGTCGGCCTGCCGGTCTGCTGGCTGGTGGCGGTTCTGGTGCCGTTCTCGCTCGCCCACGGGTTTCGGCCGGACTACCTCCTGCCGTGCTATCCCGCCGTGGCGATGATCGGGGCGTGGAGCGTCGAGGAGCTTCTGCGGCGTCGCGGCGACGGCACGCGAATGGCCGGGCTTCTGCGTCACGCGCTGGCGGGTGTGGCGATCGTCTTCTCGCTGGTGGTGGCGGGCGGCGCGGCGGGGTATGCGTGGCACGATCGGCTGGGCGAGTGGGCCGGGCGGCTGCTGAACAGGCCGCCCGTGACGGCCCCCGAGACGCAGTGGGTGCTGGTGGGCCTGGTCGCCCTCGGCCTGGCCGGCGCGGTGCTGGCGGTGATCTGGAGCCTTCAATGGCGGCTGCGGCGGCTGGCGGGCGTGGCGATGGGGGCGACGATCGGGTTGATGTTTCTCCACACGCACATGGTCAGCCGGCACGCTCGGACGATGGACGGGGAATCGATGGCGGCCTTCGCGCGGGCCGTCCGCCCACTGGTTGGCGAGGAGGCGTTCGCCGTCCACCGGATGGAGAAGCTGACGGTGACGCTGTACCTCGGGCGATTCGGCGAGCGGGCGAGCAGCCCGGAGGCGCTGAACGCCTCGCGGGCGGCCTGGCTGATCACGTGCGACTACGGGCTGGCCGACTGGGGCGCGTGCCGGTTGGATGAGTCCGGGCAGTACGTCGTGCGGTACCGCCCGTCGGGGCAGGCGGGCGGGGAGCGGAAGGTCCGGCTGACGACACTGCCCGGTGAGTTGGGCGAGGTGCGTGCCGTCGGGGAGCCGATTCAGTCGCAGAACTGGGGCCGGATGTACCTGATCGCGCTGCGCCGCCCGTTCCGGATTTCCGGGCGCCCGATTCTCCAGGAGTGGGAGTCCGGCCGCCGCGAGAGCGACTTCTGAGGGCGCGGTCTCGGTCTTCGTGACGGCTTTGCGGCGATCCCGGCACGGCATGCCGAGCGCAGACGTTTCTGCTTTGCCCCGCCGTTCTCGTTTGACATATCCGGTATCCGTGGTATAATCCGTGCGCTCAAGCTCGTCCCGAACGTCAGGGTCCTCACCGATGAGGATGACAGGAGGATGTTCGGTTGCTCGCGCCCGGCCGCTCTGCCCGACTGAGCCCGTGAACCACTGAGGCGCCTTGCGCGCGGGCCCGGCGGGTCTGCCGGCGCACGTCGCCGCCCGGGCAACGTGGCAGGCAGAGGCAGGAGGGAGGGCAGGGAGATGGCGCCGGCGTCGGCCGGCGGCCGTTGGGGAGTGCGGCACGGGGGGGAACCGCTCGTTCGGCGTCGTGCTGGGCAGGAGTGCTCGACAATCGGCATCGGCGTGTGGGCGTCGTGCGCGAAGCAGTCAGGCAGGCGTGGCGGCCGCGGGGGCCGTCACAGGAGAATGAAGGGGCACAAGCGATGAAGCACGGGAAGACGGCTGTACTGGTGGCGGTGATCGGGTTGGCCGGGGCGTGGATGCGGGCCTCGGGGCAAGCACCGGTCCTGGAGCTGAGCGTGGAAGACAGGGTGCGCGTCTCGGACCACGACGGCGGGATCTACGTGGCCGGCACGCTCCGGGGGGACCTGTACGTGCTGGATGAGGCCGGCGGACACACGGTGATCTCGGCGCCCGGCAACGGGCAGGTCGAGCACGTGAGCATCGAGTATCCCCACCTGGCGGTCGCGACGGGCACGACGGTCACGCAGTACCTGTTGACGGGCACGACGGCCGCCGAGCAGTGGTCGATGAACCTGGGTGAGGAGCTGCGGTCGGTCGACATCAGCGCGGACGGACGATACGTGTCCTATCTGGGCGGGGGATGGTACGACCAGGACATAGAGATGCCGGGCAGCGTGGGCGTGCTGGAGGGTCCGACCATCGCCGCAAGGTACGATCTGCTGGGCGACAGCGACCCGATCTACTGCATGGATGCCACGTCGGACATGGAGTACATCGCGGTCACCGACGAGCCCTCGCCGCCCGGCCCGGAGGGGGAGGCGACGGGCGTGGAGCTGTTCCGGTTCGACGATTCGGGCCCCCAACCGACCCTGGCGCGCGTGTGGGGCACGCCGCTGATGAACGACTACGAGACGACCGAGATCCGGATCTCGGAGTCCAAGGACTGGATCGCCGCCGGCACGTCGAGCGGGGTCTACATGGACCTGCTGGACATGACCGACGGCGCGCTGATGTGGGAGCACGAGACGCCGGGCAAGGAGCAGTTCGCCTGCGACGGCGACGAGAATCTCCAGTACGTCATCGGCGCCTGCCAGGCCTGGTGGCGGCCCTACCCGTGGTTCGTCCTCAAGAACAACGGCAACGAGGTCGTGGGCTACGACGTCATCGCCGAGGGCGAGATGGACGGCCCGATCAACGATCTCGACTCGAACCGCGACGCCTCGCTGCTGGCCTTCGGCAGCGACCTGGGCGAGTGGCTGCTGCTGCGGCGGACCGGCGACGTGGTGGAGATCGCGGCGGAGGGCAACGTGGGCGGAATCATCGACGCCATCGAGGTCGGCGACCAGTCCCTCCTGATCGCCGGAGACGGCTTCATCATGGTCCTGCCGGAGCCGGGGACGCTGCTGCTGCTGGCCGCCGGCGCCGGCTGCGTGGCCCTGCGGCGGCGGAGGTAGGCGGCGGCGAGCCCGCCTCCGACAGAGAAGTCGGGGGCGCACTTGCGGAGCGGCGGGGCGGCGCTTGCGGCGGATCTCCTCGCGCGGGCATCGCGGCCGATCTCAGAGAATCCGGGCCGGCCCCGACCGATCGCATTTCCTGCCGACTTCCTCTGGCGCCATCCTGTTGCCGGCGCCGGGAGTTGGCAGGAAGTTACATTCTAATAATCACTTACGTGATAGGCCGGAGGGGCCTCAGGACGGGCGCCGGGCGGGCCGGGGACCCGCGGCAGGCCGGTGGGCGCGTCTGTAGGGCGCCTCGGAAGCCGGTTCGCCGTAATGGGAGTGTAACGCGAACCGTTGTATATAAGGGAGGGATGGGTCTGTCGTGCCGAAAGATGGTGGACAGTGGATTACGAACAAATGGCGGGAAGGATCGAGCAGGGCCATGAAGAGGCTGTTCAGGATTTTGCGGAGGATTTTGGCGAGCGATTCCGCCGTCTGTTCTCTGCAAGCGGGCTCTGGCCCGCAGACGCCGAGGAGTTGGCCGTGGACTGCGTCAGCCACATTGCGATGAGTGTTAGAGCGGGTAAGTTCAAGCCGCAAGGGGCGGGCAGCTTCCCGCGATGGTCCTACACCGTCGCGAGGCACATGCTGACGGACTGGTACCGCCGGCAGCGCCGCAGGCCGTTGTCCCCGGCGGAAGAGGCCCTTCGCCAGGCGGAGGCCATCCGTCAGCAAGGCGGCTGCACGGAGCTCCGCCTGACCGTGCGGGAGGCGATGGGGCGGCTGTCCAAGCCCTACAGGGAGATCCTGGCGATCCGGCATTACGCTCTGGCGGACTCGTTCAGGGAGATCGGTCGGCTTCTCGACATCACCGCGGAGGCCGCCCGCGTTCGATACCATCGGGCCAAGATTCGTCTCGCCGAGATCCTCGAGCCCATGCCTGTCATCCGGCAGTGGCTGGAAGGCCTGCGTGATCGAGGCCCCGACACGCCAGACCGGAGAGAGAAGGTCACGCAATGAGCCAGAACAGCCAGAAGAATACCGGATGGGTCGACGAACTGCTTCGCGTCGACAGTGGACACGTCGTTGCCGCCGCTTCGACGGGTTTCGCCGACAGGTGCAGGCAGGCGGCCCTGGCCGGCTGTGCGATGGCGGCCATGGAGGCGTCGGCCAGGAAGCAACCTGCCGCGGGAATGACCTTCGGCGAGTGGGTCGGCCGCGTTGCCTTCGCCGCCGGCGTGAAGCTGGAGGCCGTGTTGGGCTTCCTTGGGCTGTCGGGCGCGGGTGCAGGGGACCTCGACGCCGTCAGCCCGGCCTCGGCCCGGCTGGCCGTGGCGATGGGCGTCTCCCGGAGACAATACCTGGTTCAGATGGACCTGGGTTGCCTGGCCGGCGAGGGGATGACGGTCGCCCGGCCCGGCGGGGCCGAGGGGCTCGGCGAGGGGCCGATCGCCGCCGTCGAGGAAGCGATCGCCGGCATGGAAGACCAACTGGACGACGAGGCCCGGGCAACACTGCGCCGCAACCGTCAGCAGGCGGCGGCGCTCTATCAGGAGTTTGAGGAGTCGCAGGTCTAGGCGGCTTTGGCAAGGAGGTCTGAGATGGTTGTGGCTGAGAAGGTGCAAGCGGTTCTCGACGCGCTTCAGGTCGGTTGGACTGCTCGTGGCTATCGGGATCTGGATCGCTTCATGGACAACTGGTGTGGCGCCTTTCATGGGCCGAAGGGCAATGGTGGTCTGGGCGATCCGAACCCCTGGAACGTGACGGTCGGGGCAAGCTCGGCCCGGTTCCGGATGGAGATATCGACCATTCACCTGCGGAGGATGGGGTTCGTCCACGTCCTCGTTCTTGGGGGGGATGGCGCAGAGGTCAGAGAGGCCCTCCTCCGGTTTCGCTCCGAGGTGTGGTCGGGCCGACAACTCCCGATCGTGCTCTGCGCGACGGACTCGACGTTCACAGTGGCCAGCAGGTCACTGCCGCACGGCCCCGGCCTGATTCTCTCTCGCTCGGACATCGAGGACATTCTCAGCAGCAGCTCCCCGGGCCACGCGCTGCGGTTGCAGATGCTGCGCCAGATTCCGTTCAAACGTCTGATTCCTTTCACGATAACCCACCCCGCCGTTGGCGTGACGTTCTTCGGGCGCAAGGAGGAGATTGAGACGCTCCTGCTCGAAGACCACGTCGATTACGCCATCTTCGGTCCCGGCTTTGTCGGAAAGACATCCGTATTGCGTCAGTTGCGTTGGCTGCTCCGCAGGCGATTCGATCCCAGGAACACCCGCACCGTCGAGGTGGACCTCTACTCGTGCTCGGCCAACACCGACGAGGCGGCGCGAAAGATCGCGCAGAGGATCTCTCATACGAGTTTCTCTCACGGCCTGACGGTCGAGGGCATGGTGGCCTTCCTGCGTCGCGTTCGGTTCGGCGACCCCCGATTCCATGAAGGCCCCATCGAGTTGGTCATCGACGAGGTCGATGAGGTGCTCGCGCACGACAAGCGAATGGGCTATCCCCTTTTGAGGGCCTTTCGGCTCGCGAAGCACCTCGACCTCATTCGGCTCACGATCAGCGGCCGGAAGGTCCCGAAGGAGGTCGTCAAGGACCCCGAGAGCCCCTTCCACGGCCGGATGCACTTGATGGAGCTGGGGCCGCTGAATTGGCAACACGCGCGGGAGCTGCTTCGGCTGCCCCTGGAACACCTGAACGTTCAGTGTGACGACGTGGACGGCCTGCTGAAGCGCGTCGTGGCGATGTGCGGGCGAGAGCCCATGAAGATCCAGAAGTGGGGGCTGGAGATCGCCAACAGGGCCGCCGAGAACGCCGGACGGCGGTTCACGGAGGCCGATCTCCGGAGCCTCGAGCGAGACATGGCGAAGCGAGACTGAGGCCTTGGCGACGGGTGCTGAGATGACAGAGACCGACCTCCGCGGCGAGCCCAGCCGGCGGATAAACGTCAACCGATTCCGGTATCGGCGAGTCGACGTGCGGTTCCCGGAGGAGCTTGCCACCCATCTCGAGAACCACGAAAGCGTTTTGCTGCTGGGGCCGAGGTACGTCGGGAAGCGACACGTTCTGTCCAGGGTGAGGGGCGTACTGAAAGAGAGGAAGCTGGACCGAATCGTCGAACTTCACTTGATGGAGCGCAACTGGTTGGACAAGTCTCTGGCGATGGAAGCCGTCAGCCGTGCCGTGGAGGGGGGCTTGAGGGGCATGGACTGGCAGCCGACGTCCGATCCCCGCGAACTGCTCGACACCCTGCGCCGATTCCTCGAGCGGACAGCGTGCCACGTCGTTGCCTTGATCGCGGACGTGGATGCGCTGCCCGACCATCTGGCCCGGCGGCTGCTGAAGGGGATTCGGGAGTTGTCGACGCTTCCGCCGGATTGCCCCGGCCACTTGTCCGTTCTCTTGACGGGCTCGATAGGGCTCACTCCGCTGGTCCATGGGGCAGACTCCGAATTCGACTGCACGCAGCAGTACGTGATCCAGGGGTTCGATAGGGAAGCGTTCGAACGGTACGTCCTCCAGACGCTCGAGCCGACGGGCTGGCGGCTTGACAGACGGGAACAGTGTTGTGATCTGCTCTACGAACTATGCGGCGGCAACGTGCATATGCTGCGGGCGCTGTTCTGGGGCCTGTTGGAGGGGCGCCGAATCCACGGCCAGGATCGAGCGCTTCCGCTGTCCTGCACCGAGATCGAGGAGGCCGGCAAGCACCTGTACTCCCCGATGAGCACACCTGTGGATTTCATCTCCCAGACCGTCTCGAGGATCGAGAGCTCGCCCGAGAGCTGTCAGATGGTCGCCGAACTCCTCGATGAGGACAGGCTGAGACTGGACGCGCTGCCGGCCACGCCGGAGACCGAGACGGAGGGCAATCCCCCGACCGAGATCGAGCTGGGCGGGCTGGCCGTGCGCGAGGACGGGCATCTGAAGTTCGCCTCCCGCATGATGAAGGACATGGCCGTGCACTACTTCTCCCACTGGCGGCTGGGCGATCTGTTCGCCTGCGGGCAGAAATGGGACGAAGCCTTCACGCATTACGAAGCGGCACGCCGGGAGGAGGGGGAGTGGGTCTATTCGCCGACGCGCCGCCCCCAGTTGCCCTCCGCCGTTCGGGCCTTCGAAGTCGCGCTGCACGCCAAGGCGTCGGAAGGAGTGGAGGCCTTTGACGGCTTCTTCTCGCAGGGGGCACGGAACCTGCTCGGCTTCCAGGAAATCGGGTTCTGGCAGCACGGAAAGCACTGGGAACAGATCGCTCCCTCGACGCCGGAGGCCGAAGCACGCGAGGTCCACGACAAGTCGCTGGCGTTCCTGCCGTCCCCCGGGATCCTGCACAGCGGCGTACACCCTCTGGAGGAGGACCTCGCGCAGTTTGCTCTGCTCGTGGGCCTTCCACCCGACAAGGCCGACAAGCCCACCGAGCGGAGGGCGACCGTCCTGAGCAACTTCGGCAACGAGGTTCCGCTGACGCGGGAACGCCTCGCGCTGTGCCTTCAGGCGATCGAGAGCTACTGCACGGCATTTGCAGCCGCCCGGCGGATCGCCCGCGTCACACAGGAAACCATGGCGCAGCGCCATCTTCTGGAGACGGTCCCCCTGATCCTGGAGGCGGTGGCACAGGGGAAGGTGACGACGCTCACCGCCTTGGAGACGGCGGCCGACAGGCTTCGGGACATCGGCTACCGGCGCGTGATGTTCTCGATGGTAGACCCGGCCAGGACGGAGATCGTTGGCCTGTTCGATTCCCGCCCGGAAGGGGAGCCGGACATGGCCGCCCTTTCCAGGTGGCGGTTGGACGGCCCCATCGTCGACGTTCAGCAGCACTGCGTCAGGCACTGCAAGACGATCCTGGTCGAAGATGCGATGACCCATCCGATCACCGACAAGGCCATCGCGGAAAGGGCCGGGGTCAAGGGCCAGGCGGTCATTCCCATTCACAGCCACGGGCAGGTGCTCGCCACGTTTCACGTCGAGCGGGCCGACAAGAGAATGCCCCACGAGGGCGAAGTCAGGCTTCTGGAGTACTTCGCGGCGCAGTTGGCGAGAGTCATCCGCCTGACCGAGAGGGTCCGGATGGTCGAGGCCAGCCTCAATGCCGGGAAGGACCCCGTCTGCATCGTCGATCGCGGGCTTGCGGTCCGATACGTCAATACGTCCTTGGCGAGGGAGGTGGACTTGACGGCCGGTTGGCAGAATGAGGCGTCTCCGCCGCCTGCCGAGGAACGGCTCTGGCGCAAGAGCGTGGAGCTGCTCGATCGCGCCATGGGGGACAATCGACCTGTGTCGAAGTACCTGCAAAACGCCAGAGAGCGCAACAGCCGGTGGTGGCACCTCGAGGCCGTGTCCATCAACGACTGGCGCCGCATGCCGATCGGCGGCCTGCTCCAGGCGCATGATGTGACTGCGACGAGGCAGATGGTCGAGACGCTGCAGGAATTGGCATCGTGCCAGGATGTCGACGAGCTGCTTGCGAAGCTCCTGAAGGCCGCCTCCAAGCTTGGGCACCGGTGGGGAAGAGCGTACATGATCGACGAGCGAGGCCGGCTCGTCGGGTGCGGGCAGTTCGGGTTCGCCGAGGGCTCGAAGGGCGCGGTGGCATTCGAGCGGGGCGAGGCGGTCCTGCCGGCTTCGGATGAGCCGGGCAGCGTGTCCTGGAGGTGCTTCGACGTCGGCAAGCCTGTGATCTTCTGCCTGTCGCGCGAACATGGCGACGGAGAGACGATTGAGATCTCTTCGGGATTGGCGGCAATGAACGTGCACGATCCGAGGTGCCCGACCTGCCTCAAGAAGACGCCCGGGGAGGTATGGATCGATTTCCCTCTTTACTGTCGGGGCACGGGGCAGCGGCTGGGCAAGCTGACGCTCAGCGGGTCGGAGGACTTCGAGCCCGAGCGCTTCGAGCAGTTGTGCGTGCTGGCCGAGATCGCCAGCACGGTCATTGCCGCGCTGACGCAGCGGGAGCATCGGGCCAGGCAGGAGTTGACCATGCAGCGCGACGCGATGGAGAAGGCCATCGGCGCCACGGTGCACTACTTGCTCAACCGCGTCGCCGCGCTGGGGCTGCTCAAGATGAGGTTCGATGACGCGACGACGAAGCCGAAAGAGCTGGAGGGCCTCAACGACGAGTTCGAGAGGCTACTGAAGTCCCTTGCGGATGAACTGGAGCACATACAGGACCGCCTTCGGCCGTTGGAGATCAGGTGCCAGCACATCGATCTGATGGAAGGAATCCGGGAGATCTTCAGCGAGCAGCTTCCGGACGCCTGGTACAGCCTTGTACCCGAGAAGGGCCGAGTGACGGCAGACGTCGACCCGGTTGTTCTGAGGGATATGCTCTGTGAGCTCATCGAGAACTCGAGGAAGGCCAACGCAGGCGAACGAGACCTTTTCGTCAGCGTCTCAGTGAGGGTCCGTGGCGCTCCGGGAGATGAGCGATGCACCATCGAGTTCAGCGACAATGGCCCCGGCATCCCGCCGCAGCTCCGGGATCGGGTGTTCGAGGACCTCTACAGCGCCCGCCCGGGGAAGCGACGGGGGATTGGCTTGGGCTTGGGGTTCGTCCGACGAGGCATAGCGGCGCACGGTGGGACGATCCGGCTGCGTGACCCGGAAGACGGCGAGGGAGCCTGCTTCGTCATCGAGTTCCCGCGCTTCACGGACAGCAAGCAGGACGTGGATTGATGAGACGCCCTCGGAGTGAATCGTATGTGGTTTTCCGCATCCTCCTGGTGGAGGACGACCCGGACGTGGCGAAGCACCTGGGCAATGTCATTGAGAATAGGTACCCGCGCGTTGCCATGGATAGGGCTGAGGCGGTCGACACTGCGATGAACTTGATTGGCCGGCGTCTGCACGAGAGGACCATTTACGACTTGGCCATCCTGGATCTCAAACTACCCTCGACGCAGGGAGAGAACCCTGAAGTAGACACAAGAGTCTGCGCGTATCTCCGGCAGAAGCTCATACCGATTATCCACGTAACGGCTTTCCCGACCGACCCGCTCATCAGAGATCATATGGCGAAGGAGCACGCCAAGGACAAACTGCTTGGCCAGCAAATGACGCTGGTCCGGAAGACCGTTGGGCCCACGTGGGGCAAGGAGATCATCGGTTTGATGAAGGGCTACTACGAGGACCGGATCAGCTTGAGGTTACGCGAGAGCCTCAGCCGGGTGTTTGGCTCGATCCCCCCCAACGTCTCCGGCAGCCGTCGCGGGCTGGGCGGTGGGGATGGGTTCCTCGTGTGTGGCACGCACGCGCTGATCCAGATTGAGGACGACATCAGAGACACGTGGTCGATCTTGAGCGAGGAGGTCCGCAAGGAGATCAGGAGCATCTATGCCACGGTCGTCGAAGACGATCAGGCACAGCTCCAGTTGCTTGCGCTGTTTCCGCCGGAACCGGAGGGATCGCGAGAATGAGCTTGCTGCCGAAGGAGCTGGCGGAAGTCCTCACTGAACCCCGCCCCGTTTCTTTGGCCGGTGTCCTGTTGTTCGACATCCGGTATCGGCAGCGCAATCCGCGCGAGGGCCGAGGACTCGCAAGGGAAGGCGTTCAAGACGAATCCGTCGTTGAGGAATACGCCGAGGCGCTCCTGCTCGCCCACCGGACCCTGTCCGCCACGGCCTACGGCTGGCCGGCCTTGTCCAGGTTGCCCGTCCGGGTCTACGTGGCTGCCACCAACGTCTGCGGGTCTGCCTATCGGGCGGCGGGCGGGGCGTCGGCACACCTGCTCTTGAGCAACATGGGCTACGAGCCGAGTCGTGTTGCCGCTCGGCGCCGACGGCGAGCGACGGCCGCCCACGAGCTGACGCACCTCTTCCAGTTCGAGCTTGTCTGTGGGGGCAACTGGCATTGGCTCAACGAGGCATCTGCCACAGCAATAGAGAGAGTGGTCTTTCCGGGGAGTTTCGACCACTTCCGTTTCCTGCCCCCTTGGGTGGCCTGGCCCGAAGAGACCATCACGGATTTCCCCGGCTACCGCTCCTGCCAGTTCATCTACTACCTCATCGCCGCAGTGGCCCGGAACGTGGTTTCGGAGGCCTACCGGATCGGCAGAGACGGCCCGGACCTCCAGCCCATCGAAGCGCTCGCCCGGGCCGTCGAGACCCTCGCCCCCGTACGCTTTGCGGCGGCAACCGGCCCGGACGTCTTCGGCAGCGGCTACTGCATCGACGCGTACTTCCTGGCCGACCCGAACAGCGTCCTCTACAACGTCAACCTCCATCGCCGCTTCGGAGACCGGTACGTCAGCGAGAGCTTCGCCAGCTACCCGGTGGCCGGCGCGGCGGCGGGCGACCCGATCGAGCACCTTGGCTGCCGCTACTACCGCTTCTATCCCCCCGACGGCGCCGACGCGTTGATTGTAACCGTCAACCTGCCGGACGGCCCCGCCAGGACCTGCCTCCGCGGCACCCTGATCGCCGCGTCGCCGGACGGGCGCGCGGGCGGCCGAGTGACGCTGCAACGCTCCCGCGGCGAGCGGTCCATGTCCGGCCGAATGGACGCGTTCGCGAAGGGCGCGCTGGACCACGCCCTCTTGGTCGTCGCGAACTGCGCGTGGCAGGCCGGCTATGACGAGGCCGACCAGCTCACCTACAGCATCTCCGCCGACGTGGAATGACGTGTTCGAGGTGATCGGCCGCCGTCCCCGCCGCGCGGCGAAGGTACTGGCGGCACGTCCGCCCGTGAGATGGTCGCGCCGGACCCCGCGATCCCCCCATGCGGATCGCTCCCTGTGCTACTTCTTCCCGAGCAGTCGGCGGAGGAGCATCTCCTCGCCGCTGCGGTTGCCCTCGATCAGGTGCCCGATGAGCTGAAGGGCGTAGCCTGCGACGAACAGCACCAGCGCCAGCAGCCACTGCCTCAGCACGAGCATCAGCGGCGCGCCGACGAAGCACGCCGGGATGCCCACCAGGTGAAGGTAGAAGTTCGTCGTGTTGCGGTGACGCTTCCGCCAGTCGGCGATCGCGTTGCCGATGCGTTGCTTCACAGCACCATCCGCACGCCGTAGAGGAACTCGTAGACCGTATTCAGCAGCATGCCGAGGAAGAAGTTCAACGCGAGGACGGCCATGGTGCTGGCGACGAAGCTCTCGGTGCACGCCCGCCCGACCCCGGCCGCACCGGGCGCGCAGCGGAAGCCCTTGTAGCAGCAGATCAGCCCGATGGCGACGCCGAAGAAGATGCTCTTGACCGGGCCGTAGAAGATGTCGAAGTACTCCACCGTCCGGGAGGCGTGGCGCCAGAACTCCGCGTCGCTGATGCCGTAGACGAACACGCTGACGGCGTAGCCGCCCAGGATGCCCATGAAGTCGGCGTAGAGCACCAGCACCGGGATCAGCAGGACGCAGGCGACGAATCGGGGGACGACCAGCACGCGGACCGGATCGGCGCCCATCGCGCGGAGCGCGTCGATCTGCTCGGTGACCCGCATCGTGCCCAGCTCGGCCGTCAGGCCCCCGCCGACCCGCCCGGCCAGCATCACGCCGGCCAGCACCGGGCCCAACTCGCGGAGTACCGAGAGGTTCACGACCGTCCCCATGTGCGATTCCATGCCGAGGGCTTTGAACTGCGTGACCATCTGCACGGCCAACACCATCCCCACGAACGCGCCGGTGATCATCATCACCGGGATGCTCCGCGTGCCGATCTCGTAGAACTGCGGGAACAGCAGCCGCAGATGCCGCCATCGGCCCAGCCCCTCGGGGATCCACGCGACGGTCTGCCCGCTGAAGCGGCAGAAGTCGCCGAACGCGCCCAGGTGATCGACCGTTCGCCGTCCGAGATATGCGATCAGTGCCATGACGGACCTTCCGGCCCGTAAGTACCGCAGCGGGGGGCAAACGTCAAGGCCGGCTCTTCACGCCTCGCCGCACCGGCCGGGTCCGTCGCGGAGCAGGTCGTTGAGGAACCGGTGGATCGCGCGGAACTGCTCCGGCGTCAGTGTCCGCAGCGTCTTCCTGGCGGATCTCGATCCGCAGGATGTGGCGCGTGTGGGCCGTGACGCGCACGCGGCCGGCGATTCGCAGGGGGGCAACGTACACCACGCCGGATTCGTCCAGGACGCACAGCACGTCCTGCCGGCGCCGGCGGGGCAGCTTCAGGTTGGTCAGGAAGTCGCTGACCGACTGCCGCCCGGGCGAGCCGAGCGGGACGAAGGCGTCGCCGTCGGCCCGCGGCCGGCAGATCAGCGGCCCGCGGACCGCCTCGGCATCGAGCAGCTCGATGCCCGGCTTGGGGGATCGGCAGTGGGCCTCGAAGGCGTCGGGGTCAAGCGGGCCGATCTCGCAGAGGACGGCGCGGCCGCACGGCAGGTTGGTCCGGCCGGGGCACGCCAGCGGAATCGGGGCGGCCCACGCCGGCTGCGCCTCGCTGGCCGCTTCGAGCGTCAGCTCGCCACCGCGCCGTCGGGCCACCCAGCCGCCCGGCAGGTTCACCGCGCCGCGTCCGCCCGGCGCCGCCAGCTCGGCCAGCGCCGTCAGATGCTGCCGCGTCACCGCGCCCATCGGCAGGCCCAGGCGCTCGATCGCGGCGCGGAGGGCGTAGGCCCGCACGACGGCCGGCTCGGCTGACAGGGCGGCGACGTCGATCGACGCCGCGTGCGGCGTCTGCTGGCGGTCGGCTCGTGCGAGCACGTTTCGGCCGAGGTCGGCCAGATGGGCGTCCGCCTCCTCCGCCGCCTGCGCCAGGCGCAGCAGGGCCTCGTCGGCCCGAGGATTCATATGCTCGCGCAGCAGCGGCAGCAGCTCGTGGCGGATGAAGTTCCGCCGGTGCCGCGTCTGGGCGTTGGTCTCGTCGGTTCGCCAGGTCAGCTCGCGGCGGCGGCAGAAGTCCATGATCCGCTCACGCCGCATCTGAAGCAGCGGCCGGACCAGGCGGGCCCCGGCGGCCAGAGGACGGCTGGCCGGAATGCCCGCCAGCCCCCGCAGGGCGGCGCCCCGGACGATCCGCTCGAGGACCGTCTCGGCGTTGTCGTCGGCGTGGTGACCGACGGCGACGGCGGTCGCGCCGCACCGCGCGGCCGCTTCGGCCAGGAACTCGTATCTCACCTGCCGCCCCGCCGTCTCGACGCTCAGCGAGCGCTCCCGCGCGATCGCCCCCACGTCTCGCCGCCCGCGGATGCAGGGAATCCGCCACCGCCGGGCCAGGTCGGCGACGAAGGCCGCGTCGGCCCCCGCGCCCGCGCGAAGGCCGTGGTCCAGATGGGCCACCGTCAGCCGGTACCCTCGCCGGCCCGGCCCGGCCAACTCGCGCAGCACGGCCAACAGGGCCACGCTGTCGGCCCCGCCGCTGACGGCCACGACGGCCGCCTCGTCGGCCCGCAGCAGCCCGCCGGCGTCGATGAACGCCGCCACCGCGGCGACGAAATCGCCGGTTGCCTCCCGGAGTTGTTCCATGGGGATCGCCTTGGCCGCCGCCGACCGGGCCCCGTCGCTTGTTGCCCACCGCCCGGCCGCGGGTATACTATCACGATCCTTCTAACCAGAAAACGCTTCGCATGAGACCCGTTCCGCGCAGCAGACACCTCCTGGCGGTGTTGATCCTCGCGGCGGCATCGGCCGTCAGCGGGTATTTCGTCTCGCTCGACGATCGGCTGAGCACCGCGCAGGCGAACATCGCGTCGGCGGCCGTCAAGCGCCACGATCCCCAAAGGTACACCCACGACCCGATCTTCGGCGACGAACTGCTGTGGCGGTTCCACACGCCGGCGGTCCAGGGCATCCTCGAGCTGTTCCTCGTGCCGACCGACTACCAGGACCTCCGCCTGCCGTTCCGCGCGATGGCGGGCGTGATGACGATGGTCTTTCTGTGCGGAATGTACGCGCTGTTGTGGGCTCAGTGCCGCAGTTGGTCGGTGGCCGTCTTCACCGCCATCCTCAGCACGCGCGTCATCGAGGCGCTCGGCGGGTCGTACTGGGGGATCGGGTCGATGGCGTCGATCGCCCCGCCGGGGATCTGCCAGGCCCTCCTGCCGCTGGTGGTGCTGGCGTTTCTCCGCTACTCCCGCCCGGCGGGGGGGGATCTGCTGGCCACGCAGTGGCGGGTGCTGCTGGTGTTCGGGTTCGTGGGGCTGCTGGGCAACTTCCACCTCGTCACGGCGATGAACGCGACGATCATCCTGCTGGTGGCCTACGTGGCCAGGCAGCGTTTCCGCCCGCGGTGCCTGCCGGTGGCGATCGGGTGCGCCTTGGCGGCGCTGGTGGCGGCCTTGCCGTATGCGTGGTACTACGTCGGCCTGCGAGCGGCGGCGAGCGGGCCGGCCGGCGAGGCCGACCCCGCCGTCGTCTACGAGGCCTTCCGCATCGGCCAACTCGTCACGCTCTACCCCGAACTGCTCACCGAGCTGCTGGATTGGCGTCTGCTGGCCGGCGGGCTCGTGCTGGTGACCCCCGCGGTCACGCTCGTCCTGCGGATCGATCGGTTCCGAACGCAGAACCTCCGCGTGTGGGTCTGGATGGTCCTCGGCGGCGTGCTGACCGCCTTCGTCCTCCACGGCGTCAGCCAGGCCGCCGGAAAGCTGCTGAACGTCCCCCCGCCGGTGACCGACTTCGTCCAGGCCGCCGGCCTCGTCATGCTCCCGCTCTACGTCATGCTCGCACAGTCGATCGTCAACCTCTTCCGCCTGCTCCACGGGCACCGAAGGCTGCTGCGGTGGGCCGGGGCGGTGCTGCTGGCGGCCTGGATGGTCCCCGCCGACAACCTCCGAGTGCCCCGCTACGCCGTCGTCGACCTCGCCACGCGGTTCATGGACGAGGCCGACAAGCCCTCCTCCGTGATCCGCCACCACGACAAGGCCGCCCGGCGGGCGGAGCTGGCGGCCATCGGCCAATGGGCCCTCGGGCGGGCGGGATCGGTCTATCTGACCGATCGCGGCGAGTTCCGCGCGCTGGCCCGCCGCCCGATCGTCCTGGCGCCTTCCGACGCTCGCTACCTCCACCACCTCGCTCCCGGCCGGCTGGGCGATTGGATGAAGCTGTTCCGCCGCCAGCAGGCCCTGCTGCACCCGCCCGCCGGGCGCGCCGACGGGAAGGCGATCGCCCAGTTCGTCACCGAGCTGGTCGAGGCCGACCCGAAGAAGCTCGACCTGGCCGAGTGGTACGTCATCCTCCCCGCCGGGGCCGCCCCCGAGCGACCCGCCCCGCTGAAGCCCGTCGAGGGCGGCAGGTGGGGCCGGCACTACTGCCTGTTCCGGATCCGTTGACCTCGCCGGCCGGCGGGGCGTAGAATGCCCCCGCCGGCCGAAACACTTACCCATGCCGCGAAAGGGAAGATGAACCATGAGAACGCTGATCTTGCTGACCACGCTGGCTGTCTGCGCGACATTGCTGTTGGGCGGGTGCACGTCGACGATCATCAAGGAGGGCGGCGGGGCCGTCTTCGGCGCGAAGGGCTCGTTCATGCCCATCCAGCCGATTGATGCGGACAAGACCGCCCGCCCGCTCGGCGCCTACCAGCGTTTCGAGCTCGGCTCGATCACTGACGACATTGGCGGGCGCGCACCGGGGGGGCTCATCGCCGACCTCCGCCCGGCCTTCGAGAAGCAGCTCCAGAGCAAGAAGCTGCCCAACACGCCCGGCGGCAAGGCGCTCGTCATCCGCGGGCGGATCGTCCATTACGAGACGTCGGACATGCTGGGCTTCGCGCTCGGCCCGCTCGAGGAGGTCATCGTCCGTACCGAGTTCGTCGACGCCGACACGGGGCAGGTCCTGGGCGTGGCCAACTGCATCGGCCGAACCAAGGCCCGCATCAACGCCGGTGTCAAGAAGAAGGCCGAGGGCCTCGCCAAGGCCTTCGCCGGCTGGCTCGACGCCCGCTACCCCAAAGAAGGGCGCGAGTAGCCTCGCGCCCGCGAATCGGCGACCGGGACTGCCTGCCCGTCGTCACGGGAAGCGTCCTGCGACCCCCGCAGGCAGGCGGCATTCGGCATGGGGCTGCGGGCGAAGCCCGCGCCGCGGTCTCTGCGCTGAACCGGGCGGCGGTGGGGCTCAGATGACGCTGAGGGCCTTGTCGGCCCAGGACTGCGCGGCGAGGAAGAGGGCGGGCATGGCTTGCTCGTTGAGGTCGATGGCGGTCGCGGCACGGCTGAACGAATCCCACCGGCCCAGCTCGTAGGAGCAGATGACCTCGTAGGCCAATGCGAAGTCCCCGCCGGGCCCGAGCAGGGCCATCTTGATGTCGGGGTTGAGGGCGAGGCCCTCGAGGGCCTTCTCCATCGACAGGTCGGTCAGCGCGTCGACGAGAGAGAACATGCCGACGAGGAACAGCTCGGAGGCGCGTTTCTCCATGCCGATGATCGGCGCGAGGTCCTCGGCGAGCTTGGCGCGGATGAGGCATCGGCGGAACAGTTCGAGGGGCTTCTCGTCGCCCAGGTCCTTCAGCACGAGCATCGACGCCCAGGTCCGCACTTCCGGGGGGCCCAGCAGCACCAGCGCGTGTCGGATGGAGTTGACCGTCTGCTTCAGCCCGAACCAGACGGAGTTGACGAACTTCAGCAGCCGGTGCGTCATCGCCACGTCCCGGCGGATCAGAGAGTCCAACTCGTCGTAGGCCAGCTCCGGCTTGTTGACCTCCTTCAGCAGCCGGAGGTAGTGCAGCTTGTTGGCCGGGATCTCCCAGCCGGGGCGGAGGACCGGGTGGCGGAAGAAGTCTCCCTCGCAGTACGTGAAGCCCGCCTCCTGCGCGCGGTCGCGGGCCTCGGGCGTGTCGACGTGGACCGCCGTCGTGCGGACGCCGCGCTCGCCGAGCTGGTCGCACAGCCGACGCTGCTGCTCCCGCGTGGCCGCCTCCACGTCTACCCGCGCCCCGTCGGCCAGCTTCAGCAGATCGCTGCCGAGATGTGCCGGCTCGAAGCCGTCCAGCGACAGCTCGTAGCCGTACTCCTTCATCTCCGCGCACGCCGCGAGCATCTTGACGCTCTCGGCCACGTCGGCCGGGACGCCGACCGTCAGCTTCTCCGAAGCCAGCAGGATCGGCACGCCCTGCTCGATCTGCTCGCGTGAGAAGCGGACGTGGGCCTTCCGCTCGCCGGCCAGCTTCTCCAGCAGCGCCACGACGGTCGCCACGTCGTCCTCGCTGGTGATCTCGGTGCGGAAGAACCTCTCCGAGCCGGTGCGGAAGTTCAGGTCGTACCCGCGGACTTCCTCCCGGCCGTCGAAGATCGGCTGCGTGGCCACGAAGGCCTTCATGCACGACTCCTCTACTGACAACGCACAGTCCTAGAGGCTATATCGGCCGGAGGGGGCTTGCCCCTCATCATTGTCGCGAAGAAAACGCGCGAAACGCTCGGATGACGGGCGGCGCCTTCACCAGCGCACTCCGCGTCAGTCCGCGCCCCGCGCTTCTGCCGGGAAGTGGATCGGCAGGCCCAGCATGGCAGGCAGAGCGGCATCGTGTCGACGCCGTGCCGTATCCGGCCGACAACCGCCGGCCGACACAGCCGCCGCGCTACTGCGCGTCGTTCCGGACGGCGGCGACGAAGTAGTCCACCGCCGACCAGGCCGTCACCGCGGCCACGCAGGCAATGGCCGACCAACGGAGGGCGGTGCCCGTGGTGTGAGGCAGCACGGGCCAGGCGAACATCCCGGCCAGCACGATCGCCCCGCCGCCCTGGAGGATCGCCTTGATCTTGCCGCTGGCCCGCGCGGCGACCTTCCGCCCGCGGTGCAGGCACATGATGCGAATGTACGCCACCGTCACGTCCCGCAGCGCCAACAGCAGCAGCAGCCACACCGGGATCAGCCACGCCATCACCAGCCCGTAGAAGACGATCAGGCGCGAGATCGAGTCGCAGTACGGGTCGAACAGCTCACCGAAGCGGCTGCCGACGCCGAATCGCCTGGCCAGCCTGCCGTCAAGGAAGTCGGTCAGCTCGACGGCCATGAGAAGCACGACGACCGCCCAAGCGCCGATCGAGCCGGGCGAGCAATAGGTCAGCAGCGCAGCGGCACTCGCCGCCAGCGCCACCCGGACCCCGGTAAGGGCCTGCACGATGAAGTACCTGCCGTTGGCGGCCATGGGTGTCTCTGGGTGCCCGAGACGTGTCGGCCACAGAGACGCACTGGCCCGGGAGAGTCTCCGGGCTCTCCGCGTCTCTGTGGTGAATCGCCTTCGCCTGCCTCGCCGCTACAGCGAGCCCTTCGTCGACGGGATCTCGCCGCCTCGCTGCGGGTCGATCTCCTTCGCCGCGCGGAACGCCTGCGCGACGGCCTTGAAGATCGCCTCGGCGACGTGGTGATCGTTGCTGCCGGTCGGGACCGTCACGTGCAGGTTCATCCCGCACCGGTTCGCCATCCCGCGCAGGAACTCCTCGACCAACTGCGTGTCGAACGTGCCGATCTTCTCGCCGGCGAAGCGGACGTTGAACACGAGGGCCGGGCGGCCTGACAGGTCCAGCGCGACGTTCGCCAGCGCCTCGTCCATCGGCACGGCCGCCGATCCGTAGCGGCGTATGCCCGCCTTCTCGCCGAGAGCTTCGGCGATGGCCTGCCCGAGGCAGATGGCCACGTCCTCGGCCGTGTGGTGGTCGTCGACCGCCAGGTCGCCCGTCGCCCGGACGGTCAGGTCGGTCAGGCTGTGCT
>Ga0180438_10001302_pt1 | contig 44307 bp, 71 predicted proteins | sample SS_ome_12_FD_132455 | JGI IMG/M metagenome (GOLD analysis project Ga0180438, IMG submission 132455) | Hypersaline lake sediment archaeal communities from the Salton Sea, California, USA - SS_3_D_2 metaG | ecosystem: Environmental > Aquatic > Non-marine Saline and Alkaline > Hypersaline >...
CTCCTTCCTCAATCTCAATCACCTTCTTGTACTTATCTTCAGCCTCTTCAAATTTCTCCAGTTCTTGTAAACAACTTGCAAACTTAATTAATTCCTCTAATTCCATTTTTTACCTATTCATTATTATCATTATTAATATCTTCTAAAAATGTCTCCGTCGTTATATCTAATCTAAAAGTCTTTCCGCCGTCTTTTATCAAGAAGTAATCAAGAACAATACACGTACTATCCGCATTTTTATATTTTATATTTCCGTTCTTGTTATATAATGAGCATTTATTGTTTTCTTCTATTATTTCATAAAACCCATTTTGATATGTATAACCGCGGTGCTCCTTTTTATTTACTAGTATCATAATTTCCTATTTATTGTTATTATTAAATTCATCTAAAGTTTTTTTAAAACTAATCTTGCTTTCTTCTAAATCTTCAAGCGCAGTTTTTAATCTTTCTTTTTCTTTAATTTGAAATTCATACAACATTCTCTCTATTATTTTCTCAAATCTTTTTGATAGTTGTTTTGGTTCACCATTAATCTTAGTATTTTTATATTTATAAAAAGTGCCACGCGACATAGGTATTTCTTTTAAGAAATATTTCAATTTCTTGAATCCCATTCTTTTTTTCATTATTAATAAATCTCTTATGTCCATTTTAAAATTTGTTATTTTTTTAATCAATTAGTATTAATTTAATACTTTTTTTTAAAAATGTCAACATTTTTTTTAATAATTATTAATTATTTTTGTATCATTTTTTAAAATTCTTTCATAAATTTGTTTAAAAAAGAGACACCTTTCATTGTCAAGTAGTACTTCCTCGCTTACTCCGTACTCTCTTGCTTTTTCTTTAAATTCTTCTATGTTCATATTTACCTATTAATTTTTTTTAATTGTTATAATTCTAAATGTAGCTATGGAGGGGATTTTTTTAAGCCATATTTGTTTTATTCCATCTCTATAGTATAGTTCCCCTGTTTCTTCATTTTTTAACTTCACGCCTTCTAAATATTCGTTAAAAATATAATCACGATAAAAATGGCTTGGAGCTGACATAATAACTTCTTTTGAATTTAAAGACACTATTTCTAATTTTGAAATCCAATTTTCATAAACTTCTTCTGAAAAATTTTCCTTCAAATCTTCTTTTATTTCTTCCCAAATTTCATTAGTTGTTTTTTGCTCCTCACCTTTTCTTCTATACATATCTTGCAACTCTTTTGCGTTTTTCTCAGCTTCTTTTTCTCTTTTTTCTTTTAGTTTCTGTTCTTCTTCTGCTTGGATTTTTAGTTCTTCTTTTATTTTGTATTCTTTTTTATATTTTGAGAATATCGCGGGAACCGGCAATTTATACATTTTTTCTTCTGTATCTAAGATTCTATTTACAGAATATTGTAATTGGTCTCTTGTGAAATTTTCTTTGTTAAAAAATTTATACAAATCATTTAAATCTTCCTTTGCTTGATTTTCTTTATAATCTTTAGAAAATGGGTATTTTTTAAATTTAATCATCTGTTCTATAAAATAATCTTTTGTTATAGTCATGTTTTCTATTTCAAAATTAGTGTTTATAAAATCATTAAAAAAATCTTTTTTTGTTGTTGGTGTAATAATATTAGTATTATTTATATTAGTATTATTTATATTAGTATTATTAGTAGTTGATTTCCCGTCGTCGGTTAAGCCGTCGTCGGTTAAGCCGTCGTCGGTTAAGCCGTCGTCGGAAAACCTATCATCGGCTGAATGGCATTCGTGGCACAATATTTCTATTTTCAAGCCACCCATAGAACCATCTTTTTTTCTAATTTGTGTCTTTTTTATTATGCCTTTTTCACATAACTCGTTTATGGCATTTTTTGTTGATGTTTGTTTGTCTTTTGAATGTTTAAGTATTTCGTTTAAGAAAAATTCCCAATTTTTCGGCCTGCTTTTTATAAAAGAAAAAATACCTTTAGCAGACCATGACAAATCATTGTCGTCAAGAATTTCATTCGGAGTTTTTGTGAAACCTTTTTTGTTTTTTGTCATAAGATAGCGTTACAAAATAGCGTTAGTAATAAGTGAGGGCATAAAAGGCTAACGCTAAACCTTGTCGGAGAAGTAGCAACTCAACTCCTATTTATACCCCCATAGTGAAAAAAATAGGCATATTTAACTCACCATGGTAATTATTAAATTTATAATATTTTTTTTAAAAGTCAATAGTTTTATTTTTTTTAAAAAAGATTTGTGTTTCATTTTGAGAGTTGTGTCTTGTATTAATATACAAATATACCGAAATACCACAATATTTAATTAGATTTCAATCATGATAAAAAGAGTTTACAATATCAAAATGTCTCTTTGATTCTTCTTCTGTAAATGTTATAACTTCAGGAAACAAAATTTCTGATAATTTATAAAATGATATTTCATCCTCTTTTTTTTGATTCTTTTTATCTTCTGTCATAATTTAAATGCTTAAAAATCATCTGCAACTACCGCACATAAAAATATTTTATAATAAGAAAATTAAAATTCAATAAGTTGACAAATAAATAAATATTATCTAAAATTAAATTGCGACTAAAAAAATATACTTTTCGTCCTGTTGGCAGTGGTGATTGTTAGTTGATAATTTGACGCATAAGCCACACTATCGCAAGTAGCAGTTTGTGACAAATTATCACAAACTCATTTTATATAATAAAAAATCAATTAATTTTTTAAAAAATTTTAATAGGTATTTATGTTATTTTTAGGTGGTACAATAAATAATAACTGGAGAGAGCAATTAATTCCATTCTTGGAAGAAAAAGGAGTTAAATACTATAACCCAGTTGTTAGTGCAGATGAGTATAATGATGCGCACAAAGACAAAGAAAGAGAAATGCTACTTGAGTGTGATGAACATTTATTTGTTATAACTTCAGAGCAAAAAGGTTATAGGACATTTTGCGAGATTAATATATGTGAATTTTTAGCCAGGACAAAAATTGTTAATCATAATTATGGGTATCTCAGAGTTGTCCTAATAAAAGAGAATTTTAACGAAAAAGATTATTATGAAATTCTGGATCTTTTATCGAGTATTTATCTTGGTACAATTGAACTTGAAAATTTTTGTCCAAAAAAAATAATGGAATATATAAAAATATAGTTGACAAATAAATAAATATTATCTAAAATTAAATTGCGACTAAAAAAATATACTTTTCATCAAACATTATCAGCATAATAATTCATTATTTAATTAGTCGTATTTCTCATAATTATCTATTTGTTGGCTACCGAATTTTTTCGGTAGTTTTTTTAATAAGTGTTGACAATTAAAATTACTTGTGTTATTATTTGAATTGGAAAGCTTAAATTATTATTGATAATGAGGCCAATGAGCGTAAAGCTTTCCAAATTGGCCTCACTTTTTGTATAAAATTATATTATGTTTTTTATAATAGCATGTATTTTAACATGTTTTGTCTGCTTAGCAGGAATTTTACTAACAATAGCATACTTTTTTAAGTAATTTATTATATATTTATGGAATATTTGTGCAATCCAACAAGAGTAGAGTTTATAAAATTATTAATTCTATCTTTGATGATATAGTGCAATAAGAGGAGGGTTAGAAATAACAACAATAGAACATCAAACTAATGAATAAAAAATATAAGAAATCATGAAAAAATTTGAAAGAGAAGAATATAAGAAGTTTAATATTGATTTGTTTATTGTGCTATGCGCAATTGTATTGCTATTTATATTGATTATTATCAAATCAAATAATGCTGAAGCCAAGGTGAAACAAATTATACAACCTTGTAAATTCGGATTGCATAGAGTAATCAAGGTGAGCGACGGCGATACCATAACCGCATGTGCAGAAGGTGTATGCTTAAAAGTGAGAGTGGCATGTATGGACGCCCCAGATTATGATAGATACAAATTTAGTAATGATGCTAGGATTGCAAGACAAGCGGAGGCAATGGGTATTACTTTTAAAGAGACAACAGAGTTGGCTGGGGTTGCAACTGAGAGGGCAAAGGAGTTATTGTTGGGCAAATGTGTTAGAGTTGTTCCAATATCTATTGATTATTATAAAAGGCTTGTAGGGTATATTGAAGTTGGTGGGAAGGATTACCAGTTTAAAATGATAAAAGAAGGCTTGGCGATACCATATTGTAGGTATAATTGTAATAAATTTTCAAAAATAGAGAAGTATAAGAAAGTTTCAAATTTTAAATGTATAAATGACTAAAAATAACAAAATATGTTAAGAGAGGCGAGTAAGAGAATGTTAGAAGTGTATCATTTAAAGAGTTTAATCAATTTAAACTTTATAAAGCATGTATGTATTAATATCGGAGATGGAAATGAGACTACGATTATAATAACATCTTTCATTAAGAGTGACGGAGATGCTATTGAAATAAATTTTGAGATTGACCAAGATAATGATACTGGAGCTATAAATAATGAGACTTTGGTACTCAGGGAGGGTGATTTAATATATAGTTGGATGTACACGAGTGGCTTTCCAGAAGAAGAAATGGAAAGAACTATGGATTACTTCGGTATTGAGATTCAAGATAATTGTTTCACACTGACAACTAATTATGAAAATATAGATGTTGATTTATATAGGTTTTTCACATTTCTAGTTGAAATTGACAGAATGAACTACGAATATTCAAAAAAAGTTGGAACTACCGAGTAATCCTAGGTAGTTCAATTACTACTATTGTAATATTCAATATACTTTCTAAATTCCCCAATTGCTTTCTCTTCTCTATCTTCCAATACATTTTTTCTATAAAGTTCAATCTCGCTTCTAAACGAATTCTTAACAAAAGCATTTGAATGGAAATCTATTTTGTCTAAGAAATACTCTCTATCTTTTTTATAGCCTTTTGCGATTCTATCTATTTCCATTCTACGCTTTTTCTTGAAAATGATGTTTAACAATTTTGCAATTATTTTCATATTATATTTTTTCTTCCTCTCTTCTTTTTGCTTCATTTTCTAAACGCACTCTACTTTCTTCTTGCATAACTTTAATTTTATTATTAAATATTCTTTCTTCCTCGTTCATTTCCGTTTTATCAATACGATTTCCAATAATTCCAAATAAAATTAAAATAGTTCCAGAAATAAAAAGTATATCTTGTATAATTTGTAATACGTGTTCCATAATCTACCTATTTATTTTTGTTATTTTTGATAATAAATTATTCTTTAAAATTTTAGCAGAATTTGTTAAATTCTCGTCCTTCTCCTCTGCATATTCTGACCATAAGAATTCTAATTGTTCTTTTATTGCTATTTCAAGCTTATCTTTGTCTAAAGAATAGCAATCAAGTTCTATTTCCCTATATTCAAATGTATATAGTCCGTTGTTCTCACCAGGTTCTGGCTTTTCAAATTCTGGATTTTTAGAAAAAGTCTCATTGAATTTTAATATTTTATCTTTATATTTAAATTCATCTAAAGTAATTGGTGATAAGTCTATTTGTTTTTTATTCATGGTCTACCTATTAAAATTCTTTATCATTAACTTGAAAACAAAACAATCCTAATTCACGCCACATTCTGCAAATCTTTGGTCTGTCGTCAATACAGAAAAGTACATCGTAATTGTCTTTTATATGCTTCTCGTATATCTCTTTTTTGATAACCTCATCCCCTCTATAGTCTCCTGTTTGACGCATGAATAATGCATAATAACAAGAAACTTTACATCCACAACAGTTATTATAATCAGGTAAGAATTTTTTAATTTGTTTTTCTGTACTCCACCTATACTTTTCTTCTCTACCACTAACTAATACTATAACTGGAAAATTATCAAATGGAAAATTCTTATACTCACAATAAGTAGCATCATTCCAATAATTTTCAATATTGCCGATTAAATCTAATAATAACTTAGTGGGTTCTATAACTTCATCATGTACATGAGCAGCATTAAAAGCGTCAAAATCCATCTTATCTTCCATTAAATACTTCTTGCGACGCCACTCGCAATCAAATAAAGTACCATCTAAATCACATATAATCACTTTTTGTTTATCCATGTCTACCTATTATTTTTTTCTATATTCAGTTTTATATTTATTAAATTCTATTATTGTTTGTCGCTCTCTATCTTCCAATTTCATTTTTCTATAAAGTTTAATCTCGCTTCTAAACGAATTCTTAACAAAAGCATTTGAATGGAAATCTATTTTGTCTAAGAAATACTCTCTCTCTTTTTTATAGCTTTCTGCGATTCTCTCTATTTCCATTTCACGCTTTTTCTTGAAAACAATGTTTAGTAAGTTTGTTATTAGTTTCATTCTATTCATTTTTTAATATTCCGTCACTAAAAATATTGTCATTATCAATTATTGTAATGCCTTTAATGTCCTCAATATCAAATATTATATCCATAAAAGCCTCACAAGTCGCGCATCTTAGTTCCTCCATTGTCATATCTCCAAAAACCTTAAGAGCCACACATCTCATTACAATGTTTTCAAAAATGCTTTTTAGCTCTTCTATTTTGTTCTCAGTGCTTTGCTCGTGCAATTGCTTATCAAGTATAATTTTATGAATTTCTTTGCATATTCCTTCACGTATAAGATACTTCTCTATTGCGTCAACAATTTTGAAAAATTCTTTAATCTCTTTGAGTTCTTTTCTGCTCATAATCTACCTATTTATTAGTTGTTGTTAATTTAATAACAAAATAATAGCATGATGTTTTTAAAAGTCAATAGTTTTATTCCGAAAACAAATAAAAGTGTTCTATTTTGGAATAAAAATATTCATAAAAAAGAATAAAACTATTGACATTAAAATAATATTGTATAATAATAGTTATATTAATAAATATTTAATTATATATATGGAAATAAGCGAAGTTCTTAAATTGATAAGAGAATATAAGAGAATAACATTAGAAGAAGTTGCAGTAAAAATGAAAATCAGCAGAGAACGTGTAAGCAAAATAGAGAAAAGCGCAGGAATTAAAACTTCAACGCTTTTAAGATATCTAGAAGCTATTGAAATAAGCTTAAGTTCTTTCTCTCTTGTGTATGATATAATGAACGAAAATGTATATATGGAAACCTTTTCTAAGGAAGTAGAAAAATCTGTATATATTATTGAATTTTGTATAAATAATGAAAATAAAAGAAATGAAAAACAAATTAGATATAATCAAACACGGTATAACATTTGCTCTTGACATTTTTATGTTTTACCTCCTGGGGAGCGCACATATTAAAGAGGATTTACATGGTCAATTATTTTTAATTGGAGCTTATTGCTATGTATATATGCTTCCATTAGAGAAAAATTGTATTAATATAGAAAAAGATGATTAATTTTTGTTTTTGTGAGGATGGTAAATTATGGATATAAATTATTGCTTAAGAGATTCTCGTAATAATGAGTGTAAAATATATGTTTTTCAATATGAAAAAATTGCTTATAAAAAAATTTTTTTACATAAAATAATTGATTGTTTACAATTTATTATTCTTTCTGGATCTTTGCTTATGTTTCAAATAATAAACTTTATATATACAGGAAATAGTAAAATTTTATTGATTATATATATACTTCTTTTCTTTTTAACTACAAGAATAGTATTTAAAATTTTTAATAAGTTTATTGAGCAAAAAAAGCTTAATTATTATGAAATAAGCAAAAAAGAAGATATAAAAGAAATAGAAGATAAAATTAATGAAGTTATTAATAGAAAAAAATATTGAAAAACAAAATATAGAGGTAGAGAATGTTGAAAAAGAATAAAAACAAAATCATTGAAGCTACATTACAAGTATTATGTTGTATTTGTTGCATAGGAATCATATATAATGTGTGCTTTCTTATATTTATACCACTTGCAAATAAACTTGTGTATTGGGGCTATATGGGAGAATATTTGCCTATTGGTATTTGGATATCTATTATGTCATTTATTGTGTTGATAAGTAGTTTATATTGTATTTTAATAATCAAAAAATTTAATAATAACTAATTTCTTAATTTGCAAAAATGAAAAAGAATATAAATTATATCCAAAATATAGAGGTAGAGAATGTTGAATAAAAATCTTAGGATAAAAGACTTTGTGTGTTATGTAATATTATGCATTTTAATTGGAGTGTCAGTGTCTTTTATTCTGTACTCTACTTTTTCAAAAAGTCCATTTGATATGCATGAAAAAGAAAAGAATAATAAATGCGAAGAGCTTATTTTAGAAAAAGAAAGTGGTAATAGAATATATATTAAAATAACAAACCAAGTAAGAGAAGAGAACGGCGGAGCATTGATTGGCTTCTTTGCTGGTTGTGAAAAACATGACGGCATGATATATTGTTTTAAAAACAAACAAGAAAAAGATTGTGTTGAAAACTTCAGTTGTCCAAAGGAATTTATATCAATAAATAAAACTATGTTGGGAACTATAGAGAGTATAGATGATTTAATAATTAAAAATGGGTGTTAGTATGGTAACTTTTCTTGAAATGGAGATTCTAAAACGCATGGAGGGATTAATAGAGATATTAGAGAATGACAATAAAAAAATAAGAAAACTTAATAAGAAGCTCAAGAAGCTTGAGAAGCGTGTTGCTTCACTTGAATACACAAAAAAAGTAGAGTATGCGTTAAGAGCTGAAGAGTTAGCAAAAACGAGTGGATTTAATCATGAAGCTGACGGAAGAGAACGTTATATTGATAAGAATGGACGTATATGGGAAAAAAATAATTCTCCTGTAAAATTTTTTGGACATATCAAAACAAATTTTAAAAAAGATTAATAATTACAAATTTAATTGGGTTATATCAATAATTATGAAGATATTTGAAATATTTAAAAATAAAGAAAAAGGAATAGTGCCTCCTTCAAAGACTGTTGAAAAAGTTCCTTCTCTTACAAAAGAAGAGATTATAATAGAAAAAATATTTCTTCACTACATTGAAAACAAGGATAGCATTCATGAGAATCCGAGTTGTCAATGTTCTGAAAAAGAAATAGATTTTTTAACATTCGGCGGATACCGTGCTGTAATCAGAAATCGAGGCGTAACAACTAACTATCATACAAGCAAAATTGGACTTCTTCCAACTGTTTATACTATATATAATATAAAATTATATAAAGATTCAAAACTATTTTACGAATTTTCAATTGAATCAATGTACTTTAATTCTTATATCAGAGAATTATTTATTTCTATTAAAAAAGAAAGGATTGATAAACTATTAAAAGAAGAAAATGACACTGATAACATATAAAAACGGAATATTAGCTGCTGATAAGAATTGTTTTTTTGAAGACAAGGTTTTATCAAAAATAAACAAAATAGAGGACATAGTAGACTTTGTTTGTGCCAAAGCTGAGGAAAACTTCGCCGAAGGGTTGATGTTCGCTGGTAAAACTTCAGTTGAAGCAATACAGGAAGTACATAAAATAAATCCACAAATTTCAAAAGAAGTTGATTTTGTTGATTTGAATAAAAATTAATAAAGATAACAAAAAATAAAATTTGAGGTTAATAATATGTTGGAAGCACAATATAAAATCTACGGAGTACTCTGTAATTTAATAAAGGACAAAAATTTCTTTGGAAAATTAGATAGTTATAAAAAAAATGTTTTTTGCTTTAGTATTGCAGAAGATTCTATATTTTTTAGAATTACAAGATGCACAAGACGACACGGCGAAAGCTCCATAAAAGTGAAAATAGTATGTATGCATTATGAACCTTTTTATCTGTACATTAACAACGAGCATGTTGGCACTACTGAATTTAATCTTTTTTGTGAATGTGAGAAAGTATTCAAAAAAATAGACAATTTAGATAACAATAAAGAACTTTGCACAGATAGATTACTTGAGATTATACTAAAAACTTTAGAATAATAAATAAAAACTTGACATTTAATAATTAAATTGATAATTAATTAATATATTATAGTAATAGTATATTAATTATTTTTGTTTATTATGGTACACGCAGGAGGGAGACCACCAAAGTATAAGAAGACTGGGGAAGGTATAGAGGCATTCAATACAAAAGTGGAGGAGTACTTTGATGAGTGCGACAAGACAAACAAACCTTACACTATGAGCGGGCTTGCTTACCATCTTGGTATGGATAGAATGTCTTTATTCAACTACTCAAAAGATGAAGAGTTTTTTTACACTATAAAAATGGCTCGGAACAGAATAGAGAAATATATTGAGGAGAACTCTTTGACTGGGAAGTGTAATGTTACGGCTTCTATATTCAATCTAAAAAACAATTTTGGCTGGAAAGACAAACAAGAAATAGACAATAGAGTAAGCGGAGACATGTCAATGACAATAAGGTATGTAAAAAGTGATAATAAAAAAGAGGAATAGTATGGATACAAATAAACAAAATGAAATTATAGAAAGTGAGGCTAAGAAGCTTGGCATCAATATAAAATACCCGACAAAACTTGGCAAGTATGTGGTAGATGAGAACAACAAGGAACTAACAGACAGGAAGTTGCCGTATACAACATTTGCTTGCTGGATTCCACTATATTCAGCAGAAGCAGAAGCAGAAGGAACACGAAAATTAACAAAATTGCTCATTATGTGGTTGGAGGCAATACGTGATGATGGGGACACAGATGTGTATATACGTGAATTTTTTATAGAAAACAAATGTAATTTAACAGCTTCTTTATATATTAGAGCTTTTTCAGAATGCATGTTAGATAAAGATAGTAAGATTTTTAATTCTATTATCCCTAAAAAAGATGAATGCCAAGCAATGAAACAAGTTTTTGTTGTTTAAAAATGTTTCACGTGAAACATTTCAATACTAACTTAAAGTTGTAGCAAAACTCCAAAAATTGGACAAAATGCTCAAAAAACCCGGGTTTTTAACACTAATAGGTTGATTTAATAAAAAATGAACGAAAAATATAAATATGAAAAGAGAAGTAAAAGATAGATGGAGATAACCACTGATGAAAATTTTGAATGTCTTCCTTTGAGAGGTAAGTATAGATATAAACTATACTATGGAGGTCGTGGCGGAGGCAAGACACAAAACTTTGCTATTGCTTTGATAACTATGGCAATGGAGAAGCCTATTAGGATTTTGTGTTCTCGTGAAATACAAAAAAGTATAAAGGATAGTGTGCACAGAACTATAAGTGATGTTATAGAGAAATACAACATTACAGGATGGGATTTAACAAGAGATTCAATTAGGTTCCAGAATGGCTCAGAGTTTATTTTTTGTGGGTTGTCTGGAAATGCTCAACAAATAAAGTCTATGGCGAATATAGATATATGTTGGGTAGAGGAGGCGCAAACAATAAGCCATACATCATTGAATATTTTAATACCTACTATAAGGAATGATAGCTCTGAAATATGGTTTTCTTTTAATAGATTAACTGAGAATGATCCAGTATGGGAGTATTTTTGTGTAAATCCAGATGAAAGAACTTTAGTAAAGAAGGTTAACTGGAATGATAACCCATTTTTTCCTGATGTACTTAAAGAGGAGAGAGAGAGAGCAAAGAGAAACCTAGCAGATGACGACTATTTAAATATATGGGAAGGCGAACCAAAGTCTTTCATGGAGGAGAGCTACTACGGTAAATATATAAGAAAAGCGGAAGAGGAGGGAAGAATATGCAAAGCTGTATACGACCCGAAGCTTGTTGTGCACACTGCTTGGGATTTGGGTTATGATGACGCGACTGCTATTTGGTTTTTCCAAGTATACGGGAGAGAGATAAGATTTGTAGATTACTACGAGAATAGTGGAGAGGACATAAAATTCTATCTTGATATATTAGAAGATAAAAGGAAGCTTTACAAATATAAATATGGAAATCATTTTATGCCACATGATGCAAACCAACATAGCCTGCAAACTGGCATGACAACGCTTGATTTTGTAAACAATCTTGGATATGATTGCGTAGGATTGACAAGAGAACACAGGGTGCAGGATGGTATACAACTTGTTAGAGCTAATTTTCACAGATGTTTTTTTAATAGCGAGCATACTAAAATAGGATTGCACTGTTTAAAAAATTACAGACGTGAATTTGATGAGAAGAGACAGAGATACAAAGATGGTCCGTTGCATGATTGGACATCGCACGGAGCGGACGCTTTTAGGTATGTTATAAAAGCTATTGAATTTATAAGGCCAAGCAGCGGTCTTCCAAAAACAGAGGAAGAAATTATTGAAGAATTTAAACAACAATCAAAAAAAAATGGTTCAGAATACAGAAAGTTTGGCATCTCTTACTAGACAAGAATTGCCGGTAAAGAAAGTTAGTTTAGAAAAGTTATTGTCTGATTCTGTTTTGAATAAGGCAGAACTATTTGAAGAGGACGACAGAAAAAAAATAGCGGATTTCGTATTGAGTACATATGAAGAAGACAAGCAGAGCATACGAGACAGGATAAACCAGTGGGAAAATGTTATGCGGGATGTCAAAAATGAAATGCCACTAAAAGATGACATAGATGAGAATAAAACAAGTGAGAACTATCCACTGGTTGCAATATCTGCAAAAAGATTTTCAGCTGAGGCCTATCCTTTGTTAATGCAAAATGGCAATATTGTAAAAGCAAAAGTAATAGGAAACGATGAGGGGGAGGAAGTAGAAGAAATACTTCCAGGAGAAAAACTATTGGGAGAAAATGGAAAGCCATTAGAAAAAATACCTGCTGGCAAAAAAGCAGCAATTGGAGCTCGTAGAGCAACATTTGATAATTTTTTAATAAATAACAATATAAAGAATTACGAAGAGACAACAGATGTTTTATTGAATATGTTGCCTCTCTTCGGCACATTTTTTACTAAAATAAGATTTAACAAATTCAAGAAGAAGATAGAGAGAGAGTGTATATATCCAAACAATGTTATTGTAAATAACTGGTCAATAGATGACGAATATTCGTTTTATTCTCAGGAGCTAACAATGAGTTATAATGACGTTGCTGCGAATATTAATAACGGAGTATTTCTTGATGTTGACTTAAACTCAGTTATGAAGGAGAACGAAGAAGATTACGATAATGTCCAAAGTTCAAAGGAAACCGGACAGCAGACATCAATATTTGAAACATCTAAACTATTTATAGAACAGCACAACTGGATTGACTTAGACGGAGACGGATTTTTAGAACCATATATTTGTATAGTACACAAAAATTCATGTCAACTAATGGGGATTTATAGTAGATACGGAGAAGATAGTATTGAAATGTCAGAAGACAAAAAGGTTTTAGATATCAAACCCGATTGCTTTTTTGTTAAGTATATTTTTGAACCATCGTACGACGGGTCTTTTTATGGTGAGGGATTTGGGTCATTGTTGCATAAAACTAATATGCAGGTGAACTCTATTTTAAATCAGCTTATAGATGCAGGTGTTTTGTCTACAAATTCTCAAGGTTTTATTTCTGAGCAACTAAGAATTAGAAACGGAGACTTGAATTTAAGAATAGGAGAGTTCAAATTTATTAATGATAATACAAGATCATTAAGGGATGGAATTTTTCCTATTGACTTCAAGGAACCTTCGCCTACATTATTCACATTGATGCAGTATTTAGTTGATAGTTCCCACACATTGGCTGGATTTTACAATATAAATTCGGAAAACTTATCTCCAAATGTTTCGCCAACAACTGTGATGGCGTTTATAGACCAGGGCTCAAGACAGTTCAAGGCTATTTATAAAAGGATATACAGAAGTCTAAAAAAAGAAATAGGCATTATAGAGGAAATAATACGTGCAGACCCAGAAAATATATTTTCTTCTATGTATCAAAAAGTGTTAGATTACAAAGAAAAAGAAGCACAATATATTTCATTTGAAGGAGATTATAATGATGATACTTTTGATATAGTTCCGGTTGCAGATAGTGAAGTAATAACTTCAGCCGAAAAAATTGCAAGGTCTCAAATGCTTACTGGTTTGCTATCGGACCCATCATTTCAAGGCTTGTTAAATCCAGAAGCTATATTGAAGGATACATTGGCTACTATGCAAGTACCAGACTATGAAAAATTTATTATAAAACCAGATCCAAATCAACCTAGCCAACAAGAACAGATGATGGCTCAGCAACAACAACTAATAGCTATGCAACAACAACTTGAACAAGCAAAGCTAGATCTCGAACAACAGAGGATAGAAGTAGCAAACAGAGAGGCAACAAGGAAAGAGGCAGAGGGAGTTGCAAAGGCTATATCTATGGATATAGATAATGAGAAAAAAGAAGCAGAGACAGAGAAAGTAAGAGCAGAGTCAATAAAGATTTTAGCGGAGACGGAGAAAATACCATCAGAAATTGATGTTTTACATAAACAAGCTGATCAACTTTATGAACCTAAAGACACAAAACCATATGATAGCGAATAGCGAAGAAAAACAATATATTGAAAGGAAAGAAAAAGAATTAGATTACGGATATGATGAATGGAGAGAGAATATGTTTACTGAAAAACTTGTTAGCATGTTAGAAAAAACTAAAGAAAGTACACTAATTAACATGTCAAATCTAGTTCTAAGGACAGAAGTTGAAAAGTGTAAGGAATCACTTTGTGAATACAAAGGTGCGTACATTTTTTTAGAAGAAGTTTTGAAATATCTGACTAAAGACAAAGAAAAAACCAAGTTAATAGAAGAGTTAAGACAAGATATTATTAATAAAGTAAAAGGTATAAAATAAGATGAGTAATTTTATTGAGTTAGAGGAAATGATTGTAGCTAACGACAGAATTTTAGTTAAGATACCAGCTAAAGAGGAAAAGATAGGGTCTATTATTCTTTCTGAAAATAGTATAGCTAAGGAGCAAAGCGCATCATCTTGCGGTATTTTAGTAAAAGTTGGTAGCAGAGTTTTTAAAGATTTATTAGAAGAAGAAGTTCCAAGTATTGGTGATATAATATATTTTAGCCCATTTTGTGGAGTTCCTTTGTATGATGAAAAAGAGAAGGATTTAAAAACTCATGAAAAAACAATTTATAGAAATATGCTATGGGATGATATAATAGGCTTTTCAAGAATAAAAAATAGTAATAACAAATAAAAAAATATATGACAGAACAGGAATATCAAAATCAGGAAATCGGTACTCAAGAAAATAATGAGTATACCGATGTAGAAAATAATGAAACAACACTTGATTCTCAAGAACAAGGAGAAAGAGAAACTATCAAATTAGGAGATGGCGAACGTGATAAGTATGTTGTAATAAACGGCGTATCATACCATAAAGAAGTAGTTGAAGAGGCAAGACATCAGGGTTGGATGGATCAAGAAGATTTAAGAAAAAAGGGCAAAGATGGCAAATATCTTGCGCCCGACGAATTCATTGACAGGGGAAAGGTTGCCGTTCCATTTTTACACAAAAAAATAGATAGGCAAGAAAGCGAATTGAAGGAACTTAGAAAACAAAATGAGAAAATGTCTAAACTTCTTGAGAAGCAATTGAGCTCCGCCAACGATGACAGAATGGAAAGGGTTAAAAGTAAATTAGACGAAGCCAGGGAGAACGTTGATGTTGAAAAAATTGAGAAGTTTTCTAAACAACTTGCTAAAATGGAGAACGAAAATTACGCTTTTAAAGAAGAGACTGAACAAAATGTACAATACAATGATAAACAATACAATCCTACTCGTGAACAACAATACGAGCAAATGTACATTGAAAATTGGAATGAGCGCAATAGATGGATATATGACCAATCAGACCCAAGAACATCGTATGCTATAAAAACATTCGCAGAAATAAGTAAACAAATGCCAGGTGCAAGCGTAGAGGAAAGAGTCGGAATATTGGAGGAAAATATGAATATGAATTTTAAAACAAACAGAAGATCTAACCCTAATTTTTCTCCTGCAAGAGTCAACAATGGTGCGCAAAATTTAAGCATAGATCCATATAGTATAGAAAATTTAAGACCGGAATATAAAAAATCTTTTGATGAAGGGTGGGAAAGATGCAAGAACTTCTCATCGTATAAGAATAATAAAAAATCATATGAAAAAACTTTTCTTGATAACTGCAGAGAAGAATTTTTTTACAAAAAATAAAAAAAACTTGACATTATTAAATTAATATTATAAAATTATTATGACAGCAAAAAAAATTAGCCAAACGGCTACAAAAAAAGGACTATCAACAGAGACATTAGAAAGCAACGTCAAAAATCAGGAAAAAACAAAAGTCTATCAAGAAGATAAGAAGATAGAATCAAAAAAGGAACAAAATTCAGACGAATATATTGAAATACCAGACGATTTACGAGATCGTTTCCCTAACAAAATTAGAAGGACGACAGATTTTTCTCAAATACAAGTAGGCAAAAGAGACGTATTTCAAAATGCAATACCTAGAGAAATAAGAGAAAAAGTAGAAAGGGAAGGGTACGAGATAAGATGGCCATTGAGTAGAAGTATGGAGCGTTGTATTGAGAATGGATACGAGTTTGTCACTAAAAAAGCACAAGACGGAAAACCTCAAAAGATAAAAGTTGACGCAAAACAAAGTTTTAACGGGCAGGCTGAATACCATATAGCAATGAAAATAAAAAAAGAATTCATTGAATTTAAAAGAGAAAGAGAAATTGAAGCTACTTTGGAAAGGAGGGAAAACAGAAAAACTAGCGCAGGAGTCAATTTTTCAAAAGAAGAAGACTACAGAAGCAATCCATATTTCTCAGGCGCACCAGAACCAATTGTAGAAAAGTGTATAATAAAAAGGGGGATATAGAAAATAATTAATTATTTTAACAATTATAAAAATTAAATATTATGGCAAATGTAAACAATCCGACTGGATTTAAGCCAGTACAAAATATAGACGGGTCGCCTTACGACCACAGAATTAGAGCATATTATGTTCCAAGTTCAGATGCAAACAATATGTTTATAGGTGATTTAGTTGCTTTGGCCGCTGGTTCAAATACATCAGTTTATAAACATTACAAACCAGGAGAACTGAAAAATGCTCAATTAGCTACAGCAGGTGCAACTAATCGCATTCTGGGTTCTATAGTAGCGGTTGAGAAGCCAATTACTATAACAGATTCAAGTATAAATCGTTATAGGCCTGCGTCTACTGAATCTATTATATATGTAGCTGAAGCAGATAAAGTATTATATGAAGTGCAGTCAGACGAAGATATAGTAGCGGCGGATATAGGCTTGAATGCTAACTTTGCGGCTGGAAGTGGCGGAAATACTTTTACAAGTTTTTCAAGCAATCAAATAGATTCAACAGGAATTGCTGCAAACGCAACTTTCCAATTCACTATTATGAATCTTGTTAAGACAGTTGATAATGAACTTGGAAACTATGCAAGAGTTATAGTTAGATGTAATTTACCTGAATTGGATACTAAACAAGCAGGTGTTTAAAAATTTATTAATAATAAAAAATAAAAATATATGATAGTTAATAGTAATAGTGCACCAGCAGGATTATGGCCAGGCACAAAAGCGTTTTTCGATGGATTACAAAAAGATTATGAATACCAATGGAAGAAGCTGTACGAAGTCCTTTCATCAAATCGCAAATATGAAGAAGTGGTTTCTATGTATAGTCCAGGACTTCCAACAAGAAAAGACGAGAGTGCACCAATAACTTATGATGATTGGTCTCAAGGTCTAACCACTAGATTTACACATGCTACTTGGGCACTAGGTATTCCATTGACAAGAGAGGCAATAAAAGACTACAAGGAAAACCTAGGAAACATAATGGATATGTCGGTTAAGAAGATACATAAATCTCATGCCGAATTTGATGAGAGATTCCATTTTGATTTAATCAATAACGGATTCAATTCTCTTTCAATACCTGAAGGCGGAGACGGAAAGCCGTTGTTCGCAAATGACCATATAATAAAGGGCGGTGTTTCTTCAAATGTATTGCCTTCTGCTGAGTTCTCAAGACAAGCTTACCAGAATGCTATTATACAAATGAAAAATATACCAGGTGAAACAATAACTTATTTTGCTGGTTTGAAATCTACAAAACTTTTAGTTCCAGATGATATTGAGTACGAAGTAAGACAAGTTATGGGATCTCCATATGAACCAGAAACTGCTAATAATGCTATAAACCCTATATATGGAAGAGAGTCAAAAATAGAAGTAGTAGCTTCACAATATTTGACAAGCGACAATGCATGGTTTATAAAAACAGATGCGGAGGAAGGTTTGATGCATTTTGAAAGAGAGCCGTTGAATGTTCAGATGACAAATGATTTTGATACCACAAATACAAAAATAGGATCTTATCATAGGTATTCAGCTGATTTTGGAAACTGGAGAACTATGTTAGGGAACGAAGGTATTTAGTTAATAACAATTAAATTTTTAAAGAAAATGATTGATTTTACAAATTTTCCAAATGGAATAACAAGTTTAGGAGTGCCTATTGTACCTGCTGGAGTTCCTGTAGGTAAAAATTCTAAGTCAATATTTACAGACTTCAGAAGAGGAGCGGACGGGAATCCAGGAACTTTGAGCAAGCCAGTCAAGACTATTAATGAAGCATTGTCAAGAGCAAGAAGTTATAGAAATGATACAATATACTTGATTTCTGACGGAGGATTTCTTGAGGAAGATAACGAAGAAAACTCAACATTTTATACAGACGAGCCTATAATTTGGAATAAAGATCAAGTGCATCTTGTAGGTTTGTCAACACAATCATCACTTGCAAAGACTACATCAATAAAAGACTCAGTAGGTTCAGATATATCAACTTTGTTTAAAGTTGAAGCAGATCATTGTTTTTTCAGCAATGTAAGAATGGATCTTGCCAATAACAATGTAGATGAAGCTCAAGTTTGTCTTGAATGTGGTGGACTTGGAAACTTGTTTATTAACTGCAATATTAGCGGAGCATACTCAAATGCTGCTGTTGCAAATGCTGGAACCAGAGCTTTACTACTAGATTCAGGCGGTGGCATTGATTTTATAAATTCATCAATTGGTTATGAAGCTAGTGCAAATGAAATTACAAGTGAAGCACAAATTGAGTTCAAGAACACATTTAGTTCTACATTTTGTGGTAGATACAATTTTAATGATTGCTCGGTAATAACAAAAACAAGTTCTGCAACTCATCTTTTCGTAAAATCGGATGATGCTTCAGATTCAATTGTTCTTCCGGTTAGATTTAAAGATACTTCATTTCAAAATGTTGGATCTGCAGAAATGACAGCCGCTGTAAGTTCGCATGCGTCTCTAGAATCATTTATTCTACTGAGCACAAATGCTGATACGGAAATGACCGGATGCGCAAACTGGACCGCGGCTGATGTACCGGAAGTTAGAAGAACTGGAACTGACGGAAAGTACCTTAATGCTTATATACCATAATAATTAACAAGTTAGAAAATGACACAACCAACTTATAGAGAATATACGCTACAAAGTTGCCCAGACGACGTAGGAGGAACAAAATATGATTTAGATTATTTTGCCTCCAACGTCACCGGAGATACGTGGCCGATTACAACAGAGGAGACATCAGATTTAATAGGTCATCAAGTGTCAATTAATAATAACACTGCTACTGACCATAGTTTAAAAACTGCTGTTATAACTGGATTTTTTGGTATTTATCCTATAACTGAAACTATAAATTTGCCAGGAGGAAACTTAACTACAAAAAGTACAAAATATTTCACTAAAGTAGTAAGTGTGGTTCCTTCTGCAACTATAGGAGCAGATACAATGGGTATAGGTATATGCGAAGTTAGTTCTCTACCATACATACTTGTTAATTGGAGAGGATCAAATATGGGTATATGGACGTACATAAATGGAACTGGAACCATAGACTACACAATACAGAATTCTCCGTCTGATCCTTATCCTCATGTGAATTACGGAAGGGAGAGTGTATATGAGGGAATATACGACAGCTTATTATGGTTTGATAGTTCCGATAATGAAGTTATAAACGCGACCGATGACACATTAACAAATATTCAGGAGCCACCTAGAGTTTTAAGATGGGTTATAAATAGTTATACTTCAAATCCAGTATTAAAAATATCAACATTACAAAAAGACTTACACTAATATGAGAGTAAACCCGCCGTATAGATTTGGAGATTATTTGGTAGTAACAGACGGAACAGGACGAGTGGAGCATGCTTCTAATACTCGCCTACAATATGACGGGTTGTTGAAAGAAAAATCAGATTTTGATTATAGACATCCTCAGGAGTTTAAAAGGTCTGTAGAAGATATACAATCTGTTTCCATACCTAGACCTCCCGGTCCTGTAGTTGAGAAGTTTGTAAATAGTCTAGACGAGTCATTAGGTAGATAATATTATTAATTTTTTTTAAAAAAAATCATGGTAAGAAATGTTATGCAATCAAAAAAGATGTGTTCAAAAAAAGATAAGAAAATGGATTACGGAAAAAAATCAAGCAAGCCTCAGTCAATGAAAAATAAACCAAATTATAAAACTAAAAAATAGTGACTACAAGCGGTGTAAAAGCGTTCACTCTAACCACTGGAGATATAATAGACATGGCTTTTCAAAAAGCTATGATATTTACAATACGTGATACTATACCAAGCGCTGATTATGATATAGCTAAGAGAAATTTGAATGTATTAGTTAAATCTTGGCAATCTTACGGATATAATATATGGAACGACAAGAGAGCTACTCTTTTTCTACAATATGGAGTTAACGAATATGAATTGGGGTCAAATGGATATCATTGTACTGAAAATTATGTAAGAACATCATTAATTTCAAATGTTAGTAGTGGAGCTGGCACAATTCAAGTTTCATCTTCGGAAGGAATAAGCGATGGTGATTTTATAGGAATAATAAAAGATGACAATTATATATTTTGGACAAATGTTGACGGAGCTCCTGTTGCAAATACTATAGCATTAGTTGATAATATTGACGGAAACGCGGCATCTGGAAAGGATGTTTTTGCTTATACAACCAAGATATCTAAGCCTTTAGAAATTCTTAATGTTATGTTGGAACAGACAAGCACAAATGAAATTATACTTTATAAAATTCCAAGACAGAAGTATTTTTGGTTATCAAATAAAAATTCATTGGGAAATCCAAACCAATATTATTATAAACCAGAAATAAACAAAGGGAGGCTATTTGTTTGGTCCACACCGATACAAACTGACCAAGTTATAAACTTCACTTTTCAACCTGATTTTGATAATTTTGTTAATGTAAGTGATACTCCTGATTTTCCGCAACAATGGCTGAACGCTATTATATATAATCTAGCATATCAATTAATGACAGATTACGGAATAACAACAGAGCAAATGAACAGAGTTAAGGCTGATGCAGACAGATATTTAAATTTGGCTCAAGGTTCCGACAATGATGATGGAACTCTTAGAATAGTTCCAAGCTACAGAAACAATAGGAGATGGCTATGACAATACAATCTTACAAAATAAATTTTGCAAAACAATTTTATAAAACTGATAGCCTTCCTCTCTCATCTCAGAGAGTAGTCAATATGTACGCTGAATTTAATGACGACACAAGGAGCGAAATATCCTTGTTTAGTTCTCCGGGTCTTAGACAAGTTCTAACTTTTGATGAGTCATTGCCAGTTTATGCAATGCAAGTAATGGGCAATTTTTTATATGCAGTTGTTGGTACTTCTCTATATCAAATAGATGCTGATTTAAATAAAGTATTAAAAGGAACTTTGCCTACTACTTTAAACAAAGTTAGATTGTCAAATAACGGGAATCAGTTAACAATATTGACAGAAGTTGGCCGATCTTTTGTGTATAATTTTTCTGGGGATACTTTTTTAGAGATAACTGATCCAGATTATAGTCTTGCGAGTGATTTAACTTTTATTGATAACTATACAGTTTTTTCAAAAAAAGACAGCGATCAGTTTTTCTTTTCTAAACTAGGGGATAGCACTGTTTTTGATGCTTTGGATTTTCAAACTGCAGAATGGGAGCCTGACAAACTTGTAGCTATAAGAAAGTTTCAAGGGTCTCTGTGGGCTTTTGGCTCAAGAACTATAGAAGTTTACCAAAATGTTGGAGGCAATTTAGTATTCCAACGAATCAATGGAGCATCTATGGATAGAGGTTGTTCCTCAAGGGATAGTGTAGCAAGAATAGATAAATCAATATTTTGGATTGGAGACGACAGATATATTTATACTGCAAGTGGATATCAATACCAAAAAATATCAACATTTCCAATAGATAATGAATTAAAAAATTTTTCTAATTCAGACATAGAAAACGCTTCTGCGTTTACTTATTCATTTAAAGGTCACAAATTCTATTGCTTAAATTTTTCAGATAAAAATTTGACATTTGAATACGACTTATCAAATGGATTATGGCATGAAAGGGAAAGCGTGAATTCTTCTAAAAATATAACTACTAGATGGATTGGTAATTGTTTTGCTAGATTTTCCGAATATAATTTAATAGGAGATTTCAAAACTGGTATATTATATGATTTAGATGATTCAATATTCTCCGAAGGAAACGAGAGACTTATAACTACTATAATAACTCCTATTTTATTTAATAATTTCAAAAGAGCTATAGTAAGCGCACTGTACTTAGATATAGAAACTGGAGTTGGTGACATATTAGGTGATTATATAGATCCACAGGTTATGTTGCAAATATCAAAAGATGGCGGAAGAACATATGGAGACGAAATTTGGCGTACAATAGGCAAAATAGGAGAATACAAAACCAGAGTTGTTTTTAGGCCCATAGGATTTTCTGACAACTTCACATTTAAAATTAGAATATCTGACAAAGTAAAGAAAAACATACTTGGTGCTTTTATTAATTTCGAAGAGTGTAATAACTAATGAAAATATTAATTCCCAATATAAATGAGACTATAACAGACAAATCAGTACGTCAATCATGGTATGAATTCTTTCAAAATATTTTTAGAAGATTGTTGGGAAATTTTGATGGTTCACTATCTTTAACATTGCATAAAAGTACTGAAACAAGTGGGAACATATCGTCATCAGAAACAAGTGTTGATAGTTTCTCAATAAGGCAGGAGGCTTTTAGAGAAAAAAACACTGAAGTTATAGATATTTTTATATTCGGTCAATACGCTTCAAATAATAACTCAAAAACTAAAAAGGTTAAATTAAATGGCAATATTATTTTTTCACAAACAAATAACCAAAATGGTGGTTGCTGGAAGGTAATATGTAAAATTGTTAATTTGGGAACGTCACAGAAAATCTTTACTTTTAATGGAGATGATAGTTGTGCTACTACATCAATAGACACTTCACTTGATGGTTTTGATATTGAATTAACTCTTGAGGGAAGCTCTACTGATGACTTAGTAAAAGAATATTTTGAGGTCGGGTTTAATAGCTAAAAGCATTTAAACTTTTTCATCAAAAAATTTCTGGGTTCCACGCCATAAGTATTTTGGAATATTCCTACCACTATGCATATATAAATGTTTACGTGCATCGTCTAATATTTCATGCAAATTGTCTACAAGCTCAATTTTTTCAAATAATTCATAATCAAATGCCATAGGAAATTTCAATGGATTGTCGTTACATTGAAAACTAAAATAAAGACGTTCCTCATAAGAAAGCACTGTGGGTACAAAAGAGCTAATATTATTCTTTAAAATGTTCAATCTGTTTTCAAAAGTTTTTTTTTCTATTTTTTCTTCTTGATATAATTTAAAATTACATTCCATCTCAGAGATAGAAAAGTCAATATTTTTCTTGAAATCTTCTCTCGGATTTACGCAATATACATATTTAGCTTTATTGCAAAATCCGCATAAGCGAAAATTAGTCTCACCTTTTTCATTTAAAAAATAAATTCCTTTACTTGTATCATTTGTACATATTGTATAATTAAAAAATTTTTCTCTAAAATAATTTATTGTAAATGAAGTTAAAGACAAAACAAGGGTTAGTAAATTTTTAGAGAATATGTACGTTGATCCGAAACGAAAAATAATCATAATATTTAAATATTGTTTTAATTAATTAAATTAATCTGAAAATGCGCATCCTGCTAAAATAAAAAAGATTATAAAAGAAAATAAAGCAGTAGTTATATATGCAGGAAGCAACGCCATATGCCAGCTATAAAAGAATTTATAACCAAAGCAACTAGCAACTCCTTTTACACTTGCCAAAAAAAAGCTTATTATATAAGGTATTAACACTAAAGCTATAAATTGATCATTATCATTATTCATATTTTGCATGTTTTATGTTTTTAATAAATTTATAAAGTTCGTTTATATTTTTTAGTTCTTCCAGCTTTTCTATTCCTCCCAACTCTTCTATTATTATATCAAATTCTTTTATTAGTTCGCTGTCATTTTCTAATATTTTCTCTAATATTTTTTTCATATTTTTTTTGTTCCACATTATAATGGCGACTTTTTCTCTTGTATCCATATTATTATTGTCAATTAATTAAATTGCTTGGAGCCGGCGTTACGTCTTTAATTACTGGTTCTGTCTCTTTTTCTTCTGCTTATCTTCCTCTTTTTATTTGTTCCTCTCCGGTATATTGCCATTTTGGCGAAGAGTTTTTTTGGTATGAATTTTTGCAATAATGACCAAAAAAATCCCTCTCTAACATAGGAGAAAAAATAATATATCCTAAATATGCCATGTTTGCAAACGTAAGAAAATTCATAGTTTGCGAATTTGTTATTTTGCCTCCTTTTTCAAGACAAATCAATACAATAACAATTGCAATATTTATAAATAATGGCACAAAATCTACTATTTTCATAATTTTTATATAAAAAAGTGTCGGCTACCTTAGTTTGCATTGTGGGGTAGCCGACGTATATTAATATGTCAATATTTTTTAATTCCACAATGCAAACAATATAATTTTAACATATTGTTTTTAATATGTCAAGAAAAAATATTGACATATTAAAAAATATTATTTATATTATAAATACAACTTTATTTTAGTTGTTTCAGGAAAAAAATTTCAGTAAATTATAGGTGTAAGTAATGGAAGCTAGGTCGTTTGATTTTGAGCTTGATTATCCAGATGTGTACAAATGGTGGAGTGATTGGGGCATGAATCCAATATTGCCAGATTATTTACCATCAAATGGCATAATGATAGAAAACAATAATGAAAAACTATGTTGTGGATTTATATATATGACTGATAGTGATTATTGTATAATAAGTTGGATTTTAAGAAATAAAAAAGCAAAAAAAGAGAATAGAATTAATTGTATGAATTTTTTAATAAAAAATCTTATAGAGAAAGTTAAAGAAATGGGATACAAAGCTTGCAGATTAGAAATAGATATAAAAGAAGAGAATATGTTAAAAAAATTTGATAAATTTGGTTTTGTCAGGGAAGACAATGTACAAATAACAACATTATTAATAAATGGGTAAAGCAGCGTCAGCAATAACAGGTGGGGGAGGCGGACTTTTAGGGGCAACAGTCGGAGCGATTGGAGCTAAAAAAGCAGCTGGAACGCAACAAAGGGCAATAGAAAATGCAATGAATGCTCAAAGAATAGGAACAAGAAAAGCAAGAGAACAACTTTCTCCATACAGAGAATTCGGATTGAGAGCTCTACCAGCATACGAGCAAGCTCTATTAGGAGGAGGAGCAGAGCAGGCATACCAAGCAAGCCCAGGATACCAATTTGCTTTGGAGGAGGGTATAAATTCAAGGGAACGTGGCGCAGCTGCAAGAGGAGGATTGCTAAGTGGCGCACAACAAAAGGCTTTGACACAATACGGCCAAGGATTAGCTACTCAAGATTATCAACAATGGTTGAACAATTTGTATGGTGGTCTTGGGCAATTCGGATATCCTGCTGCAACTGGAACAGCTAATTTATATACTGGTGAGGCCGCTGCTTTGTCTCCTTTGATGCAAGGCGTGGGTCAAGCAAAAGCTGCTGGAATTTATGGAGTCACTCAAGGTGTTCAACAAGGCATAGGTTCTGTAATGCAAGCAGCAGGAATGATGGGTGGAATGGGTGGAGGTGGACTTAGTGGAATGGCTGGTGGAATGGCTGGAGGTGGACTTGCTACCGCAAGATCTCCATATCAAGGTTTTAGAAGCGCAGGTGGTTTAAGAGGTTATTGACAATAAATTATTTATATGAATAGAATTTTATTAAATCCATATCAAAATGTCGACGTAACTGGGAAATATGCTACAGGCTTACAACAAGGTCTTAGCATAGCACAACAACGCCAAGGTTTATTAGCTCAGCAGGAAGAGCAAGCTAGACAGCAACAAGCAAGACAATTAGCCGGCCAGTTTTATGAAACTCCCCAGGATGAACAACTAGGTTTAATATCCCAATCATATGGACTTGACCCACAAACTGCTCAGGGATTGATGGGTGTGTACAAGCAACAACAAATGCAACAACAAGTAGAGTCTCAAGCTCAATTAGCTGAGCAACAAAGAGAGTTACAAATAGGAGGAAGATTAGCAAATTCAGTTATTACAGCAGACCATCAACAAAAACCATTGATTTACAAAGCTAGTTTAAAAAAAGCAGAGGAACTTGGTTTAGATACATCTGATTTTCCGCCTGAATATTCACCGGAAGTTGAGCCGATGTTGCAAGCTTTAGTTTCACAATCTGGATTGGTGAGAGAGACAGCTGGACATCAAAAGTCGTACACTAAAATTGGTCAAGCTCGTCAAGATTTACAGGCTGGAAGAATAACACAAAATGAATTTGACCAAATTATTGAATCTGAAACAAGAGAAAAGGGACCAATAACAAAAGTAGACATTGCAGGATTCGGACAGCCTGAATTTGAAAAAGAAATGGGTAAACTTGCTGCAAAACGTATAGATGCAAATATAGTAAAAGCTGAGAAGTCAAGAGAACAATTGTCAAGATTGGAAGATTTTACAGAAGCTGTATCTGATCCAGATGTTTATGTAGGAGCTGGGGCAGGAGCAATACAAAAGATGAAGGTTATAGCCTCATCTGTTGGAATAGATGTAAAAGGTCTTAGCCAAGAAGCAATAGTTGAATCTTTATCTAATAGAATGGCTAAGGAGGCAAGAACTCCAGGGGAGGGCACTATGTCAGATTCAGATTTAAAATTCTTGAAAGAATCTGTACCAAGAAAAAATTTAACTAGAGAACAGAATATTGCTTTAGCTAAGATTTTAGAAGATGAATATAGAAGAAGCTTAGAAATGTACACTTTTGAAAATAATTATATAGAAGAAAGCGGTACATATGTTGGCTTAGAAAAAGCAAAACGAAAATTTATAAAAGAAAATCCGCTATTTTCAAAAGAAGAGAAGGAAGAATATAAAAATATTTTTAAAGGAAAAACAAATAAACAAGAATACTCCGAAGGTATAACTATAACAAACGCGAATGGGGATAAAATGATTTTAAGAGGTGGAAAATGGCAAAAGCTATGAAAATACCACCATTACCAGAAGGATACACTCTTGACAATCAAAATTTAATGGAAAATATACCGCCATTGCCACCAGGTTTTGTTTTAGACAAAAAAGAGAATTTGGATGTTGCAAAAAAATATGAAGGTTTATACAAACCAGGAGACATAATTTCTAAACAAGAAAAAATACCAGCTCAAGTAGGAGCATTCGGGCAAGCTGCTTTAAAAGGAGCAACTCTTGGTTTCAGCGAAAAAGTACTGCCTTATATAAGTGCAGGCGCCGCTAAGTTGATGGGCGGAGAGGCTACGGCAGATATACCATATTCTGAATTAGTAGAAGCTTCAAAAGATATAAGGGGTCAACAGGAGCAGTTCTACGAAGAAGAGTACCCAAAAACCTCTCTTCTTGGAGAGATAGGAGGAGCCATAGCTAGTCCTGTCGGAATGAAAATATCTAAAACTTTAGGTGGAGGAGTAAAGGGACTTGTCGGAGGAGGTGCAATTGAGGGAGCAATTACTGGTGTTGGGTACGGAGAAGATTTAACTAATATTCCACAGACTGCTAAGGATGCTGCAATAGGTGCTGTAGCTGGCGGAGCTTTTGGAGGAGCTTTGTATGGCACTGGGAAAGCTGTAAAGAAAACAGCAGAATTAGCAAAAAAGCCAATTTCAAAATTTACTAATAAAGAAAAGTTTACTGCTAATAAAATAAAACAAACTTTAAAAAAGGAAGGTGTAGACATTAAGGAAACACTTGATAAAATGGATATTGAAGGATTAAACTTAATAGATGTTTTAGATCAACGTTCTAATTTAGTTTCTACACTACCAAAAAAAGTCTATGAAAAAGCTACAATAGATACTATAGATAACTATACAAATAATCTAAACAAATACGCCATAGGTGCTAAAGATGAAGTTCTAGACCTTGTTTCCAAAAGAAAAATAACAGATGATGAGGCTGCGAATATTATAGGAGAAAATGCAGTTGAGGCCATAAAAAGACAAAAAGATATAAGGACATCCAAGGCGAAGCCACTTTATTTAAAAGCCTTTTCTTCTGATGTAGAACAAATACCATATGGCTTAAACCAAAAAGATTTAGAGGGCATGCTCAACTCAGTAAAACATCCGCCACCTAAGCCTAAAAACTTAACACAATTCGTAAAAGAAAAAGGAGGGATAGATACAACACTTCCAGCTTTCAGTGGTGAGCTGAAAAGTAGCGATATAACAAATAGGACACGCCCTGGAATTGTAAACCACAAAACTGGGAAATCTATAGATGATATGGCTTTATCTGCTTGGGAAGAGGGATATATACCTGGAGATGAAAGGCCGGACGCGAGTGTATTTCTTGATTATCTTAATGATGACTTCGCTACTAAAAGCATATTTAAACTAGAAGATAGAGGTTATATGGGCGATATGGAATATATAAATGACAGCCAGCAACTTCTTGACGAATTAGGAATTTCGAAAAAATCCGACATAGAACAGTATTCAAAAAGAAAAATAAAGACTGCTGTAGAGAAAGAAGACCCATTTTTGAAAATTCCAGCTATAAAAGAAGCAATAAAAAAAGCTAAACAGGAAAGTAAGCGTTTTGGTAAAGAGACGTTCGGAAGTTTAGAAGGATACCCTGATAATTCTCTATTAGTTTTACATCAAGCGAAAGAATATTTATTTAAAAAGTCAAAAGATTTTACTGATTTGCAACAAGCAAGATATGGTAAATTATACGAAGAGTTATCAACAAAATTAAAAAACTCATCTAAAGAGTACGAGCAGGCAACTAAATCTTGGAAGGGGGACACGGAAGGGCTACAAGAATTATACAAACAAAAAGGTATAGGAAATATAGCAAGAAGTTATGAGAAGAATGATATTGATGCTGTAAAAAGAAATCTAAAGAACTTTTTTGAAAAAACAATTACAGACGAAGAAATATCAAGAATAAAAAGAAATACAAAACCAGAAGACTTTGACGCGATTGTAAGGAAACATCTTGAAACTCAAATTGAGAAAACAAATGATGCAGGTACAAATTTCAGCGATACAATATTCGGAAAAGGGTCCGAAGCTGGATTAAAATCAAAAAGGCTTGAGCTTTTATTTGACAAAAATGAGCAGGAAGGGTTGGCAAGGTTTGCCGATATTTTTGACAAAGCAACTGACAGAACCAAACTTAAAAAGGGAGTTAGATTTGATGGACTTCCAGAAGGAAAAACTTTTTTACATGGAGGCAAGTTCGCATTTTTAAACAATGTTTTAAATTTAGTCCAAAAAATTGCTGAAAATCCAAAAGAAAGAGAGTTTTTTGTTAATTATTTAACAACAAGTGAAGGTAGAGATTTACTTAAGAAAATTTCAAAACAAAAGGATATAAATTGGGATAATATAATTAATACTATAGAGAGAGGCGCAACAAGAGTTGCAACTACACAATTACAAGAGGTTAGCGAATAATGGCAACAAGATTAGTAAGTCCTTTGTATCAGGCATTTGACAATAACGGGAATGTAGGCAGTGGTTTCAAATTATATTTTTATGAAACTGGAACTTCAACGCCTAAAGAAACTTTTTCTGATGAGGCTCTTACAATTGCCAATACTAATCCAGTTGTTGCTGATTCTTTTGGCAGATTTATTGATATATTAGGAGTAAGCAAAGATGAATACAAAGCAATTTTAACAGATTCAAACGATGTTGAGATAAGAACTTACGACCCTGTTGATAGTATAACATACAATATTAATTCTTTTAATGTTAGACCAGCTCAATTTTGGGGCATAACAACTGGAACTAGTTCAGCGTATAAAATAAAACCAGTTCCTTCTATAACATCGTACACTAATGATTTACTATTCGCTTTAGAAATTCATGTTGATAACGACTCACCTGCTACTCTTGCAGTTTTTGAAGAAGGAACAACTATTACATATTTGCCATCAAAACCATTAAAAAAATATGATGCAGACGGCTCAAAGGCAGATGTAGAAGCTGAAGATTTAAAAGCTGGTCAAAGATACGACATTACTTGCGATGGAGTTGATTTTGTTGTTCTTAATATAGTTCCTAAATCAACAACAGATTCACAAGGTATAAATTATTTAAGTCCAAACTGGGGTTATGGATTTGTGCCTTCAAGTAATGTTGCAACTCCAGATACAAATGTTGATATAACCTCTGGAAAAGTAGGAGCTAAGGATGGTGAAACTATATTAAATCTTGATAGTGATGAAACTGGACTTAATCTTGAGACTTTATTAGGAGGGGCTCTTGCGGTTGATACTACGTATCATTTAATGAGATATTTAAAGAGTGATGATACTTTTCAATGGTATATTTCAACAAATGTAGACCCATCTATAGGAGATATAAAAAGTGCAAATGCGTACAGAAGAATACTAAGCGTTTTAACGGATAGTAGCGGGGACATATATAGATTTTATGGTTTTGAAATACAGGGAATTGGCGTACATATTAGATACTTTGGAACTGATGGAATACTTGCGTACGATGGTGGAGGTGGAGCACCAACTACGCCAACAGATTTAGTAATTCCAGTTCCTACAGGAATTATATTAAGAGCTGATATGCAAACTTTCATTGATACTACAATAGATGCAAATAGAAGGATGTATTTAACTGAAAAAGATAGTGGACTAGAGTTTACATCGGCAAATGTAGGCGATACTTCGGATAGAAATTATATGGCACCACAATATATTTTTACTAATACAAGTGCACAAATACAACACAGAAGAGATTCGGCTGGAAGCGTAGAAGGATATAAAATTTGGGTTATAGGTTATATTGATAATAGATTAATTTAAATGAGGTTTATATGAAATATATTTTGTTAAGAAATAAAAAAACTAAAGAAATAGAAAAATTTGGATGTCCTCAGGGTGAAGATTATGAAGAATTGAATAAGGAGGAAACAAAAAGTTACGAATCTCAAGAATTACAAGAAAAAAGACTGAGATTAAAAGATATTGTGAAAAAAAATAAAAATAAAAAGATATTAGAAAAATTAATAAAAAAAGATACAAGTTTAGATTCCCCAGAGATTAAAAAGTATAATGAAATAGACAATACTCCTGAGGAAGAATTAGACAACCTTAATTTAGAATTTTAGATATGATAACAAAAGGTGCTGGAAATGCGAGAATAACAGGTGTTAAAGCTTATAACGATTTTTCAGAATTCCCAACAAATGGCTCGGAAAGTATCATTTATATAGATAAAGCAAATAATGAATTGTATTTGTGGGACGGAGCAACTTATTTAAAAGTAAGCACAAATCCTACTGGTATTCTAGCATTGAAAGGAATTATAAATGTAAATACAGATTTCCCTTTGTTGGCAGATGTTGAAACTGGCGATAGTTATGTAATAGGCACAAATGTTACAGATGACGCTGGTGGACTTTATACAGATACTGATCAATCTTTTTTAGTTGGCGATAGTATTACTTGGAGTGATGACTTAGTTGACGGAAAGCATTGGATTGTAAAATCAATTTCTGAATTAGTATCTGACCAAGTTTCAAAACTAGTTCAAAGAGATGAAACAAAAGACGTTGAATTCTCTCAAGACTTTGATGCATTAGTTGGTGGCAATGACCAGGTTTTTGATGTTAAAGATTACTTGGGAAATGTCGGTTCAAGAATTAGTTCAGTTGGAGACAGCTTTTTAAAGAACTTCCTAACTATTGGTTCCGATGATTTGCCGACTGCTATTCTAAGTTTGGCGGCCTCAACAACAAATAACGCAAGCTTAAATATAAAAAATGGAGTAGCACCAACTTCTATAAATCAAGGTGATTTCTATAATGTAGGTGGCAGTTTGTTTTATATGGACGCAAACGGAACTCCTAAGGAACTAAGCAATAGTTCATTAAATACAAAATATGTAAATTTAAGTAGTGAGTTTCCTGACAATCCTGTAATTGACGGAAGATATGTCGGAGGAACACAAAATTATCCTATAACAAAAACTAATGAAGTAATATTAGATGCAAATATTGAAAATTTTATAATTAATTTAGCCAATAAAATTGATTTAGGAAATAACTCAGGCGCAAGGTTTTTATATAGCCAATTATTTTTCGGAGGACAAGAGTGCATTACTTCCGACACAAATTTGCTTGAGAAAATTTATACCTTTATTAGCTCAACTCTTGCATCAACAACTGCGAACTCCAATATTTTAAAATTAAAAGGTACTGGAAGAGACTCAATTTTTGTAAAGGGACTTGTTGCTCTTGTTGCAGCCGCCGGGGGGAATATCGGAAGTATAGAAAAATCAACAGGAATTATATACGGTTCACAAATTAGAGGTTTTAGACAAGGAATTGAATTTATAAATAATTTTGACACTGCTTTTGCTTTATCAACATTGGAAGGAAGCGACCAAGTTGGTAATATACAATGTTTAATTTTCGGAGAAGATACCGGAAGAGTGAACATTCCGTCTGTTGCTTTTAAAAATGGAACAAATGAATATGCTATTTATATTGACCCGGATATTATCAACCCCAATATCGTTTTGAATGGATGTAATGTTGATAACAAAGAAAATGTTTTTGCCAAAGGTGTAAACGACTTAGCATATACTGGAATGACAACTCCATTTACAAAAGGTTTGATAGTTACTGGAAGTGTAAGTGGAGCACAAGGTGCAATAACAAGAAAATACAATAATTATTTGCTAGGATATAGTTCATTAATAGCTCCTTTTACCGTTGGGCAAATAGTCACTGGACAGACTAGTGGAGCAAAAGGTACAATTATATCGGATGTAGCAAGTGTCCTCACGGTATCAATGGAAACTGCGGGCTTATTTGAGCCTACTGAGAATATCACAGACCCACTAGGTGGGGATGCTACTTTAGATACCAACGCAGAAGAGGCAACCGGAACTATAAGAGTGTTTAGCACAAATGGTATACCTTTCACAGCGGGAGTTGACGTGCTTTCAGACACTGGAGGTGGAAGCGCAAACTTGACAACAATTACAAACAAAGATAGTTTAGACCAGACAGACATCGGTGTAAAATGTATAGGAAATGTTAATATTCCTGATAGTACTGCTTTAGTAAATGCTAATGCAATTGACCAAGGTGATATATCAACTATTACAAATCAGAATGAGATTATAAGAATAAATGCGTCATTTACTGAACAACTTTCTGAGAGATTTTCTTTAACTTCCTCAGGAACTTCTGAATATTTAGGGAATGAGGAAATAAAAGGTCAAATAATTTTGTTTATAACTGGGACTACAAGTTCCGGTGTCAATATACCTTTTAATTTTTATATAGCAGGTGGAAATTCAAATAATACCATAGTTTCGCTTGCAGATGCTGGAGGTGGACAAATCACCGTTACAACAAGTTTACCGCATGGATATTCTAATGGTGATAGAGTAGTTATAGAAGATACACCGAACAACGACGGAGGATATACAATTTCTAATATTACATCGCTTACTTTTGAAATAACATCAACTTTTGTTGCGACAGCTACTGGCAATCATTTTAAAGTTTTTACTAACACAAAAGTTGAGAGTGATTATACTTCAACTTCACGAAGGCAAATTGGTTTAGTCGCTGATATAGAAATAGAAAAAAATGATACAAGTATAATTTGTGTTGAGAGAAATTCCGCAAGTTCTGTTAACTGGACAACGCAAAATATTCAAGGTTCTTTAGTAAAAATTTAATATAATAATATAAATATATGTTTGACTTTTGTTATTTATACGAAATTGCAACTCAAAAAGTAATCTATGGTAGACATGCTGGAGATAGACTTGTTGCGAGTGGCAAGTACAGAGACGCAACTCAGCAAGAAATAGACGCTTTTAATTTGCAAAAAGAAAAGGACAAATATTATCCTTCAAGAAATGAATATTTGCAATGCACTTATTGCGATTGGTTTGATGATTTAGAAAATATTCCTACTGACGTATCAACAAACAGAACTACATGCAAAAATCAAAAAGCTTCAATAAAAGCTTGTACTACTATAGCAGAATTGACAGCTTTGGGTTTAGATAAAGATATAACATTTTAATTAAATATATGAAAAGATACACATTACAAGATTTAGTTCCAGAGTCTAAAATTTTATTTAACTCTAGTCCTAACCAAAAACAAGTAAGTGGAGACCCAAGGGAAGTAGTAAGACTTAGAAGGTCAATTGACAATGCCCATCAGACTTTTTTTGGCAAAACTCCGTACGATGTTGACCAAAATGAAATAGCAACTTTCCAAGATACCGGAGATTTATTTATAAATGAAGTATTTGACGCAACAGACAATACTAAAAAGTTGGTTCAGACAACTGCACTTAATCAACCGCAATATGTTTTAGATGGTATAAATGGGCATCCTGCTGGATTATTTACTGGTTTTGCTGGGACTGATTTTACATCGCTCAATTATGATTTGCCTCCTGGAGTTGAAACACCAGCTACTTTCTTTTTTGTAACGGATATGCAGGGAATACAAAACGCAGCAAATGAGCCATTATCAACTAAGAGTGGTGCAACATTAGATAATAACACATTCCGTGTTAAGTTGGCAAACTTTGGTTTGTATTTTCAAGCAAAAAGCGATGGTATTGGGCAATATACAAACTTTGGTGATTCTGTTGAAGCTAGAGACCCAACTGTGTGGGCTATAGTTTGTGATGGTATTGATAGCATATATTTATACAAAAATGGTTCTTTGGTACCTAATTATCCTTTTGTTATACCAGATGGTTTTAAATGTGCTATACCACAAATACATATAAAAGGTATGGAAGGAAAGGCTACAGAATACTTCGCGTGCTCCTTAGCATTGCCACCAAGAAAAATATTAGAAGGAAGTAATGGATTAATGAGAAAATATGGTATTTAATAACTTAATTATATAAAAAAAATGATAAAAGAATTTTTAGTTTCAACAAACTTGTCTGTATTTGATACTTTAATTGAAGAAACAAACGCAATAATTGGAATAGGGAAGCCCGGAGACACCACAACTGCAATTGCGGAGCCAATGAAACATCCTACTGAGGAGAAGTGGATTATGAATTTTGAAGGCATAAAAAATACCGACAAATTTAATGGCAATAAAGACGCTGTTATAAATAAGATTAGAGACTTGGCTAATAAAAATGCTGAATTAAGTATTGTTGAGACAGAAAGTCATTTTATTGATTACTGCACTGAGGAAGGTTTTATAGTTGAAGAAATAATTCAATAATAATTACATGTTTTTAGAATTAATGAACGTAGTGGCTACAAGCGACGTAACCACTATGGAAAAAGTATTGAACTTTTCATATACGCCTTTGCAAGTCATATCTGCAATATGTTTTGTTTTTTCATGTTTTCTTTTTATTTTTTTATTTTTGAATAAATTTTTTAAAAAAAAGGAGAATGAGAAGGAAAAAAAGATATTAGAATATAAAGAAAAGTACGAGGAAGCTATAAAATTAAAAAAGGAATTAGAAGAAGGAAACAAGAGGGAAGAGTTAGAAAGTATAAAAAAAGAGTTAGAAAAGCTTGAGAAAAATTTAATAGTTAGAATTGATAACCTTGAGCAAAAATTTGTTAATGTAAAAACATTTGATACATTTTTAGAAACTTTTGATTCTTTAAGAAAAGAGGTTCTTCATTTTAAACAGAGGGAGGCAATAGACCATAACAATGTTATAGAAGCTTTTATAAATATAATATATAAGATAGACGAGATTTTAATGTATATAAACTCTAAAAAAGAAGGTCAAAGAATTGAAAGAATAAGTGCAACAAATCTTGATTTATCAAAAAGAAAAATAGAATATGATGTTTGATTTACAAAAAATAGAATACGAAACAGAATTTGAAAAAGATTTATATTTGATCAATTTTTTTAGATGTTTTTGTTAGATTAATATGTTAGAAATGATTGCCGGAAATGTTATTGGAGGTATAGCAAGTATAATTCCAGAAGCATGGAACTTTTTTAAAGAAAAGTCAGAAAAAAAAGCTGATAATAAATTTAAGTTGCAACTTGCTGAGCAAGATAAATTAATAAAGTTTAAAGAATACGAAGCTAGCAAAATTGAAACAGAAGCAAAAATGTATCAAATTGCTATGTCTTCCCATAATTCCAAAGGAAATAAGATATCTAATTTTGCGAATTCAATGGTAAGACCTTCAATGTATTTTTGTACTTTTTCTTTATATATTGCAAAAAAAATTATTGATTTTATTTTGGCTTATAAAATATCAATGAATAATATAAGGGAATTCTCAACTATGGAAGAATTAGCTGAATTTTTTTATATTATAAGCGATATAATATTTAATTCTTTTGATATGATGCTTCTAATGACAATTATATCTTTTTATCTTGGAAGCAGAGGTCTAATGAAATACAAAGAATATACCAATAAAAAATATTAAAACAATCTAATATAAAAAGATTTCATTTGTTATCCGTATTTTTAGCTTCTTCAATTTCTTTGGTTATTCTTTTGTTATCAGCAAAAAAAACAAAATAAGAAGAAAAAGCAGCACTTACAAAAGAATACAATTTTAAATCTATTTTAAAAAAAACAATAGATAGCACAAGAAAAAAAATTGTTTTTTTGCACGAAAAGATTATATATAATATTGCTATTGCCAGTATTGCCAAAAAAAGTAATATTTCGCTCTTTTTTCTTAGATTATTCATGAATTTTGAATTATCTATAAAATTCTTTAAAAAAATAAAATTATTCATTGCATTTTAAAATTAATTTGTTATTATTATATTAAATAGCTCTGTCCAAAGCGTTGATCCCCACCTAAACGGCGGGAGATAGTCCGGATGGGGCTATTCTTCTTTGCTTATTGATATTTTTTCTTCCTTTTTTATTATTTAATAGGTTCATAAAACTTCTTTAATTCTCTTAATCTTCTTGGCATAAGCCCTTGATGTTTTCCAAAATCATACTCTTTTTCAAAACCTTTTAAGTCTCCTTCATTTAATCTTTTTAGACATCTGCTATTGACAAAACAAGTTGCCCCAACATTATATACCAATGACACCAACGCAATAGTTTGATTTTTGTTTAATGGATATTTAACAAAATTAGATATAACAGGAAACACATTGTCAATAATATATTGCTGACATGTATAACAAACTTCAGTTCCACGTAATCTTCTAAAACCATGCCATCCTCCTATATATTTCTTGACAAATTTTACTTGTATACCTATTCCAGTTGTCTTTTTTTTGGAAGTACACAAATATATATCTCTTTTGAAACCCTCCTCCTCTTCAAGAAATTTGCAACATTCAAATAAAAAATTATTCCATTCATTAAATTTTTTATTAAAATTCTGGTCAAAAAATTCGTATAATTTTATTTTATTTTCCATTTCCTCCTTTTTTCTTTTTTCTTTTTTTCTAAACAAGTTCCACAAATAATATCTTTGTTTAAAGATTGTAAACTCTTAATCTCGTAACATGATTGGCAATGCAATTTAATTTGATAATAATTTTTCCGTTCTTCTTTTATTTTTTTTAAAAAATCTATATAACTAATTTCTGTTTTCTTTTTTATTTTTAAATAAATAAGCTTAATATCATTATGCACAATACATGAATTGCATACAATATTTTTTTCATCTAAACTAACATATTCTCTTTTGCTTGTTTTTTCGCAATTACATATTTTGCATACCGGTGTTTCTTTCGCGATAATATTAATTTTTTCAAAATAACATAATTCTTTATCTTTCCTTCTGCAATTTGTGCAAATAAAAGTATATCCGTTAAAAGTGTCAATCACGTCTTGAGGATATTCTTTGTATTCATTATTACATTTTCTGCATTTATATATATATGTTCTATTTAAATATTTATTATTATATTCCATTTTATGTTTTTTTGTTTATAAATATTTTTATATCTTTTGTGTCTTTAAATTTGTATAATAATAGCTTTTTTTTTATTTTGAAGTCTTTTGTTTCAAAACCCTTGAAATCTTCAATTATAGTAATGCAGTTCTCTTTATATGCAAAATCTGCTATATATGTGATTGCTCTATGCTTTTTGCCTTGGTTATCAACAAATGGTTCTTGCAATAAAAAAGACTTTTGAAATTCTAAATCTTTAATCTCTCCAGCTTTTTCTAGCAATTTTAGCTCTTCATATCTTCTAAGTTCCCCGATGCTATCTCCCTTCTTTTTGCCAAGCTCATCTTTGACAACAACATTGCGGTATTTGCTTTTTTTGCCAAGTTTTTTGTATTCTTCTGCAGTATATGTGTTTTTATGTTTCATCTTTGCTGTTTTTAAAATAATCTTTAAGAAGTTCATTAAAATTATAAAATTCAGTTTTGTGGCATTTTTTGCATTTCAACGTAAGATAAAACTGTCTTCTTGTTTCTTTAATGTTATCAATTGTTTTTAGATCTGAAAAATAAACAAATTCTCCTGAACAAGTGCATCTATGTAATGCAAATCTTCACATATTTCTTCTAACATTTTTAAATACTTTTTCTTTACAAATCCATTTTCATCTGTCATTTTGCGCATAAAATCAAAATAATTTTCTGTCATAATTACCATTTTTTTTCATTAAAATTGCTAAAATGTAAAACATTATTATTATTTTCATTACTATCAAGATAGTCTTTCACTAATGAAAAAAAGGCATGCTGATTAAGTTTTTTACATTTTTCGCACACAGAAACAACAACAGGCACACAAGAAGTATCATTAAAAGAAGGAATTTGGGATATTGTTTTGTAATAGCCTTTTTCTCCGCCACAATCGCAACGAGCATTAATACTATATTTTACAATATTAAAAAATATATTTGAGTATTCTTCTTTTATTTTGCTTTCTTCGTCCAACATTTTCTTAGCAAAAACTTTATAGTATTCTCCCTCTTCTCCCTCTTCTCCTTCTTCTCCTTCTTCTCCTTCTTCTTCCTCTAAATCTTCTTTATATGTGTTTTTAATAATTGTTTTGAAAAACTTTTTGATTTTTTTCATAATTGTCTATTTTTGTTATTAAAATTGTCTATTGCTCTGTAATAATTATTTCTTTTTTCAAAAAAAGTCTCACCTTTAAAATTATCAAGCATGTTCTTAACTGGAAGGCCACGCCTTATTAAATCATATATCAATAAGTCCCTTCCAAGTCTGCCGTTGAAGTCTGTCATTGGATGTATTAATTCAAATCTATAGTGTATTTCAAGAGGGTCATGTTTCATTGAATTAAAATCTAAAATCCAGTTATTCATTAGCTCAGTAGCCAAAAAAGGTTCTGGACATAATCTTCCACCAACTTGCACATTTCGGTCTCTATATTGCCACATTTTGATATTCTTTTCTTTTACTTCTGGTGTATTCTTAGTAAGTAGTTCATATAAAGTAAATATAATTTCATTATCAATATCTGATATCGGGGCTATTCTTAGATGGTTTATAATGAAATTAAAAGCGTCAATTTGACCTTTTATATACGGATTTTCACTATCTTCAACATAGTCATCTATAGAAAAAACATGTCCCTCAATGTCGTTGCTTTCCTTTAGAAAGCTTGCTATTTCTTTTTCAACCATTTTATTCCTTAAAATCATATTGACCTTTACAACCACTAAACGTGCAACCTTGAAATGTTTCATTATATATTACGCAATTTTCATCAAAATTACATATATAAAAAAAGCTATTTGATACCGATATATTTTTATTAAATACGCAATCTTCAAATTCACAATTTTCAAAAATGCAACTTCTAATATTACAATTTTCAAAATTGAAATTTATAAATTTATTTTTTTTAAAAACACTTCTATAAAAAGCAAAATTCGCTGTACAATTATCAAATTTTGATATTTCAAATTTTGAATTTGAAATATAAAAAAAACCTGTATGTAAATCTTTTATATTTAAATTTTCATAGATTTTCTCATAAATAATTCCATTTTTTTCATCAAAATATTTCTGTGTTAGAGTTTTATTTTTTTCTATATTTTCCATGGTTTATTTTTTAGTTTTTTTATTATTAAAAGGGTATGTCTTCATCATTTATAATTTCATCAACAAAGCTATTGTCATCGGAATCTGTTTTTTCAGTCTTCCTAAAGTTTAGTTTTTGTAATTTACAATGGTACCCTTGCAAAACAATCTTTGTTGAATATTTTTCAGTCCCGTCTTTTCCCTTGTATTTATTAGTTTTTAGACTACCTTCAATATAAAGTTTATCGCCTTTTTCAATATAGTTTTTTATAAAATTAACCAAGCTAGATGAAAAAACAACTATATTATGCCATTCAGTCATTTCTTTTTTCTCTCCGCTTTGTTTGTCTTTCCAACTTTCGGATGTGGCGAGTGTAAAGGTCGCAATCTCGTTTCCTTCTTTACTAAATCTTATCTCTGGAGTATGTCCGATATTCCCTACTAATATTACTTTGTTTATGCTCATAACTACCTATTATTTAATTATTATTATTTTTCATTTTCTCTATTGTAAGCTTGATGTACTTAAACCACATACAAGTCCAAAAAATTTTTGTTCTGTTCTAACTGCTTTTTCTATTTTCATATTTTACATTTATTCATTTTCATTAATACACTTATCTAATAAGTCGTTTGTTTTGTTGTTGTTTTCTTCTATTATTTCAGCTTCAACATCGCCTTCTTCGTTTACATATCTAACTTCTCCTTCGTATTGTGCATTATCAATCTCATTTGCCATTATGAGCCTTTTATCATTAGTTATAGTTGCAAGTTCTGTTTTCACGCCCCTTTTTATAACTACTTTCTTATACATTTCTGGCTTCCATTTTGACCAAACGGAATCAGGGCTTTCCGTATTGGATTTTGAAGCTTTTCTTGCTTGATTAAGTTCTGATATTGACATTAATACTGGACATTTCGTTCCGTCTTTTTTTATTATTATAGAATACGCGCCAACTATTTTATTGTGTTCTCCTTTTGTCCTTTGACTTTCAAAAAGTATTTTTGGGAAATGAACTAATTCTCTAATACCACCAGATTTAAAGGAGAAATTGTCTGTCTCATCCTCATATACAACATCTGCGTATATATCTTGTATTTCACCACTTTTATATATTATATTCAAAAATCCAAGATAACTTATTTCTAATGTAGGTAAGCCTCCTCTTGGCACAATATAAGCGAATTTTCTATCTGGGTTTAGTTCCAAGTCAAGACGGACTGAGGTTCTTATTATTTTAAATGCACGTTCTATTGCCTCTTTGCTTTCAATATCTATTTTTTCGGTTTTTTCTAAAGCAATGCATACATCATTAACTAGCAATTTTACTCTAGCAATATCATTTTTATTACTGAATTCACCTTGAAAATAATTCTCTATAAGTTTTTTCATGCTATTATCAGAAATAGCCATACTTCTTATTTTTTCAATTCCCCTTGGTTCCTTTTTTTGTATTTCATCCATAATTTACCTATTTTTTATTTTTTGTTGTATATTTAAGTTTATCAAATTTGAATGTCTGTACTTCCATTCCTTTTGACCCATCTATTTTTTTCTGTATACTTGCAATATCTTTATCTTTTTTTTGAACAAGAATACATACATTTTCTATTATAAATTTTTCTCCTTGATATTCATATTCTACATTTATTCTACATTTTTTTTCGTCTTTTTCCACATCATCTTTGAAAAGATAATGACCAAATGAAAAAAACAAAATAAATGCAAAAATTATACTTGTGATTTTAATAATTTACCTATTTTTTTTAATTTCTAATTTAGTACTTGTAATAGTCCTCTCGGGCATTGCTTTACAATTTCTTTTATCACACTTCCAGTTAACAGTATTGTTTTTAGTTATTGTAGTTTGTGTTTTATGCGTCTGTTTCATAATCAAGAACTCAAGCCTTTTTTCTTCTTTTTCAATATCAAGTCTATAGGAAGTAATATTGTTATATCTTTTGATCATGTCATCAAGCTTGTCATCTTCGCATTCGTTTATATTTTTCATGAAATCTTGATCATTCTCTTCAAAAAGTCTTTTACTCTTTTCTTTTAATGCAATAGTTCCTTTGTTTACTTCGCTGTCATTGAATATATCAAGTTCTGGCTCTATATTATTTTCAAAGTCATCATAGAACTTATTGACGCAATCACATATAATATTTTCATATCTCTCATCTCTAACAAAGGCATGTATTTCAATTCTATATCCGGTAGTGTCAGTTTTAAAAAAGAACTCATCACTATGCATATTTTCATGCGTCAACGGACATTCAATACAAAATACCAATAACCCCCATTTAAGGTCCGTCAACATTAATTGCTGTTGAAGCTGGAATTTATACTGCATAGGGCATTGTTTAGTCTCATATCTATATTCACATATTGATTTGCATTCAATTAGACCTTCACCCATTTTACTGGTGATTTGAGTTTTTGAATCTTCATCATAAAATTCGTCTTGTTGTCCAAGCGATTTTACAAAACAATCAGGAGTGCAACTCAAATGTTCATATTTATCATTCAAGACTATTGTTGTTTGGTTCATTTCAAAAACCATCTCAGGGAAGTACTTTTTTAAATATGATGGTATTACTTCCTCCTCTGCAAACCGACCGCGTTCCTTGCATTCTTCTGATATATCTTTTGGCCTAAAAACCCCCTTCTTCTCATTATAAAGCTCATATAATGATTTAAATGGCCTATCATATTTGCATTGCTCTTTTATGGTCTTATTCAAGTAGAATACAACGATATATACTTCAGAGGCTCCTATTCTTTGCGGGTCTGCCCTTTTTATAAGCAAATCCTCTTTGCTAGCTGTTTTTATTTGTCTCATTGTTTTTTGATATAATTTTCATCCATAATTTACCTATTAATTATATCTATTAAGTATTGCGTCTGTTCTTTCCCATTCCATACAATAATCATGCATGCTCTGTTCATCATTAAGCGAGTTTTTCTTAGCATGTTCTATAAGTTTCTTTTTGTAATTGTCCATCTCCTGGTTAAACAATTCTTTCATTGCAACAATATATTCTTCTATTTCTTCAATGTTCTCGTGCTCCCTATATTCACAAACATCATCATAGTCGTAGGTTTCTTCTAATAATTCTTGTATACGTGCTATTACTACGTCTCTACAATCCTCGTATCCTTTTACTTCCATATTACACCTCTATTTTAATTTTTTCTTTATCAAAATTGTCTATTGTTTCATTTACTATTAATTCATCCATATTTAACCTACATTTAATTTTTAAAATTTAATAAACATACTATTCCTAGTCTTAACTTTTTGAGCCTCTGTGGTCAATTTTATCATCATTTTATCTTTTATTTTTCTTCTTATATTTTTTATTTTTTCTTTTATCTTCATTTGAGAATATTCTACTTCTGTCAATCCCAACATTTCCTTTTCAAATTCTTCCCATATTTCTTTTTCGCATGTTATTTTTGGCATATCAACTCCAAAATCATCAACTATTAGATGTTCTGGATGTTTCATAATCTACCTACTTTTTTGTTAATATCTCAAACGCATTCCTGAACTTCTCACGAGCCTCTTCAAATTTTCCCATTTCTTGTAAACAAATTCCATAATTATTCCAAACTTTAAAATCTCCTTCCTCAATCTCAACCGCCTTCTTATACTTATCTTCAGCATCTTTATGTTTTCCTTGTTTTTGTAAACAATTTCCATAATTATACCAAACTTCATAATCTCCTTCCTCAATCTCAATCACCTTCTTGTACTTATCTTCAGCCTCTTCAAATTTCTCCAGTTCTTGTAAACAACTTGCAAACTTAATTAATTCCTCTAATTCCATTTTTTACCTATTCATTA